>Ga0316194_10003336_pt1 | contig 11205 bp, 8 predicted proteins | sample CroRivsedime1_MG_FD_204936 | JGI IMG/M metagenome (GOLD analysis project Ga0316194, IMG submission 204936) | Coastal sediment microbial communities from Maine, United States - Cross River sediment 1 | ecosystem: Environmental > Aquatic > Marine > Coastal > Sediment | place: USA: Maine... | reverse complement strand
CTGCCGGGTCCCTGGCCGCCACCACAACCAGATCGGCATTAAGGCCATTGGAGATAAAGGTCTTGGAACCATCGATAACGACTTCCCCACCCTCTTCCACGGCAGCCGTCTGCATACCGGCAAGATCGCTGCCCGCCCCCGGTTCCGTCATGGCCACCGCCGTCACGATATCTCCGGAAACACAACCCGGCAGATATTTCTCCTTGAGTTCTTCCGAACCAAAAGAGCTGATATAGGGAACCACGATGTCACTGTGCAGGGGAGTTGCCAGGCCGGTTTGGCGGGTTACGATCATCTCCTCGGCCACAATCAGGGAATAAAGAAAGTCTCCCCCCAGCCCGCCATATTCCGGAGCGACATCCGTGCATAAAAACCCGCCCTGCCCCATCTTTCTCCAGACACTTTTGGGTACGATCTTGTCACGCTCCCATTGGTCTGCGAAAGGGGTTACTTCGTTTTCCAAAAAAGTCCGCAGGCGCTCACGGAAGCTTTTGTGTTCTTCAGTGTAATTGAGTATTTCCATGGCAAAAACATACTCCGTTCGTGCGTTAGGAGCACTAGGTTTTAAGAGCAGGGTAACGTCAAAATAGCTCCAGCTGAATTAGAAAGAAGCGATTTTCTTTTTGGATACGATATTAAAATCCCAAATCTCAATATCCAAATTTCAAATAATATCCAAATTCGAAAACCCAATTTCCCAAACAAATCGACCAGTTCATTGATATGTTACGACAAATCGGTCTGTTTTGAATTTTGAATGTCAAAGTCTTCTCCTGTGGATCCTTCTTAATACACTAAAAAAGACAGAGCGAAGCGATTCTATCATTCTTCAATCTTCAATCTTCATTCTTCATTCGCCGTATTTCCCCACAACCGATATACTGCAAACATTCATTGCCGGAAAGCCGCCCAGATTATGAGTCAGCCCGAATCTGGGATCTTCAATCTGTCGTTCACCGGCCTGGCCGTGAAACTGCAGGTACATCTCATACAGCATTCTCAAGCCCGAGGCGCCAATCGGATGGCCAAAACATTTCAGACCACCGTCGACCTGACACGGAACCTGGCCGTCATGATCGAAAACACCGTCCCTCACATCGCGCCAGGCCCGGCCCCGTTCTGAAATGTGCAGATCTTCCATGGTAACCAGCTCCGTGATGGAAAAGCAGTCGTGCACCTCCATCATGCTGATCTCTTCCTTGGGATTCGTGATACCCGCTTCCTGGTATGCTTTGGTGCTGCACTTGCTGGTCGTAACGAAATGGTCACCGTCCCAATCGTTATAGCCCATTTCCTCACCGCTGCTGAGCGCCAGCTGCAGACCTTTGACGGTGATGATGTCTTTTTTGCCCAGCTGTTTGGCCAATTTCGGCGTGGTCACGATGGCGCAGGCGGCACCGTCGCTGACACCGCAGCAGTCAAAGAGTCCAAGCGGATGGGCAATGATGGGCGCGGCCATGATCTGGTCCTCGGAAACTGCCTTGCGCAAATGTGCTTTGGGGTTCAGGGCGCCGTTGGCATGGCTTTTGGCGGATACATGCGCCATGGCCCGCTTCAGGTCCCGATCTGCAATTTTATGTTTGGCGGCATAGGCACTGGCAAGCTGGGCGAAGGCGCCGGGAGCCGTCATGTTCGGAAACCACTGCCAGGTCAGGCTGCCCGAATCGGATCCCGTAAAACTGGGCAGACCGCCGTAACCGGTGTCCTTGAGCTTTTCGACCCCCAGGGCCAAGGCGATATCGTAAGCGCCGGCCGCCACCGCGTAACAGGCCCCGCGAAACGCCTCGGTCCCGGTAGCACAAAAATTTTCAACGCGGGTTACCGGAATATTGGGAAGTCGAAGGGTCATTGACAGCGGCAGGGCACTTTTACCCACATTGATGTTGTCGAAACAGGTCCCCAGCCAGGCCGCACCGATTTCTTTCTTTTCGATTCCCGCATCCGCCAGACACTCCTCAAAGGCTTCCACCATCAACTCTTCGGCGCCCATGTCCCAACGTTCGCCGAAGCGGGTGCACCCCATACCGATAATCGCAACTTTATCTTTGATTCCTGTAGCCATGATATCCTCCCGAATAGAGGTTGATTGGTTGATTTAGTTTATTGGGTCGAGAGGTTCAGCGTTCACCGTTCAGGGCTATCTCTACCATTAACTCTAAACCCCTGAAAGATTGAACCTCCTAACCCTGAACTTTTGAACGGTTGCTTTAACCTATTTTGAACAACTTCTCCAGCAGCTGACTCTTCATCACATCCCCTTCGATCTTCAGCTTGCCGGTGGTAAAGGCCTGCATGGCGGGAAGCTTGCCGCCCATCATGGCAAGAAAATCTTCATCCGTCATTTTAATGGTGCACACCGGTTTTGCATGGATACCCCCATCAATGGCGCAGGTGGCGTCTTTGATAACGCAATACCAGTCACCGCCGCCTTGTCCCGAGATATTAAACTGGAAGACCACGTCCACGCCGGCGGCCGCATCGGCTTTAAAGCTGTTCGCCATTCCGTCAAAAATGCCCTGAACATCACTTTCTCCGGTATCCGCGGTCTCTTTGCCGCCTCTGTCTTCAGCGGATGGCGTAATGAGTGCAAAAATGGCGGTATTGGCATCCTCCATTTCTTTGGCCCCCTCCATGGAATTGATTTTTTTCCAGTTCGCATGAATCTGTTCGGGTGTGGGAGGATTTTCCGGATCTCCCAGCTGAACCGTGGGACCGGTCAAGACAGCGGCCCGGTTGAAATAGCCCATGCCGCTGTTGAAGATCGCCCCGGTTTCCCGGCATTTATCGCTGCAGAGATACATCACCATGGGGGTCACGAACTCCGGTTTCGATTTTTCGAAAAGCTCAGGCGGCATGACATCTTCGGTCAACCGCGAGGCGGCAATGGGGGCCACGGTATTTACCTTGATGTTGTATTTTTTCCCTTCCAGTTTCAAGGTGTTCATTAGCCCGACCAGCCCCATCTTGGCGGCCGAATAATTGGTCTGGCCGAAATTTCCATACAGGCCGGCCGCCGAAGTGGTCATGAGGATCCGGCCGTAACCGTTTTCTTTCATCAGTGCCAGAGCAGGACGGGTCACATGATAAGCACCGTTCAAATGCACATCCATCACGGCTTTCCAGTTGTCGGGCTCCATCTTTAAGAAGCTTTTATCCCTGAGTATGCCGGCGTTGTTAACCAGGATATCGACCCGTCCGAACGCATCCAGGGCGGTCTTGACAATATTTTCACCGCCCTGGGGGGTGGCCACGTTATCGTAGTTGGCCACCGCTTCGCCGCCGAAAGCCTTAATTTCTGCAACCACTTTGTCAGCCGGTGCCGAAGCCCCTTCACCGCTCCCGTCCCGGGCGCCGCCCAGGTCGTTGACCACAACCCTGGCGCCGCGTTGTGCCAATTCCAGGGCATAGGCCCGCCCCAATCCGGCTCCGGCTCCGGTAACGATGGCCACACGGTCATCAAACCGCATCTTGTTCATTTCTTCAAGGGCGCCGGGTGCGGGTACGGCTTTCCAGAAATAGTTGACAAATCCACGCTCCTTGTCCACGCCCTTGCGTTTGAACGCCATCTGTACCGGAAGTCCGACTTTGATATCATCGAGTTCACAGTCGGTAAAATCCGCCACGACCCGACCCCCGCCTTCAAATTGAACCATGCCGTATATCGCCGGAGGATCCACCGACACCGCCAATAAATCGCCGGTAAACGTCTTGACTTTGGCAGCAACGTCGCTGAACTCATAATCATCCTGGCTGTGAAGGGCACCGCAATCGGGGTTGACGCATATATCGGCTTTGGGAAACTGGGGGGTGTCACACTCCCGGCATTTGCCGCCCACCAGCCCGAGAATCATTTTGTTTTTGCGCCAAAGGACCGAGGTCGCCGTCTGGGTGGGCGCCTCGGCCCGGATTCCCATTTCCGTCTGGATCAAATCTCTGAATTTGAGCCATTTAAGGTAGTTATCAGTGGATTTTTTATTGGCCAGTGATCCGGCGACGCCGTTTCTGGCAGTCAGTCCGGTGATATTTTCCGTGACTTCAAAGTAAAGCGCATTGGCGCCCTGGCCAAAGCCGCACATCAGGATTCGATCTCCGGGTTTGGCCTGTTCAAGTGCTGAAATAAACATCATGAATGAATGGGCGCTGCCGGTTTCGCCGCAGACCTCATGCATATTGTCCACCAGTTTTTCAGGAGAGGCACCCAGGCCCCGGGCGATGTTGCGGTGATCGCGCTTAAAAAAACAAGGGTAAACGAACTTGTCCACATCATCCATTGTGATGCCCAGTTTCTCAAAAAGCCCGTTGACGACCCGCGGAATGATCTCTCCATAGCCGGCATCACGGGTCCAGCGTTCTTCCCAGACATAATCATATTTTTTATCGACACCGCGGTAATGATCCACAAAATCACAGGACATGGAGAATGAGCCTTTGTATTCAGCAATCACATCGGTGTCCCCCACGGTTAAGGCGGCAGCACCGTCGCCAAACCACATTTCATAAAAATAGGCGGTCCTGGTTTCCCGGCTGTCGCTGGCTGCAACCATAATATCTCCTCGTTCACCGCTTTTGACGGATTCAAAAGCCGTAATCAGGGCGGTGGTGGCGGCCTTCTGGGAAGCGGTAAAATCCGCCGTGATCATGTCATCTCTGAGATTGAGTGCCGCCGACACAATTCCGGCATTTTGCCGATCCCCAAACGGCAACGTCGTCGACGCCAGGTAGAGCGCATCCAGCTTACGTTTGTCCCGACCGCGCAGACAATCACGGGAAGCCGCCACCGCCATGGTAATGGCATCTTCATCCCAGTTGCACATTGACCGTTCGCCCTGGGCCACCATCATGATGGCGGGCGCAAACCAGCCCATTGCCTGGAAAATGGCCATGCGGTCCAGCCTCAATCTTGGAATATATGCGCCGTATGAAGTAATTCCGATCATCTCTTTCTCCTTATATAATAGAAAATCTATTTTTCACCACAGAGGCACGGAGGACACGGAGGGATAAATATTTTTCTTTGCCGGAGGCCGACCATTAACTTTTATGATCCGATCGGCCATCCCGCCTTGGCGGGGGAGACGACAGCAAAGAAATAACATCCGCTAATTAAAAGCATCGCTTTTATCCAATCGTCGTCTCCCGATTGGATAAAATATACAACAACTCTGTGCTCTCCGTGTCTCCGTGGTGAAGTTTAAAAATTCTAATTGTGATTGATTCCTTGTAAATCCCCATTCCCATGACCCATAACCCTTGAACCTCTGAGCTTTGAACCTTTCAAAACTTAAACAACTTCTCTATAAGCTGTGACTTCATAATATCTCCGCTTATTTTGAGCTTACCCGAAGTATAGGCCTGCATCGCGGCAAGCTTGCCGTTCATCATATCGAGAAAATCGGCAGCCGCCATCATTAACGTGCACGTCGGTTTTTCATGGGCCCCGGCCTGGACCCGGCAACTGCCGTCTGCTATCACACAATACCAGTCGCCACCGCCTTCTCCGCCGATGTTATACTGAAAAACAACATCCACCCCGTCGGCGGCATCCGCCACAAAGGCACCGGGCATAGAATCAAATACCTCCGTGACCCCGCCGAATCCATTGGAAGATTCGGTCGTACCGGCCGGTTGCGAGAAAGCGGCCAGAAGATCGCCGATTTGCTCATTCACATTCTGATATTCTTTAGCGCCTTTAAGGCTGGTGATAGAATCCCATTGAGCCACCAGATGTTCGGCCGTGGGACTCTCTTTCTCGTCACCCACAACGACCCCGGGACCGGTCACTATGGCGGCTCGATTAAAACTACCCATCCCGGCATTATAGATATTACCGCTGACCGCGCATTTTTCCGATACCAGAAACAGGGCCATGGGAGCAACCAGCTCCGGCTTTAATTTGTCCAGAAAATCAGGCGGTAATATGTCTTCGGTTAGCCGTGAAGCCGCCACGGGGGCGATGGTGTTGACTTTGATGCCGTATTTCTGTCCTTCCAGCTTGAGGGTGTTCATCAATCCCACCAGACCCATTTTGGCGGCGGTGTAATTGGTTTGACCAAAATTGCCGTAAAGTCCGGCTGCCGAGGTGGTCATCAAAATGCGGCCGTAGCCTTTGTCTTTCATCACGGCAAACGCCGGGCGGGATACGTTATAAGCACCGTTTAAATGAACATCGAGAACAAGGTGCCAGTTTTCCGGCGCCATCTTCAAAAAGCTCTTGTCCCGCAGAATTCCGGCATTGTTGATGAGAATGTCCACGGTGCCGAAGGTGTCCAAGGCGCTTTTGACGATATTTGCGCCGCCCTCGGCGGTGGCCACGCTATCGTAATTGGCCACGGCGTCACCCCCCAGGGCCCTGATCTCATCAACAACCTTGTCGGCCGGACTCGATGAACCTTCTCCGGAACCGTCCCGGCCACCGCCCAGGTCATTGACGACGACTTTGGCGCCGCGTTTGGCAAGCTCCAGGGCATACACCCGGCCCAATCCGGCGCCCGCGCCAGTGACGATCGCCACCCGGCCATCAAAGCGGATTTCTGCTTTGGGAATCTCGCCGAATTCGAAAAGACCATTGTCGATCACCACCTCTTTGGTCTCCACGTTAATTACTTTCCACAACGCTTGGCCTTCGTCGGTTTGCCAAATTACCGTTTTGATGGGCATTCCAGGATACAAGGGTTTTTTAAACCGGCATTCCAGGCGCCTGACCTTTTCCGGCTCCCCGGGAACGAAGCTGTCAATCAGCGCGCGGCAGGCGTAACCGTGGGTGCACAGGCCATGCATGATCGGCTTTTCAAACCCTGCCATTTCGGCGAAATCCTGGTCAACATGGAGCTGGAAGACATCGCCCGAAAGCCTGTAGATCAGGGGCTGATCTTCAGTCGGTTTTCCTTCAACCACAAAATCCGGATCCCGATCGGGAAATTCAATTTCTTTGGCGGGAGCGTTCTCTCCGCCAAAGCCGCCGTCCAGGCGCGAAAAAACGGTGATAATGCTGGTGAACAGTCTATCCCCGTTGGAATGCGAGGTTTCGAATTCAGCCACCACCAGCGCCCCCTTTTCCCGGCCTTTGTCATAATAATGGGTGATTGCGCCTTCCGTGGTTAAAGTGCCTTCGGGTGGAATCGGGTTGTGAAAGATCAGCTCCTGCTCACCATGCAGCACGCCGGCCAGATTGACATTGCTGGTAGCTGCCAGCTGGGGCATTAAATCATAAAAAGTTGTGATACCGAAGCTGGGTATGACCTTTAGATCTTTTTCATAGCAATAGTCCAGATCAGAAAAACCCGCCCCAACGCCAAGGGCATAAAGGACGGCGTCTTTCCAAGTATAATCCTTGGTGAACGGACCGATTTTTTTTCCGATCGCATCAAGGTTTAGCGCCATGTTCGCACCTCCCGTTTTGGTTATGGTCGTTGTGATTGTTTAGATGGTTAGGTTCGTTATGACTGTTTAGATCGTTTGGATCGCAGATAGCCTCCGGCTGTTTGAGGAGCGCTTCGCTTCAGGTTAGAGGTTTATGGCAGCGATTTTATTGGCCTCAACCCCTTTTACTTTGCCCTTTGAGCTCTCAACCCGCCCCTCCACAATCTTCTGTTCTTCTATTCTTCCTTTCTGCAATCCCTTTTGTTTGAGCTTTTAACTTTCAGCTTTGAGCGTATATGCCTCCAATCCCTTTTTCCTTTAACTTTTCACCTTTCACCTTTTTCCTTTAACCTTTCAACTTTCCCTTATTTTTCCGCCGTAAAGGCCGGCACCAGAATAAATTTTAACGTCTCTTTTACCACCTGCACGTAGTCTGCGTGATTGGTATCCAGCATCGGTCGGAAAAAGTTTTCTGCCGATATAAAATTGAGCACGGTATTCCAAACGGCCAGAATTCTGGCCCGGGCCTGGACCGAAATTTGCTTTTTATTGGGAGCCAGTTTCATGGCAACGGCAATGTTGGCAATATGTTCGGACATTTTAATATCCAGCGTAACGCCGTTGGGAGACTTGTTAAAATATCCATAGAGAATTAAATTGGGGACTTCCGGATGGGAAAAAAGATAATCGCACATCATGTCCAGGGCGATTTCAAGCCGCCTGGCCATAGATTGACCGCTGACGTTACGTTCAATTCCATTTAATTTATGTTGAATTTCATCGCCGACATCCTCCAGCAAAGCCTCATATAAATCCTGTTTTTCACCCCAGTGATAATAAAGTGTTGAAATGTCGATCCCCACATCCTTGGCAATCATTCGGGTGGTGGTATTGTTGTAACCGTATTCACCGAAAATCCGGCGGGCGGATGCCAGGATTCTGGCTTTCATCGATTTGGGGTCCTGCCGGGCCTTTTCAAGTGGTGACGGCATATCGGTCGCCCCCTTTAGCGAGAAATTCATTCATTAGCATCGTAGCGGAGCGGAAAAGCGGGTAATCGGCTGAAAATATCATTTATCCATCGATTATGTTCAAATAAGTGTTTCCATCAACTGATGGAAACATCGATATCGAGATTCGGCCCTGATGTCAAGCCTTTAATTTCCCCGTTTAATATTGAGCTCAAAACCATGGATGAGATTGTAAATGCCTGGCTCATCTATGGCCGCCCGCGTGAGCCCAGGGAATTTTATGCCTTTGCAAAACAGGCGACGATGCAAAAACACCTGGATGTTCTGATGGCGGATTTAACGGTGGTAGAAGAAGACGGCCGTTACTATAGGGTGTGGCAGTCAAGGTTCTCTTTGTTTTGATGTTTCTGAAAACGCGGACCGGTTTAATCACCCGCGCCATGAGTCAAAATTTAAATGCCTCCCTGCTTATGGGCGTAACGTCAACCGGAGGGCAAACCGGAAGCCCTGGAAGGAATGCTGGTTCTCGACCTCAGTTATACCAACTTCTCCGGTATCATTGCCAGGACTTTTTTCGGGGAGGCCGGGGCTGAAGTCATCAGGATCGAACCGCCGCAAGGCGATCCGGCGCGGGTTATGAGTCCCTATGGGGTGAATCAGGACGGGGTGGGAACCAATTACCTCATGGAAAGCCGCAATAAGCGCCATATCACGCTTGATCTGGAAACCGAATCGGGACGGCAAAACCTGAAGGCCCTTGCATCAAAAGCCGACGTCCTGATCGAGACATACGCCCCGGGGAAGATGGACGAAATCGGGCTGGGCTACCGGCAGCTCAGGGAACTGAATCCGGCCCTTGTTTATGTGGCCATTACCCCTTACGGTCATTATGGCGGCAAATCCGGCGACGTGATCGATCCCGCCGAAACGCGGCACTGGCTCATTTGCGGCCTGCGCTCCCAACCAAAGCCCAAGCAGCGCTCAGGAAAAAAAAGGCCCAATATCGACTGCTGGTAAAATCCGACCTTATCTTCTATGTGTTAAAAACATCACTTCAAGAAGGCCAGGCATGGTCATATATGGCCATTGGTCAAATATGACCATATTAACGACCTAATCCATTCCTCCCAATCGGTCTCTACCAATATAAATATTACTATAAATATAAAATAGTTAGATTAATTTTAGTTTGACCAGGTGTATCTGGCACGAAGTTTGAAAGTGTGATTACGAAAAGTTTGAATATTTTTTATATCAGACCGGCCGGAGCGATTCCCTAGTGCTTCAATTTGCAATACCAGTAATGTATTTCGCTCGATCAATTCAATATAGGTACTAACCCGGCACTTAGAGTTCACGAAAAAATTAGTCATCGAATTTACGAATCGATGGATTACGCGTGTGTCTGCAAATGTGTTCCGTCGCGAGTTAAAAAATTAAATAGTGTAAAAATTAAACCGGATGGTAAGGAGATCAGCGTTTTGGCATCCTTGATCTTATTTCTCGAGCAGCACGACAAAAACACGATCTGGGAAGATGTCGACTTTTTGGAGATGCCAGGGTGCCGAGAACATCCTGTCGTACATTTAGCAGTAAAGGGTTTATTATGAGTGGATTTTTTGAATACCTTGAAGGCAAAGGGGTCAAAGATATCAGAGATCTGACCGGTTTTATTCACAATTTTCTCCGGGATCCATCCATTTTTTTCGATTTAACCGAGGATGAAAGGGATGGCATGGAAAAAAAATTAGATAGCGCCCTGACATTCTTCAAAATTGACGAAAGCTAATCCTGCCGGCTCAGAATTCAAGGAGGCACTATATGCCTGATAGTTATGTTTCGGAAATGATTAAGGGTGCCGAATCAGATTGACACCACTCAATTAGTACCTTAATTGTTATGTTTTTTTTGCATTTTATGGCAAAACATTTTCGCCACCAAGACACCAAGACACAAAATGGAAGATACCGATCAGTAATTAAAATCAGGCCATCATCCGCTTTTCATACCCAACATTCCAATTTTCCAGCATTCCATCATTCCACTGGTTATCTAACGGCAAACACCATCCCCATGGGGTGAAATCAAAACCTGGTCCTCTGAGCCAGGATTCTTTACTATTACCTTTTTAATTCCGGCGGTTCGATCCGTGGGAGTTGCTTTGTCTTATCGGGCGCCGCGTTGATAATACGCGGTGTCTCCCGGCCTTTGGGTGGCAGTTGCAGTTTGCCTTTCTCTTGCCGGATACGCAATAGATAGCCGCCCAAAGCGCCACCGACGGTGGTCAGCGTCAGCAGCCCCCATGACATGAACTGCGTCAGGATCAGCAGGACACCCAATCCTGTCGCACCTGCAAATGCCAGCCCGATCTTGATATTCGCCCGCCTTGACGAGCGTCGCACCTCCTGCAAAGTTTTACGTTGTGACTGTTTTACCAGCTTGGTCTTGGCACGCTCGGCATTCACGCGGATGGTTTCACGCTCTTTGGCATGGTATTCTTTCAACCGGCTGATTTCATCTTTGCGATGATGCGTTGCTATCGAACCAAACCAGAATGCGGTCAAAAACCCTGCAATCAATACCGGAATCGCCAGCCGCAGCCAGTCCCACTTTTCGATATCTGCAGGGGTAATCAGCACCAGGGCAATCGTGATGACTTGTAAAAGCAGGATACCGGGAATGAATTTCAACATGGTTTTTTTCCTGGTGTTTTGAAATGGTCTTCGGCCCTCAACACTCTGATTTATAAAAAAATTATCGGTTCAGCATAATGCGGTGACATCCAAATCAAAAGGAATCAATTTGGGTTGAATTTGAGAAGAAGGATTCACCATCAATTAGATACGGACAAATTATCAGGTTTCAATGATATATC
>Ga0316194_10003335_pt1 | contig 11206 bp, 8 predicted proteins | sample CroRivsedime1_MG_FD_204936 | JGI IMG/M metagenome (GOLD analysis project Ga0316194, IMG submission 204936) | Coastal sediment microbial communities from Maine, United States - Cross River sediment 1 | ecosystem: Environmental > Aquatic > Marine > Coastal > Sediment | place: USA: Maine... | reverse complement strand
CGCAGCCATGCCGGATAATTTCGATCTGCACGGGGCCAGCATTGGCAACCTGATTCTTGCCGGCGGCTACCTGAATAACCACAAGCACCTGGACCCGATCATTTTCCTGTTCTCGAAACTGGTCAACGTACTGGGCACGGTGCGCGCCGTGGTCAATGATGATCTGCACCTGGCTGCAGACCTGGAAGACGGCAGCTGCGTAACCAGCCAGCAACGGCTGACCGGCAAGGAAGTTGCACCGCTGCAGTCTCCCGTCAGCCGGCTGTTCCTCTCCAGCCATCCCGACAAACCCAAACCCGTTAAAGCGGAACTGCGCAAAAAGAACCGGCAACTGATCCAGCAGGCTGAACTCATCTGTTATCCTCCCGGCAGCTTCTATACAAGCCTGATAGCCAACCTGTTGCCAACAGGTGTCGCTGCAGCCATCGCCGACACCGACTGCCCGAAGGTCTATGTTCCGAACCTGGGGCAGGATCCGGAACAGCTTGGTATGACCCTGGACAGCGCCATACTGACCCTGCTCGATTACCTGCGCGCGGATAACACGGACAACTGTGCCACCGGGAAGCTGCTGAATTTTGTACTGCTTGACAGCAAGCGGGGCAACTATCCGTCACCCGTATCAGCCCGGCTCCTGCAGGAACTGGATATTCGCATCATCGACACCCGGCTGATCAGCAAGCAAAGTGCGCCTTATTATGATGCCGGGCTGCTCACTGCGGCCTTGTTGTCCCTGACTTGAGACGGTTATGTCTCTTCACTGGCCGGTGCTGGCAGGAATGCGTATGCTGACCTGATCGATACTGCGGTCCGAGGCCGCGAGTATCCTGACCTCCAGATTGTCGATGGTGAATATTTCATCCTCGCGGGGGATGTACTCTGTATGGCTCAGGATCCACAGGCTGACCGTATCGGTTGGTTTGCCCGGCAGATCCAGACCGAAGAACTCTTCCACTACACGCAATTCAGTAGTGCCTGCCGTAAGGATCTCATCCTCTGAAATACTGTCGACTGCAGGTGGCTCGACATCACTTTCATCATAGATCTCGCCGACCAGTTCCTCGAGCAGGTCTTCCAGTGTGACAATTCCGCGCACATCACCGTATTCATCCACCACGATGGAGAATACCCGGTTACGCCGCCTTAACATGGCAAACAGGTCGTCGATTGCCTGGTACTGCGACACAAACAACGGGGTATGGGCAATATTGCCAAGCGTCTCCTGCAACTGGCCGTTAGCGGTAGCCCTGAGCAGGTCGCGCATGTACAGCAACCTGGTAAAGTTGTCGTTTTCTCCTTCAAACAGGGGTATCCGTGAATAGCGCTCCTGCGTCACCAGCGGCAGTGCCTCGGCAACCGTCAGCGACCCATCGAGGGAAAAGATCTTCCCCTTGGGCGTCATAATGTCCCTGACTTTCAGGTCATTGAAGGCAAATACCCGTTCGATGATATTTCTTTCATGGTGTTCAATGGCGCCTTCCTCGACACCGTAGCCGAGCATGCCAATGAGTTCGGACTCTGTGATGGTGGGATCGGACGCGCCCCCCGTCAGGTGATGCACCCAGTCCGTAAACTTGCCGAAGAACCAGACCAGCGGATAGATCAGGCGCATGAATACCAGCAAGGGATAGGCGATGAACAGTGAAATGCGCTCTGAATACTGCGTCGCCAGACTCTTCGGGGTGATTTCGCCAAACACCAGGATAAACAGGGTCAGCAGTCCAACGGCGATACCCGGACCGGCACTGCCAAACTCCCGTGTGGCAATGACGGTTGCCAGTGCCGAGGCACCGATATTGACGAGATTGTTTCCAATCAGTATCGCAGTGAGCATGGCGGATGGATCTTTTTTCAGCTGATACAGGGCTGATGCACCGTGCCGACCCTCACTGACAAGTCCTTTGACCCGCGCCATGGACAGGGCCACCAGGGCCGTCTCGGATCCGGAGAATACACCCGAGAAAACCAGCAATACCACCAATGCAGCTAATTCATTTACCACTTCCCGGACATCCTACCAGTGCACCCGGACTTCCTCGATGACCCGTGCCGAAGCACGCTCAACGGTAAAGGTAATCTTGTTGTATTTAACAACCGTACCCGCCGTGGGAACATCGCGCACCCGCTCGAGCAGAAACCCGGCAAGACTGGCAAACTGTCCATCCGGGAGACTTATCCCCAGTTCCTCCTCAAATGAACCCGGGTCAATTCGGCCACTGACCAGGTAGTCCTTGTCACCCAGTTTACTTATCCACTGTACCGACTTTTCATGGGAATCATATTCGTCCGATATGTCCTCGACGATTTCCTCGACAATATCCTCCAGCGTTACGATCCCCTCTGCCCCGCCAAATTCATCGACAACGACCGACAGTAATTGATGATCACGTTGCATATCCTGCAACAGGGCCTGGATACTTTTTGATCCGGGAACATAATCTGCCGGCATTATGAACTGCTTGATAGGTGCGTCCTGCTCGACCCCCAGTAATTCCAGCGTATCCAGAACGCCGACAATATGGTCCACACGCTGTGCATAGACCGGCAGTCTTTTATGGGACAGCTCCCTTGCCACACGAATCGCCTCGCCGCAGGTAGCATCCTGTTCGACACCGACCACATCAATCAGTGGCATCATCACTTCCCGCACGGCAGTCTCCTCGAAATCGAACAACCGCCGGATCATGGATTTCTCATGCGACTCGATATCACCGCCCTCAGAGGACATTTGCATCAGCATGGAAATCTCCTCCCTGAGGGTAAAGGGGTTCCGCTCGCCGGTCTTGTCACCGAGCAGCCTTGCAAGCAACAGCGTCAAGCGGCTGAAAATGACAAGGATGGGGAAAAACAGGTAGGAAAACAGCCGCAACGGAAAGATCACCCGTGGTGTAAGGCTATCCGCTCGCTGCTGAAAAATACTTTTGGGGACAATCTCGCCGAACACCCAGATCAGTGGTGCGACCAGCACCACGGCGAGCCAGCTGCCGCCCTCGCCAAACAGCTGAATCATCAGCGCCGTTGCCATGGTGGTATTGGTCACCACCGAAATATTGGTACCCACCAGGGTGGTCGAAAGCAGCCATTCGGGCTTGTTGAGCATCTTCAATGCCAGACTTGCGCCACGGGAACCCTGGGCGGCGGCGTGGCGCAGCTTGACACGATCGGCACTGACCACCCCGATTTCGGAACCCGAGAAAAACCCCTCGGCCAGCAGGCAGGCAATCATGATCCCCAGGGTTACCGGTATATCCGTCATGACTGTTCATCCATGTCAGGACTGGCGGGCATTCCCGAAACGTTGTCCTTGCCACCTTGAGTCGCAGGCTCTTCCTGGCTGCCCTGCTCCCTGCCTGCAGCAGCAGCCAGGTCAGTATCCTGGGCAACTTTCCTGACGAATAGCGTCTCTATCCTGTTGCTGGCGATTTTTTCCACGACAAATTCCAGTCCACCGATGGCGATGACTGAGCCGGTTTCCGGTAGTTCGGTGTAGCGGTCCAGCACCAGGCCACCGACGGTTTCCGGACCGTGCCCGGGCAGGGCCTCGCCAAAATCCCTGTTGAACTGTTCGATTGGCAGACTGCCATCAATTTGGATCCCGTCACCGTTCAACTCGCTGTGTGTCGTTGCCGTCATGGCATCCGACGCACTGGGTATATCGCCGAAGATACATTCCAGCAGATCTTCCATGCTGAGCAGGCCGGTGACTCCGCCATATTCATCCACCATCAGGGCCAGTGACTGCTTGCGTTGGCGGAGGGCATGAAAAAGATCGGAAGCCAGTTTTGACTCCGGTACAAAATACGGTTCGCGCAACAGGCGTTGCAGGTGCTCCCCGGGGCCCGACAGCGATGCCGGATCGATGCCCAGCAGATCCCGGGCATAGAGAACACCGATAATATCGTCCCGGTGCCGGCCGTAAACAGGCACCTTTGTATGTCGTGTACGGCGCAGTTCCTGCACCATTTCCGGAAACGGTAAATCTGCCGGCAAAAAGAAAATATTGGACCTTGGTGTCATCAGTTCTTCTACCGTCTTGTTGCCAAAATCGAAGATGTGATCGATATATCTTGCCTCTGACGGGGCAAGCGCGCCCTCCCCCACGGCCTCCCTGGCCAGGGTCCGGACCATGTCCTCGGTAACAATATTTGCGAGTATGCGCTCCTTGCCAATAATCAGGGTTGTCACCCTGTCTGCGACCAGGCGTACGATCCAGCGCAAGGGTTTTATAGCGCGCGCAAAGAACTCTATCGGACGACTCTGCAGGCTGGCAAAGGCAACATTATTCCTGATTGCCAGTGTCTTTGGCGTAATCTCCCCGAACAGCAGCAGGATGGGCACCATAATGAACAGATTCACGAATTTGTTCTCGGCACCCAGCAACTGGATAACGATAGCCGCCGATATTACGGATGCAGCTACATTGACGAATTCATTACCGATCAGGATGGTGACTATCAGACGGCGTGGCTGGCTCAGCAGTCGTTCTATCAGGCCCAGGTTCGGATCGTCGTCACGACGCATTTGCTCCAGCTGGAGCTTGCTGAGAGAGAACAGGCTGGTTTCGGCACTGGAAAAAAATCCGGAGAACGCCATCAGGATAGTAAACAGTATTACTTCGATCCACAGTGCTATATCCACCCGGGGTTTTCCTCGTGAGGTGATTCTTCTGCTCGGTCTTGCAAACCTGTTTGTATTAGTGACACAATAATCAAATTTCCAATCAAAACAAAACAATATTTCAGGTGACGAGGCTTTACAATACTATGCGCATGGTTTCCGGAGAACATCGGCCCGACAGAACTGATCGCAGGCTGGCGATTGTACCGATTTTGTGGCTGCCAGGGGCTATTCACGGAAAATCAGTGTGAGCACCTCACTGGAATTTCTTCTCCCGTCCGCACTCGGTGCTGATGACCTGCTTGCCAGAGTAAAGCAGGCTTTCAGACATCACGCCGAACCGCCCCGCATGCTGACGCGCACCTGGTATGACAGCTTTGACTGGCGGCTGTATGCCAACGGTTCCACACTTGAAGACACCCGTGACGGCAACGAGCACACGCTGGTATGGCGTACCTTGAAGGGGGACCGGAGTGATTCCCGGCTGAAACTGCAGAAAGCGCCACGGTTTGCCTGGGACCTGCCGCGAGGCCACTTTCGAGAGCGGCTTGAACCGGTGCTGGAAATGCGCGAACTAGCCCCAAAACTCAGGATCCGGTCCCGCGTCAATACCCTGCGCATTCTGAACAAGGATGAAAAAACGGTGGCCTACCTGGTGGTCGAGGAAAATGCCCTGCCAAGACAGCAAGGGCTCAAGCCCGGAATACTCGGCAACCGGGCAACAGTTATCCCGGTGAGAGGTTTCCCGAAAGCGACCAGGGAAGCAGACAAACTCCTGCGGGAGCTGGGCCTGTCACCGGCAGAGGGTGACCTCATGCAGACCGCCCTGTCCATGTTCGGGGAAGCGCCAGGCACCTACTCTTCCAAGCTGGACCTCACGCTGGATCCCGCCATGCGTGCGGACCATGCCAGCAAACTCATCATGCACCGGCTCCTCGATATCATGGAACAAAACGAGGCCGGCACGCGCACGGGTACGGACACTGAATTCCTGCATGATTTCCGCGTTGCGATCCGCCGCACCCGTTCCGCCCTGACCCAGATCAAGGCGGTGTTCCCGAAGCAGATTGCTGACCGTTACAAAACCGAATTTGCCTGGCTGGGACAGATAACCACCCCCAGCCGTGATCTGGATGTGTATTTACTGACTTTTGACAACTACCGTGACAGCCTGCCTGCCAACATGCAGGCCGATATCGAACCACTGCGTGACTTTCTCATCAGGCACCAGAAACTTGAAAACAGGGCCCTGGTCAAGGCACTGGATTCGGCACGTTACCGCCGACTGATCACGAACTGGCAAACGTTTCTGGAGCAACCGGTCAACGAACGGTCAACATTGAAGAATGCCGGCCGCCCTGTCCTGGAGGTTGCCTGCGAACGGATCTGGCGAATCTACCGGCTCGCGATTCGGGAAGGGACTGCAATCACTGCGGAGTCACCCGCGGTAGACCTGCATGAACTGCGCAAGACCTGCAAGAAGCTGCGATACCTGATGGAATTCTTCCAGAGCCTGTTCCCGGCCGGAAAAATCAAGGCCCTTATCAAGACACTGAAGACACTGCAGGACAACCTGGGTGATTTCCAGGACTACGAGGTTCAGGTGACCACCCTGAAAAAATTCAGCCACCAGATGGTAGCGGAGGGCCAGGTTCCACCGGACACACTACTTGCCATGGGCATGCTGATAGATGGCCTGGAACGGCGCCAGCATCTGGCCCGGGACGAGTTTGCCACCCGCTTCAACGACTTCGCCATGAAGGAAAACCGCAGCCACTTCCGCGACATGTTTACCGGCTGTGCGCACGACACACAGGAAGCTCCATTGTGAAAGTGATCGCGACGTATAACATCAAGGGCGGGGTCGGCAAGACGGCTACCGCGGTCAACCTTGCCTGGCTGGCGGCCCGTGAAGGTGCACCAACACTGGTCTGGGATCTCGATCCACAGGGTGCCGCCAGCTATTACTTCCGTATCAGGCCACGGATCAAGGGGGGTGGCAAGCGACTGGTACAGGGCAAACGTGACCTGGACGATTTTATCCGCGGAACCGATTATGAACTGCTTGATCTCCTGCCAGCGGATTTTTCCTACCGGAACATGGATCTTTTTCTGGAACAGGCAAAGAACCCTGGACACCAGTTGCACAAGCTGCTCAAGCCCTTCAAGAAAGAATATTATTATGTCTTTCTCGACTGTCCGCCGAGCATCTCCCTGGTGTCGGAAAATATCTTCGATGCAGCCGGCGCAGTACTGGTTCCGACCATCCCGACCACGCTGTCACTGCGTACTTATAAACAGATCAGAAAATTCTTCCGGGAAGAGACGCTGGACATGGCTAAGGTCATGCCCTTCTTCTCCATGGTCGACCGTCGCAAGCAGCTGCACCGCTCAATCGTGGACACCCCGCCGGAATACATGGAAAACCTGTTAGGGACCGGTATCCCCTACGACAGTAATATAGAGCAAATGGGCAGCCATCGTACACCGCTTGGTGAATATGCCCCCAACAGCCGCTCGGCCCGCTGCTACGAGTCCCTGTGGGAGGATGTTAAAGAGAAATTATCCCACTGGGAATAAGCGGTCATTCTTCGGTCACACGCACCTCGCTCCCGGTATGGCCTGGCTGTTACGCCACACCAACTTGATCCAGATCAAAAAAGCGCCATAAATCAGGCGATAACTGTTGCTCCGGCCTGAGGCTGGTGCCAGTATCCTGAAATGACTATCATGTCACCACGACAATAAACAGGGAGGCAAGCAACATGAAACCAGCCATTATCGACATTTCCGGTATCGGCCCGGCGGCCGCAGCAACACTGGCCGAACATGGCATCAGGAGTCTTGCCGGCCTTTCCAGGGCACCTGTCGAGAAAATCTCCACCATCCCCGGCTTCAGTGAGGCACGCGCCGCCAGGGTCATTGCCGCAGCCGCCGAACTGCTCGCCGCATCAGGAACAACAGCACCCGCCAAAGGCGCAGCTGAAGAACCCGCAGGAGAGACCCGGCCCGGCAAGAAAGACAAGAAGAAAAAAGATAAGGGCAAGGGTAAGAAGAAAGACAAGGGCAAGAAGAAAGACAAGGGCAAGGGCAAGGGCAAGAAGAAAGGCAAGAAATAGTACGGACGACACCAACGTCATCTGCGGTTCCTGAACACTATTCCGGATCAACCGGCAGTTACTGTGCCACAGCGGGCTAACGCCCGCGAACCCTGCCCCAACCACCTTCGTCCACAAGTTGGCGCCACAACCGATTCACCGGGCATGCGAACATCGCGTGCCCGTCGTATTCCTCTGCCATTCCGGTCCATCCCGACCCCGTCAGCACATGGTAACAAAACGGTAACATTGCGCTGTTAAAGTTTGCCGTCCTAACAGCTAATGCAATTTTACTATACCGCTAACCTTGGCCTCACAATCACATGTATCTGCAACGACTGCAGCCATACCGGTGCAACCCGGGAAAGACTGTAAACAACGAGAACAACACCTTGTTTATGTGTGGTTTTCACGCATAAATTCAATCAGGAGTTATTAATCATGAATACGAAAATCATTCTTGCCACCACGCTGCTGGCATCCTCCCTGCTCACCAGCATGTCTCCACAGGCGCGCACCCTGATCCAGAACAAGGGCTCGGATACACTGGTCAATGTCGCCCAGGCATGGGCAGAAGCCTATCCCGAGGTCAACCCTGACGTTGCCGTGGCGGTCTCCGGCGGCGGCTCCGGCACCGGTATCGCAGCCATGATCAATGGCACGGTGGATATCGCCAACGCCAGCCGCTCGATGAAGGACAAGGAAATGGAACTGGCGAAGAAAAACGGCCAGACACCGGTCGAGCATGTCGTCGGCTACGATGCACTGGCGGTCTTCATTCACAAGGACAACCCGGTCAAGTCGATGTCGCTGTCACAGCTGAAGGACATCTACGCCCGTGGACAAAAGGTCACAAAGTGGTCGGACATGGGCATTACCGTACCGGGCTGCGATGACGAGATTGTTGTGGTCAGTCGGCAGAATAACTCCGGTACCTATGCTTATTTCCAGGAGACCGTGCTCGGCAAGGGCGGCAAGTATCGCCAGGGCACACTGGACATGCACGGTTCCAAGGATGTCGCTGACCTGGTCGAGAATACACCCTGCGCCATCGGCTACAGTGGTCTGGCCTACGCAACGGATCACCTCAAGATGGTCTGCATCGAAACTGAAGGCGCGGACGCCTGCGTGGCCCCGAGTGTCGAAACCGCCAGTGATCGCAGCTACCCTATTGCCCGTCCGCTGTTCATGTACACCAACGGTGAACCCCAGGGCGCGATCAAGGAGTACATGGACTGGATCCTGAGCGATGCCGGTCAGTGTATCCTGGTGAAAAAAGGTTATGCGCCGGTAAGCGCAGTGAAGTGCGACTAGGCTAGATAGTGTAATTGCCAGCTCTGCACTGTAGGAGCGGCTTCCAGCCGCGATTCGCTCCGGGGACGGCGCTCCTGCATCAAGAGCTTATACAATAACTGGGTACAAATTGCCGGGTTTGGCCGCAAGGCCATCACCCGGCATAAATACGATAATTTTCAAGGTGCAACCACGGGACACTAGACAATGAGTCACTACGAAGAACGTCTGGAAAGAGACCTGCACGACATCCGTGATCAGGTGGCAACGATGGCCGGCCTGGTGGAAACAGCGACCAAGAACGCCATGCATGCGCTGCAAACCGGTAACAGCAAGCTGGCAGCCGCCACCGTTCTTGAAGACCACGTGATCAATCGTTCAATGCGGCAGATCGACCAGCTATGTCATAAATTCATTGCCCTGCACCTGCCAAGTGCAGGCCCCCTGCGCATGCTGTCCTCCGTGATCCGGGCAAACATCGAGCTGGAACGGATCGGTGATTACGCCGTCACCATTGCGCGCGAAGCATTGCAGTTGTCATCGCCACCGGCAGGACCCTTGTCCCGTGAACTGGAACGTGTCGGTAGCGAGACCTATCTCATGCTCAGCCAGTCCATCAAGGCCTTTAACGAACTCAATCCTGAAATGGCGAAAGGCACCATGATCATGGAAGAGCAGATGGAAAATGATCTGGATATCATTTATTCAGAATTGATGGCTAACAGCGACCGCGATTCCGTGAAAAACCTGCTGGCGATGTTCGCCGTGTTCACGCAGCTGAAGCGCGTCGCCGACCAGGCCAAGAACCTCTGCGAGGAAACCGTATTTGCCGCCACCGGCGATACCAAGGCACCCAAGATTTACAACATCCTGTTCGTCGACGAGGACAACAGTTGCCAAAGTCAGATTGCCGAGGCCATTGCCCGCAAGAACTTCCCGGAAAGTGGACGCTACATCAGTGCCGGGCGGCAACCTGCCGCTGCGCTGAACCCTGTCATGGTGGATTTCCTCGAAAACCATGGCATAAACCCTGCCGTTACTGCCAAGCCTAAACCTATCGACATGACCCCGCTGCAACTGACCACGCAGCACATCATTGTCAGCCTGCAGGGACCGGTCAAATCCTACTTCGAACAGGTCCCCTTCCACACCACCCCGCTGGAGTGGGACGTCGGCCCCGCCCCGGAGAGTGGCGACGAAGCCGGCATTCAGCGCATGGAAGAAGTTTACCGTCATACGGCTGTTCAGATCCGTGACCTGATGGAGATTCTACGCGGTGCGGGAGCGCCTTGAGATGCCAGCCCAACAGCTAAGTAAAACGGCTGATTTGTCGGCGGCATTCGATCGCCGCAACGCCGACTGGTATATCGACAAACTGGTTCAGACGCTGGTATTCATTGGTGGCATCTCGGCCATCATCTTTGTCATCGCCATCTTTGCCTTCGTCACCAAGGAAGGCTTCGGCTTCATTCTCGACCGCTTCGATTTCCAGGAATTCTTCACCTCGCCCTACTGGTACCCGTCCGATGAGGATGCCCCGGAATACGGCATCCTGGCACTGATCGCGGGAACTGCCAGTGTTACCGGACTGGCCATGCTGGTGGCCATCCCGTTTTCGCTGGGTACCGCAGTTTTTATCGCCGAATTTGCCTCTGGCAAGACCCGTGAGGGACTCAAGGTACTGGTTGAACTGCTGGCCGCCATTCCCTCGGTGGTCTGGGGCTTCATCGGTCTAAGCATCATGAACCCGATCATTATTGACGTCTTTGATGTCCCGGTGGGACTGAACGTGCTGAATGCCGGCATCATACTCGGACTGATGGCTGCGCCTATCATGACCTCCATCGCCGAGGATGCACTCAAGGCGGTCCCCGACCGCTACCGGGAAGCCGCTGAAGCCATGGGCGCCACCCGCTGGCAGGTCATCTACAAAACGGTACTGCCCGCTGCGAAAAACGGCCTGCTGGGCGCCGTGCTGCTTGGTGTCGGCCGGGGATTCGGGGAAACCATGGCTGTGCTGATGGCGACCGGGCACTCGGTCAACATTCCACACAGCATCTTCGACTCGGTGCGCGCCCTGACGGCCACCATTGCCGCGGAACTGGGTGAAACGGCCGTGGGCTCCGATCACTACCAGGTATTGTTCACCATTGGCATCTTCCTGTTCCTGATCACCTTCGTTATCAACCTCACCGCCG
>Ga0316194_10003333_pt1 | contig 11209 bp, 8 predicted proteins | sample CroRivsedime1_MG_FD_204936 | JGI IMG/M metagenome (GOLD analysis project Ga0316194, IMG submission 204936) | Coastal sediment microbial communities from Maine, United States - Cross River sediment 1 | ecosystem: Environmental > Aquatic > Marine > Coastal > Sediment | place: USA: Maine... | reverse complement strand
TGTGGTGCTGGAGGCCTGGGCCGCGGGCCTGCCGGTGGTGGCGGCCAGGATCGGTGGCATCCCCTCTTTCACTACCCACGGTGAGGATGTGCTGCACGCCGACCCCCACGACTGGCAGTCACTGGCAAAGCAGCTACTGGACATCATGGGTAATACGCAACTCGCAAGCCGCCTTGCAAACAACGGCAGGAAGCTGGCGCAACGCAACTACGACTGGCGCGTGGTCAGCCGGCAATTGGCAACGCTTTACCAGGACCTGGCGGCCGACCGGAGGGCAGTGTCATGAAGCTGCTGCATGTGCACGATCGGGCCGCGTTCCACGGCGGTGTCGAGCAGATCCTGCTCGACACCGCCCATGGCCTGTCCAGCCGCGGCTGGCAACAGGCACTGCTGCATGTTGAAGCGGACACCGACAGTACTTTCCTGGCTCCTTTCAGCGAATCCTCGACCAGCAAAGACATCCTGGCGCGCTTCAACCCGGACGTGGTGTTGCTGCACAAGGTATCGGACATGGACCTGGTCACTGACATTACACGCAGATTTCCTGCCATTCGCATGGTGCACGACCATGATCTGGTCTGCCTGCGCCAACACAAGTATTTCCCGATCAGCGGCCGTATTTGCAACAAACCCGCCGGTTGGGACTGTTATAAAAACCTGTGCTTCCTTAATCGCAACCCGGTCGCGGGCAAACTGCCCGTTACCATTAGAACCGTCAGCGAGCAGAAGCGCGCTATCCAGTCACATGGTGACATGCACGGATTCGTCGTCGGCAGCCGCTGGATGCAGGACGAGCTGGTCATGAACGGCATCCCGAACGAACGCATCCGCGTGATACACCCGATCCCGGCCTCGCTGGCAGAGATCCGGCCCCTGCCCCACCAGGGCCACAACGAAATCCTTTATGTCGGCCAGGTCGTCCGCGGCAAGGGCGTCGACCTGCTGCTGCGCGCCCTCGCCCGTGTACCGCAACCCTGGCACGCCACCATTGTCGGCACTGGCAACCACCTCGACAGCTGCCAGCGACTGGCCGAAAAACTGGGTATCGCCGCGCACGTTGAATTCACCGGCTGGATCGCACACCAGCACCTGGAACACTACTACGCTAATGCTGCCTTCACCGTTGTGCCCTCGCGCTGGCCGGAGCCCTTCGGCATGGTCGGTATCGAGGCCATGGCCCGGGGACGCGCCGTCGTGGGCTTCTCCGCCGGCGGCATCCCGGACTGGCTGCAGAGTGGCGTCAACGGCATTCTGGCACCGGCCGGCGATGTAAAAAAACTGGGCGAGGCGATCGCTGGACTGCTCGCCGACCCGGATCACACCCGCCTTCTTGGCGATCGTGCCGCGCAGCACGCTGCGCAGCAATTCACCCATACCGGCTATCTCGATGCCATGGAAAACCTGTTGGAGAATGCCGCATGAAACTCGGAATTTCCGCATTCGCCGCCGACGGCGGCAAGTCTGGCATCAGCCAGTACATGATCAACGTGCTGCAGCGCCTGCCGCGCCTGGACACTGCCGTGCGCTGCGTCATCTTCGTGCCTGCCGCGGAGCGCACCCTGTTCGAGCCGGCACCGGCCGGCAGCGAAATTGTCACCGTCCCCGACTGGATGGCACACCCGGTGGCCAGCATCCTCTGGCACCTCTGCCTGTACCCGCTGTTACTGCAACGGCACGGCTGCGACTGCGCCTTCCTGCCGGCGGGCAACCGCCGCCTCGGCATGTGGTACGGCGTACCCAGCGTCAGCACCATTCACGACCTTTCACAGCTGCACGTCGAGGGCAAGTACGACCCGCTGCGGATGTTCTACATCGAGCGCATTCTGCCGCTGATGATGCAGCGACTGACGCGCGTGGTGTCGGTGAGCGAGTCCACCCGCCGCGACCTGGTCGAGCATGCCCGCATCCTTCCGGAACGCATCCGGGTTGCCCATAACGGCGCCGACCTCAGCGCCTTCGCCGGCACCGAACACGCACGGGCCAAAGAAACCATCGCCGCTGAGATGGGCATTGACGCACCCTTCATCCTTTACACAGCGCGCCTTGAGCACCCCGGCAAGAACCACGTGCGCCTGCTTGAGGCACTGGCGCTGCTGAAGCAACGCGGCCGGCTGTCACACAAGCTGGTGCTGGCTGGCAGCCCCTGGAACGGTGCCGAGGTCATCGACGCCAGCATCGCGCAACTCGGACTGACGGACGATGTCATTCTGACCGGCTTCGTCGAGAACCGGCTGCTGCCAGAACTGTATGCGGCAGCCGAGGTGTTTGTGTTTCCCTCGCTGTTCGAGGGCTTCGGCATCCCGCTACTGGAGGCCATGGCCGCGGGCACACCCGTGTGCGCTGCCAACGTCTCCAGCATCCCCGAGGTGGTGGGCGACGCCGCGCTGCTGTTCGACCCGCGTAATGCCGACGATATCGCCCGCCAGCTGGAACGGCTACTGCATGACACCTCACTGCGACAGCAGCTGGTCGCTCGCGGGCGACAGCAGGCGCAGCTGTTTTCCTGGGATGACGCCGCCAGTGGTGTGCTGCAGCAATGCTACGAGGCAGTCGCCGCATGAATACCGGCGGCGTCATGTTTGCCCTGCTGTCACTGGCCGCCAGCGGCTGCAGCAGCAACCGGCTGGACGCGCTTTCGCCCTTCCCGGGGCCGGGTGGCATCAGCATCGCGCCGGTGGAGATCGATTCCTCACCGAGCAGCGCCTGGATCTACATCAATGGCAAGTACGTGGGCAACACACCGCTGGTCTACGGGCTCGCCTATGACAGTAACACCAATTACATCGAGGTCATTGCGGAGCCTCTACCGGACCACCCGGTACAGCAACGCCAGACCAAGCAAATTCGGGTGCCGCCACTGCCGACCCGGGTCCATTTTTTCCTAAACAACCGTGAAGATCCAGAAAATGAAGGCTAACGCAAGCATCGCCCCGCAGACATTGCAGCATGACGACCAGACCGGGCGTCCCCTCGACGGCACTGCTGTAACGGAAGCTGCAGACCGGCAGCCCGCGGGCATCGTCCTGCAGGAACAGCCGTTCGACAACACTCGCGATACGAATTACTTCTTTGCCTCCAGCGGCCACGCCGAGGCCCTGTCGCGGCTCAGCTTTCTGGTCGAGGATCGCAACATGGGCATCGGCCTGCTGACCGGCGAAATCGGCTGCGGCAAGACCGTCACCCGCACCATGCTGCACCGACAACTGGCCAAGCCGGCGCACATCGTGGTGAGCCTGGAGAACTGTCTGCTGGAATTCGACGAGCTGTTGCTGGAAATCATCAGCCAGATGCGCGGCGAACGTACTACCTCCGCTGAACTGCCGGACCGCTACAGCCGCCTGTCTACCTTCAAACAAGTACTGATGCGCAAGATCGCCGACTCCAACCGGCACCTGGTGATCATGCTGGACGAGGCGCAACAGTTGAGTCAGGCCAGCATCGAGGCCCTCAAGGGTCTCACCAACATAGCCTCTGAGCGCCAGAACTTCCTCACCCTGATCCTCATCGGGCAACCAGAGCTGCGCAACACCATCAGACAGCTGCGCCAGGTCGACCAGCGAGTCAGCCTGCGCTACCACCTCAACGCCATGTCGCACGACGAGACCCGCCGCTACCTCGAACACCGTCTGCAGGTCGCTGGTCTGCAGGGACCGCTACCGTTCGATGCGGATGCCGTGCGGCTGCTGTTCGAGGCCAGCGGCGGCGTACCGCGCGAGATCAACCGCATCTGCAAGCTGGCGCTGGACCATGCCCGCGGCAACGATCTCGCACTGCTGGATGCTGCCATCATCAACAGCGTGACCGACGACCTGCGCCGTCACGGCGGTCTGCATGACCCCTGCGTGATGCCATGATGAACGACGAGTTCAGCATCGATCGTAATCGCGGCAAGCGGGCCCCGGACACGGGCGACGACCTGGACTTTGCAAGCACCGACCAGGGCGCTGCAGAGTGGGACCTCAACGAGGCTGCACCGCAACGGGAAGCGCCACGGACAGGACCCGCAGCACCCGCTGCAGCGGAAACAGAACCGGCAGCGGCGCCACTGCCGTCATTCCGGGACCTGCTGGAGGACGAGGACGAGACAAGCGCCAAGCTGCCCGGTATTGACATGCGGCGGCTGCTGCTTGGTTGCTGGCGACGCCGCTACATGGTCGGCGCAATCGCCACCGCCTTCATCATAACCTTCGGCATCCTCGCCTTCACCACCATCGACAACCAGTGGAGCGCCGTGGCGACGCTGATCAAGCGCGACACCAACGACGAATTCGCGGTTGGCGGCGGCAAGCCCTTCAAGCCGCAGCAGTACAACCTGCAGACCCTGCTGGATACACTGAAGCTGCCAAGCTCACTCGACGAGGTCATCGTGCGCGCCGGACTCGACATCAAGCGGACGGCGCTGTCCGCGGCCATCGACGTCAGGCTTGGCAAGGAATCCGAGATCATGCATCTGATCATCAACTGGGATGACCCGCAAACCGCTGTCCTCGTCGCCAACCACATCACCGATGTGTTCCTGGAGAAGGGCAGTGCCCTGCGCAAGAAAGACGCGGAGGAGAGCTACCTCTATTTCCGCGAACGGCTCGAGGAGACGCGTGCCGAGCGCCGCCTGATCGACGCGGACATGCTGTCATTCCAGCAGGAAAACAGCCTCACCAACTTCGACGCCGAGACCGAGGCACGGCTGGGGGAACTGGCGCGTCTGGAGGGCGAATACCAGTCGCAGCAGGCCGAGATTGGCGCCTTGCAATTTACCATCGAGCGACTCGAGGACGAGATCGCCGAACAGCCCGAGATGGTCATCAAGTCCACCATCTACCGCAGCCCGCTGAAACAGCGGCTGGCCGATTACGAGTGGGAACTGCAGGAGGCGCGCAGCCGCTATACCAACGACAATCCAAAGGTCGCCAAGCTGCAGAAGAAGGTCAACGTGCTGACCACCATGATCTCCGATAGCAACGATGAATCGGTACCGGAAAACACCTATTCCCCCAACGAGCACTTGCTCGACCTTGACATGCGGCTGCTGGTACTGCGCGACGACCTCAAGGTAGCGGAGAGCCAAACCGATGCGCTGCAGCAGACCATCACCACGATGCAGGAAAAGCTCGCATTCCTCAGCACCAAGGAGAAGGAATTTGTCCGACTCAAGTTGCGCCAGGATGCTTCTGAAAGCCTGGAATTCAGTCTCACACACCGCGTCGATGAAGCTCGCGTCCAGATGCTGCGCGCCGAGCCGGCATTCGACATACTGGAACGCGCCACGCTGCCCGAGGATCGCCAACCCTCCGGCCGCAAGCTGCTGGTTGCCGGCGGTGCCATCGTCGGCATCGGACTTGGGCTGCTGATTGCCCTGCTACAGGAGTTTTTCGACCCGCGCGTGCGTACTCTCCGCGACGGCAAGGATCTTTCCGGTACCGAGGTGTGCGGCGAGTGGGCGCGGGTAGCGGCCGCCGGTCTGCAACAGGTCACAGCAGACCCCGTCGCCTCGGCGGCAGTCATGACCTTCCGGCACTTCATCAACAACCTGGAGGCGCAGTACAGCAAGGAACAACTGCATTCCATTGCCGTCATCAGTGCCGAGCGCGGTGCCGGCCGCTCAATGGTCGCCGCCAATCTGGCGCGCACCCTGGCCATGAAGGAACACCCGACCCTGCTGGTCGACGCCGATCCCGGCATGGACGCGGGCCGGCGTCCGCATGAGGTGTGTATGGCAACGGGCAATGAAAACGGACTGATGCAGGCGCTCGACGGCACCACGACGCTGCGGGCAGCCCTGCAAAAAACCGACATCGACAAGCTGCACTGCCTCGGTCCGGGGAGGCACAGCTCGAATCAGCACGCCCCGCTGATACTGGGCGGCAAACGCATGGCGAAATTCATTGCCGCGCTACGACCGTTCCGCGGCCGCGTCGTTTACGATCTGCCGGCGCTGCAGGGCCATGAAATGGCACTGGAGGCAGCGGCCGCAATCGGCAACGCCGTGCTCGTGCTGCGCAGCGGCTGGAGCCGCCGCGCCGACACCCGGCAGCTGGTCGAACTACTGCAAAAACGCCACATCAACATCCTGGGTACGCTGGTGGTCGACGTGCCTGATCATTATCTTGAACACAGCAGTTCCGCTCCGCAGTCCGGCGGCTCGGGCAACACCTATCACGAGGATAGTCTCAATGCACAATCCAATGCCTTCCAGAATAGCTGAATCATTTGCCGGCCTGCTGCTGGCGGCGTTCATATTGAGCGGCTGCGCCAGCACCCCGCCGTCAGCTGTAGACAGTGGCCTGCTGCCACCAAACCCACCGGCCAGTTTGGCCGGGGATGACGCCTCGGTGCAGACCAGCCAGCAAAAAACGGTCGAGGAACAACTCGCGGAACTTGATCAGATACTGGCCTCCTCGAATGCAACTTTCAGCCTTGGCAAGGGCGACATCCTGTCGATCTCGGTCTACGACGAACCGGACCTGACCCTCGATTCAGTGCCGGTGCGTCCGGACGGCAAGATCGCCTTTCCACTGATCGGCGATGTCCAGGTCGCCGGTCGCAACGTCGAGGACGTCAGCAATGAAATCCGGGAACGGCTGCTAGAGTTCGTGCTTGAACCCAGGGTATCCGTGGTAGTCACCGAGTTCAACAGCCTCGACTACACCCTGTATGGCGAAGTCGTTCATCCCGGCGTGTATCCGCTGACGACCGATGTCAGCATCACCGCCGCGATTGCCAAGGCTGGCGGCCTGACCAAGGGCCAGTTTCGAGCCAGTTCCGTCGAACTGGCCGATCTGACACATGCCTTCCTGGCGCGTGAAGGTACCGTCATGCCGGTCGATTTCGTGCGCCTGATCCGCGAGGGCGACATGCGTTTCGACATCGACCTGCAGCCAGGCGACTACATACACATACCCTCCGGCCTGTCCAAGGAGGTCTACATCCTCGGCGAGGTCAATGAGCCTGCGTTGTTTGCCTTCCGTGAAAGCATGCCCATGTCGCGCACCCTGGCACTGGCCGAGGGATTTACCGTCGATGCGGACCTGTCGCGCATCCACATTGTGCGCGGCGCCCTGCACAACCCGACCGTGATCGTGGCCAACTTTCAGGACGTCATCAACGGCCGCGCGCAGGATGTCCAGCTGGAGCCAGGCGATGTCATCTATGTACCACCCACCACACTGACACGCTACGCCCGCACCATCGACAAAATTGTCCCGACCATCCAGGCACTGCAGGTGGGGCTGCTCCTCGGCGGCTTGTAGTGCTAGCGGTGATGCACCTGCGGCACGCTGTGCAAAACAGCAGCAGTCGCTAGCGTGTTCGCAGCCATGCCTGCCTGGAAGCACTTGCTGGCCCTGCCCGGCATGGCTGCCTGTCTGGCGATCAGCCTGTGGATGGCCGTGATGATCGACGCGCGCGAACCTTACCCGGACGCACGCAGTGGCATCACGGCCGTGGCGCCGGCCGGTGGCCAGGCCGCTGGTGTCGCTATCAGCCTGCGCTCCCGGCGGGCTATCACCGTGGTGTTGCCAAACCTCGACCCGCAGCAGACCACACTGAGCGCGTCAGATTTCACCTTGCAGAGCAGCCAGGACCCCGCTTACCGGAAACCACTGCCAGCCGCACGCCTCGGCTTCGACCGCCAGGTCACCGGCTTTGTCGACGACCGCACGGCCATCACCGAGACCCGCCTGCACCTGCTGTTTCCGCACGCCCTGCGTGATGACCTGAGCTACCAGCTGAATGCGCCCGCCGCCGGACTCGGTGACCTGCCGGTCAGCTGGCGCGCACAACAGATGACCGGCTCGATCCAGCTCAACCAGGTCGGCTATATGCGCGCTGCCCGCAAGCTCGCCTATGTTGGCAACTGGCTGGGAAGCGCCGGAGCAATGCCGGTGGACAGCAAAGACTTCCAGGTCATCGACACTGGCTCGGGTGACACCGTGCTGCAAGGTCATCTGGAACTGCGCGCCGCCAGCGACCCGTGGAGCGGCAATGATGTCTACACGGCGGACTTCTCCGCCCTGCAGAAAGCAGGGCACTACCACCTGCAGGTGCCGGGCCTCGGTCAGTCGGACAGTTTCCGCATTGCTGCAGACGTCTATGATGCCGTCTACCGGACCACGGCCCGGTACTTTTACCACCACCGCAATGGCACCGCCATCCGCGCCCCCTGGGCAGCAGCGGGTCACGAACGCCCCGGCGGTGTCCCCGCCCGTTTCGAAGCCGTGTTTCACGATGCCGTCGCCAGCAGCCCACTGGGCAACAATGAAGCGGCGAACGGCTATCACGCCGTCAGTGGCGGCTGGTTCGATGCCGGTGATTACGGTCAGTACATCCCGAACGCGGCACCGGTCTGGTATGTCATCGGCGCGGCACTCGACATTGCACCGCAGCGCTTCCGCGACGGCGACCTGAACATCCCGGAGAGTGGCAACGGCCTGCCCGACCTGGTCGACGAACTCGAGTGGGGTATGGACTGGGCGCTGCAGATGCAGGACCCCACCGATGGCGGCGTCTACTTTCGCATCGCCAGCGCCACGTGGGACAGTACCCTGCCGCAGGCAATCGGGGCCGCGCGCCTCATTGCCGAGAAGACCACTCATGCCACCGCCGCCTTTGCCGCCATGGCGGCGATCCACGCGCGCCTGCTGGCGAAACACCGACCGGCACGTGCCGCAACCGTACTGGCCGCCGCGCGACATGCCTGGCAGTTCCTGCAAACACATCCGCAGTGGCCGGCCGAGGGCGAGCGCTACCACAACCCGAAGGGAATCAATGCCGGCGAATACGCCGACCCCTCGGCGCAGGACAATATCCTCTGGGCCGCCGCCGAGCTCTACCGCAGCACCGGTGAGTCGGCATATCACGACGCCTACCGGGCACGGGTCGGGCAGGTGAAGATTGACCCGACCGGCGTGGTCTCCTTCAAGGACCAGGGTATGGCAGCCCACTGGGCCTACCTCATGGCGCCCTGGCCCGGCAGGAATGAAAAACTGGTCGAGCGCGCCCGCGGCTTCTTCCTGGCGGCGGCCGACTGGCGCATTCGCAAGATGCGGGAGCACCCCTACCATGCCCCGGTCCACCAGTACCGCGGCTACCTGGGCTGGGGTTCGTTCGCGCATTCCAGCCGCGCCACCCTCACCCTGTTCCAGGCCTGGTACCTGAGTGGTAAGGCGGATTACCTGGAATGGGCCTGGCTGACGCCGCACGCGCAGCTCGGCGCCAACCCGCAGGCCATCAGTTTTATTACCGGCATCGGGGCGCGCTCACCACGCTTCCCGCTGTCGAAGCTGTCGCTGTATGACGACCTCGAAACACCCCTGCCCGGTATCCCGGTGAATGGCCCGCATGCCCACCTGCCCGCGCTGTGGGCTTCCACGCGCGCCGTCAACGCGGCCTACTTTCCCGCCGCCATCACCCCCAAGGCCAACGCGGCCACCGGCACTGGCGACGATGGCTACCCGGTGCTGAGGCGCTATACCGATTCCCACCACCTGCCACCCATGTCGGAACCCACAATCGCCGAAGTGGCCCGCACGGCCATCGCCTTCGGCCTGCTTCGCACAGAGGATGCCCCGCACACCCAAGCCAGAAATAAAAAATAATAAAAGGGGTCAGATCCCAATAGCACTTACTTAAGCCAAAAAAGAGCCAGTTATACCTTCTCGTCATCCCGGCGCAGGCCGGGATGACGGTGATTTTTTGCTTAAGTAAGTGCCATTCGGGTCAGATCCCTTTAATTCTGTCTTTCCAAACGGCCTTGTCTAGCGGGTATCCAACAAACATTTGAGGCGACAGTTATCCTGACACTGAGGGCACCTTTTGGCCGGTCTTTACTGGCCGGGTTCTTGTTCGTCCCCATTGCCGAAGCGGTTCCTCGAAGAACGTGTAACTAAGCCATGCCAACGGTAACACCAGAACAAGCGTGAAAATCAGCACCAGCATGGGTTCCATTGTAAATTTCTTCACCGCACTGAGTATCGGCATGTGCATGAGATAGATGCCGTAACTGAGCAACCCTATCCAGGACAGCGTCTTTCCGCCGACCATGGGAAGCTTGTCGCTAATGGCACAGACACCGACTAGTAGAGTGCAGATCGCGTAGAAGACAAGCGCATTGACTCCCGATTTGTTCTCCAGATTGGCAAACAGCAGAAATCCTCCGAACATCACGAACAGCACCGCAGGCATGTGCCGGTACGCGGCAAAGCGGCTCAACCAGGCATAGGACCTGCTGTTGTTTAGCAGGAAAGCCAGCAGAACACCAAGCAAGATGGCCTCGCTGTAGCTCAGTATGACCCGCCAGGGCAGGGCCAGCATATCCACAGGTACCCAGTTGGCAAGCGAGACCTTTACAACAAGCAATACCATAAATACCGCCGCCAACAGGGCCGGTCGCAGGACCAGCAGCAGCAACGACAGCAGCAGGTAGAACTGCTCTTCAACAGCCAGGGACCAGGAGACGAAAAAAGGTCCCTGGCCGCTTGTCTCCAGCCAGTTGGAGCAATACATAACGTAACAGGCGAGATTGTCTGTAAACAGCGCCTGGTTTTCCGGGGAATAGACCTGTGCAACGTACACGAGTCCCGCCTCGACCAGCAGTATCAAGTAGTAAAGCGGCCACAGGCGCAGGATTCGCCGCACAAGAAAACCGCGCACGTCGATGCCCCCCGACTTGCGGAGTTCCCGAAGCATCAGGGTCATGACGATGTATCCGCTTATTACGAAAAAGAGAGATACCCCGTGACTTCCATGGTGTTGAAACCGGGCGACCCAGTCCACGCTCGAGGTGGGTACGTGGTGAGCCAGCACCAGGAGTATGGCTAGCCCTCGAAGGCCGTCCAGATTCGGGACGCGCTTCCTGTTGAGGTAACTTGTGAAGCCCAGCCTCTTCTGCAGGCGAACCCTGGCGGGCATAGCGGAAGGGTTTGTGATCCCGGCTGATTGCACAATCTTGTCTAACGAACTGGCCATGGCGTTAATAAAGGCAAGTATTATGCCAATGAGTGCCACAACATCATAAACAGCCACCGCACCAGCAACGTAGCCCCTGACGTAGCCGTTAAAGTAACGAGAAAAAAGAGAAAGGGGTCACCCTTTTTGGCTTTGGCTGTATTTTCAAATTGCGAGTCGGCGGCAAAATGGTTACGACTGAAAATGCAAAATGCAAATGTCTGCTCGCTGAATCCTCTCCGTTAGCACCGCTGTTGCAGGCGAAAAG
>Ga0316194_10003328_pt1 | contig 11220 bp, 5 predicted proteins | sample CroRivsedime1_MG_FD_204936 | JGI IMG/M metagenome (GOLD analysis project Ga0316194, IMG submission 204936) | Coastal sediment microbial communities from Maine, United States - Cross River sediment 1 | ecosystem: Environmental > Aquatic > Marine > Coastal > Sediment | place: USA: Maine... | reverse complement strand
TGGACAGGTAACTGCGAACCCGGCAGAAGATCTTGGCGCCGTCCATCGAGCGGAAGCAACCCGAGATCTTCTGCTGTACTTTGGTCATACGCAGATCGTTCTCACCCTGATTGTTGGTGAAAGGAATGCTCTCCACCTCCATGAAGCGCAGGACGTCTTGCTCGAAGTCGCGTAATCGCTCCAGCAGGTTTCTGGCCTTTGAGCGTTTGAGCCGGCCACGTTTTCCCTGCCGCTGGCTTTCATCGGGCGGTGGGCATTCGGTCTCTGCCTTTTTAAGCAGCCGCCGATATCGCAGGCGCCACCGTTTAGCCTCATCCGGTGGTAAACACCCCCCGGCATCCTCGACTGCTGTTCTGATATCGAGCAGCAAGACCTGCATCGCCCTGGCCCACTGCTGGTGATCTTGTTCCCAGGCTCTTTCCAGTTCCCTGAGATGATGGGCATTGCACAGGGCATGGGTGCATTCGTAATGATAGTACGGCTTCCAGTGATCATGGCACAACACGCCCTTGAAGAAGGGCAGAATGCCTATCTCGTCCATGGCCTCGGTGCCCCGCTTGGTATGGGGAGAGAACCAGGTCAGTGAGACATTGGAGGCGCAGTGCAGCCAGTGGCGCTTTCCGCCGATATTGATGCCGGTCTCATCGGCATGCATGAGCATGGATTTGGCAAGCTCGGTTTTTGCCCACTGCGCAAAAGGCTCCAGCCGATCATAGGCTTCATTGTTGAAGTTGAAGACAGAGCCCGCACTCACCGGAATGTGCAGTTGATCCTGGAAGTGATCGCGTACCCGATCATAGGGGATTAACTGGTATTGCGACATATAGACCGCGTTGGCCTTCAGGTTCAGACCATACTGAACCGGTCGGTTCACCCCTTCCGGAAAAGAGGCCACAAACCGATTTCCCTGATTATCTTCCAGAATCTGTGCCCGGTATTCGATCACAAACCGTGAGATGTCGATATCAATGACCTGGCGACTTTCATGGCCTACCTCCCGATACTGCGACCCCTTTGGCAGGGTGCGACGATCGACCCGTATCTCGGACACATCATCCGGGTCATCCACCGGATCAAGTGTCGTTCCGTTATGTCCTTTCTGGCCTCCCGGCTTTCTATCGCTTGTTCCCTTTTTGCTGGACTTCTTCCGGTTGGGGTCTGTGGAAGGTGGCTTGCTGCTGTTCTTGCTGTTGAGGGTGATGCGGTTGAGCAGCAGGGCTACCAGAACAAGCAATACTTCCAGTGCCGACCGCAGTGCAGGAGAAAGATCTTTCTCTTTCCTGAGAAGTTCTTTGACTGAGTTGATCGATGAATCAACGTCAATGTCTTCTATCTTCAACTGCCCGCATCCACATGATCTTGAGTAAGATCATTATCGCACGGGTTTTCAGGGCGAAGATTTAGCGCCTGTCAGCGAATCTGCGGCGTTTGAAAAACGATTCGGCAACCGTGATCACGATACGCACAAGAAACCGCTAGCAGGCTTCGTGCGACTTGTGTGAATGGGTATAATGGCAAGCAGGTCGCGATCACTGAGACAGAAGAAATCGCGTGAAAACCTTGTCAAGCACTTTCTCCAGTTTTTAGCTGAATAATTACCTCGGGCCGGACAACTTCAGGAGCCTTTCCAGGAAGCAGAAATGAAAGACCTCACGTATTTGGGTATCCGAGAGCATGTTTAATTATGAATCCATATTTCCTTAAGAGTCAATATGGATTCATAATTAAACGAAGAGTTTCCCCGGAATGGTCAGGTGCCCTGTGCATGGTGAATTACCAGTCACGCGGCGATTAAGGTTCGTTGTTCTTTTCGAATGTACATTTTTCGGGCGAACTACGGGCTTGAAGCATGGTCGAGTGCTGTCTCTCTGTTGATTCTTGAAGATCTGATTTCGTCAAGTGGACTGGGTATGAGGAAACGATTGTTATTCAGTGTTTCGTGTTCTGTCTCCAAATCAATGGCACTGCAGTTTGAGCGGTCATAATGATGGCGCCGTCTGGTTCTGATCCGTCGCTTTGCGAACGGAGGTGCACGAGGGAAAATGGGTGCTGTTTGCGTATGACCTATACCAAGAAGCTTCCTTCTACATCGGTAGTGACTGAAGGGGGGATCATGGGCGGAGCTGAGCGACTTTGATGCCTCAAACACCGGTATGCCAGCTGCAAGCAGGAAGTAAACTACCGTTTGATCGAAATGACATCCAGGTAATGCCACAGTCGATTATCCGTCGAGTGCACTGGCCGATCGCAAGCAGGCTCGAATGGATTCTTTGAATAATGGATTTGTGCTGAAACAGTGCAATGCTACAAAGGCTATCGCTGGTGTGCCTGAAGAAAGTCAGCCATGAGGGTCCGCCGTCATAAGGCTTCGGGTGGTAGTGCTTGGCCAGCACGCGTCTGACCACGTCTTTATCGCTGTTGACGCCGAACGCTTTGTTGATCTGTTGCGCGTCCGGAGGCTGCCAAACCGGGTATTACGTTGTTTCAATTCAACAATGACGCGAATCAGATCATCCGAGGGGCCTTTCGGACCCGGCTTTCTGTTTTTCTGCGTTGAGAATAAACGATGATAGTTGCAGCTTAATAGAACACGACGAAACTTGTTGAGGGAGGCTGGTTTAAGTATGACGGCGGTGTTACGGATGCGTCCAGGGCGCATGAATCAAGTGAGTAAGCCGCAAAGGAATCTGTATGATGTGGTCAGTCTGGGCGTTTTTCCGGTGGCGCGATGCGCAATTAGCTGTTGCTGTTTGAGGAGAACACTCTCCGCGATTATGGCCTTGGCTCCACCGGGGCCTGCGCGCTTGGCCAGCGTAGTCAGAACAGGTATAACGAGTAAGGCCAGAGTCTTCATGTGAAGAGATATTAAACAGAGTTCCAGGGATTACAGGATTTGGAAATTTGCAGGCTTCGTGGTACAAATTCGGAATTCGCCATGCACAAGCTTGGCGACCATGGTTAACAGATGCGCGAGGAGTATCAGCAGATCTTTCATGGTAGAGCAGGGTAAGGAAGGTTGTATGCGAGAACAAGACTGTCTACAGTACTTTTTTCAGGTAATAATTAGCAATTCGCCTGGGACAGGCGCCGTCAGGATTTTGTGGGACTGCCTTACTGGCTGATTAGATGCATGAACTACGAGTTCGCTTGCGACAGGGTGATTGTGGCTTGGTACGGAGGTCAAAAATCGTTGAGGAGCCTACTTCGATTCATAAGACATAAGCTCCACATTTTTCGCAAAACACTCGCTAAAACTCATTTGTACCCCGTAGCAGTCGATCGAGTATTTAGTTCTTCCGGTCATTTTTTTTACAGTCTGTGCCTCTCTCACAATCGTTGCCAGGTAGGCGATCACTTGCGTATTGAATATGTCATTGTGATCGTTCATGAACTCTTTCTCGGTGGAAATGAAAGAAAGCGGTTCAAAGGAGGCCGTTGGAATGCTCTGTATATCCTCGGGAACGCCGGGACACTTTTTAGCGTTTCCGATGGCTAAACTGCAATACTTGTAACCGGTTTTATCTGAAAACAATCTTCCCGTCCAATAGGGCGAATAGTTGCCTACTGTTATGGTGTCTAGTTGATGTTCGTTAAGTAATATCTCCTTTCCGCGAAACGAGTGGTAGAGTGCTGGCTCTTCGTTCCACATCAACATACTCAATGTTTGACCCAACGGGAAATAGCGATTTGTTGCCACATCGGCGTCGGTGCTGAGGACATGCAGCAGCTTGGGCTGATTGGGCGGGAAGCATCGCTCGGCGACAAGGCTCTTCAACGGAAGAACTTCGTTCGCCTCGATAGCTGGGTTGAGGAGCACTACAGCATCGCCAAAGTTCCGGGCCAGTACGCAGGGCTCGGTGCACTGATCTTCGCCTGAAAGACTGCAATTGCTATTGGGTTTGGCATCGATAACCCGGGACAACAAAACTTCGCTCAATGCGGAAGCGACTATCGCACCCCCGAAACTGTGTCCTATCGTTACCATCATCCGGTCTTTGCCGACCGCAGTTTGTATATTCTCCAGGGCCACCAGTACCTCGGTGACGCCACCTTTTCCGACCTCCTGTGCAACCGCTTTGCGCCCCCAGAAGGTTGTCTCCTCCAGGAAGGGAACCTGGATAGAAACCCCTGGCCACCCGAGGTATACACCCACTATTTCCCTGCTCTTGGCAACGACCCTGGCCTGCCTGAGCATTGTCAGCATCCTGCGAAAACTTTGAAGGTTGGAATCATCCGGGGCCGCGCTGTGTTTCCAGCCGTGGATGAATACCGCAACCAGGGATTTATCTATAGTGGCGAGTTCTTTTTTTAACTGAGTAAATAGTGCGCGATTGGCCAGATTGCCCCGTTCTGTGAATTCGAGAATGGCGAGACGGTAGCCTTCGTTCGTACTCTTGTCCCAGAGCGTCGTCCGACTGCCCGATTCGTAAGCGTGTACTAGACAACAATTAACCAAAAGCAGTAAGAAGAAACTGGTGGATAATACCGTTCGAAGAATCGCTGGTAGGCGAATCGTCGCAAGCGACGGGAGGTCACCTTGCAGTCGGCCAGACAAATTTTGTGGTATCAGATTAAGTCTACGCATCGCTAGAATGCCATTTGCAGCCAAACTTCCCTGTGACCTTACTATAGGTTACTGCAACATTGATACAGATCAGGCCCTTTTATTGATTTTTGGTCTCGAAGTTAGAGCCTCATTGATCTGAGTTGCTACCGTACCAATACAGAGTTTGATCTCATCAACCAGCTTGTGAGCGCTGTAGGCTATGCGCCTGTTGCAGTTCCTGGTGAATTGCTACCCGTAGTAGACACCAATGCCGTAATGCTTGTTGATCTTGGTGTAACGTGAGGAATCAAAGCCGGGGAGCGGTCCTGGCCGAACCTTTTCCGTGGACGGTGAGTCAAGGGGTTATCCTGGTGTTGGTCATCATTAACAGTCGGTTATAAAACGTCAAAATGGCTTTGCCCATGCAAACCACCCAGTTAGAACCATAGTGGGTGCTAGACAACTCGCATCGATATTCGCATCGGTTAAATAGTGATGAAAATCTATTGCTAGCGCAATTTCCCATCCCAAACCACGTCACCCTTCCTGATTAGCTTCACGTTCCTGGGCTGAACCGGAACGTTGTTCGGTAGTAAAGGCATGGCGATATTAGCTGAATTCCAATAGTATCTGACCAACTTTAGCTGGATCTGCTGGACAGTCAGGTACTACCTTGTATTTGTCGTTATCCCGACTCGCCATCTGGCTGCTCGCCTTTAGCAACTGGAGCCAGTCCGGTGTGTAAGTAGTGCAGGAGGCATGGGGACATCCGCGCCGTGAGGCGGATACACCCGGTTGCCGGTAATGTACGGCAGAATGGCAACGGCAGTTTGCCTTGGTTAACATTATTGCCAGTCATTGTCTTTCGTATCCTGCCATAAAGGGCACCGAGGACACTGGTCGGCTTGGTGGCAGTTGAGAATGATCAACAAGAAAAAGGTGATACCTGCGGTGGTTGTGTTGCTGATCGCGGCGGCAGCCGGCAGCTGGTGGTATCTCGGCAATCCCGAGGGACAGGATGAAAGCCGCCTCGTGCTTTACGGTAACGTGGATATCCGCGAAACTGACCTGGCCTTCAACAACAGCGAACATATCGATCGGTTGCTGGTGCAGGAAGGCGACCGGGTAAGCAAGGGTCAACTGGTGGCCACGCTGCACCGCGAGCGGCTTGAGGCCGAGGTGGCCGTCGCGGACGCCCGGGTGGCCGCCCAGCGGGCGGCGGTTGCCCGGCTGGAGGTCGGCAGCCGGCCGGAAGAGGTAAGCCAGGCGCGGGCAAATGTCGCTGCCGCCAAGGCGAGGCTGTCCGATGCAACGGTGACCTTCGACCGCATCCAGGACCTGTCCGAGAAAAAGTTCATCTCCCGGCAAACCCTGGATGACGCGCAAACCGCCCTCGATACCGCGCGCGCCGACCTCGAGGTAGCGCAGCAGGTGCTGGCGCTGGCGGTCGAGGGACCACGGGCAGAGGATATCGAGGAGGCAAAGGCCCTGCTAAAGGCCAGCGAGGCCCAACTGGCGCTGGCGCAGGAAGTGCTGAAAGACACCGAACTGTATGCCCCCGCCGCCGGTGTCATCCGAGACCGCCTGCTCGAACCCGGCGACATGGCGTCTCCCCAGACCCCCGTACTGACCCTGGCGCTGACCGACCCCGTCTGGGTGCGCGCCTATGTGTCCGAGAGCTACCTGGGCAGGTTGGCGCCAGGCATGTCGGCCGAGGTGTCCACGGACAGTTATCCCGGCAAGACCTACCCGGGCTGGATCGGCTTCATTTCACCGACTGCCGAGTTCACCCCCAAGACAGTGGAAACGCCCGAACTGCGCACCCGCCTCGTCTATCAGGTGCGGGTGCATGTCTGCAACCCGCAGGATGAACTGCGCCTGGGGATGCCAGCCACCGTGTCCATTCTGCTCGACCAGTCGGAGACGGAACCCGGGCATGCCAATGACTGCCCGTCCCCGGGGGGCTGCTGATGTGACTGCCCTTGTTTTCGAGGATGTCAGCAAGACCTTTGCGGTAGCCGGCCGGGCCGTCACGGCGCTGCAGTCCGTAGACATCAGCATCCGCACGGGCAGGGTGACCGGGCTCATCGGCCCCGACGGCGCCGGCAAGACCACGCTCATGCGGCTTGCCGCGGGGCTGCTGCTCCCCGACGCGGGGAAGATCCGCGCGCTGGACATCGATGTCGTTGCGCAGCCGCTCGAGGTGCAGTCCTCGGTCGGCTACATGCCGCAGCGGTTCGGACTCTATGAAGACCTGAGCGTGCAGGAGAACCTGGACCTGTATGCCGACCTGCAGGGGGTAGAGCACGCCGTTCGCGATGCACGCTACCGGGAACTGATGCACATGACCGGCCTGGCGCCATTCACGAGCCGCCTGGCCGGCCGCCTGTCGGGCGGCATGAAGCAGAAGCTTGGGCTGGCTTGCACGCTGGTGCGCCCGCCGCGCCTGCTGCTACTGGACGAGCCGACGGTGGGCGTCGATCCGGTATCGCGCCGCGAGCTGTGGTCCATTGTCTACCGGCAGGTGCGGGAGCAGGGCATGAGCGTGCTGGTGAGCACCGCCTACCTGGACGAGGCGGAACGCTGTGACGAGGTGATCCTGATGCATGCCGGCAAGCGCCTCGGCCAAGGCAGCCCGGCAAGCTTCAGCACACCGATGCGCGGCCGCACCTTCCGTGTCATGGTGCCCGGGCTGGGCAAGCGGACCCTGCAGGCGCGTCTCAGCGCCGTGCCGGGCATCGTCGACGCCATCATCGAGGGTGAGCAGGTGCGCGTTGTTACGGCGGATGCCGGGTTGCCGGACCTGTCGGCCGTCGCCGAGGAGGACGGCGAACTGCACACACAGCCGGCTGAACCGGTGTTCGAGGATGCCTTTATCGCCCGGCTCAAGGGTACGCCGGCGCCCGGGAAGGCACCGGCGGCGGCATCACGGCAGCGGTTGCCGGCAGCCGCTGGGCAGGGTGTGGTCATCGAGGTCCGCGACCTGCAGCGCCGCTTCGGCGATTTCTACGCGGTCAGGGGCGTCAGCTTCAGCGTGCAGCAGGGCGAGGTCTTCGGCCTGCTGGGTGCCAACGGCGCCGGCAAGTCCACCACCTTCCGCATGCTCTGCGGGCTGCTGCCGGTGACGGCCGGCGAGGTGCAGGTGGCCGGGCTCGACCTGCGCCACGCCGCGGCCCAGGCGCGTGCCCGCCTGGGCTACATGGCGCAGCGTTTTTCCCTGTACTCGGATCTTACCGTGCTGCAGAACCTGCGCTTTTTCGCCAGTGCCTACGGTCTCGACCGGGGGTGCCGCCGGCAGCGCATCGACTGGGCGCTGGATGCATTTGAACTCGGGGAGCATGCCGGAGACAACTGCCGTGACCTGCCGCTGGGTTTCAAGCAGCGCCTGGCGATGGCGGCGGCGCTCATGCATGAGCCGGACATCCTGTTCCTGGACGAGCCCACCTCGGGGGTCGACCCACTGGCGCGCCGCGAGTTCTGGCAGCGCATCAATGCGCTTGCCGAGTCGGGCGTCACGGTGCTGGTGACCACTCACTTCATGGACGAGGCCAACTACTGCGACCGGCTGGTGATCATGGCCGAGGGCGAGGTACTGGCCGAGGGGACGCCGGCGGAGATGAAGACGCGCTTTCACAACCGCGAGCACCCGGACCCGAGCATGGAGGACGCCTTTATCGGCCTGATCGAAGCGCACCAGGCAGGCAAAGAGGCCGCGGCGTGAACGCCGCCGCGCGCATGCGCCTGATCGGCATCATCCGCAAGGAGAGCCTGCAGATCCTGCGCGACCCGTCCAGCATCGCCATCGCCTTCGTCATGCCGCTGGTGCTGCTGCTGCTGTTCGGCTACGGCGTGTCGCTGGACGCGCGCCACATCCCGCTGGCCATGGTGGTGGAGCAGCCGGACGCCAACAGCGCCAGCCTGGTCGGCGCCTTCCGCCGCTCGGACTATTTCGCCCCGCGCGTTTTCGACAACATCCAGACGGCGCAACAGGCCTTCGACCGGCGTCACGTGTTCGGCATTGTCTGGCTGCGCAATGATTTCAGCGCACACCTGCTGGCGCGGGGCAGTGCATCGATCGGCGTGATCGTCAACGGTGTCGATGCCAACAAGGCGCGCATCACCCAGGGATACATCCAGGGTGTATGGCAGGTGTGGCTGGACAGCTATGCACGCTCCCGCGGTGTCGAACTGCCGCTGCCGGTCGCGCTGGAGCCGCGCATCTGGTTCAATGCCGCGGTGCGCAGCCGCGACTTCCTGGTGCCCGGCCTGATCGCCGTGATCATGACCCTGATCGGCGCCATGCTGACCTCCATGGTGGTCGCGCGCGAATGGGAGCGCGGCACCATGGAAGCCCTGATGGTGACGCCTGTGCGCATCGGCGAGCTCATGGTCGGCAAGCTGGCGCCCTATTTCATCCTCGGCATGGGCGGCATGCTGCTCAGCGTGGCCATGGCCCTGTGGCTATTCGATGTGCCGCTGCGTGGTTCGTTCTGGTTGCTAACCGCGGCATCGGCGCTGTTCATGCTGGTGGCGCTGGGCATGGGGCTGCTGATCTCGGTGGTCGCCAGGAACCAGTTCGTGGCAGGCCAGATCTCGATCCTCATCACCTTCCTGCCGGCCTTCATTCTCTCCGGCTTCATTTTCCAGATCAATTCCATGCCGGCGCCGATCCAGGTGATCACCCACCTCATCCCGGCCCGCTATTTCGTGGCCATCCTGCAGACGCTGTTCCTGGCCGGCAACATCTGGCCGATCGTGCTGGCCAACAGCGCCGCGCTTGCAGTGATGATGGTCGTCTTCCTTGGCCTGGCGCGGCGCAAGACGCACAAGCGGCTGGATGCATGAACACCCTGCGCCGTATTTTTGCACTGGCTGTCAAGGAGCTGCTGGCCATACTCAAGGACCGCAGGAGCCGCATCGTGCTGATCGGTCCGCCGATCGCCCAGCTGATCGTGTTCGGTTATGCCGCGACCTACGACCTGAATCACATCGCGCTCGCCGTCTACAATGAGGATCCCGGCGCACCGTCCCGCGAGCTGGTGGCGCGACTGACCGGCTCGCCGCACTTCGACCTGGTCGCGCAGCTCGATCACGATGCGCAGATCGCGCCCCTGATCGACAACAAGGATGCGCTGCTGGTGCTGCACCTGGGACCGCGCTTCAGCGCGGACCTGAAACGAGGGAAGACGGCGCAGGCCCAGCTGATCATCGACGGCCGCAATTCCAACACGGCGCTGCTGGCACTGGGTTATGTGCGCACCATCCTGACCGCCTTCAACACCGACTGGACCCGACAGCAGGGCCTGCCAGGGCCGCCCGCCATGCTGCAGATACGTCCCTGGTACAACGAAAACCTGCTGTCACGCTGGTTCATCGTGCCCGGCATTGTGGGTCTGATGATGCTGGTCGTCACCACCATCGTCACCGGCCTGTCCGTGGCGCGCGAGCGCGAGGCGGGGACCTTCGACCAGTTGCTGGTGACGCCGTTGCGGCCGATTGAAATCCTGCTCGGCAAGTCTGTCCCCGGCATACTCATCGGGCTGGTCGAGGGCAGCTTCATCCTCCTGATGGCGATCTACTGGTTCGAGGTGCCTCTGCGGGGCAGTCTCGGCGCTCTGTACCTCGGCGTGTTTCTGTTCCTGCTGTCCGCTGTGGGCATCGGCCTGATGATCTCCTCGCTGGCCGTTACCCAGCAGCAGGGTATCCTCGGTGCCTTCCTGTTCCTGGTGCCGGCGGTCATCTTGTCGGGATTCGCAACACCGATATCCAATATGCCGGAATTTGTGCAGCACCTGACCCTGATCAATCCCATGCGCTATTTCATGGTGATCCTGCGCGGTGTCTTTCTGGAAGGGGATTCCTACGGGCTGCTGTTCGACCAGTACTGGCCCATGGCGATCATTGCCGTTGTGACGCTGAGCCTGGCGGGATGGCTGTTTCGTCATCGCATGAACTGAACAGCGTGTACTCGTGAAGGGAATTGCGCGCGAGAGGTGTACTTCTCCCGGGATTTGGGTGATCGACAAGCAAGGACTGAAGCTCTGCTTTATTTGCAGAAGGGCAGATATTTGGTAGACAATCAGCAGGAAAGAATCACCGCTGGTATCTAACAACTGTCGGCAAAAGTGGCAGTAATCGAGTTGTCACAGCAACTGACTTATTTGAGTGACGTGTGGAATCAATGCCGGGGATCGGTCCTGGCCGAACCTTTTCCTTGGGCGGTGACTCAAGGGGTTATCCTGGTATGCATTAATGCTAACAGTCAGTTATAAAGCGTCGAAGTAGACTTGCCAACACAAGCCACCCAGTTAGAACCATAGTGGGTGCGATTCCAAGTCGCATCGATATTCGCAACGGTCAAGAATGATGAGAATCGATTGCTGGGTTAATACTAGCATTTGTAAGCGGATGCTTGGGTTGATAATGGTGTCAGGATAATAGGCAAATGACCGGGATTCATTCAGGTCATCGAAGCCAATTCAGGCAATATTTCGGGTTGATCCGGCTGGAAAGCAGAGGTAGCGATTGCTCGTTGGGCATGAGTTTTAAGGGAAAAGGGCGTTCATTCGTCCTCGTATAGACGCCCCCATGTCAACTTGAAATGCATTGATCATCGAGCGGGTTTTGACCGTGGACTAACATCCTCGTATTCGCGTGCTGGTTAACGCATTAAG
>Ga0316194_10003327_pt1 | contig 11221 bp, 8 predicted proteins | sample CroRivsedime1_MG_FD_204936 | JGI IMG/M metagenome (GOLD analysis project Ga0316194, IMG submission 204936) | Coastal sediment microbial communities from Maine, United States - Cross River sediment 1 | ecosystem: Environmental > Aquatic > Marine > Coastal > Sediment | place: USA: Maine... | reverse complement strand
GCCGACAAAGACCACGTCGATCGGTTGCCCGGCCAGCGGCTCTCCAGGCTCGATTCCCATGTAGCCAAGGGCCTTTTCCAGGGCCTCGCGTTCACCCCGATTGGCAACGTCGGCGGGTACCGGTACCCGTCCACCGACCGGCACGGCCATGCCTGGATTCGTTCCAAAGGTGATCATCGGCTCCAGCTCGGTGACATCGAGCGCGACCGTTCGATCGAATTCCGCCCCGTCGTCAGTCACGAGGTTTTTCCAGGCCTCGACCGCGTTTTCCCAGGCAGCGCCTTTCGGCGCGAACTCCCTGCCGGCAAGGTAGTCGAAGGTCGTGTCGTCCGGGGCGACCGTTCCAGCCCGGGCCCCGGCCTCGATCGTCATATTGCACAGCGTCATCCGTTCATCCATGGTCATGGCACGAACCGCCTTGCCGCTATATTCGAAGACCTGTCCGGTGCCACCGCCGGTGCCGATGCGAGCGATCAGGGCGAGCACCACATCCTTGGCCGTCACTCCCGGACCGAGAACGCCCTCGATCCGGACCTCGGTCGTTTCGGGCTTCCTCTGCAGCAGGCACTGGGTGGCGAGCACGTGCTCCACCTCGCTGGTGCCGATGCCAAAGGCAAGAGCGCCAAAGGCGCCGTGTGTGGCCGTATGGCTGTCACCACAGACGATCGTCATTCCCGGTCTGGTCAGACCGAGCTCCGGTCCGATGACGTGGACGATGCCATGCCGATCGCTGCCAAGCCGGTGGAGTTCGATGCCATGGGTCTCGCAGTTGCGTTCAAGGGTCTCGATCTGCTTTCGCGCAATCGGATCGTGAACGACAAGACCATCGGTGGGCGTCGAGTGGTCCATCGTCGCCACTGTTCTATCAGGACGCCGCACCGACACACCACGGTCGTCGAGCCCGGAAAATGCCTGCGGAGAGGTCACCTCGTGGATCAGGTGGAGGTCGATGTAAAGGACCGTCGGCGCGTCGGGCTCCGCCACCACCACGTGGTTGTCCCAGAGCTTGTCAAAGAGCGTCCGGCTGTCCCTCTCCCCGGGTTTTTCGCCTGTCACTGACGACCTCTCTTCCAAAAAACCAACCGCCCCCGGTTGGGGGCGGCTGTGTTCAACCTTCCCAACCGGGCCTATTCGCCGGGGCCAAGATGCATAATCATCCGAATTGTTTCTTCCCGTTGGTAGGAACCGTGATTCGTCACCATCGACCGTGACTCTAGCCTCATCGATTTACCAAGTCAAAGCCCTCAGCTGTGACGGTGATCCGAGCTGGTGCGCACAATACCGGCGCTCTCGAACGCCAACCGCCCTGACCATCGGTTGACAGATGGCAAAAAACGTCCATACTCGCTGGGTTATGCAGAATCGCAACGGCAACCGATACCGCATGAGCAACGGCACGCACGCAGAGGGTACCGGTCTGCCCGCCGTCGACCTCGCTCTGGCTCTCCTTCTTATCAGCACCATAGAGGGGGCACAGACGTAGGTCGTATCTGATACACACAACGTCGCAAGCCCCCGAAGAATCGGGGGCTTTTTTCTTGGAGGAATAGGACGCAATGACACAGGAAAACGAGCACGTACGGATTTTCGACACCACGTTGCGCGACGGCGAACAGTCTCCGGGCGCCACCATGACGACGAGTGAAAAGCTCGAGGTCGCGCGAGCGCTGTCCCGCCTCGGCGTTGACATCATCGAGGCAGGCTTCCCGGCAGCGTCACCCGACGACCTGCTGGCGGTGAAGACCATCGCAGAGGAGATCGGCACTCAAACGGCAGAGAGCCGTACGACCCCTCCGACCATCTGCGGCCTCGCCCGCGCATGCACGGGCGACATCGACCGGGTACTGGAGGCCGTCGCTCCGGCCACCAATCCACGGGTTCACACCTTCCTCGCGACCTCGCCCATCCACCGCAAATACAAGCTCTTGATGAGCGAGGAGCAGGTACTGGAAAAGGTCCGGACAATGGTCGCCTATGCACGCGAGCATTGCGAGGACGTCGAGTTCAGCCCGGAAGACGCCGGGCGCACCGAGTTCGATTTCCTTTGCCAGGTCGTCGAAACGGCCATTGAAGCCGGAGCCGGAACCATCAACATCCCGGACACCGTCGGCTACACCACCCCCTCAGAATTTGCGCAAATCATCGCCGGCCTCAAGGAAAAAGTATCTGGGATCGAAAACGCCATTATCTCCGTCCACTGCCACAACGACCTCGGCATGGCCACCGCCAACACCCTCGCCGGTCTGAAGGCCGGCGCTCGCCAGGCCGAGGTCACCATCAACGGCATCGGCGAACGGGCCGGCAACACTGCCCTTGAAGAAGTGGTCATGGCCCTGAGGACACGGGGCAAGCTCTTTGGCCTTTCGACGGGAATCGATACTCGCCACATCAGTCGCACCTCGAAGCTGGTCAGCGCCGTGACCGGCATGCTGGTGCAGCCCAACAAGGCCATCGTCGGCGACAACGCCTTTGCGCACGAGGCCGGCATCCATCAGGACGGCGTCCTCAAAAACCAGGAGACCTACGAGATCATGAAGCCCGAGTCGGTGGGCGTCGCGCAGTCGTTGCTCGTCCTGGGCAAGCACTCCGGACGCCATGGCTTTGCCTCGCGCCTGACCGAGCTCGGCTATTCTCTCGACAACGAGGCGTTGGACAAGGCCTTCCAACGCTTCAAGGACCTGGCGGATCGCAAGAAAACCGTCACAAATGCCGATCTCGTTGCGATAGTGACCTCGGAGATCGCCCAACCCGACGAATTTTTCTCACTCGACGGGTTGCAGGTGGCTTGTGGTTCGATGGGTATGCCCACCGCAACGGTTCGACTCACCGGACCGGACGGCGCCAGCCACGAGAAGGCCGCGATCGGAACCGGCCCGGTGGATGCTGCATTCAAAGCCATCGACGGCATTGTCGAAGCCCATTGCGATCTCCTGGAGTACACGGTCCAGGCCGTGACCGAAGGCATTGACGCCCTTGGAGAGGTCAGCGTCAGAATCGGCAACGGGCACACCGAAAGCTCGCGAATCAATCCGCAGAATGAGGCTTCGGGGCGGCCCATCTTCCACGGTCACGGGACCGACACCGACATCATCGTCGCCAGCGCCAAGGCCTACCTTGCCGCCCTGAATCGGCTGCTCGGGTTCCGAGGGAACGCGGCCGGCCAGGCTCCCGAAGAGATCCGAGGGAATTCGCCAGCAGAAACACATAACCGCCGCGAACCGGCACAGTCAGCAGTCTGAGCGACGAGAGGGATTTCGATCATGACACTCGACGAACAGCGCGCATCGGCAACTCGGTCAGGGTCCTCCGGGCCCCTGGAACGTGCGAGTTTCGGCAGTGATGACTCGGGAGAAAAGAGCCTGTTGGAGCTCATCGAAGAACGGACGGCGGATAAATCACCTGGCGGGCCTTCGGACCATCGCCACGATGGCTTCGCGACCGACATCGACGACATTGACGAAGGGTGCCAACCCGAGGTCGATCACAAGATCATGCGCCTTGGCGGCAACGGCTTCTGATTCACTCCCACCGTTGTGCAATTCCCTCTGTAGGCGGGTCCTTACGGCGCCGCAGAGCGGCTTTCTACTGAGGGGTCTCGGGCAGAGACTCCGGCCAGTGGGCGCTCGAATCGACGCCCAGCTCGCGGGAACGCTCGTAGGCCGCCCAGATGGCTCGGGAAATGGCGGTTCGGAAGCCGGCTTTCTCGAGGTAGTACAACGCGGCGGCCGAGGTGCCGCCCGGCGAGGTGACCTGATTCCGGAGACGGGCAAGGTGCAATGGATCATCCGGGTTGGAGTAGAAATCCACCGACCCGCGGACCGTCTTTGCGACCAGGATCTCGGCGACACGCCGCGAGAAACCGAGATGGACACCTGCATCCACCATCGCCTCCATAAAGAGGAAGACGTAGGCGGGACCGGTGCCGGAGAGGGCGGTTGCCATGTCGAGGAACCTTTCCTCATCGAGGAAGACCTCATCACCGAACGCGGTCAAGATCTCTCGTGCAGTTTCTTTCTGGGCGTCGGACACCGCCTCTGCCGCCGTCCACACGGTGATCCCCTCACCGATCTGAGCCGGTGTGTTCGGCATGGATCGGACGACGACGTCGTGCCCCAAACCGGCGGCGATTTTCTCGATGGTCGCACCGGCGACAATCGATACAACCAGGGCCGATGACCGGATAGAACCCTTGAGATCCTTCATCACGTGGTCCAGCCGCTGGGGCTTGACCGCCAACACCACCACGTCCGCGCCTTCGACAGCCGCGGCGTTGTCGGTCTCCGATCGGATGGCATGACGCTCACCGAGTTCATCGACGCGTGCGGCGCTCGGACCCGATGCAACGATCGACCCCGAGGGGACGACATTTTGGTTGATGAGGCCCGCGATCATGGCTTCAGCCATCACGCCGGGGCCGATGAATGCGATTATCGTATCGTTTTTCACGTCATACCTTCCGTTCACCTCACTGGAAATCGGAGTTGGCCTTCTTTTATTCTCGAGTTGCTACGGTGCTAGGAGACGATCGCCGCGACCGTTTCCGGCGCCTTCTGCAGTGCCTCGTCGAGCTTGGCGACATCGGGTCCACCCGCCTGTGCAAGGTTTGGCTTCCCACCTCCGCGGCCGCCGACGAGGGTCGCCAGCTCCCGCACGAGATCGCCCGCACGTACACGGTCGGTGAGGTCATCCGTCACCGCAGCCAAAAGGGTGGCCTTGCCGCCTGATTCCATCCCCAGCACCACCACGCCGGAACCGAGCTTCTGCCGCAGAGTGTCGGCTAGGTTTCGGAGCTCGGCTGGCGACATTTCGGGCACCCGGCGGGCCTGGACAACGATGCCGTCAATCTCTTGCCGTATCTCGCTGCCGCCGGAGTCGCCGGAGGCCAGCTGGTGCTTGAGCTTGCGCACCTCGTCTTCGAGCTCTGACAAGCGCTCGTCACGGCCGGCGAGCAGCTCGGGAAGCTGCTCGAAGGAGGTCTGATACCTACCGGCCAGCTGGTCGGCGAGCCGTTCGCGTTCCTGCATGCGCTCGACTGCGCCGCGGCCTGTCACGGCTTCGATCCGACGGACACCGGCCGCCACACCGCGCTCGGAGACGATCGCAAAGGTCCCGATGTCTCCGGTCCGCTCGACGTGGCAACCACCGCAGAGCTCGACCGAGAAGTCGCCGTCACCGACCGTTACCACGCGCACGGTTTCGCCGTACTTCTCACCAAAGAGAGCCATGGCACCGCGTTGGCGGGCATCGTCCATGGCCATGGTTTCCTTGGATACACCCTCGTTGCGGAGGATCGCGGCGTTGACCAGGCGCTCGACCTCGAGCAGTTCCTCGGTGCCAACCGGGTCCCCCCACGAAAAGTCGAAGCGGAGGCGGTCGGGCTCGACCAGCGAGCCGGCCTGTTGGGCGGCGTCACCCAGAACCTCGTGCAATGCAGCGTGCAGGAGATGGGTCGCGGTGTGGTTGCGCTGGGTGTCGGAACGAGGATCCTCCGCCACCTCGGCGGAGACCTTGACGCCAACGTCGAGCTCGCCTTCCTCAACAACGATCCGGTGGCTGATCAAGCCTTCCATGGGTTTCAGCGTGTCCAGCACGACCGCGTGGCCACCCTTCCACGCCAGCCGTCCCCGATCACCGATCTGTCCACCCGATTCGGGATAGAACGGGGTCTCTGCGAGGATCACCTCGCCGCTCTCACCCTTGCTGAGCGTGTCTTCGAGACCATCGTCACCGATCAGCGCCAGCGCCTCGCTTTTCGATTGCAGCCGATCGTAGCCGTCGAAATCAGAGCGGATTCCCTTGTCCGCCACCCACTCGTACTCGGGGCGGAAATGGGACAACAGATCGCCGCGCCACGAGGCCTGGCCACGTTGTCGTTCTTCCTCGAGGGCGGCCTCGAATCCTTCGCGATCGATAGCGAGGCCCTCCTCCTGGGCGAACTCTTCGAGGAGCTCGGTCGGGATGCCGTGCGTCTGGTAAAGATCGAAGACAGTGCGGCCAGGCACCACATCCTGGCCGCCACGCTTGAGTCGCTCGAGCTCGCGCTGGGCAACATCGGTGCCGGAGTTCAAGGTCCTCGCGAACCGCTCCTCCTCCTGTCGAAGCTGGGTGGCCACCACCTCCCGTCGTTCGACGAGCTCGGGAAAAATATCGCCCATCAGATCCACGACCACCGGTGTCAAGCTGTGGAGGAACGCCCCGTCCAGTCCGAGTTGGCGCCCGTAGCGGAGGGCGCGGCGGATGATCCGTCGCAGCACGTAGCCGCGACCCTCATTCGACGGAACCACCCCGTCGGTCATCAGGAATGCGGCGGCGCGCAGGTGATCGGCGATCACCCGGTAGGCGGGCGCGAGCTCGTTTGCCGGGTCGTACGGGCGCTCGACCAGCTTTGCCACGGCATCGATGATCGGCGTGAAGAGGTCGGTCTCGTAGTTCGTCTCGACCTCCTGCAGGACCATGGCAAAACGTTCGAGCCCGGCGCCGGTGTCGACACATGGCTTCGGCAACGGATGCAGCTTGCCCTCGGCGTCACGGTCGAACTGCATGAAGACCAGGTTCCAGATCTCGATAATGTCATCGCCCTCACCGTTGACCAGCTCAGCTCGGCCGGGTGCGAAGGGGTCCGGGCCGCGGTCAAAGTGGACCTCCGAGCACGGTCCGCAGGGCCCGGTCTCGCCCATCGCCCAATAATTGTCTTTCTCTCCAAACCGGAGGATGCGATCCGCGGGCGCACCGACGTCTTCCCACAGCTTGGCAGCGTCATCGTCATCCGTGTAGACGGTGAACCACAGCCGATCGACCGGCAGCCCGTAGACTTCGACCACCAGTTCCCAGGCGAACTCGATCGCCTCCTTTTTGAAATAGTCGCCAAACGAAAAGTTGCCGAGCATCTCGAAGAAGGTGTGATGGCGGGCGGTGTAGCCCACGTTTTCGAGGTCGTTGTGTTTGCCGCCGGCGCGCACGCACTTCTGGGTCGAAGCGGCACGGAAGTAATTTCGTTTCTCGCGACCCGAAAAGACATCCTTGAACTGGTTCATGCCAGCGTTTGTGAAGAGGAGGGTCGAATCGCCCGCGGGCAACAACGGCGAAGAGGCCACAACTTCGTGGCCCTTCGAGGCGAAGTAGTCGAGGAAGGCCTGTCGTATTTCCTTACTGGTCATCGAGCGCATGGTTGTTCTCCCGGGAAGCCGCCAGATCATCGACGGCGGCGATCGCGACCTCTGCTTCGAAACCGCGAGTGATGAGGGAGCTTACCATCCGTGCCCGGCGCTGGCCATCCCGCCACCATCCGGCGGGCGCGCGCACCTCGATCTTACGAAGGGCTGTGCGCATCGCGTCCGCCGCCAACTCCTCGGTCAGGTTGGCGAGCCGGTCGGCGTCGTCAGCCGTGATTCCCCGTTGCCGGAGCTCGGCCGCCAGCCGGTGAGGGCCCCAGCCCCGGTCTGCGGCGCGCACTTCGACGAATCGCTTTGCGACCCGTTCGTCGTTCAACAGATCGAGTTCCTGGCAGCGCGCAATTGAATCTTCAATTTCATCCGCCGGGAAGTCTCTCTTACGAAGCTTTTCAACCAGCTCGCGTCGAAAGTGATCACGCCGCGACAACAGGTCGAGGGCGGTCTGATAGGCGGATTTCTTGACCCTGGCCATCAATCAGCTGCGCAATTCGCACCCGGTGAGGGACGCCATCGATACGAAGGGCGGCCTCGAATCAGCTGTCGTTTCCGAACTCGAACGGCGACTCCTCGGAAAACGGATCGAGATCGGACTCGGTGCCCAGTTCGAGCACGCCGTCCATCTCCTCGCGTGAGATGTCCGAAGTCGACTGAATCCCCTGGATCTTGAGCTTGAACTCGTCCGGGTTGGTGGCCCGTCGCAGCGCCTCTTCCAGGGTAATCAGACCGTTCTTGTAGAGCAGATAGAGCGACTGATCGAAGGTCTGCATGCCGTATTGGCTGGTGCCCTGGTTGATGGCGTCGCGGATGAGCTTGGTCTTCTCCTTGTTCTCGATACAGTCGCGGATATAACCCGTGGAGATCAGGACCTCTACCGCCGGCACCCGGCCGAGGCCGTCGGCGCGCGGCAGCAGGCGCATGGAGACAATCGCCTTGAGTACCGCCGAGAGCTGAATCCTGATCTGCTTCTGCTGGTGAGGAGGGAAGACCGAGATGATCCGGTTGACGGTCTCGGTTGCATCGACGGTATGGAGGGTCGAGAGCACCAGGTGGCCGGTTTCTGCCGCCAGAAGGGCCGTCTCGATGGTCTCGTAGTCACGCATCTCACCAACCAGAATCACATCGGGATCCTGACGCATCGCCGATCGCAACGCCGACGAAAACTGTTTGGTGTCGACGTCCACCTCGCGCTGATTGATGATCGATTTCTTGTCCCGGTGGAGGAACTCGATCGGGTCCTCGATCGTCATGATGTGCTCGATCCGCCGGGTATTGATGAAATCGATCATCGACGCGAGGCTGGTCGACTTACCCGAACCAGTGGTGCCGGTGACCAGCACCAGTCCACGCTGTTCCTCGCAGATTTTTTCGAGCACCTGCGGCAGCATCAGCTCCTTGAAGGTCTGGATGCGCGCCGGAATCAAACGCAAAACAAGCCCGACGGACCCACGCTGCTGGAAGATGTTGCAACGGAATCGACCCATTCCCGGCACCGAGTACGCGATATCGGTCTCGAGCAGGTGCTTGAAGCGTTCCTTCTGACGGGACGACATCATCGAAAAAGCCATTGCGATGGTGTCTTCCTGCATCATGCGCTTGAACTCGGTCAGCACCTGCAGACGACCGTCAATGCGGAGCACCGGATGAGCGCCGACCTTGATGTGGACGTCCGACGCCTTGCGTTCGACGGCCACTTTCAGGATGTCATTAATGTGCATAGTTCCCCCTAAAAGGTCCCAAATAAGTGTACCGCATGGCTGGTTTTGGACCTCGATCCACGCCTTTTTCCGCGCACACCCGTGCCCGTATCCGTCTCCGTCTCCGTGCCCGAAGGGAATTATGGCGATGGCGCCTGGGTACTCTTGCGGGGACCCAAAGCGCTACACTCCCCCCGTGAACATCCTCGCTCTGATCCTCGTCGCGATCTATGCCGTCGCGCTCCTGGCGCTCTCGGCCGGGCAACGCGGAGGCGGTGGCGTCGATTACCTCCTCGCCGGTCGGCGGCTGACCCTGCCGGCCTTTGTCGCCACCCTCGTCACAACCTGGTATGGCGGTATTCTCGGCATCGGCGAGTACGCCTGGCGCTTCGGCATTTCGACCTGGATCGTCTTCGGCCTCCCCTATTACCTTGCCGCCATCCTCTTCGCCTTCTGGCTCGCGCCGCGCTTACGCCGATCCGGTGCCATCACCATCCCGGACCTGCTGGTCAACGCGTACGGGCGCAAGGCTTCGTCGGTCGGTGCGGCGGCGGTCTACGCCTCCACGGTGCCGGTGGCCTACCTCTTGATGGTCGCCACCCTGCTCGCCCAGATCACGGGTTGGCCGGTCCTGACGACGGTGCTGATCGGCGCAGGCTTCTCCGCGCTGTACGTCGCGTTGTCGGGCTTCCGAGCGGTGGTGCGGACCGACATCCTGCAGCTGGTTCTGATGTATGGCGGCTTCTTCATCCTGCTCCCCGCGGCCCTCGCCCACACCGGCGGCTTCGATGGGCTCTGGGGCGCGCTGCCCGACAGCCATCGCACCTGGGACGGTGGGCTCGGGTGGCAGACGGTGCTTGTTTGGTACCTGATCGCGCTGCAAACGGTGGTCGAGCCCTCCTTCTACCAGAGGGTCTTCGCCGCCCGCAGCCCAAGCATCGCGCGAATGGGTGTCCTCGTGTCTGTCGCGATGTGGATCGTGTTCGATTTCTTCACCGTCTACTCGGGTCTCGCGGCACGGGTTCTCCTGCCCGACCTCGCAGACCCCATGGCCGCCTACCCCGCCCTCGCCGGGCTCGTGTTGTCGCCGTGGCTCGCGGCGTTTTTCACGGTCGCCCTCTTCGCTACCGTAATGTCGACCCTCGATTCTTACCTCTTTATCGCCGCCACCACCATCGGCCACGATTTTGCGAGAACGCCCGCAGCCCCAGAGGTGGTCAGGCGCCGCACCCGCTTCGGCCTCGTCATCTCGGCCGGCTTCGCAGCCCTTGGCGCGCTGTTGTTTTCATCGGCCGTACAGGTCTGGCACGACATCGGGTCGGTGGTGACCTCGACCCTCCTGCTGCCGGTCCTCGCCATCCACCTCCCTCGACCATGGAAACCGAGTGAACGGGGCGCGGTCGCGGCCATGATCGCCGCTGCCGCAACTGCGTGCGCCTGGATCCTGCTTCGCAGAAATGACGGCTACCCTCTGGGTATGGAGCCGATGTTCCCCGCCCTGTTCGTGGCCGGATTGTGCCTCGTCGTTGACCGAGTCGCCGAAAGGGATACAACTCCTTGACCGCCGACTCGTAGCTTGAGTAGGCTGACCTGAGGAGCCGTACCATGCGCCTTTCTCGAATCATCGCGGTTTTCTTCGTGCTCTGGCCGACGGTAACCGGTCTGGCGGCCGATCCGGGCGATCAGACCGCGGCCCAGAGGTTCGACGGTTATGTCCATCTGGACACCGAGGGAAGGCCGCTACCGATCCAGTCCGACGCCGAAATCGAGGCGTTTCTGGCCGCGGCCGAGGTCATAAAAACGTCTTCGGTTCCAACCGGCATCACACTCCCACGCCAGCTGACGCTCAAAGGTGACGGCTTCGAAGCCTACGCGATGTTCAAGAACGTCGACATCTTGCGGCACAAGGTCACTGAAATCATCAACGGCCGCAACCGCTTTTCGCTCGACTGGCGCGACAGCTACCGATACGACATTGCGGCGTATGAAATGGATCGCCTGCTCGGCCTCGATCGGGTACCACCCGTCGTACCGCGGAACATCAAAGGGGATTCGGGCGCCGTCAGTATCTGGCTCACCAAAACCGTCAACGAGTTCGATCGCTCCCACAAACTCCAGGTCGAACCGCCCGACCAGGGGCGCTGGAACCAGCAGCGTCTCCTCATGCAGGTTTTCGACAATCTCGTCGCGAATCGCGACAGCAACCTGGGGAACGTCCTCATCGACGCCAACTGGCGACTGTGGTTCATCGACTGCAGCCGTTGCTTCGGAGTCACCAGGTCGATGTACTACCCACTGAAGAAGATCACCCGCTGCGAGCGTGGGATCTGGCTGGGTCTGAAAAACCTGGATGAG
>Ga0316194_10003326_pt1 | contig 11221 bp, 9 predicted proteins | sample CroRivsedime1_MG_FD_204936 | JGI IMG/M metagenome (GOLD analysis project Ga0316194, IMG submission 204936) | Coastal sediment microbial communities from Maine, United States - Cross River sediment 1 | ecosystem: Environmental > Aquatic > Marine > Coastal > Sediment | place: USA: Maine... | reverse complement strand
CCTCTCCTGAACTTTTCTTCGACCGCCGTCCGATAGACGGCGGGCGAGACCGGCTCCTCACGCGGCCGATGAAGGGGACCGCCCCTCGGGGCCGCTGGCAGGATGAGGACGTCGTCCGCCGCCGGGCGCTCGAGACGTCGGCGAAGGAACGCGCCGAGAACCTGATCATTGTCGACCTTCTTCGCAACGACCTCGGCCGGATTGCCGACTTCGGCACGGTCGCAGTCGAAGACCTCATGGCGATTGAGCGCTACGACACGGTCTGGCAGATGACAACCACCGTGGTCGGCAACGTCGACCCGGCAGCTTCGCTCGTCGACGTGCTTGCTGGGTTGTTCCCGAGCGGATCGGTCACCGGTGCCCCCAAGGTTCGCGTGATGCAGATGATCCGCGACCTCGAGACAGAACCGCGCGGGGTGTACACCGGAGCGATCGGGTTCGTCGCTCCTGGTGGTGCTCCCGGTCCCCGAGCGTCGTTCAGTGTCGGCATTCGAACGGTTGTCATCGACACGGAGTCCGGGGATGCCGAGTACGGGATCGGGGGAGGGGTCACCATCGACTCCGACCCTCGTGCCGAGTATGAGGAGGCTGCGCTCAAAGCCCGGATACTCAGCCACGGCAGATCAGACTTCGAGCTCATTGAGACCATGCGCTGGAGTCCGGACACGAGCTGGTACTGGCTGGACCTCCACCTCGAGCGGCTCGAATCTTCTGCCCGCTACTTCGGGGTGCCGGTGCATCGCAATTCGCTTGTCGCGCGACTGAAGGGTGAGGTCGGCGGTGCAGGGGAAACGCGGGTGCGGGTGTCTGTGAACCGTCGTGGCCGCGTCAGCATCTCGGTGCAGCCATACGTGGAGGGCGAGCGACGTCCTGTGGCCGTTGCCATCGACTCCGAACCAGTTGATGTTTCCAGCCCATTCCTCTATCACAAGACCACCCGGCGGGAGGTCTACGAGCGTCGCAGCCTCCGTCATCCGTACGCTGAAGATGTGCTCATGGTGAACGAGCGCGATGAACTCACTGAATCAACGATCGCCAACGTCGCCGTCAAACTGGCAGGACAGTGGTTCACGCCGCCTGTGGATGCCGGCTGCCTCCCCGGCATCTACCGCCACGTGCTGCTCGAACAGGGCGATCTCGTCGAACAAACGATCCGCTTGAAGGATCTCGAGCGATGCGAAGGCATTGCCCTGTTGAATTCAGTGCAGCTGTGGCGCGAGGCAGTCGTGGTAGCGGACGCGTAGAAAGCTCGTCTTCACACCGCCCTCGAGCCGTCGGTGTCAGCCGCACATGACCGTTCCCCCGTTGTCGACGTCGCTCGGCGGCAGCTCGTAGGCGGCGAGACCAGGCTCGAACTCAGGGGTCGAGGCGATGTCGGACTCCGCGATTGACGACTGCCCGTCGCCGACGCCACTCCTGACGATCTCAAGGGTGCCAAAGAGGGTCCCGACCGTCTCGGTGGGTATCTCCGTCAGGTAGTACAACAACGCGCCACAGGCGTAGACGCCGGACGGCGCGTCGGCCAACTTCGGCGCCCCATCGCAGATCTCATCGACGGTTCCCTCGTGCGGCGAATCGGAGATGTTCGCGAAACGGCCGTCCGCCTCGAGTATCGAGTTGCCGGCGCAGATCGGTTCTCTGCTCGACGCGTTGAATCCCCTGTATAGCACGACATACAGTCCGTCCCACTGGTACCAATGTGCCTCGACTGACTCGGGCGGGAACAGTGCTTCCCCACCCAGTGAGTACCCCGTGAGGACACCAACAACCGGTGTGGCGGCCACAGCGGTGGCGCCCGATCCCGCCATCGTGGTGGTGGCCGGAGCGGTCGTTGTTGTTGTGGTCGGTGCGGTCGTTGTGGTGGTTGTTGCCGTCGTCGTGGTTGTCTCAGCTGCTGTGGTTGTTGTCGCGGCCTCCGCCGCCGTTGATGTCGTAGAGCTGTCGTCGTCACTTGACGAACTGCAACCCGAAGCGATCAGAACCAGCGCCAATGACGCGCCCAAAACAAGTCGAATTCTCACAGAGACCCTCCCCGGCCTGGATGAACCGCCACACGCAACCCTAGGCGGACCCGACCGAACCGCATGGGGAAGGTGGAGAAACAGATCTGGTGGCCACGGCGGCCGCCGCGTGGTTGACTTGGAGGACCGAGTCTTCACGGGAGGTCGACGAATGGACACCAAAACCCTGCTGACCGAGGCGTTCTTGCGTATCCCTTCGCTGGTCCAGGGGGCGTGCGATGGCCTCGGTGTTGCCGACCTGATGTATCGGCCGGAGCCGGGAGCCAACTCGATTGCGTGGCTGGTGTGGCATTTGAGCCGCACCCAGGACAAGCACATCGCCGAGATCGCCCGGACCGAGGAGGTGTGGGCTGATCCTGTTTGGGCCGAGATGACCGGCATCACCCGGGATGTGTCCGCGACGGGCTTCGGTGACACGCCCGAGCATGTGGCGGCCACGGTTCCGCTGTCCTCGGCGGCGCTGGTCGCGTACAACGCGGCAGTGACCGAACGCACCGTGGAGTACCTCGCCGGGGTCAACGGGTCGGAGCTCGACCGCATCATCGACGAGTCATATGACCCGCCGGTGTCGGTGGGTGTGCGCCTGGTCAGTGTGATTAGTGACAATCTCCAGCACGCCGGCCAAGCCCGCTACCTCAGAGGGAGCATCGGCCGCGTCCGATGAGGAGGGGAGCTTCCGATTGGGGAGGCAGACCGTCGGGTGGTGCGGCGGTCAGCGGTCCAAGGCGTCGTGGCACAATGCCGCCATGAAGCTCTACATCGCTGGACCTCTCTTCACACCGGGCGAACGTGAGTACTTGGACCGCTTGGCTGAACAACTCTCTGCCTCGGGGCACGAGTGTTTCGTTCCGCACCAGGAGCAGTCCGACGTGCTCGACGCTCCGACGATATTTGCCTTGGATTCGGCCGGCTTGCGCGATGCCGAGGCTGTTGTGGCGTGGCTCGATGGTCCAATGGTCGATGACGGCACTGCGTGTGAGATAGGGATGTTTGCCGAGTTGGTGCGGACGTCGCCCGATCGATACCGAGGCATCATCGGGTTGGCGACCGACTGGAGAACGTGGCGGCGGCGCGATCGAGGTATGGCTGACGGAGGTATCAACTTCTTTGTCGGCGGTGCGATCCTCGAGTACGGGCGGCTGGTGTGGAGCATTGAAGACGTGGAGAACACCTTGCAAGAGTGGTCGTGACGCCGTGGACCGCAGAGCCCGCATCTGCCCCAGCGCCGGGGATGTATCGAGACGTCTGACCACAGGGAACAGCTGCCGGTGGGGGTCGCGGACGGTCTTCGCTGAACGCTATCCAGGGCGAGATGGCAGCGGGTCGACAAGGCGGCCGCACCTTGCCATCATCGGTTCCCAACACACCTGGCGGGGAAACGCACGTGACGACGTTCAGACAGCTCTTCACAAGCTACAGGCCGATCATCGGCGTGATCCACCTGCCTCCCCTCCCCGGCTACCCGGGCTCACCCGGACTGGTTGGAGTTCTCGAGAAGGCAGTGGCGGACCTGTCGGCGCTCGAGCGAGGTGGAGTCGACGGTATCTTGGTCGAGAACTTCGCTGATCGACCCTTCCGCCTCAAGGCGCGTCCCGAGACGGTCGCGGTCATGACTCTGGTCGTTCGAGAACTCGTGCTGGCGGCGAAGGCAACGGTCATCGGGGTCGAGGTCCTCTTGAACGATCCGGCGGCCTCGCTTGCCGTAGCCAAGATGGCCGGAGCTGGGTTCATGCGAACCGACTTCTTCGTCGACCCAATGGAGCGTCCCGAGTTCGAGGGACCGATCGACATCGATCCAGATGGCCTGATCGCCTATCAACGGAGCATCGGTGCCGACGACGTACTCATCCTCGCCGACATCCAGGTCAAATTCGCCAGAATGCTGATCGATCGCTCCTTGACCGAATCGGCTCGCCTCGCCGCACACCATGGCGCCGATGCGATCGGGGTGACGGGAAACGAAACAGGAGAACCCCCGTCGGCAAGCACCATTGAGCAGGCCAAGGCAGGAGCTGGCGCTTGCCCGGTCCTCGTTGGAAGTGGCTTGGACGTCGCGAACGCCTCGACGCTCATGGCGGCCGCCGACGGTGCGATCGTCGGAACCAGCGTCAAGACAGGTGAGTACATCGACGCAGCCAAGGTGGAGGAGCTGGTCGGCACGGTCCGCGCCCTCGACGATGAGCGGTGAAGCCGGCAACGGGCCTTGTCGAACATGCCGCCGCCGCAGTGTTGCCGACAGGCTGCCGCACTACTGTGGGGCGCCATGTTGCAGGTCGTTGCCGGCGGCTTCACTTTGGACGACACCGTGCTGCTCGACGATCGCGTCGTTCGCAAGGCAGCCGGGGGAAACGTCCTCTACGCCGGAGTCGGCACGAAGCTGGCAGGAGCGCATCCCGCGCTGCTCGCGCTCGTTGGGAGCGACTATCCCCAGGAGAATCTCGACACGCTCGAGAGCGCGGGATTCTCGTTGGACGGGTGTCCACACGTGCACGAACCCGCACTCCACCTCTGGGTGCTTCAGGAAGGTCCGAACCAACGTCAGTTGGTGAACTGGATCGGCTCGGGAACGAACGAGCAACTCGATCCCCGACCGTGGCACGTTCCCGATCACTACCTCGACGCCGACTCGCTCCACGTTGCCGGCATTCCGGTCGACAGCCAGGGGGCGCTTGTGGAGACGTTCGCCGCCTCGGGCAGAGTGATCAGCCTCGATGCTCCGCACCTTCCTCTCGATCAAAGCGGGCGGGAGCAATTGGAGGGCTTGCTGGCATCGGTCACGGTCTTCCTCCCCAGCCAGCAAGAAGTTGGTGCTGTCTGGAGCCTCGAGCCCGTGCTCGAATCGTGTCGCCGCCTCGCCTCGTTCGGTCCCGAGGTGGTGGTCATCAAGATGGGCGATGCCGGATCGCTGGTGTGGAGCCGAGAGATGGAACAGGGATGGCATGTTCCCATCTACGGAACGGACGTGATCGATACGACCGGTGCCGGCGACGCATTCTGTGGAGCATTCTGCGCGACCTACACGCGGACGCGCGACCCGCGGGCGTCGGCCGTGATCGGTACCGTCGCGGCCTCGTTCGTCATCGAAGAGTTCGGCGGCCTCCATGCGCTCGACGCGCCGTCCTCCGCAGTTGAACGTCGGTCCGGCGATGTGAACGAGCATGTGGACGTGCTCGAGGTGACGAGGGGAGAGGCATGAAACGTCAGATTCTCGCAATGATGCTCGAGGACATCCACCAGCAAGGGGAGGTGGTGGCCGCTGAGTTTCCCGCCATCCAGGAGCAGATCGATGCGATTGTGGCCCGGCGTGGCCTCGGCGATATCGAACGCGTCTATCTGGTCGGCTGCGGGGACTCCCTGTATGCAGGAATGGCGGCTCGGCTCGCGATTCAGGAGTGGAGCGGGATGTGGGTCGAGCCGGTTGAGTCACTGGAGTTCCGCTATCTCGCCGGCGGACTCTCGGAGACCAGCGTGGTTGCTGGCGTTTCCGTTTCGGGACAGGTCCAACGGACGCTCGACTGTCTCGAAATGGCACGGGAGCGAGGGGCGCTCACCATCGGGCTCACCGGAACGCCCAACAGCAAGATTCACACATCCGCTGAACACGTGATCGACATCGGCGTCAGAGGGCGTGAACCGGGGCCGGTGCCCCAAACGGTGACCTTCTTGGCGAACCTCGCGACCCTCTATTGGCTCGGTCTCACGTTTGGCCTCGACAGAGGACGCCTTTCCGCTCACGAAGCAGAGCGTTACCGACAGTCGATCCTCGAGGCTCTGGGCCAGATTCGTTATGTGGCCGAGCAGAATGAGGCGAGGGTCGGTCAATATGTGGAAAACCACTCGGCCCCACAGCCTCTCGTGCTGATCGGCGGAGGCCCCAACTGGGCGACGGCCCATCTTGGCGTGGCCAAGCTCCTGGAAGCGGCTCTCGTCCTCGGGGTGGTGCAGGAGCTCGAGGAATGGGTGCATGAGCAGTACTTCCTCACCGGCCCGAACCTTCACACCGTCCTGATCGGGGCTGATGGTCTCACCGCAGATCGGCTGGGGCCTACGGCAGAGGCAGCTGTGGAACTCGGTGCTCCGTTGGCCCTCGTCGTGCCCCAGGGATTTGGTCTCGATGTTGAGGCGGCCGCCGTCTGGAGGTACCCGAGCGGCATACCCGAGCTTCTGAGCCCCATCTTGACGGCAGTGCCGCTCGAGCTCCTGGCCTATTCTCTCGCTATCAAACTCGACCGCTACCCGTTTGACTACGACAACCCGACACGCAAGCGGGTCTCCGAACGGACCATCTACCGAGATGGGGAGAGCGCGCAAGCGGTCAGCCGGGGACGGGAGCCGCAGGCCTGATTTCCCGGCATCTGTTGGACTCACAGTCGTTCTAGGTGCGCGACGCTGCGACACTGCTCGGGGCTGAGGATTTGTTCGACGGAACGAAGCTCCGCAGCGGGGTCCACGGCGAACGGCCGAGAAGTCCGCAAGATGCGGCCTCTCGCCGCATGAGTCATGACCGTCCGGCACCCATCGACGAGAGGGCATCGTGGAGCGAACTTGCACCATTGCGTATGGCGCTGGTCGATGCCGTGAACCTATGCCTCACGTGAGCCCACGATGCATCGAATGAGCACCTCGACCGAGCCCGATCAACGACCGCGCCGCTTCATCGGCTGGCGGATCGCCGTACTGGCCACCATCACCGGCGCAATGACCGGTCCCGGACAGACCATCGGGGTGTCGGTATTCGTCGACCCGATAATTGCAGATCTCCACCTCACACGGTCACAGGTCTCGTTGGCCTACCTCATCGGCACGCTGGTGGGTGCCGCGGCCCTGCTGCCGGTCGGTCGTTGGATCGATCGAGTTGGTGCGCGACGAGCCATGACGTGGATCGGCCTCGCGTTTGGCGTCGGGCTGGTTGCGATGAGCGGCGTCCGAGGCTTCGTGACGCTGGCCATCGGATTCACGCTCATCAGGTGGCTTGGACAGGGATCGCTGGGCCTGGTGAGTGTCGTCTCGATCACCCACTGGTTCGAACGCAGACGCGGCGCCGTGTTCGGGGTGTCGTTCACCGCCGTGAGCGCCCTGATGGCGCTGACGCCCATATTCCTGGGCTTGGCAATCGAGGCGTACGACTGGAGGACGGCCTGGTTGATCGCAGCCGTGGCGGTATGGCTTGTTGTGATACCGATCGCACGGTTCGGCATTGTGGATCGACCCGCGGACGTAGGGCAGTATCCCGATGGGGACGACGCTCCGACCGCCTCGAGAGCGCGTGCGCGAACCGCCGCGTCCCGATCGAGGCGGGAGGCCCTCGGCGAAGTCCGGTTCTGGCTGCTGAACCTGGCGGTTGCGGTCACGGCAATGCTCGTCACCGCACTGAACTTCCATCAGATCTCCATCCTGGGTGAGGAAGGGTTCACCGCGACCGAAGCGGCAACCATGTTCCTGCCCCAGGTTGTTGGAGCGATCGTCGCGGGGCTCGTGGTGGGCGCACTGGCGGATCTCGTACGAGCCCGGTTCCTGGTGGCGATGTCGATGGCCATCTTGGTGTGCAGCCTTCTCTTGATTGGCTTCATCCAGCCGGGATGGCAGGTGGTCCTCTATGCCGTCATGCTGGGCGCGTCAGCTGGTGCGCAGCGGCCGTTGGTGGCGACGTTGCTCCCACGCTGGTACGGAGCCGTCCACATCGGCGCGATCCAGGGGGTGTCCACACTGATCGGCGTTGCGGCGTCGGCGGTTGGTCCGGTGGCTCTCGCCCTGGTCAGTACGTGGCTAGGCGGGTACACCGAAGCGGCCCAACTGCTCGCGGTCATACCCTTCATGATCGGTCTGGCCACGCTCGCGATCTCCGAACCCGAGTTCGAGACACGGTCTGCCACACCGCAGCAGTGACCGTGTCGAAGGCAAACACGGATCCTCAGCCGAATCGGCAAGTCTCTTCGTATACGCGAACGGCTCCGGCGGCTGAGGCAATCGAGAGGGGCTACCCGTCGCCTCGACTTCGCCGAGGGTGGTGGACCTGGTTGTTGTCGTAGCCGAGGCCGACAATCACACACTTCCGAGGTTCGGGAAGCTCGAGTACTGCAATGAGACTGGTGCCTGCGTCCGCATGGAAGTACGGCCCAACCTCGAAGAAGGGGGGCGGATCGAGGGTCTCCGACTCCCAAGCGTCGAGGTCCTCGATGGTTGCATCGTCGGTCAACGTCCCGAACGCGGCGATGACGCGAGACGGCTTCGTCAGCCGGCAGCCGCTCCCTGCCGCGGCTGTGGCCGGGTGATCCGACAATCGTGTGAAGCGACCGCGCCGATCGGCGCGGCGCGGCCACCGGTAGCCCCTCGGCGGATCAGCGGGGGAGAAACCCGATATTGACTTCTCCAAGGGTCATGCATGATGAATGGTGAAGGAGAAAGGTGCAGATGGCCGAGCCCTCGCAGCGATCGAACTCGTCGCGGAGGGCGATCATTGGGATCGCCAGACTGGTGCTGTCGGGGGGTGTCGCATTCGCGACGGTCGTGTGTGCCGGGTTGTTGTATCTGGCGTTCCTCATCTCAATCCCGCCGTGCCTCGACCCCGGAGTCGCCTGGTACAACTGTCCTCCGGATCCCGCGAAGACGGCCGGCCTTGCCCTGGTGGGCATTGGGGTGCTGGCCCTTGCGTCTCTTGCGCTGGTCAGGATCTGGACTCCTCCCAGATGGCACAGCTGGAGCTGGCCGAAACGCACCGTTGTTGTGGCGGGTGTCATGGTTTGTGTCCTTGCGGTTGCTGCCCTCGTCGTGAACGCAATGTGGTAGCAGAACGCTGGCCGCTGCGGACGGGATCCGAAGGACCCCGCTCCTGTCATCGAGACCGCCGCCCGGCTGGATAGGGCGCGCCATCTGCCTGTGGTCCACGTGGCCGCTGGTTGTCGCTCCACGACGGAGCTACGGCACCGGGGGCGGTTCCGTGGCGGTGGTTGTTGTTGTCGGGGGAGCGGTGGTTGGTGGTGCCGCCGTTGTGGTTGTTGTTGTCGGGGGAGCGGTGGTTGGTGGTGCCGCCGTTGTGGTTGTGGTGTCGGGGGAGCGGTGGTTGGTGGTGCCGCCGTTGTGGTTGTGGTGTCGGGGGGCAGCGTGGTGGTGGTCTCCTCAGGCGGTAGGGTCGTGGTTGTGGTGTCGGGCGGGACCGTGGTTGTCGTTGGCGGTGCCGTGCATCGCTCGGATCCTGGCGCGGTCGAGCACGATGCGACCTGGATCTTCTTGGCGCTTCCTCGATACCGCCACACGAACGGTTCGCGGACGACGGTCCCGTCCGGGTACCTGATCACGCGGGTCACCGTCACGGTCCAACCCTCCGATCCTCGCGACACGACCTTCTCGACGCCGGGATCGAGGCTCGGGTTCTCCTCGTAGATCAACCGGGGCTCGGTGAAGTTCCGCCTCTCCGAGCGCTGCGACTCGACCTTCAGGCCGCCGTTGTTCCCGAAGAACATCACGGTGACCGACGAGGCGGTGCGCCCGGTTCTGATGATGACCGGAGCGTCCGTGTTGTTGCGGAACACAACGTCGGGGTGCGGGTATCCAAGCGTGGCCTCGCGCCCCTCCGGATACTTGGAGAAGTAGATGCTGTGAGGCTGGTGCTCGACATCTTCGTAGCCGCCGAAGAACACAGCGTTGAAGAACGTGGTTCCGAACTGGCTCACGCCTCCGCCGACGTTGGTGGGGCTGTCGCAGCAGTAGACCTCGCCGTTGATGATCGCCCCATCGCGTACGTAACCCTTCGCCTCAGTACGCCGGCCAACGGTCTCGTTGACTGAGAACGTCTCACCCGGCCATACGATCGAACCGTCGATGGTCTTGGCCATCGTGTGGATATTCGTCACACGGGGCTGGCCGCTCGGGTACCTCGTCGTGAACGACGACACCAGCTCGAGGGGACCCCACGCTTCGACTTCCTCGATGGTGACGTCCGGTTCGACGTCGGAGACGATGGGGAGGGAGCCAACGCCCACACCGAGAGCCGCCTTGAAGAGTGCCGGGGTGAGGGCATCGAAGTCAACGCGGCTGCCGTTCTCAGGGGGAGTGACCGTGACGCGGCCGGCGGCGACGTTCGTGTCGATCTGCACCTCGACCGGTGGCTGTTCGAGCTCAGCGGCGCGAGGTTCAACAGCGGCGGCGATGATGTCCGGATCGAGTCCGATATCGATGCGTTCCGGTGACTCGACCACGAATTCGATTGTCACCGCGTCGGCGATCTCCGCTTGGGTGACCACCAGCGTCGCGTCGTGCACAGCATTGCGGAGCGTGACCGGGCGACTGATCAACTGCTCGATCGTCGCCGCTGCATCATCGAGATCTTCAGTGGAGAGAGCGGCGGGCAGGTCAAGGAGCGGAATCTCCTCCGGCCCATGGCGACCGGCGAGGAGCGCGGACTCGACGACTTCGTGCGCAGCTTCCCGGTCGATGCGGAGTCCGGCTCTCGGGTAGTCGATCTCCACCTCGCCGTCGACAACCCTGATCGCGCCGTCGAATGCCGGGACGCGAATCGCCTCACGTTCCCATTGCTCGATGGCCCGGTCGATTGCATCACCGTCGACGGCAACGGTCACGGGAGCGTCCACGGCAGACGAGGTGAAGCTCCGAACCCACGGGAGGAGACCGCGTAAGAGACCATCGTCGCCGGCGGTGTCAACCCGGGCAACCGCCGTTTCCACCTCGACCGTCAGTCCTACATCGGCAGGGAGCAGTTCGAACGTCGTGCCGTTCACCACGAAGAGTGTGGGCTGCGCATAGATGGCGTCCTGCTCCGCACGAACGACCGTGAGCGCTTCATCGGGGGTCAAGCCCGCGACGTCAACGCCGGCGACAGACACGTTGCGCGGCAAGTCCCCGCTGTTCATCCACCGGTCGGTGGCATACACCGCGACCGGCAACAGCAGGATCAGTAGAGGAGCGAGGATGAGGACCGAAGTCCTCCCCATCTTGGTTATCACAACACCCCCGTCAGGCGTTCTTGTGTGTTTCCCACACCACCTAGCGCATCAATGGTATCTCGGGTTTCGGGAACCGTGCCTTGAGTGAATGCATCAGATAGTGGTAGTGGGAATCCTCAGGGTGTTCTCATCGTGATCGAAGTCGCGATACAAGGGGCGTTGGCCGGAGCTGGGAGACCCGGTCCGCGGATCGGCGGTCGACCCCTCCGAGTCCGCTTTTTTCTGCGAATGAGCCCCCTC
>Ga0316194_10003324_pt1 | contig 11229 bp, 11 predicted proteins | sample CroRivsedime1_MG_FD_204936 | JGI IMG/M metagenome (GOLD analysis project Ga0316194, IMG submission 204936) | Coastal sediment microbial communities from Maine, United States - Cross River sediment 1 | ecosystem: Environmental > Aquatic > Marine > Coastal > Sediment | place: USA: Maine... | reverse complement strand
AGGTGAGGGTGACCTCATGAGTCAGTTTGAGAACCCGGGTTCACTATCCTCAAGTACTTCCAGGTAATTGCGGTGGGTTTTCTGGGGAGGCGGGTGCGGTTGTCCTGTCGAGCGTCTCACCGAAGTAGGCGATGACTTCCTCGGCAAAGCCATTGCCGGCCTCGGCGTACAGATTCCAGGTGGATTCCACGCCGGCGGCCTTGAGTTCCGCGGCATCTTCCGGGTACTGCACCACGGCAAAAATATGCCCGCTTGTGTGACGGCTGCGGATTCCCTGGGTGACGCCAAGGTTCTGCTCATGTCCACCGAGTGCCAGCAGCACCACCGAGACGTTGCCGCTACCGGTTCTTTCCCAGAACTCGTCATCCGTGGCATCGGCATGGATGACGTGGCGGCCGGCCACCTTATGTCGGGATATCGTGTCGGGGTCCACATCGACGCCGACCAGCCAGTCGCCGTACTGCGCTTTCAGGGTGTCGTACGCGCCGGTACCGACCCTGCCCATGCCGATAATCGCGATGCGTGCCTCTCCCGGGTCGATGGGTATGTCCTCGGGCAGGGGTGTCGCCGTCTCGAACGGGGTGAGGTGCGCCTTGAACCTTGTTTGCAGTTCCCGTGAGCGGGCGTTCAGAGGGGCCGCTGCAATAAATGTGAGCGTCAGTGCCAGGGCGATGATGACCAGCCAGTCACTGCTCAACCAGCCATTGGTGACGGCTATGGCCCCGACGATCAGGCCGAATTCACTGTAATTGGCAAGCGCCAGCGAGGCGAACATCGAGGTGTGGGCGCGTAGCCGGAAGCGGGTGAGCAGGCCGAAGTACAGTACGACCTTGAGCACGACCACCACGGCCAGCCCCAGCGCCACCAGCAATGCCGATACGCTGATGGTGCCGGACATGCCGATACTCAGGAAGAAACCAACCAGCAGCAGATCCTTGAAACCCAGCAGCTTTTTCGACATCTCGGCCGCTGCGGGATGTGCGGCCAGCAGCGCCCCGATAATCAGGGCACCCAGATCACCCTTTACACCGACCATGCTGAACAGTGACCAGCCACCGAAGGCCAGTGCCAGACCGAGGAGGATCTGTAATTCGCTGTGACCGGCACGGTTCATCAGCTGCATCAAGACACCACGCAGCGGGATCAGCGCGAGCAGCGCGAGAGCCCACGGCGATGGCATCTTCCCGGTCGACATGGCGAGAAACAGCACGGCATAGATGTCCTGCATGATCAGGATACCGATCGCGAGCTGTCCGTATCTGGAGGTGTACTCACCCTTTTCCTCCAGTATCTTGACCGCAAAAACGGTACTGGAGAAACTGAGGGCGAAACCGATGAGCAGCGCGATCCTGAAGTCCAGATCCGCGAAGACCGTCAGGCCCGTCAGGCTCAGCCAGTAGAGCCCCGTGCCGAAGATTGCGATGACCAGCAGCATGTGGAGGGTCGTGCCGGCCCAGATGACCGGGCGCAGCAGTGAGCGCACATCCAGTTTCAGGCCGATGATGAACAGCAGCAGGGTGACGCCGAGATCACCAATGGCAATGAGTCTTTCGTGGTCGACGAAACCCAGGGTGTTCAGGATGAATCCGGCGATCAGGTAGCCCACCAGTGGCGGCAGGCCGAAGCGCACGGCCAGCAGTCCTGAAATCAGGGCGGGACCAAGCCAGTACAGGTCATTCATGATATGAAAGCATCAAGGGTTACCGGAGGATGGCTGGTCCCGGGAGGCCGTGTTTTTCTATCCGTGGCGCAGCAGGAAGCATCGCAATTGTCCAAGTATAACCAATGTCTTATGTGTTAAGAAGCCTGTTGGGGGGCATCGTACTGGGTGGTGTCGATCCATAAACGCTATATTTTTTCTCGCAAAGGCGCAAAGCACGCCAAGAAAAAACATGTGTTGCTTTTTAACAATAAGTTATAACTTTGCGATCTTGGCGTCTTGCCTACAGGATGTAGGTAAGGGGCGTGAGCAGGAGCGGAAGCTTTGGCGAGAGTGATTCTTTATGGAAACTAGGTGGTGTCCCTTATATCTATAGTGTAAAGGTTTTGCTAATGTGATCCGGCCAGGCGGGGTGGCATATTGCTGATTGCATTCCGGCAATCAGAAAAAAGAACAGGAGGAGAGAAGTATTGTGAAACGAAGAAAAGTACAGCGGCGACGCTACAAGGCGCACACGCATTTCCCTGCCCTTGATCACCATGGCGATATCATTATGTCCGAGCGTCGCCACCTTCCCACCAGGCGTGGATTTGATGTTTTGTCGACCAAGTGTGATACCGGCCAGTACCTGCAGGGACTGGGTTTTGATTGATCCCGGGTAAGATTTCTATAGAAGACCGGGAAGAGGGGGAAAAACAACAAAACACCCCCTTGATTTATTAAATACAGGCAAGGAGTTTACGGTCTCCTCTGTACAGGGACTCTGGAGTTATGCGCATCTGGCTACTTGCTTTCCTTGTTCAGCTGCAGTGACACGGAATTGATGCAATAGCGCAGTCCGGTGGGTGCCGGCCCGTCTTCAAATACATGCCCCAGGTGGGCATCACAATTGGCGCACAACACCTCGACCCGTTGCATGCCGTGGCTGGCATCGCTGTTGGTCTTGATGTTTTCTGTCACTCCCGGCCGCATGAAACTCGGCCAGCCACTACCGGAGTCGTACTTGTCGTCCGCGTGAAATAACGTCGTGCCACAACAACTGCAGGTGTAAACACCCGGGTCCTTGCAGTCATGATACTTGCCGGTGAACGGGCGTTCGGTGCCCTTGCAACGGGTCACCTGGTATTGTTCCGGCGTCAGCTGGCTGCGCCATTCTGCATCAGTCTTCCTGGTCATGCGGTTTCCTGTTGTCTGCTCCGGTGTAGATGTGTGCTGCACCCAGTGCCAGTTTTTCGAGGTACTCGGTAGCCGTAGCAACACCAATTGCGGCTTCCGCGGCTGCCTGCGAATCCTGGTTGTTATGCGCCTCCTGTTCGGCCCAGTGGAGAAACTCTGTTACAGCCGTGATTTGTTCGCTAATCGACAGTGATTTCAGGTAGGCACTCGGTCTGGCACTGACGCGATTACCTTCCAGGACTTCAAGATTGAACAGGAGTTTCATGCAGACGGTTCCTGCGTGGCCGGGGGCTGGCCGGGTGCCAGTGCGGGATGAATACGTACTGTTTTTACCATATTCTCCTGGATCTGCACGATATCGACCGGGTGATTGTCCAGTAGCAGGCTGGTGCCGCTTTCCGGGATTATTTCCAGGTGCTCGGTAATCAGACCGTTAAGGGTTTTCGGGCCATCGGTAGCCAGTGACATGTTCAGTGCGTTGTTCAGGTTCCGGATATTAACGGAACCATCCACCAGCCAGGTACCGTCCGGCTGCGGCTGCACGTCCTCAATGTGTGCGGTGGGATCCGAGGTGAACTCACCGACAATTTCCTCGAGGATATCTTCAAGCGTCACCAGTCCCTGGATGTCACCGTATTCGTTGACCGCGAACCCGATGCGGCGATGTTCACGCTGGAAATTCAGCAGCTGCCGGTTCAGGGATGTGTTCTCGGGAATAAAGTAGGGCTCGCGGGCAATACGCTGCAGCGCTTCCGGGTCGAGTTCGTCCCGGTGCAGCAGTGGTAATACATTGCGCATATGCAATATGCCAATTGCGTTATCAATGCTCTCACGGTACAGGGGGACACGTGTGTACTGGATGTCTGACAGTTGTTTTCTAATGGTCTTCCACTCATCCCCGATGTCAATGCCGGTGATTTCATTGCGGGGCACCATAATGTCTTCCACTGTGACCTTCTCAAGGTCCATCAGGTTAAGCAGCATGGACTGGTGACGTTTCGGAATCATTGCGCCCGCCTCGATCACAACCGTGCGCAGTTCTTCGGTGGTAAGCGCATGGGAAGGCTGGTCTTCTGCTGACACCCCCAGCAGTTTGAGCAGGCCGTTGGCAATGACATTCACTACCCAGACGAATGGATACAGCAGTTTCAGCAGAGGTGTGTAGACCAGGGCGGCGGGGTAGGCGATGCGCTCGGGATGCAGGGCGGCCAGTGTTTTCGGTGTCACCTCCGCAAACAACAGGATCACAATCGTCAATAACATGCCTGTAGCAAATACCATGTCGGTATCATTGTAGATGCGCAGGGTAATCAGCGTCATCAGGATTGATGCGAGCACATTCACGAAATTATTGCCCAGCAGGATCAGGCCGATCAGCCGGTCCTGACGCTGCAGCAGTTTTTGTGTACGCATGGCACCGGGGTGTTTCTTGCTGGCAAGATGGCGCAGGCGATAACGGTTGAGCGTCATCAGGCCAGTCTCCGAGCCGGAAAAGAAGGCGGAGAGGAGTATCAGAAAAAAGAGTGCTGCAAACAGCAAACTGAGGGGAGCATCGTCCAAAAGGGGACAGCCTCTTGTTGATTAAGGAAGTTGTATGTTACAGAAAATCCGTGTTCGCTGTCTGTTGACGGGTAACAGGCGGCGATTCGCGGCCGGCTTACCTGTTCAATAGCAGTTCCAGTACAAATTTACTGCCAAAATAGGCAAGCATCAGGAAGATAAAGCCGCCGATGGTCCAGCGGATGGCTGTGCGGCCACGCCAGCCGAAGCGCCACCGGCCCCACAGCAGTGTGGCGAATACGCCCCAGGCAATAATGGAGAGCGTGGTCTTGTGTACCAGATGCTGGGCGAAAATATCCTCAAGAAACAGTGTTCCCGTGATCAGTGCCAGCGTCAACAGGATAAAACCGACGGCGATCATCTGGAACAGCAGGGATTCCATGGTCTGCAGCGGCGGCAGTGCACGGATGAATCCCCCCGGGCTACGGTTGCGCAGGTGGCGGTCCTGAATGGCATGCAGGCTTGCCTGTAACACGGCAAGGCCGAGGATGCTGTAGGCCAGCAATGATGTCAGAATATGGCTGTCCAGCTGCCAGGAGCTGGCGCTGGTAATGATGTGCGGTGCCGGGTAGAGCATGGTCAACCCGATACTGACGGCTGCCACCGGAAAGACTGCAATGCCAAGGTTCTCAACCGGTTCCACGAATGCGGCCAGCAACAACAACAGGGCAGTTGTCATGGCGACCAGTGAAGCCGCATGGAAGATGCCCAGATTGAGTCCCTCCGGCGTGAGCAGGGTCTTGTAGAGCAGGCTGGCGTGGATAACGACTGCGGCAAGTCCGATCATTATCACCCGGGTCCGTGGGAAAGCGGCAGCACTGCCGCGCATGAGCTTTACCGTCAGCAGGACGCTGGCAAGCAGGTACAGGGCAATGGCGAGAAATCCGGGCAGCAGGGTTGTCATGGCGGCATCATGACATAACTGCCGCGGGCATTGAAGTGCTCCGGCAGGCACCAAACCGTTATACTGTCTCCGGCAATGACAGGACAGGGGGGGTAACCAGTGCCCGCCCATAAATATCGTGATTTTTTCGCCAAGACGCAAAGACGCAAAGAAAAGATACAATATGCTTTTGAATAAAAAGATCTCAACTTTGCGATCTTTGCGTCTTGGCGAGAATTATTCTTTCTGGATGGAAACTAACTATGTTTGACAATCTCACTGATCGACTCTCAAAAACCATCAAGAACCTGCGAGGCCAGGGGCGTCTGTCCGAGGCAAATGTCAAGGATGCCCTGCGTGATGTGCGCATGGCCCTGCTTGAGGCAGATGTAGCGCTGCCTGTGGTCAGGGATTTTATCGAGCGCGTCCGTGAGCGTGCCATGGGGCAGGAGGTGACGAAGAGCCTGTCGCCGGGGCAGATGCTGGTCAAGGTGGTTAATGACGAGCTGGTCCACACGATGGGGGATGTCAATGATGCGCTGAACCTGAGTGTGCAGCCTCCGGCCGTGATACTGATGGCGGGCCTGCAAGGCTCGGGCAAGACCACCAGTACCGCCAAGCTGGCACGCATGTTGAGAGAACGGCACAAGAAAAGTGTGCTGGTGACCAGTTGTGATATCTACCGGCCGGCCGCCATCGAGCAGTTGCAAACGCTGGCGGGCGAGGTCGGTGTGGAGTTTTACCCCAGCACGACCGCCCAGGATCCGGTCAGGATCGCAAGCGATGCGATTGCCCACGCACGCAAGCAGCATCTGGATGTCGTCATTATTGATACCGCAGGCCGTTTGCATATTGATGATGACATGATGGCGGAGATTCGTCGGGTGCATGCAGCCGCGCAGCCGGTGGAAACCCTGTTTGTCGTTGACAGCATGACCGGCCAGGATGCAGCCAATACCGCACGCACCTTCAACGATGTGCTGCCCCTGACCGGCGTAATTTTGACCAAGACGGACGGTGATGCGCGTGGTGGTGCGGCCTTGTCAATCCGTGCAATTACCGGCAAGCCCATCAAGTTTCTGGGCGTCGGTGAGAAGACAGCGGCACTGGAGGCCTTTCACCCGGACCGCGTTGCCTCCCGCATTCTGGGCATGGGGGATGTGCTGAGCCTGGTCGAGGAGGCCGAACAGAAAGTCGACAAGGAGCAGGTTGCCAAACTTGCCAGCAAGATATCCAGTGGCAAGGGCTTTGATATGAACGATTTCAGGGACCAGCTGGATCAAATGCTAAATATGGGGGGGCTGGCGGGTCTGATGGACAAGATGCCCGGCATGGGCAAACTGCCGAAAAATGCCATGATGGATGACAGTCAGGTGCATCGCATGAAGGCGATCATCAACTCCATGACGGCGAAGGAACGGAGTTTTCCTGCCATCATCAAGGGTTCACACCGCCGTCGTATTGCTGCCGGTTCAGGTACCCAGGTGCAGGACGTCAACCGGCTCCTTAAACAGCACCTGCAAATGCAAAAGATGATGAAAAAGATGTCCAGGGGCGGCATGGGGAAAATGCTGCGCGGTATGAAGGCCATGAAGGGGATGGGCGGGCCGGGTCTTCCGTTTTGACGCGCTACTCCGCCATTTATCAGTGTTCATGGCCGGACGTTCTGAGTAAAACAACAGCTTGTTCCCGCTTTCTTCAGACAAAAAAAAGGTGGCCGAGGCCACCGTTCATGGATGCGCTAATTTAGGTTACTTCGCAAAACTTATTATGCTCTTGTGTTTTTGCAAACCGCCGATGCGCATAGACTTTATTATTGTTGCTGTGCAATGAGCTGTTGTTCTCTTTATATGCAGTACACCCTCCACCGATAATTCTTTCTGCCTGTTTGTATTCTGTTCTTCTGCGCTCGCAAGTTATTGTTGCAATCACCGTGCCATATAAGTAAATGCCAGGTATTGAAGCAACTTGTGACAATTTCTTGTCGGAGGGGGTGAGGTTTTAGATTGGTGGTTGTAAGAAATGTCGACAGTCCGGGTAATAAAATTTTGACTGTAAGGAATACGTTATTCTATTTTATAACAAATGGTTAAGAAGTATACTTGGGACAATGGCTGAATTGTTGCAGGCCTGTAACGAATGTCGACACCGGTTTGTTTGTTTTGCCAGGGTATGGGTTATTACCCGCGGCCACTGACTTGATTGCATATGCCCCTTCACATTTCCGGAGAATCACGTAGAATTGCGCGGTTTTCGAGGGTTGCTGTCTGGCGAATACACAAGTGGATTCCGGGCGGCACATATTTTGGTTTAGTAATTTTCAGGGTACAGACTATGGTGACGATCAGAATGTCACGTGGTGGCGCCAAGAAGCGCCCCTTTTATCATATCGTGGTAACCGACTGCCGTAACCGCAGGGACGGTAGCTACATCGAGCGCATTGGCTTTTTTAACCCGGTTGCAACCGGCGGTGAAGTACGCCTGCGCCTGGACAACGAGCGTGCCGACTACTGGGCTGCCGAGGGTGCACGGATTTCCCCGCGTGTTGCCAAGCTGTTGAAGGATAACCGGGCGCAATAATTTCTGCCTGCCGGTCGATGCATGGTCCGGGAGCCTGGTGGTGGACGGTAAACAAGCGGAAGACGGCATGCTGGTGATGGGGCGCATTACTGCCCCCTTCGGTGTAAAAGGCTGGACGCACATAGCAACATACACAGAGCGACCGGAAAACCTGCTGAATTATTTGCCCTGGCACATTTACAGGCAGGGAAACTGGCAGACGGTGGAGATTATCGCCGGACGCGTTCACGGCAAGGGACTGGTGGTACAACTGAAAGAGTGTACTGACCGGGATGCGGCGGCTGCACTGCGAGGTGCGGACATCGGTATCTATCGAAGCCAGTTACCGCCCGTTGCTGCTGATGAATATTACTGGAGTGACCTGGTTGGCATGCAGGTCATTGCGCAACATGACCGGGTGCTCGGGCGCCTGGATCATCTGTTCGAGACCGGTGCCAATGATGTCATGGTTGTCAAGGGCGAGCGGGAATACCTGGTACCGTTTATAGAAGGACAGGTTGTCAAGTCGGTCGATCCGGAGACCCGTGAAATCAGGGTTGACTGGGATCCTGATTTTTAACAGTGTCGTGACATGCGTGTAGATGTTATTACCCTGTTTCCTGACATGGTCAGGGAGTGTGCCGGCTACGGTATCCAGGGGAGGGCGATGGACAATGCCCTGCTTGAGCTGCAGACCTGGAACCCCCGGGACTATAGCGAGGACAGGCATCGTGGTGTCGATGACCGGCCCTATGGCGGTGGCCCCGGCATGGTGATGCAGGTACAGCCGTTACGGGCGGCTATTCGGGCGGTCAGGGAGAAGGCAGGTCCGGCGGCGCCGGTGATTTATCTGTCACCACAGGGCGCAAGGTTTGACCAGTGCAAGGCGCGGGAACTGGCCGGGCTGGCAGGCATAATCCTGGTGGCCGGACGTTATGAAGGGGTCGATGAGCGTATTATCGACCTGGAAGTGGACGAAGAACTGTCGGTTGGCGACTACGTACTCAGTGGTGGTGAGCTGCCGGCATTAATCGTGATGGATGCGGTAACGCGCCTGTTGCCCGGCGCGCTGGGTGATGCGGATTCCGCGCAGGAGGATTCCTTCATGGATGGCCTGCTGGACTACCCGCACTACACGCGACCGGAAGAGATTGACGGCTTGCAGGTGCCCGGGGTGTTGACCGGGGGCAATCATGCCGATATCAGGCGCTGGCGTGCAAGGCAGGCGCTGGGAAGGACCTGGCGGCGCAGGCCGGACTTGCTGGAAGCGTTGCAGCTGGATGAAGAACAACGGGCATTGTTGAACGATTTTATTAACGAATACGAGTCGGGTAATTGAGTGATCAATAGCCCTTTATTGAACACAGAGGATCAGTCATGAGCAACATTATCGAACAGCTTGAAAGTGAGCAGCTGAAAAAGGACATTCCGGACTTCAGTCCTGGTGATACCGTCATCGTACAGGTGAAGGTCAAGGAAGGTGACCGTGAACGGCTGCAGGCGTTTGAGGGTGTTGTTATTGCCAAGCGCAATCGTGGCATGAACTCTGCGTTTACCGTTCGCAAAATTTCGAACGGTGTCGGTGTGGAACGTGTTTTCCAGACACACAGTCCGTTAATCGGTTCTGTCAAGGTGAAGCGCAGGGGTGCGGTGCGTCGTGCCAAGCTTTACTATCTGCGCGAGCTGTCCGGCAAGTCCGCACGTATCAAGGAAAAGCTCTAGAATACACACAGCAGACAACTTGCTGCCGGAACAACGGGCAACCTGCTACAGGGTGCCCGTTTTTTTTGCTAACTTGTGTCCATCCATAAACGCTATATTTTTCTCGCAAAGGCGCAAAGCACGCCAAGAAAAAACATGTGTTGCTTTTTAACAATAAGTTATAACTTTGCGATCTTTGCGTCTTGCCTACAGGATGCAGGTAAGGGGCGTGAGCAGGAGCGGAAGCTTTGGCGAGAGTGATTCTTTATGCATGGAAACTAACTTGCTCACTGTGACATTTCTCCTGCACGGGTGCAGCTGTTTCATACAGGCGCGGTTTTCGCTAACAGGGTACAATGAGCAGACATGCTACCCGCAGGAAGCACATACGACATCGTTCTTGAATCCCCGCTGGGATGGCTCGGTATCGGGTTGCATCATGACAGCATCACCCGGCTGGACTACCTCGACAACAGGGCCGTCCTGAAGCCGGCTTCGACCCGGTTTGGCCGGCAGGTGGCTGCACAGCTGGCGCACTACTTTGCCAATCCGCGGCAGCGCTTCTCCCTGGCTTTCGAACTGCACGGTACGTCCTTTCAGGTGCGCGTCTGGCGTGCGTTAACGCAGATCCCGCCCGGCAGGACCCTCACATACGGGGGGCTGGCCGGCAAACTGGGCAGTGGGGCGCGTGCCGTCGGCAATGCCTGCCGGAACAATCCGGTATCCATTATTGTGCCGTGCCACCGCGTGGTCAGTGTGTCCGGCATTGGCGGTTATTCCGGCAAGACGGATGGCCGGGAGATCAATCGCAAGCACTGGCTGCTCACACATGAGGGGATCAGCGGGCAGGCCTTGAAAATCAGCCGGAGAGCCCCAACGTCAGGGTTACTCCAGAGAACATAGAGGAATTTATACGCATGACCGTTGATACCCAGAAAGAAACCCTCGAATTCCAGACCGAGGTGAAGCAGCTGCTGCAGCTGATGATTCATTCCCTCTACTCCAACAAGGAAATATTCCTGCGCGAACTGGTGTCAAACAGTTCCGATGCCTGTGACAAGCTGCGTTTCGAGGCGCTGGCAAATGACAAGCTGTATGAGGGTGATACCGACCTGCGTATACGCGTTGATTTCGACAAGGACCAGAAGACCATAGCCATATCTGACAGCGGCATTGGCATGACCCGCGACGAGGTGGTCGATAATATCGGCACCATCGCCAAGTCGGGTACCCGCAAGTTTTTTGAATCGCTGACCGGTGATCAGGCAAAAGACGCCCAGCTCATTGGCCAGTTTGGCGTCGGATTCTATTCCAGTTTTATCGTGGCGGAGAAGGTCACCCTGACCACCCGTAAAGCCGGTCTGGGGTCCGAACACGGCGTGCGCTGGACGTCCGCCGGTGATGGTGAATTTACCCTGGAGACGGTTGAAAAGGCCGAGCGAGGCACCGAGGTCGTGCTGCACCTGCGCGACGGTGAAGAGGAATTCCTGGAAAGCTACCGCCTGAAAAATATCATCCACAAGTATTCAGATCACATTCCGCTGTCCATTGAAATGCTTGCCGAGGCGGAAGAGGGCAAGGATGCGAAGTACGAGGCAGTGAACAAGGCGTCAGCACTGTGGACGCGCCCGCGCAATGAGGTCAGCGACGAGGAATACAAGGAATTTTACAAACACGTTGCCCACGATTT
>Ga0316194_10003323_pt1 | contig 11229 bp, 10 predicted proteins | sample CroRivsedime1_MG_FD_204936 | JGI IMG/M metagenome (GOLD analysis project Ga0316194, IMG submission 204936) | Coastal sediment microbial communities from Maine, United States - Cross River sediment 1 | ecosystem: Environmental > Aquatic > Marine > Coastal > Sediment | place: USA: Maine... | reverse complement strand
ACCTGCTGCGCGTCGTGCAGCCGAAGATCCAGGCGGTCAGCGGCGTCGCCAAGGCGGAACTCTTCGGCGGCCGCACATTCGCAATGCGTGTGTGGCTGGACCCGAAACGGATGGCGGCGCTGGATGTGTCAGCGGCCGAGGTGGCCGCCGTTCTGAACGCCAATAACTTCCTTTCGGCTGCCGGGCAGATCAAGGGCACCTACGTGCTGACCGACCTGTCGGCAACCACGGACGTCGCGACCGCCGAGGATTTTCGCCGTCTCGTCGTGCGCCGCGACGACCGCACGCTCGTCAGGCTGGAGGATATCGCGCGCATCGAACTCGGTTCGGAAAGCTACGACTCGGTGACCTTGTTCAACGGCTCGCCCGGCACGGTGATCGCGGTCGAACCGGCGCCCGGCGCCAACCCGCTGTCGGTCGCTGGCCGTGTCCGCGTGGAGATGGAAGAGATCAAGCGGCAGCTCCCCGCCGTCATGACGGCGCGGATCGGCTATGACGCCAGCCAGTACATCGAGGATTCGATACGGGAAGTCTTCAAAACGCTCGCCGAGGCGCTGCTGATCGTGCTGTTCGTGATCTACCTGTCGCTGGGGTCGATGCGTGCGGCGATCGTGCCGGGACTGGCCGTGCCGCTGTCGCTCATCGGTGGCGGTTTCCTCATGTTGCTGATGGGGTTTTCCGTCAACCTGCTGACCTTGCTGGCGATGGTGCTGGCTATCGGACTCGTCGTTGACGACGCGATCATCGTGGTCGAAAACGTGCACCGGCACATCGAAATGGGCAAGTCCCGGTTTGACGCAGCCATCGATGCGGCCCGCGAGATCGGCATGCCGGTCATCGCGATGACGACGACCCTGGTTGCGGTCTATGCGCCCATCGGCTTCATGACCGGGCTCATCGGCACGCTGTTTACCGAATTTGCCTTCGCCCTTGCCGGGGCGGTGGTTGTGTCCGGGGTCGTCGCACTCACGTTGTCGCCCGTGCTGTCGGCCAAGGTGCTGCATCGCCAGGGCGAGCCCGGCCGCTTCGAAGCCGTCGTCGAGCGATTCTTCGAACGTCTTGCGGAGGGTTACCGAAAGCGGCTGAGCCGGACGCTCGACTACGTGCCGGTAACGATGACGTTTGCCGCAATCGTGCTGGTCAGCATTTACTTCATGTTCGTGACGACGCCAAGCGAGCTGGCGCCGGTCGAGGACCAGAGCATCCTGTTCGTGCAGGGCCGTGCGCCGCAAACCGCGACCATCGAATATAACGAGGTCTATACGCGCCAGGTGATAGAGCAGTTCAAGACCATGCCGGAAGAGCACACGAGCTTCCTTTTCATGGGCGGGGGCGGTTCGAACACCATGTTCGGCGGTTTCAAGATGGAGCCGCCGTCGGAGCGCGATCGTTTCATACTGGAAGTGCTTCCCGACCTCCAGTCTGCTCTCAGCGCGATAGCCGGTATGCAGGTCGGCGTATTTCCGCGACCCAGCCTGCCGGGAAATCGTGGCGGTCTCCCCGTGCAGTTCGTCATCCAGTCTGACGGCGGGTTTCGCGATATCGACGCGTATGCCGACGAGATCATCGGCGCAGGTATGCAGAGCGGGCTGTTCGGATTCCTCAGAAAGAGCATCGAGTTCTCGCGGCCGCGAGCCACGCTCGTTATCGACCGGAACCGCGCCGGTGATCTCGGCATCGCAATGGCGGACATCGGCCGCACGCTGTCGGTGATGCTGGGCGAGGGCTACGTCAATCGCTTCAACCTCGAGGGCCGCAGCTACAAGGTAATCCCGCAGCTCGAGCGCGACTTCCGGCTGACGACCGAAATGCTGGACGACTATCATGTCCCGGGTGCAGGCGGCGAACAGGTGCCGCTGTCGGCGTTGATCAGGATCGAGCGGTCGGTCGAGCCGAGCCAGCGCACGCAATTCCAGCAGCTCAACGCGGTCACCGTGGAGGGAACGATGGCGGCAGGCTCCTCGCTGGGCGAGGGCATCGACTTCCTCAGAAACACGGCGGCGGATATTTTGCCGAACGGCTTCAGCATCGATTACGGTGGCGAGTCACGGCAGTATGCCGAGCAGGGCAGTGCATTGCTGGTGACGTTTTTCCTCGCGCTGATCGTGATTTATCTCGTGCTGGCGGCGCAGTTCGAAAGCTGGCGGGATCCTTTGATCATTCTCGTGTCCGTGCCGATGTCGATCGCCGGAGCGCTGATTTTCATGACGCTGGGCCTCGCAACCGTCAATATCTACACGCAGGTCGGCCTGATCACCCTGATTGGCCTCATATCCAAGAACGGCATCCTGATCGTCGAATTTGCCAACCAGCTGCAGGAACGTGACGGTCTCGAGCGACGCCACGCAATCGAGAAGGCGGCGGCAATTCGCCTGCGGCCCATCCTCATGACGACGGTTGCGATGATCGTGGCAATGGTGCCGCTGCTGCTTGCAACCGGTCCTGGCGCCGTGGGCCGCTTCAACATCGGCCTCGTCATCGCGACCGGGCTGGCTATCGGCACACTGTTTACGTTGTTCGTGGTGCCCGCGGTCTATCTCGTGCTGTCATCGCAACATAGCCGGGCCTGACGCAACGATCAGAACTGTTCTTTCGGCACGACCTTGAAGATCGCATTCATAACGTGCTGCAGGAAGCCGCGTGTCGGCTGCTTCGTGACGGTCTCGTCGCCGTTCGTCCACTGCAGGCGGCCGTCGTCGTTGAGGGATACTTCCCAGGCGTTGTCGGGACCCATGTCCCTGAGCATCAGCTCGCGCACTTCCTCTCCCAGGCCGGGGCTGTCGATGACCGCGCCCATCTCGGTGTTGATCGCACCCGAACGCGGATCGAGGTTCATCGAGCCGATGAAGACGAGCCGGCCGTCCGATACCGACGCCTTCGTGTGCAGTCCGACAAATTTGCCGGACACCGGCGGCACGTCCACGAGTGACTGGATTGCCGCATCGGCACGCAGTTCGTAGAGCTTTGTACCGGTTTCGAGGATGTCATCCCGCCAGGGCTCGTAATGGCTGTTCACGGCAGGCACGTCGTGGGAGGCGAGCGAGTTCGTCAGTATGCGCACGTCGACGCCGCGGTCGTTGAGCGCACGAAGGAACTCCATGCCGCGTTCGCCCGGAATGATGTAGGCATTGGTGATGAGCAACTCTTCCTGGGCTTTGTCGAAGATGGCGAACATCTGGCCCAGCATTCCCTGGGCTACGCCTTCCGCTGTTACCTTGTCGTAAATCAGCTCGCCCGTCCCGGGGTGCAAGCTCGGCTCGAGTTCCGTGAATTCCTGCGTCCAGTCTTTCGGCTCGATCGGAAACGAAGACAGCTCTTCGGCGTCCCGGTTCTTCTGCTGCAGCTTTGTCCACGCAGCGGCCGCGCGCTCCGGGTCGGGCTCTGTCGTAAGGTTGGCCGCCGACGCTACCCACTCGCTGTTCCAGAATTCGTCGAACATGCCGTTCGATTGCTGGGCGAGTTCGCCGATCGCGAGCACATCGAGATCATGGAAGTTGTAGTTCTTGTTCAGGCCGAAGTAGTGGTCGCCAATGTTGCGGCCGCCGATGATCGTAGCGCGGCCGTCGGCAATCAGCAGCTTGTCGTGCATGCGGGTGTTCAGCCGCTCCATCTCCGCGATCATCTCGCTGCCCCTCGAGACCAGGTCGCGTTTTTTCCAGGGATTGAAAAGGCGCACTTCGATGTTCGGGTGCCGCTCGAGATCGACATGGAGCTGCTCCTGCCCGGCCGTCATCAAGTCGTCCACGACCAGGCGGACGCGGACACCGCGATGCGCCGCAAGGACGGCGCGCTCCAGGATCAGGCGTCCGGACGCGTCCGGATACCAGAGGTAGGTCATGATATCGACCGACGAGACGGCGGAATCGATCAGGGCCAGGCGCCACGCCAGCGCCTCGTGGCTGCCGTCGAGCAGGTGAAACCCGGAGTGCCCGGGCCCGTTGGCCGCATGGATGCGATCGGCTATTGTCGCGAGCACACCGGTCGTCGCGGGCGCAAGGGCATAACTGGGTTCCGGGCGCTCGACGTCCTGCTGCAGCTGCGGGCCGGCACAGGCCCACAGCATGACCGCGAGAATCGGCAGCGAAATCCGGGTTCGCCAGGGGAACGGCGTCCTGGTGCACTCCGTTTTGTCGTACGCTGGCATCTTTGCGCGCTCCCTAATCCATATAATGTAAGGCGGCGGTTTTGATGCCACAATTGTGACAAATACAGGCGACAAAATCTGTTGCATCCGCGTGGGAAACCAGATGAAAAAAATTATCGGCTTTGTTCTGGTGATAGCCGTGTCGTTCGTCCTCGTTCTGCTGGCATCGTGTGCCGAGCTAAGACAGCCGCCCGACCCGGCCGAAGTACAGGCGCAGATCGCCGAATCACGTGAGCAGGAAACTGAACTCGTGCGAGCGACGGTGATGGACCCGGCACGCGCCGAGCGCTTCGTGGGGCTTTTGCGCGAGAGGGATCTGCTTGTGGAAGAGCATGCCAGGCGCCTTATCGAGTACCGACGCAAAGTGGCGACCCTTTCAGCAGACTACGACGCCCGTCGGGAAGATTTCGAAGCGCTGCTTGCCGATTTCAACCGGCAGCGCGAGTCGGCGCAGAAGGAGACCGTCGATCTCGTCGTGGCAATGAAGGAGGCAACGACGGCGGACGAGTGGAAGACCATTTCACGCTTCCAGCTGAAGCGGCTCGATCCACGGAAACTCGTTTACGGCACCGCGGCACGGGGAGGCTGACGTGTTCTGGGCATTCATGTTCTGGTATTTCTTCGGCGGCGGCGCTGGCGCCATCGATGCCGGCACGCTGACGCCGGCGGCGGTCGAGGAACTCAGCGACCGCATCGAGATCGTTGTGGAGGATCCGGCGCGCGCCGAGGCGGCACAGACGACGCTGGCCCGCCTCAAGACAGAAGTGGCCGCCTTCGGGAAGAAGTTTACGGCGTCGGGCAGGGCGATCAGCCGTTCGTATCGTGACCATGCGGCGGGACGCGCCGAAATCGAGGCCGTGCTCGATGAGCTTAATCGCGACTGGGAAAGGGGTCAGGAGCGCGCGCTCGATCTGCGCTTCGAGCTGCGGGATCAGTTGACGCGACAAGAGTGGGCGGCCCTGTACTCAAAAGAGTAATATGTGTGATTGCATACGAACCGTCGAGTTTTGTCTGGAGATGAATATGTTCCGTATTACAGGTGCCAGCCTGGTGCTTGCCGCGTGCCTGCTGCTCGCCACTCAGCTCTCTTTCGCGCAGCGCGCCGGCCAGTCCGCCACGGTGCGGACCGGCACCGTCACCGCGATGAGGTCCGTCGACTTGAACGACGGCAACGCAGTCAAGGGCATGCTGGTGGGTGGTGCGTTCGGGGCGGCGCTGACGCGTTCGAGCAAGAGTTCGGGCCGCAGGGACCGGAATGCAGCCATTGGTGCAGTCCTGGGCGGTGCCTCTGCGGCGTCCAAGACCAGGCCGGGTCGCGTCTACACCGTAACCACCAACGAAGGCACGGCGATCCAGATCGCAACCGAGCAGACCGAGATCCGCGTCGATGACTGCGTTTTCGTTGAAGAATCAGGCGGCACCGCCAATATTCGCCGGGCACCGGCAACGGCCTGCGATCCCGCATCGCAGGACGTGATGCAGGACGCCGCGATCATCGAGGAGATGCAGGAAGAGGCGAGCGAGTGCGCTGCGGCCAAGCAGGAACTCGTGGATGCCGACAGCGACGACGCGATCGATCGCGCCGTGCGCAAGGTGAAACTGCTCTGTTACGACTAGCGGAGCGGATCTCAGCCCGATAGCGCGTCGCGCCCATGCGGTTCCGAGTAGTCGATGTCGGGACCGACGGGCACGATTCGAGTCGGGTTGATCGTGTCGTGGCTGCCGTAATAGTGCGACTTGATGTGGTCCATGTGCACTGTGTCTGCCACGCCCGGGACCTGGTACAGGTCGCGGACGTAGGGCCACAGGTTGTCGAAATCGACGATCCGCCGGCGGTTGCACTTGAAGTGGCCGACGTAAACCGGGTCGAAGCGCAGCAGCGTCGTGAACAGGCGCCAGTCCGCCTCGGTGATCGCATCGCCCAGCAGGTAGCGCCGCGATGAGAGGCGGCCGTCGAGCCATTCGAGCGATTCGAACAGCGGCTCGACCGCCTCTTCGTACGCTTCCTGGCTGGTTGCGAAGCCTGCCTTGTACACGCCGTTGTTGACCGTGCTGTAGACGCGGGCATTAATTTCGTCGATTTCGTCGTGCAGCGGTTCGGGATAGTAATCGCCCTCGGTCGCGCCGATCTCGTCGAACGCCGAGTTGAACATGCGGATGATATCCGCCGACTCGTTGCTGACAATCGTCTGCTTTTCCTTGTCCCACAGGACGGGCACGGTCACGCGGCCGGTGTAGGAGTCATCCGCCGCCTGGTAGACCTGGTACATGTAGTCGGCGTCGTGGATCGGGTCGGGGACGACCCCGTCGCCGTCAGCGAAGGTCCAGCCGTTCTCGGCCATGTACCAGTGCACGACGGATAGCGGGATCATGTCCTCGAGGCCTTTCAGCTTCCGGAAGATGAGCGTGCGGTGCGCCCAGGGGCATGCATAGGACACATACAGATGGTATCGGTCCGGCTGCGCTTCGAAGCCGGATGCCCCGGTCGGTCCGGCACGGCCGTCCGCCGTAACCCAGTTACGGAAGCGTGATATATCGCGTTTGAAGCGTCCTCCCGTGGCCTTGGTGTCGTACCATTGGTCGCGCCATTCGCCATCAACCAGTAAACCCATCAACTCGTCTCCTTATGCGTCAGTCGAGCGCAAGCTCGGTCTTCTTCACTACCTTGAGCCGGGCTTCGACGTCATTCCAGTTTACGAGATTCCAGAAGGCATCGACCCACCTGGCCTTTTCGTTCCTGTACTGCAGGTAGAAGGCATGCTCCCACATGTCGAGAACGAGCAGCGGAATCGTTGCGCTGCCCACGTTGCCCTGGTGGTCATAGACCTGCTGGACAATCAGGCTGCCCGACAGCGGTTCCCAGGCCAGGCTGGCCCAGCCGGAGCCCTGGATTCCCATTGCGGCCGCCGATAGCTGCTTCTTCATCGCGTCAAACGACGAGAACGCTTGCTTGATTTCAGACGCAAGCTTGCCCCCCGGCTCGCCGCCGCCGTTCGGACCGAGGTTCTTCCAGAGCATGGAATGCAGCACGTGGCCCGAGAGATGGAAAGCGAGATCTTTTTCCAGCTTGTTCAGGGCGGCAAAGTCCCCGGAGTCGCGCGCTTCGGCGAGGTTGTCGATCGTGGAATTGGCGCCGTCCACGTACGCGGAGTGATGTTTGCTGTGGTGCAGTTCGAGTATTTCCGCGGAAAGATGTGGCTCGAGGTCCTTGTAACCATAGTCGAGTTTGGGAAGCGTGTAGATAGTCACAGTTCAGCCCCTTTTCGTAATCGAAAGAAAAACAGCCGGCGATCGTCACGCCGGCGCCGGAAAACTGCAGAATCGAAACAAGACTTGGGGCTTATTGGCATTTTGCAAGGCGCGCCACAGCACTGGTTGCAGATCGATATGATCACCCGGGCTGCTGCGAATTGAGGGAAGATACGTAGACGATGCGGTCGCGTTATCGCGTAGTCTTGTAGTTTCGCATAGACGCGAAGCGCGGAGCATAGCGTGGCTGACGTGCAGTTCTTCGATCCCGGTTACAACCCCAGATCATCGGCCTGCTCCTACTATGGCCCCGACCCATAAGAGGCATCGCCCCCCTGTATTTCCTAACATTTTCTGTTCAGAATCCAGCCCACCATGATGACCAAGCAAATTCAAAACGTCTTGTTTCTGTGCACGGGCAACTCCGCGCGCAGCGTCCTGAGTGAGGCCATTCTCGATCGACTCGGTGACGGCAGGTTCAGGGCATTCAGTGCGGGCAGCAAGCCGGTGGGCCAGGTGAACGCCGGCGCTCTGGAGTTGCTGCAGCGGCGGGAATACCCAACGGACGGGCTGCGCTCGAAGTCCTGGGACGAGTTTGCCGGACCGGAGGCGCCAGAAATGGATTACATCGTTACCGTCTGCAACAACGCCGCCGGCGAGACATGCCCTGTCTGGCCCGGGCACCCGGCAACCGAGCACTGGGATATCGCGGATCCGGCGGGTGTCGGTGAAACGGATGAGGAGCGGCGCGCGGCGTTCGAAGAGGCCTATGCCGTGCTCCAGAAGCGAATTGAAAGATTTATCGACAGGGCAGGGAGTTAACAGATGAGTGTCTTCGAACGTTACCTGACGCTATGGGTGGCGACCTGCATCGTCGTCGGTGTCGCCCTCGGCCACTACTTCTCCGGCGTCTTCCAGTGGATCGGCGGCATGGAAGTGGCGCAGGTCAACCTGCCGGTCGCAGTGCTGATCTGGCTGATGATCATCCCGATGCTCATCAAGATCGACTTCGGCGCGCTGGGCCAGGTGCGTGAGCACTGGCGCGGCGTCGGCGTGACGCTGTTCATCAACTGGGCGGTCAAGCCGTTCTCGATGGCGTTTCTCGGCTGGCTGTTCATCGGCAACCTGTTCGCGCCGTACCTGCCTGCCGAGCAGATCAACTCTTACATTGCCGGGCTGATCATCCTCGCCGCCGCGCCGTGCACGGCGATGGTTTTCGTGTGGAGCAACCTGTCGGACGGGGAGCCGCATTTCACCCTGAGCCAGGTAGCGGTGAATGACGTCATCATGATATTCGCGTTCGCGCCCATCGTCGGCCTGCTGCTCGGCCTGTCTGCGATCACGGTGCCCTGGGAGACGCTGTTCCTGTCGGTGGTGCTCTACATCGTTGTGCCCGTGGTCATCGCACAGCTGCTGCGCAATCGGTTACTGGCGTACGGGGGAGAGGCCGCGCTCCAGGGCGCGCTCGACAAGCTAGGGCCCGCGTCGCTGGTTGCCCTGCTGGCGACGCTCGTGCTGCTGTTCGGGTTCCAGGGCGAGCAGATCATCACCCAGCCGATGATTATCGCGCTGCTGGCCGTGCCGATTCTCATCCAGGTCTATTTCAACTCCGGGCTCGCCTACCTGCTGAACCGGAAGTTCGGCGTTGCCCATTGTGTCGCCGGGCCGTCGGCGCTCATCGGCGCCAGCAACTTCTTCGAGCTCGCGGTCGCGACGGCGATCGTGCTGTTCGGCTTCGAATCCGGCGCGGCGCTCGCCACGGTCGTCGGCGTGCTCGTGGAGGTGCCGGTCATGCTCTCGGTCGTGAAGATCGTCAACGCCAGCAAGGGCTGGTACGAACGGGGGCAAAGTGAAAGAATGACGGGTTGAATTTACTGGAGACAAAAATGAACAAAAAACTGAAACTTACCCTTGGCGTACTGGCGATCGCATTCGCGGCGCCCGCAGCCGCTCAGGATTCTCTGCTCGAATATCTCGTGGACTCCTGCGAGGGCGACCTCGAACAGTACTGCAGCCAGGTCACGCCCGGCGAGGGACGTTTGCTGCATTGCGTAGCGGCGCACGAAGACAAGCTGTCCGGTCAGTGCAGCTATGCGCTCTACCAGGCGGCGTCGCTACTGGAGCAGCTGTCCGTGGCGATTGCATATGTAGCGCAGAGCTGTGAGACCGAGATCAAGTCGTTGTGCGGTGAAGTGATGGCCGGCGAGGGCAGGATCCTCGCGTGCCTGGAGGAGAACGGCGAGGCGCTCGGCGATCCCTGCAAGAAAGCGCTTGCGGATACCGTCGGCGAGTGAGGTAACGAAGAAAGGCGCGTACCATCCCGGTACGCGCCTGTTGCCCAGCTGTTGGGGCCGGACCCAAACAGGTTTTTAAAAACTCACCCCCCGTCATCATTCCTTGCGGCTGATCGACAAGAGTCGTGCTCGCCGCCGGTCGGCCTTGAGTACCTCGATGCGATAGTCGTTCCACTCGACCGCGTCGCCTGCGACGGGGATGCGCTCGAGGATTTCGGTTACGAGGCCGCTGACCGTCGAGACTTCCAGTCCCGTGTCCCAGGCGATACCCAGTCTTGTACACAATTTGCGCATGTCGACATTGCCCCTTACGACCAGCGTGCCGTCCGGCTTGTCCAGGAATTCCTCGACGATGACGTCGCTCTCATCGCGGATGTCGCCGACGATCTCCTCCAGCACGTCCTCCAGCGTGACGATGCCTTCAACGCTTCCGTATTCGTCGACGACAATAGCGAGATGCCGCTGGCTATCCTGGAAGGTCTTGAGAAGTTGCGGCAGCGGCACACTGTTCGGGACGACGAGAGACTCCTGTAGCAGCGCATTCCAGTCGATTTCCGCCCCGTCATTTTGCAGCAGCCAGTACAGCAGGTCCTTCACCAGCACGACGCCGGAGACGTCGTCGAAATCCCCGCTCGGCGAAAACGGGAACCGGCTGTGCCCGGACTCGCGCGCGTAGGCTATGGCCTCGTCCCGATTCATGTCGGCTGACAGGAAGCGCACGTTTTCTCGCGGCAGCATGATGTCGTCCGCATGCAGGTGCCGGAGTTGCGTTGCGCCGACGACCATCCCGGCCGTCAGCGGGCCCACAGCGCCTCGCAGCTGGCCAAGCCAGGCAAGCAGCCGGATTTCCTCCGGTGACGTCACCGGCACGACGGCGCCGCGTCGCAGTGAACGGGAGATGGCTTCGCTGACGGCGACCATTGGCCGCAGAATGACCGTCAAAAACTGAATGCCGTGTGCAACGGGCGCGGCGATCAGGGTTGCATAGCTCACGCCGAGGGTCTTCGGGATGATCTCGGTGAGCAACAGCACTGCCAGCGTAAAGATGATAGAGAATATCCAGAGTGTGGCCGGGTCGAAGACGCTGGAATAACTTGCGCCGGCGACCGCTGCACCGATCGTGTGCGCCGCGGTATTGAGGATCAGGATTGCGGCGATCGGCACGTCCATATTCTCTTTGAACCTGGCTAGCAGCCGTGCGGCGCGTTCGTGGCGGCGGCCAAGGACCTCGATTTGCGGTCGGGTCAGCGACAGCAATACGGATTCGAAAATCGAACAGAGAAAGGAAACGACGAGAACGACGCAAACGGCGGTGAGAAAGATCAGCATTATGCTTCCAGATCGAGACGTATTCGTGAAGCCTAATGAACGTTGACCGACTCCGCAAAATCTTGCGTTACGTTACACTTCCCACCATGCCACTCGTCGCTCACTCCAAGCTACCGACTTTCGGCCAGTTGCGCGAACAGGGACACGAAGTCCTGTCGCTGGACCGTGCCGTGCACCAGGACATCCGCGAGCTGCACATCGGCTTCCTGAACA
>Ga0316194_10003318_pt1 | contig 11233 bp, 9 predicted proteins | sample CroRivsedime1_MG_FD_204936 | JGI IMG/M metagenome (GOLD analysis project Ga0316194, IMG submission 204936) | Coastal sediment microbial communities from Maine, United States - Cross River sediment 1 | ecosystem: Environmental > Aquatic > Marine > Coastal > Sediment | place: USA: Maine... | reverse complement strand
CCGTCGGCGCGGGTACTGCGTGAAATGCACGAGCAGGACCTGCCATTCTTCCGCCTGGCCATGAATTACAGTCTGCAGTGGGCGGAATATTTTCAGCAAAGGCCATTACCGGAGGAAGCCGCCGCTGCACTTGAGCAGGAATCCCGACGCTCACTGGAGGCCCAGCGGGACATCGAAGCAAGCGATGACATCAGTTTTGAGCAGTACCTGGAAAACTTCTTTAGCCAGTACCAGGCCCTACAGGGCTGACCTTGAATTTTCTCGCCCACTTCCACCTGGCGTGGCCCGATGCCGGCCTGGTGGCCGGGGGGCTGGAAGGCGATTATTACAAAGGCCCCCTGCGCGGCGACCTGCCACGCGCCCTGGAAAGGGGGGTGCGCCTGCACCGGGCCATTGACGCCTACACCGACAGCCACCCGGCCGTAGAGCAGATACGCCGCGAATTCCCGGCAACCCTGCGACGCTACGCGGGTATTCTCATTGACCTGAGCTTCGATCACTACCTGAGCCTGCACTGGGATCGCTTTAGCGCCATTCCCCTGGCAGACTTCAACCGGCAGATCTACCACACCCTGGACCAGCAGCAGCATACCCTGAGTACGGGGTCACAAAAAATGCTGGCACGCATGGTGGAGCACGACATCCTGGGCCTTTACCATGAATGGGACACAGTCCCCGCCAGCGCCGCACGCATCGGCGAACGCTTCCGTCGCCACAACCCCTTCCTCGATGTAGACCGGGACCTGTCACCTGCCAGGACCGGGCTGGAGCGGGCCTTCCTCGATTTCTATCCGGACCTGCAGCTTTTTTGCGCCGACTGGGAACGGGCGATGAACTAAGTGGCACCGGCGGCATCGAATATTGCACTGCGGGGCCAAACCCCCTACCTTAACCACCCTCTAACGAACGGAATACCACACCCATGCTGCGCTCCCTATCTCCCCGACTGGTCTTTGCCGGTCTGCTGTTACTGGCGATCACCTCCATGCTGTTCGCCCGGGTGTTTCTGCAGGAATTCATGGAACTGGAAGCCTGTCCCCTGTGTATGACACAACGGGTGTTCGTGGTGGCCTGGGGCATTGTCGCCCTGATCGCCATGCTGCATAACCCGGCAGGATGGGGCAACCGGATCTACGCTGCCCTGTGCGGGCTGTGCGCGGTGGGCGGCGGTGCCGTCGCCGGGCGCCACGTGTGGCTGCAGCACCTGCCCCCGGACCAGGTGCCCGCCTGCGGACCCAGCCTGGAGTACATGCTGGAAACCCTGCCCTTCTCGGAAACCCTGAGTATCGTGCTGATGGGCGACGGCAACTGCGCCGCGACCATGTGGACCTTTATGGGCCTCAGTATCCCGGAACAGACCCTGATCCTGTTTGCCATCACCACGCTCGTCTGCCTGTGGCAGACGTTTCGCAGCTATCCCGCAAGAGATTGAATTTCAAGCTCGCCAGGGCCCGCCGCCGGGAACCATTTCCTTGCCCACAAACACCCACAGACTTATAGTAAGCGCCTCAATTCGCCTATTAGTCTCCCAGGGACCAGCCCATGCCCCACAGAAGCAGTAATCCGCAACAGCAATTCAATGCGGTAGAAGAATTACTGACCCGCTGGCTGAAGGAGCGCCGGGCGGTGCTGGGAAAATATACGGAAATCGTGGTGACGCTGGACAACGTCACTGGCGGCAACGGCTTGCAGCGGCGCCAGAGTGACCTGTGCCAGCTGCTGGTGGACTATGTATCCGCCGGTCATTTTGAAGTGTTTCACGAATTGATCAACGAGGCGGAAAGCTTTGCCGACGGCAGCTGTGCTCTGGCTGAAAGACTGATGCCCAGGATAGGTGACACCACCGAGGTCATCATGGCTTACGAGGAAAAATACAGCACCCGGCAGGACCACCCGGAAACACTGGAGCGAGATCTCTCGGTGCTGGGTGAGGTGCTGGAGTCACGCTTTGTTTTGGAAGACCAGCTGATCGCTGGTCTGCACAACAGGCACAGGCGCCTGGTCAAAGACCAGGCGCCACAGTCCGCTTAGCCTTCTGCGGCCGCCTCGGCAGCCGGCTCTTCCTCAGCCTGGCTGGGGATGGAAACCAACTCTACTTCGAAGATCAGCGCTGAATTCGGCCCAATCATCTGACCCGCGCCACCGGCGCCGTAACCCAGCTCTGGCGGAATAGCCAGCTTCCACTTCGAGCCAACAGGCATCAGCTGCAGTGCTTCGGTCCAGCCCGGGATAACCTGGCCAACGCCAAAGCTGACCGTCTGGCCGCGCGAGTAGGATGAGTCAAATTCTGTACCGTCTACCAGCGTGCCGCGGTAATGTACTTCCACGGTGTCCTCGGCACCGGGCATGGGACCCTCACCCGCCTCGATCACCTGGTACTGCAGGCCGGAATCGGTCACGACCACACCTTCTACGGTAGCATTCTCAGCCAGGAAGGCTTCGGCAGCAGCGGCGTTGGCAGTAGCCATCTCAGCCTGAAGCGCCTGTTGCTCGGCCGCCATTTTTTCCTGGTAGGCCTGCATTTCCGCGCTGATTTCTTCCTGGGTCATGCGCGGCTCTGAACCGTCCATCGCGTCGCGCAGGCCGGCGACAAAGGCATTTACATCCATCGGCACAGAATCGGCTTGCATGCGCTGACCCAGGCCATAGGCGATACCGTAGCTGAGACGCTGTTCCGTGGTTTCCAGGGCGGCCTCAGCGTCGGGCGCTGCGGCCTCCGGTGCGGAGGATTGCTGGTTACAGGCTTGCAGGCTGATCGCGCTGACCAGGGCAAGAGGTAGGGCGTACTTCTTCATAGTTGTTCTTCCAAGTTCAAAAAAATCGTAGGTATCGTTGACACCCTTGTCATAGCAAAGTTCCTGATCGGGATAAAACCGGTCTAGCGGAAGGGGCCGACGCAATGTCGGCAGCCATCCACACAGGCACATACAGGGGAGCAGGATCTCGCAATGGGGCAACATCTTACTACCCACCCCGCCGTGATGCCACCCCCCGGGTCAAGCCCCCAGAAGGCCCGCCAATTGTGCGATACGCAGCTCTGCGCCCGTCGCATCAGCGCCGCAGCACTCGGCTACCAGCAACAGGTTGTCCCGCAGCTGCGCAGCGGTAACGGCCAGGGCCGGCGCGGTGCGGTAATAGTCGAGCATCTGGTCCTGCTGCATGCGCTCGGCGTGCAATTCCAGCTCCGCCAGCTGCTGGCGCAGCTCCCGTGCGGGTTCGTAGTCACGCCACTGCCGGCGCAATTGCCGCAGTGGTTGCACTACTTCCTGTCGCCATTGGGCAATGCGCCGCTCCAGGCCTGCCAGGTGTTCCGTATCAAGGCGCTGGTCCATGGAGGCCAGCCAGGCGCCGTACAGCAGCAGGTTCACATCCAGATTGCAGTCATCCTGCAACGTCAGGCAGGCCTCGGCTACGCCCTCCCTGGCGTAGTGGGCCAGGGAGTAGTCCCACAGCGGATTGTTCATAGGTATTCCATCTGGTTACCGGTCCCCGCTGCGGGTAGAATTCGCAGCCTCATGATTATTCTACGCGATATCTCACTGCGCCGCGGCAGCAAACAGCTACTGCACGATGCCAACGTAACCATTCAACCCGGTCAGCGCCTGGCGTTGATAGGCGCCAACGGCAGTGGCAAATCCAGCCTGCTGTCCCTGTTGCTGGGAGAGCTGGGCGCGGACCATGGCACTATCGAGGGAATGGGCAAACTTCGTCTCTCACATATGGCACAGGAAGTAAAGGCCACCACCCTGGCGGCCGCGGAGTATGTCTGGCGCGGTGATAGCGAATTGGCTGGCAAGCGCGATCGCTTGCAGCAACTGGAGGAACAGGGAGAGTTCGAAGGCGCGGCGGCAATTCACAGCCAGCTGGAGGAAATTGACGGCTATAGCGCTGAGCGCAAGGCGGAGCGACTGCTACAGGGCCTGGGTTTTGCCGAGGACGCCGCTGCGCGACCGGTCAGCGACTTTTCCGGCGGCTGGCGTATTCGCCTGAATCTCGCACGCGCCCTGATGACGCCCTCTGACATCCTGCTGCTGGACGAGCCCACCAACCACCTGGACCTGGACGCCACCCTGTGGCTGCAGCAGTGGTTACAGCAGTACCCCGGCACCCTGCTGATGATTTCCCACGACCGGGATTTTATCGATGCCACCTGCGAGCGCATCCTGCATATCGAGCAACAACAGCTGTTCACTTACAAAGGCAACTACTCCGATTTCGAGCGCCAGCGCGCGGAGCGTCTGGCCAACCAGCAGGCCAGCTACGAAAAGCAGCAACGGCGTATCGGTGAGATCGAAGATTTCGTGCGCCGCTTCCGCTACAAGGCCACCAAGGCCAAGCAGGCCCAGAGCAGGCTGAAGGAGCTGGAGCGCATGCAGACCCTGGCGCCGGCCCACCTGGATTCACCCTTTGACTTCAGCTTTCCGCCGCCACAGCGCAGCAGCGATCCACTGCTGCGCCTGGACGACGCAGTACTGGGCTACCCGGGCAGGAAAATCCTCTGCGGGGTGAACCTGCAGTTACGCCCCGGAAGCCGTTACGGCTTGCTGGGCAAAAACGGTGCCGGAAAATCCACCCTGCTGAAAAGCCTGGTGGGTGAATTACCGCTGCTGGACGGCGAACGCAGCCCCGGGGAACACTGCAGCATCGGTTATTTCGACCAGCAGCAACTGGAGGTGCTGGATCTCGACGCGAGTGCAGCGCTGCACCTGCAGCGGCTCAGTCCACAGGCCCGGGAGCAGGATATCCTGAATTTCCTGGGGGGATTCAATTTTCGCGGCGATGCTGCGACCACCGCTGTGGCGCCGTTTTCGGGCGGGGAAAAAGCGCGCCTGGCACTGGCCATGGTGGTATGGCAGAAACCCAACCTGCTGGTCCTGGACGAGCCCACCAACCACCTCGACCTGGAGATGCGCCACGCCATGGAGGTCGCCCTGCAAGCCTACGAGGGGGCGCTTATCCTGGTCAGCCACGACCGCCACATGCTGCGCAACAGCGCAGAGGAACTGCTGTTGGTACACGATGGGCGCGTGGAGGAATACCGGGAGGATCTGGGAGGATACGAACGCTGGATACTGTCCAGCTACCGCCAGGGCGACACCCCGGCACAACCGGGAGGCGACAATTCGCGCCGCGAAAAACGCCAGCAGGCCGCGGTGCAGCGTGAGAAACTGCGGCCACTGAAAAAAGCACTGACCAGCACCGAGTCGGACATGAGCCGGATCGAGCGTGAACTGGCGCAATTGCAGGAAACTCTGGCAGACGCGGCGCTATACAGCGAAGCGCGCAAGGCCGAACTGGCGCAACTGCTACAAGACGAGGGTGGGTTAAAAGCGCAAGCGGAGCAACTCGAAGAGCGCTGGCTGGAGCTACAGCAATCCGTGGAAGACCTGGAGAATCCCTGATTCAGCCGTTGCCCTCTCGGATAAAGTTCAGCTTATCCCGTCGTTTCAGCCGTTTTATCACCGTCTCGCGCTGCTGTGCACTGCTGCGGTCGGGAGCCGGCTCGGACCACACCAGCTGCACCGGACGGCGCCCCCTGGTGTATTTGGGGCCACCGGCGCGCTCCCCGTTGTGCTGCAACAGGCGCCTGTCCAGATCCCGGGCAACCCCGGTATAGAAGGTGCCGTCGGCACAACGCAGCATATACACATGCCATGTGGCCGACATCATTTCAGCCGCGCAACCAGCGGTGGTAGCGCTCCACCAGCGCCAGCAGGCGCTCGGGCTTGCGCGCCTTGCGCCACTCCCCGGCCAGGAACTTGTTACTCTCACTGAGCGTGGGATAGATATGGATGGTGGCGAGAATCTTGTTCAGGCCGATGCCGTGTTTCATCGCCAGCACAAATTCATTGATCAGTTCTGCAGCGTGATAACCGACCACAGTGGCGCCGATTATGCGGTCGCGACCGGGCTCGGTAAGCACCTTGACGAAACCGTGAGCCTCGCCATCCGCAATGGCGCGATCAAGATCATCAATGTCATAGCGGGTCACCTCACAGGCAATCCCCTGCTCACGCGCCTCAGTTTCATTAAGGCCAACCCGCGCAACTTCCGGATCAGTGAAGGTCGCCCAGGGTACAACCGAATAGTCTACCTTGAATTTGCGCAGTTTCCCGAACAGGGCATTAACAGTGGCGTACCAGGCCTGGTGGCTGGCCATATGGGTAAACTGGTAAGGGCCCGCCACGTCACCGCAGGCATAGATACCCGGCACCGCGGTGCGCAGGTAAGCGTCAACTGCAACAGTACCTCCCGGTGTGAGCCCGATACTCAACTCTTCCAGACCCAGGCCCTCCACGTTGGGGGAGCGGCCCACCGCCAATAACAATCGATCGAACGTCACATCACAGCTACCCTCCGAGGTGCTTAAAGTGCAATGCTGCCCCGACTCCGACAGACTGAAAACGCTGGGCTCGTGCGCCAGCAGCACAGTAATGCCCTGACGGGTAAATGCCGCATGCACCTGCTCTGACACTTCCGGATCCTCCCGGGGCAACACCCGATCAGCATGGGTGACCAGGGTCACCCGAGATCCCAGGCGGGCAAAGGCCTGGGCAAGCTCACAGCCGATAGGGCCGGCGCCCAGCACCAGCAACCGCGACGGCGCCTCGCGGATTTCCCAGACCGTGTCCGATGTCAGGTAATCAAGGGCTTCCAGCCCGGGAATTTCCGGCACCCGGGGCCGCGCCCCGCTGGCAATAATGATATTGCGTGTGGTCAGTATGTCGCCGTCAACCTCCACCTCCCATGGCGAGACAATGCGCGCCTGTCCCAGCACACAATCAACGCCCAACTGGGTAAAACGTTCCACCGAGTCATGGGGTTCGATGGCTGCCACCACTTTTTGTACCCGCTCCATCACCTTGGAAAAGTTCACCTCTACCGGCTGTGGTGCCAGCCCGAACTCTTGCGCGCGCCGCGCATAATCGGCGATGCGCGCCGAGCGAATCAGCGCTTTACTCGGCACGCAGCCGGTGTTGAGACAATCGCCCCCCATGCGATGGCGCTCCACCAGGGTCACTTTCGCTTTTACCGTGGCGGCAATCAGCGATGACACCAGCCCTGCCGAGCCCGCGCCAATGACCACCAGGTTGGTATCAAAGCGCCGCGGGCGCTGGTAGCGCGCCAGTACCCGGCGCGACTGCAGGGATGCCAGCAGCCATTTCGCCAGGAACGGAAACACTGCCAGCAACACAAAGGAGCCCAGCAAGGGCGCCGAGATAATCCCCGCCGCCGACTGCAACTGTCCCAACTGGGTCCCCGCGTTAACGTACACCGCCGTGGCGGGCAACATGCCCAACTGCGATACCCAGTAATAGCGCCGCGTGGCAATCGGCAACAGCCCCATCAGCAGGTTGATGGCGAAAAACGGAAACACAGGCACCAGGCGCAGCGAAAACAGGTAGAAGGCGCCATCCCGGGCAAACCCGGCATTCACCGCGCGCAACTGCCGCTCAAACCGGCCCTGCACCCAGTCCCGCAACAACACCCGCGACACCAGAAAAGCCAGCGTAGCCCCGATACTGCTGGCGAAGGATACCAGCAGCAGCCCATACCAGAACCCGAACAGCGCCCCACCGGCAAGCGTCATGATCGCCGCACCCGGCACCGACAGGGCCGTGACCACCACATAGACCGTAAAATACGCCAGCCCCGCCCGCAGCGGGTTATCCTCATACCAGGCCTGCAGGCCGCCAATACGCTGCTGCAGAACCTCGAACTGCAGGTATTGCCCCAGGTCAAAATAAAACCAGGCGCCAAAAGCGATGGCGATGATGGCAAGGATGGAAATTTGTTTGATGCGCAAAACAGGGTTCCTTCCGCAGCAGGTGGATGCGTTAGTGATAATGAGGTCAGACTTGACCCAGTCATGATAGTTCACGCGCAGCACATCCGATAGCGCACAGGATCAACCAATTCCAGCGGGTCGCGCGGCTCGCGGGGATCACGCACTTGATATTCAATTTAGCGACCCCATATCACGGAATATCGACAGATCCAAAAACTCTAGACGGCTAACTTGTACCGCAATAATCCAGTGGTATGATTAGCCCCCTCAAAACCAAGCGGGCGATCACCCCGCAGATCAACCGGAGAAAGCAATGAGCGACAAGATCGTACACGTCAGTGACGCCACCTTTGACGCAGAAGTACTGAATTCAGACATTCCCGTATTGGTAGACTTCTGGGCGGAGTGGTGTGGACCCTGCAAAATGATCGCCCCCGTCCTGGACGAAATCGCCAGCGAGTACGAAGGCAAGCTGAAGGTGTGCAAAGTCGATGTAGATGCCAACCCGGATATCCCGCCGAAGTTCGGTATTCGCGGCATTCCCACGCTGATCGTATTCAAGGGCGGGAACGCAGAGGCCACCAAGGTCGGCGCCCTGTCCAAGACCCAGCTCACAGAATTTATCCAGGAAGTCGTATAAATCTGCCTGCAGCCCGGAACACTCCGGGCTCAAGCCCTGGAATTTAGCGCATTTTTTCGCCCGAAAAAGCGGTAGACGGCTCATGTCGGGCATGCTACATTGCGAACCGTTGCACATTCTAGTGCCGCAATAATAGCCAACAATTCAAACAAAGCTTCTCAATCACACAACTGCGAACCGTTGGCTTTGCCGACAGCCTTGCACCTAAAGACTCTTCTTACTCTCCTGGAAATCAAGCGCCCCTATTTCTTATGAACCTGACTGATCTCAAGACCAAAGCCACCCAAGAACTCATTGATATCGCCAAAGAGATGGGCCTGGACAACATGGCCCGCTCTCGCCGGCAGGACATCATCTTCGCCATTCTCAAACGGCACGCCAAAAGCGGTGAGGATATTTCCGGGGACGGGGTATTGGAAATTCTACAGGACGGCTTTGGCTTCCTGCGATCCGCCGACAGCTCATACCTCGCTGGCCCGGATGATATCTACGTCTCTCCCAGCCAGATTCGCCGTTTCAACCTGCGCACCGGCGACAGTATTTCCGGCAAGATCCGGCCACCCAAGGACAGTGAGCGTTATTTTGCGCTGCTCAAAGTCGGTGAGATAAATTTCACCGCGCCGGAAAATTCCAAGCACAAGATACTGTTCGAGAATCTGACACCCCTGTTCCCGGACCAGCGCCTGACCCTGGAAATGGGCAATGGCAGCACCGAGGACCTGACTGGCCGCATCATCGACCTGGTAGCCCCGATCGGAAAAGGGCAGCGCGGCCTGTTGGTGGCACCACCCAAGGCCGGTAAAACTATCATGATGCAGAATATAGCCCAGGCGATTATCACCAATAATCCCGAGTGCTACATCATCGTTCTGCTGATAGACGAGCGCCCGGAAGAAGTGACAGAGATGCAGCGCTCTGTAGGCATCCGGGGTGCTGAAGTGGTAGCTTCAACCTTTGACGAGCCGCCCTCACGCCATGTGCAGGTTGCCGACATGGTGATCGAGAAAGCCAAGCGCCTGGTGGAGCACAAAAAGGACGTTGTTATCCTGCTGGACTCGATCACCCGCCTGGCTCGCGCCTACAACACGGTGATACCCAGTTCCGGCAAGGTACTGACCGGTGGTGTCGACGCCCACGCCCTGGAGCGCCCCAAGCGTTTCTTTGGCGCGGCGCGTAATATCGAGGAAGGTGGCAGCCTGTCTATCATTGCCACGGCCCTGATCGCCACGGGATCCAAGATGGACGAAGTGATCTACGAGGAATTCAAAGGCACGGGTAACATGGAATTGCACCTGGATCGCAAGATTGCGGAAAAGCGCATCTACCCGGCGATCAATATCCGCAGTTCCGGCACCCGCCGCGAGGAGTTGCTCACAGCCGACGATGAATTGCAGCGCATGTGGATTCTGCGCAAGCTGCTGCACGGCATGGAAGATACTGCAGCGATTGAATTCCTGTCTGACAAACTCAAGGACACCAAAACCAACTCCGAGTTCTTCCTGTCCATGAAGCGCAAGTAAGTCACCACCACCTCGATGTTCCCGGTTGTAGTGGCCACCCGCAATTAACTCAAACACAGAATGGCCGCGTGAAATACAAGGACCTCAGGGAATTCATCGACATGCTGGAACAGCGCGGCGAACTGGTGCGCATCCAGACCGAGGTCGATCCCAGGCTGGAAATGACAGAAATTGCCGATCGCACCTTACGCGCGGGAGGCCCCGCACTGCTCTTCGAGAATCCAAAGGGCTATTCCACACCGGTACTGGTGAATCTTTACGGCACCCAGCAGCGCGTTGCGCTGGGCATGGGCGCTGACAATATCGGGGCGTTGCGGGAAATCGGGGAGGTACTGGCCTACCTGCGCCAGCCAGATCCGCCAAAAGGTATGCGCGAACTGATAGACAAGGCACCGCTGCTGAAGCAGGTGCTGAACATGGGCCCCAAGACGGTGCGCAACCCCGCCTGCCAGTATCATGTAAAGCAGGGTGACGAAGTGGACCTTACCCAACTGCCGGTCCAGACCTGCTGGCCCGGCGATGCGGCACCCCTGGTCACCTGGCCCCTGGTTATCACGCGCGGCCCCACTAAAGAACGACAGAACCTGGGCATCTACCGCATGCAACTGCTGGGGCGCAACAAGTTGATCATGCGCTGGCTGTCACACCGCGGTGGCGCACTGGACTATCGCGAGTGGCAATTACAGCACCCGCAACAGCGCTACCCCGTGGCCATCGCCCTGGGGGCGGATCCCGCCACCACGCTGGCGGCAGTAACGCCTATTCCGGATGCCGTGTCCGAGTATGCCTTCGCCGGTTTACTGCGCGGCAGCAAGACGGAACTGGCCGAGTGCTTTACCCCGCTGTGCCGCGAGCACGGCCTGCAGGTGCCGGCCAGTGCTGAATATATCCTCGAGGGCTACCTGGAGCCCGGCGAGACTGCAGAGGAAGGCCCCTTCGGCGACCACACAGGTTATTACAATGAGGTGGAGCGCTTTCCGGTCTTCACCGTGGAGGTTATCACCCACAGGGAGTCACCCATCTACCACAGCACCTATACCGGACGTCCGCCGGACGAGCCCGCGGTGCTGGGGGTAGCGCTTAACGAAGTATTCATTCCGATCCTGCAAAAGCAGTTCCCGGAGATCGTTGACTTCTACCTGCCGCCGGAAGGATGTTCCTACCGCATGGCGGTGGTCACCATCCGCAAGGAATACCCGGGCCACGCCAAGCGGGTCATGCTGGGGGTGTGGTCATTCCTGCGCCAGTTCATGTACACCAAGTTCGTTATCGTCACCGACGAGG
>Ga0316194_10003314_pt1 | contig 11241 bp, 9 predicted proteins | sample CroRivsedime1_MG_FD_204936 | JGI IMG/M metagenome (GOLD analysis project Ga0316194, IMG submission 204936) | Coastal sediment microbial communities from Maine, United States - Cross River sediment 1 | ecosystem: Environmental > Aquatic > Marine > Coastal > Sediment | place: USA: Maine... | reverse complement strand
CTGACGATCTTGTCGAAGTAGGTCTTGTCATATTTAAAGGCGGACACCAGTCCATCGAGTACCGGATCATAGAGGTCCTGTGTCTGCAGGTGCCGCATCAGGGCGATGGCCTCTTTATTACGGCCGCGCAGTGCGGCCGGCAGGTTGCGCTCACTGATCTTACCCGCAAGCTCGTCTACCTGTGCCTTCCAATCCTCTGCACCGTGCTGTTCCAGGTGGGCGCGGGTGTATTCCATAAACAAGGGCTCGATATCATTGATGTAGCGCCGGACCTGTTGATAGTCCGGGCGACGACCCAGGGCCACGAGCGCTCTGGCGATGATGTTGACGAAACGCCAGGCGAATTCCTTGAAGGCAGCCGAATTACCTTCGCTGGGGAGCTGATTGGCGATGCGCGTGGCGACTTCGGTGATCCGCGAGAAGTTGCCAATGGCGTTGTATCGGGCCGAGACCTGTGGAAACCCGAGATGGAATAGGTAGAAGTCCTTGCCCCGTCCGGCCCGCTTCGCCTCGGCGTAAATCCGTTTCAACAGGCCGGCATCGCCCTTGGGGTCGAAGACAATCACCACATCCCCTCGGCGAATGTCCTGGGTGATGAGGATCTCGGCCAGACGTGTCTTGCCGACCCGGGTGGTTCCCAGCACCAGGGTGTGCCCCACCCGCTCGCCGATATCCATCCACACCGCCTGTTCAGCCGGTTCGACCGCATGCAGTGCGGGCTTGCCGCCGACGGCGGGTAATGGCGCCAACGGGTTCCACCAGGCTTGTATTCGAAGCACACGCGCCAGCAGGCTCAGGACCGGTACGGATTCCCAGGCGACTTCCTTACGACGCGCCCATTGATAGAGTGAACCCGGTTGCACGTAATGCTGGACTTCGGGTCGAATCGTGTCACGCAGGCGCTGGGTGTGCTGCTGGGTCCAGCGGAAGCCGCGGCCCAGAAAGAGTTTGCGACGGCTCAGCGGGATCTTGTCTGATCGCAGTTTGTAAGTGGGCAGCCGGCGCATGTTGCGCTGATAACGCAGCACGCGCCAGGCTTGCCGGCCACGCACCAACCCAAGGGCCATCAATGCAGCACCTGCCGCGTAGGCCACACCCGGCGGCATCATCAAAGCCCAGGGTGCCAGCACGGCAATGGTCGCGGTGGCAAACGCGGCCACCGTCGACCAGAGCTCGACCGGCGGTCGCAGCAGGGCCTCGATGGGGTGCTGGCTCACTGCTCGATGCTGTGTATGGAGATCAATACCGGGTAGTGCGAGATCCCCAAGGCCTGGGCGATATCGCGCCCGGAGGCCGGCAGGATGGAAAGCCCGTCGGCCAGTTTAGCGATGGTGCGTAAGTCCTCCAGTGTCTCGGCCTGCACCAGCATGCCGACGGCGCCAATTTCTTTAAGTCGATCCCGGTGATCCTGTAACCATTGTCGGGAATGTGCATCGGAACCAATCAGAAAGAAGGGGCGGCTGAATGGCCGGTCATGCGACCTCGTCTGCACAAGCCCCGGTGTCAGGCCGGGTGATTGAATAGGTAACCAGGATTCGGGATCGGCCGCACCGAGTTGCAGCTTTGTCGGAATTGGACTTTGCTGCCGGCTTTCATCGGCCGATTCGAAGACACCGAGAAATGGTGCGATGGGCTGGGTATTTCCATTGTCGTAGATAACAGTCAGCGCGGCACCGGCGATTGCCGGGTACAGGACAAGCATGGCTACTGCAAACCAATAGCGATTCCATCGATGCATCGACCTACCCCTCACCCGTGATTTGACGCCACTGGGATTCGACCCGGTGACGGTAACGTCTGGCACGCTCAGGATTAGCCGGGGCGTGATAACAGCCGACACTGACCCACCAGTCACGCCTGGTTGCATAACAGTCCTGCAGGATGTCGGCCCCCACGCGCAGGTTGTGGTACGGATCGAGTGCCTGCCAGGGATCACCCAATCGCTCTTGGTGATAACGCCAATTGACCTGCATCAGGCCAATGTCGATGGAACGTTTGCCTTGATCCAGCCAGTCACGCAAGGCCTGCCAGGCCTCGATGCGGGTTGCATAGTAGTAACCGTCGCCCCCGACATTCAGGGTCCACGGCCAGGGTCGGCGAACCCCATCGGTAGTTAATGTCCGGCCACTCTCTGCCAAGGCAACGGCGTAGAAGATGGCATGGGGAATTGCCCTCTCGGCTGCGACGAGCCGGTAGCCACTTGGCACAGCATCCGCGGACCAAGCCAAGCTAGAGAAGCTACTACTGACCAGCGCCACGAATCCGTAACCCAAATGACACAGACTATTCACCTTCAGAGATCCGACACACGCAGTGGCGATACATCCTCTCCACGACGCCGCATCAGATATGGAATCTGACCCTCACCATGAGTGAGCTGCTCCAGAGCGCCGGCATCATGATTAAGTGTCACCCGCCGGCTGCGCACCCACTCCGGTTTGATCGCATGACTCTTTGCCCAGTCCCGCACGACCTCGTCATTCCCATTTCCTTCGCCTACCAGGTAGATATCGATACCCGCAATAGCATCGATCCGTCGAAGTAGCTTTCCCAGCAGCACATCACAGACCGGGCACTCGGTACGGGTGAAAAACAGTACGCGATCGCCCGGCTCAAGGCTGCCGGTCTTTTCTGTCGCTTCGGGCAAACGATCGGGGTCGATCAAGCGTTCACCAGGATACAGGCGCCGAATGGCCTCATCATATGCGTGCTGGAAGGCGAGTATTCGCTCCGCATCCTCATGCATGGTTTGGGCCCAGCGCTCGGCAAAGCGCTGGCGCTCTGCCTCATCCCGCGCATGAATCCCCAGCACCTCGATGGGTGAGATCGTCCCGGGACTGATACTGCCACGAATCCCTTGCATCAACTGCCGGTAGCGTTGCCATTCCGTCTCCGACAAATGCCAGGTCCGGGCACGGACTTGCTCCGATTCGGACAGGATGCTGTGTTCCATCGAGGATGTATCCGTTCCAGTTGCAGTGTTCGGGGTGCTCGAGGGACTTGCGGCATATCCCGGGACCGCCATGGTGAGGGCTAACCCCAGGGCGGTGAATCGGAATGGATTACTCATCCCAGCCGTTGGCTTCGATGTCATCGGTCTGCGTCGGCTGCTGAGCTGATGGTTGCACGATGGGTACTGTCAGATCCCGATAGTGCCGTGCTGACTCACTCGGCTGGCACTTCTGCAAAGAACTGGCAGCGACAGCCTGCATCGGATGCGTGATGCCATCGGATTCCATATGTGTGGCGTGTGTCTCGTGATCGGTGCTGTCCGATGACACGGCGCCCAAGGTGAAGGCGCCAAAGAGTAAGAGAATGCCAAAAACAATTTCCATGCAATTTTCCTCTACTGAAATATCTGGGGGTTGGCTACCTGCTCGCCATCAGAGCGACGGGGCTGTTCCCTGAACGGCCTGCCATTCCATTGCACAGCGTTCGAAGGCAACCAGACGGTGAACGGGATCTTCAATCAGGCGAAACGCGGGCCCGGCCAAGGTTTCCAGGGCCCGTTTCAAGGGCATGGGGCCGACGCTTCGGTGCACGACCGGCAGTGGCAACGCCATCAGATAGGCCGACGCCGGTCCCGTGGCCTCAGATCCTGACAACCGGTAGCCACTTTGTCGCAGGACATGCTTAACGGCATCGCCAACCGTTCGAACCCGGTCAGGGAACTGCACCGTGATCATCGCCTGGAGCGGATCGGCCTGTGCTTCAGTCGGGGTGGTGGCAAATAGCGAGTAGCGGCCTACCTGGATATCGCTCGCCTGCAGGTTCACACTGGCCACGCTACAAATGCCGGCGAGGCAGATCGCGACGGCCGCGACCGGATGAGTGGGATGGAAAATGGATCGTTTCATAATGGATTCGGCCTCAGTGGTTGTATCAACCTGGCTGGCATCCTGACAAAGCACCCTCACACTGGGAATGGAAAATCCATCCAACCCGTTGCGCTGTTTCTCATATTCCGATCAGCGACCCAAGTAGGCCTTATGGAAAGCTTTACATAACAACTTATTTTCCTAAATACACACCCGAAATCTGCTCGCGAATGTGCCCCAGCTCCTGACTGATAGTCCTGCGAGCCTGACGATCCATCACCTTCTGGCCCGGACTCAGCACCCTGGCCACCGGTCCACCGGCGGCCGGCGCCTTCCAGCCCGTCAGTTCTTCATATCTTGACTGTGCATAGGCATGCCGCAGTCCGTGCATCTTTGATAGCCCGGCATTGGCGGTAAGCCGCTCATACACACGCAGTTGCTGAACATAATTCAGATCACCCGGGATCAGCGCACGTTTGCCAGCCAGTTGGTGTGCTCGTTGCAACACTTCACGCTGTTGATCGGTGCGCACCGGAATCACACGTTCCTTGCCACCTTTGGTCCAGCTGGGCTTCAGCCGGATGTGGTCGCCACAGTCTGCAAAATCCGGGCTGAACTTGATGGCCTCTTCCCGACGCAGGCCAAAGGCCTGTTGCAGCTCCAAACTCATGCGCACGTAGGGATCTTTGATCTTTTCCAGATCCTGTGCCGTCACCCCGGTCGCTTTCGAGGTATTGCTCACAAACTGACGATCCGGGATGCCATAGTGCTCGTTGGATCGAGCAATGACGTTTTGTTTCGCGACCTTCTCCGCCCACCAGCGCAATACCGACATACGGTTCTTGATCGTGCCGACCGCCAGTTCCTGCTGCATCCAATGCTTAACCAATGCATCCACATGTTTGGGTTTCAGGGATCGCGGGTTCATGCCGTGAAAACCTAGATCGTAGAGATGATTCGCCATCATCATCAAATGATGAAAGCGCTTGGCCTGAGTTGAATAACTGCCATCCCGATTACGACGACAGATTTGTTTGAGTTGGTAATTCAGATCTCTCACGGTGTACTCTCCAAATGATAAGTGTTTATGGTCACCTGGCAGTCGAAACTACGCAGGTCCGCTTGCGCGAAAAGACCATGGGCCACCACGCCCAATTGACCTGAAGATGCCTGGTCTCAGGCAACGCTGTTTTTCCCTTTAGGGTAATGGCCCAGCGCTGGCCAACATGCCCTCACGGGCCTTCTTTCAGGGTGGTTCCATACAACACCTCCTTTCAAATGTGCGGAACACGTCCGCGGTTAATGGAAAATGAACATCAACGTCACCGCCAGGGGCGGACGTCTCTGCTCGTCGGTTAATTGCAGGCGGGTGCCTGCGGGAGTGAGCCGTTCCCATCATCAGATGAGCTCGATTCGGTTTGGAAGATGGATCCACGGCTTACAGCCGTTGCGCGTCACAGGATCCGAATGCGCTCAATTGCCACTAGTACACGCAGTGGCCACGGTTAAAATCGATCGAGGGCCGCAGTGTAAGAACACAAAACCCGGCTGTAATCGAAAAATCCAATCACAAACCCGCGCCGTTAATGGGATTGCCGCCCTCGTCACTACCCCGCTTCGCTTACTAGTGACGAGCGCGCCTTCGGATCAGGCATGCCCTGCGCCAGGCGGTTGCCTGTCACAGCGCATGTGTTCGATAGTTGGCGCAGACCTTCGGAGCATGACTACCTGCCCACTGGGGTCCACAGGTGCCGCTGAACGCGGCCCCGCCCTTGGCACGCGAGTTAGACACTCGCGTTGCCGTGGCGGTAGAACCTGGGGACTCAGTGGACAGCTATGAAATATTCGAGCGGAAAGAGGCCTTACGATCTCGGTGATGTTTGCCTATCGGGCTGACAGGCAGGTGTGTGTGTGTACGCCATGTCCGGGCTTACCGTATCCAGCAAACCCGGATGCGGCTGCTTAATGATAAAACTGGCGCGAGGGGAAGGCGTGGCAAGGAGAGTGACTACGGTTCGATGGACCGGAACACCTCATCCAGATGGATGCGGGCCCGCTCGACGCACGGCTCGACGACAAAGGCTTTTGACGGGCTACCATCGGATTGCGTGATGAGACACAGATCCTATTGTTGGGGAAGATGCACTTCTTAAGGGCAACTTTCGGCAAGAGTTGCCGTTCCCCGGACACAGAAAATCCCGCTTATGCGGAGTTCCTGATCGGCGACTATCGGCCAACAACAGACCTTTAGCACAACGAAAAACGGCGACCGAAGTCGCCGCTGTTATTGAGGTTGGTGCTATTTACGCTTTCTTGCGTCTCGCCATACCGACCAGCCCCAGCAGGCCGGAGCCAAAGAGCCAGAGGGCTGGGGGGATGGGAACAACTGTAGAATTACCGAAGATAAGATCACTGGAAAAACCAGCTCCAAGGTCATCAGTGGTAAGACTGAGCGCGAAGGCAACATCCATAATGTTGTCATCACTAATCCAATCTGCCCAGCTACCCAAGTTTAACGTCTGATCATCGAAATACGTAAGCGCATCACCCAAGTCAGTGAACATCTCATCAATAACCGTAGAGCCTTCGACTTCAACCTGAAACATCAATGTGTCGAACCCAACTCCAAGGGCAGTTGGATCAAGAAGGCCAACTAAGAAATCCTGACTATTCTCAAGCAGGGGTGTCATGTCGAGTTCGAAACCTGCACTACTTGTATAGGTCTGGGAGGTACCCAAGCCGTCCTCCGAATAGGCTCCACCCAGAACGACCAACCCAAGTATGTCGCTGGTGCCGCCGACATCGAAGTTAAGATCAACATTTGGATTGCTCGCGAGTGCTGTCTGCACATCAGCATCGCTGGGCAACGCAGTCGCGAAAGCGGCTGACTGAAGTCCCATAGCAAGTGCTGGGTCGGGAGCTGGTTTACTTACTGCGGTGCGGGATTCGGCGACGCTCGTGCTAGCGACCGGCGCTGTGGCAGTCGCGATCACCTGCCGCACTATACCGCCAGCAGCATCAAATCTATCGCCGGACTGCGCAAAAGCCGTTGCAGTACCGCTCACGCCAGTGGCCTCAGCATGAGCCAACGCAGAACCGTGTAGGCTTCCTTGCGCACCCGAAGCACCTTGCGCGTTGGCAATTGCAGTTGCGGGAGAGGCGCTGTTACTATTAGCAAGTGCTCTTGCAGTAGCTTGTCCACCGGCTCCGCCAGTGGCTCCATCTTGTCCGCGCCCCCCAAAACCACCAACTGCTCGTGCCTCAGCCTGAGTCGCCCCTGTTTCATTGGTGGCATTCGTAAGAGCTGTCGCCGAAGCACCGTCGCCAGCTGTTCCCAAGTCCAGACTACGCCCTCCACCGCCTCCACCTTGTGCACTAGTAGTTATCACCAGTGAGTTGGCACTCTTGGTGCGGCTTAACGAACTAAAGGCACTACCGGCCATTCCGCCTGCTGACACCCCATATGCATCCCCAGCCCAACCACCCGAAGCACTCTGGCTCAATTGCAGGTCCCCTGAAGTGTCACCATCAACCACATCCGTGAGCATAACACTCCCGCCACTCCCGGCATTATTACCATTTAATGCCGTACCACCTGAACCACCCGTCGCCCAACCAGATACGTTCACGGTTCCACCGCCTGTCGAGACAGCAGAAACATTGCCCAAGGTCGCCATACCACCGTCACCGGAGCCCAAAAAGTAACCGTCATCTCCTCCGTCGCGACCATCGGCACTCGCGGTAGCTGTAACATTGGCACTACCAATGAGGTCAATCGATGCGGTGGCGCTCCCACCGTCCTGGCTCTCGCCACTACTTCCACCTATGGCGTTACTTGAACCGATGAGGTGGCCACCGCCAGAGTTGCCAGCTGTCAGTGAAGAGCTAGCATCGCCTCCAATGCCTCCTGTGTCATTTATATCCGAGGTAGCTCCACCCCCATATCCACCGATAGCATATTGATTTAAAGACAAAGTACCCGCCGTTGAACCACTCACTGCGTCCATGAGTATTGAGTCCGCACCTGCGCCACCGCTTGCTCCATCCCGAGCGCTGCCGCCAGCTCCACCCCATTGGGTGACAGACACCCACACTTCTGCACCGCCAGTTGAACTACCACTCGCACTGACTGTCGCTATGCCTCCAGCACCTCCGGCCCCACCAGCACCGAGTCCCTGACCACCTCTACCACCGCGGGCTTCTGCCGTAACGCTCATCCTACTGGAACCGACATTGCTGCCACTGGCGCTGGACAATGCGTCACCCCCAGACCCGCCATTTCCAGTCCCCACACCACCTATAGAGTCACCACCTTGGCCACCTTCTGCTTGGTCAAATATGTCAACTCGGCTGTTTCCCTCGGCGACTCCTGATGATGAGCTTGTCGCACTCCCGCCGGCACTGGCATCACCCTGAAAGACATCACCACCAGCACCACCCAGAGCAGTTCCAAAGGCCTCAACAATATGGCCAAGCCCAGTTGTTTGAGCAGTCGCACTCGCTAAGGCGTTACCCCCTAACCCACTGCTAGCCTGACTTGCTCCTTGGCCGCCATCACCACCTTCTGCAAGAGCATCTGCGCGCGCAGAACCTTCACTGTTCTCAGCTACACTGGTCGCTTCTGCTATGGCTCCACTTGCTGCCATACTTATGGTGGGCCCAAAACCACCGTTACCGCCAAAGGCTTCCACGTCAACTAAAAGCGATGTGGGCGCCCCAGGTCCGGTACTGTGTTTCTCAAGAAAACTCGTTGCACTGCCTGCAACACCGATTGTGCCCTCTAAGATGGTTCCACTATCCCCGCCCGTAGCCACTTGCCTTAATGTCAAATTACCAGTAGTGCTACCGTCCACGGCGTTGTTCAGATTTGTCGCTGCACCGTCGCCGGCTGCCCCTGCACCAAAGGACGGCCCACGACCACCGTTGCCACCAGTAGCATTTGCCGTGACTGTTACATCACCACCGTTGGTTGATGTACCTCGTACGGTGCCCACCGAAGCTGTACCACCATCACCACCAACCCCATCAGAACGGCCGCCTTCACCACCCGTAGCATTTGCCGTGGCATTGACTGTGCCGATTCCGGTCAAGTCAATTGATGCAATGGAAGAGCCACCAGCCCCACCATGTGTAGTACCCTCGCCACCGATACCACCAACTGCTGTAGTCGTGCCCGTCAGATCACCCCCTAGCAGATTCCCGGCAGTAAGCTCCGAACGTGCCATCCCGCCGGCAGCCCCTACCCCCCCTGAACTTCTGCCACCGGTACCTCCTATGGCTTCTTGTGACAGGATCAACAAACCTGTGGTCGAACCGCTAACAGCATCCGTTTGTATTGAAGCTCCACCAGCACCAGATGTAGCATCGTTGAAACCGGTTCCGCCACCCCCACCTCTTATCGTGGCATTGACATTGACCGGTGCACCTCCCAAGGAAGTACCCGTAGCACTTGCCAAAGCTGTGCCGCCGTCACCACCGGACTGACCAACACCGCCCCCTTGTCCTCCAAGGCCCCCTTGAGCACTCGAGGTGACACTGACCGATTCCGAGCCAGTATTACTGCCAATGGCCGTTGACCAGGCATTTCCGCCAGTACCGCCTTCTCCAGTGTCGCCACTGAATTCACCACCTTGGCCGCCCTGAGCTGAGTCAGCCACAGTGACTATGCTGTTGCCCAGTGCTGTTCCCTCAGAATGACTCGTGGCAGCACCTCCGCCCCCGGCGGTGTTTACGACTGTAGAACCAAAAACACTCCCGCCAGCGCCACCCTGGGCGTTTCCCAAAGCCTCAACCGTATTGCCGTCCCCGCTTGTAATCGCGGTCGCGCTGGCGATCGCACTGCCACCGGCACCACCGCTTGCCGCAAATCTTCCAATCCCGCCCTCACCACCCTCGGCGTATGCTTCGCTTCGTGCCGTCCCCTCTGCGTTATCGGCCAGAGATGTCGCCTGACCATCAGCCCCATTGGCTGCGGTGCCAATAATGAAGTTAGAGTCGCGCGCCGCTCCATCACCGCCCCTTGCTTCAGTAATCACAGTCAATGCAGCAGGGGCACCAACTCCGGAAACGATTTTGCTCAAGGTGCTCGTCGCCGTGCCTGCGCTCCCAGCAAATCCATCACGAACAAAGCCGCTGTTTCCACCTTGAACCACCTGCCTCAGTGTCAGGTTGCCCGTGGTACTGCCATCTATTGCATCAATCAAAATGACGGACGCACCATCGCCGGCAATCGCATTAAATCCTAGCGCGGCCCCACCGGAGCCTCCCGTCACCGATCCCGTGACAAACACGTCACCCCCTGCCGCAGAATCACCAAACACCGTGCCGAGTAATGCGCTGCCGCCATTACCACCATTGCCCGCTAACTCGGTTCCACTACTCCCAAACCCTGGCTCACCTCCCGATCCACCCTTGCCACCAGTAGCGGTAGCGCTGACTGTCACAGATCCGTTGCCGCTATTGGTCGCCTCCGCTGAAGCAACTGTGTTGCCGCCACTGTTAGCGTCTCCACCATTACCGGGAGTGCCTCCGAGAGACGCCGAACCTCCGCGTCCCCCATTACCACCATTACCGCCCGTTGCATTCGATACTGCGGTTACAGCCCCAGAAATTACTTCCCCGCTCGCAGTTGACGTCGCATCCCCTCCAACACCGCCGGTACCACCATTTCCGCCATCAGCACCTACAATGGCCGCATTGCCACCATCACCTCCATCACCTCCGACACCACCCGTAGCATTCGCCGTGTTGCTGGGATCACCCACTGGATCGGCTAAGGCATCAGCATCTCCTCCTGGTCCGCCGTCACCGCCATCCCCGCCAGGGTCACCCGGCAGTCCATCAGTTCCAAGTATCCCGGGTATACCAATCACATCAACTGTTATCGCCAAAACGGGGTTGCTGAATACGGAAAACATCAACAGAAAAATGATGGTCAACATATTGCGAATTGCTTTACGAATTGCCAAGTTCATGAGGAGTCCTTTGAATTGAGTGCCCAAAATGTGACTGTAAAAATTGGCTTGAGTTATTGTCGAAATAAAGAAAATGCCACGGCGGACATAATGAAGATTTCTTGCCAAATCCAAATGTTTTTTGTAATCGCCAGCCATGGTCGTTTTTATGACTACTAATATTCATACTCCTGCCCCACATACAGATCACTTACAGATGGTGAGTCAGGCCAACGAAAGCAATAACCGTGAAGGTCTTAAAAGGGTCGACTCCGGCTGTTTAGTGATTTCTTATTTAGAATTAGTCCCTAGGTCTGAGTTCGGGGCAACTACGGACGTACGCCAGGCGGCAGGCTATGACTTTTGGTTGGCAGCTGTTCTACCGCAATCGGTAGAGTAAAGATGTGGCGCGGTGGTCTAAGGTACAGCCTATCTGTTGCCGCCCCTTTCGTCTGGCGGTGCCTCAATAG
>Ga0316194_10003313_pt1 | contig 11242 bp, 8 predicted proteins | sample CroRivsedime1_MG_FD_204936 | JGI IMG/M metagenome (GOLD analysis project Ga0316194, IMG submission 204936) | Coastal sediment microbial communities from Maine, United States - Cross River sediment 1 | ecosystem: Environmental > Aquatic > Marine > Coastal > Sediment | place: USA: Maine... | reverse complement strand
AAGGGAATTCGGTTTAACTAACCGAATTCCCTTTAAATTCTTTGGAGCCGACGTGCGGAATCGAACCGCAGACCTGCTGATTACGAATCAGCTGCTCTACCAACTGAGCTACGTCGGCTTTATATGCCAGGTTACGGGCGATTTATTAAAAAATTAGGGACACAGATTCGCACGGATTTCCACGTCATTTTAAATAAGTGATTTATGTTACAAAATCAAGAATTAATTTCATGTGAAACTTTATTTGGAATACTGCCTGAAAGAGATCGCAGCATCGAATGTATCGGGTTTTCTGGCTCTGAAAAAGCCTATCTGATCTCCAAGATCTACCTGCGACTCAGAACCTCTATTCTGGTGATCGTCTCCTCGGCCAAAGAAGGGGAGCGTCTATTGGAGGACCTGGTGTTTTTTACCGGAAATCTTGAAGTGCCGATCCTCTTTTTTACGCCCTACAATATTTTGCCCTTCAAATTTCTTTCTTATCACAATGAAACCGCCGGACATCGTATCAGTGTCCTCTACCGTTTGCTGGAAACCGGGGTTCCCTCTATTGTGGTGACCACGGTGGATGCCTTACTGCAAAAAATTATCCCTAAAGAGGAAATCAATCGCTATGCCGAACTCGTTATCGCCGACGAAGAAATCGACCGAGAAGCTTTAATCGCAAAGCTGATAACAGGCGGGTATACGAAAACGGCCATCGTTGAGGAACCCGGAGATTTCAGTGTTCGAGGCGGGATCGTCGATATTTTCTCCCCACTTTATCCGGATCCATTGAGAATTGAGTTTTTCGGGGACCTTGTGGAATCCATCAGGTTTTTTTCGGCTTCAAACCAGCGAAAAATTAAAAATACGGATGAGGCCGTCATATTGCCTGCTAAGGAAGTGATCCTGAATGAGGCGTCGTTGCCTCATATCATCAGCCGCATCAGGGTGCTGGCAAATGAACTCGAAGTCCCGGTTACGCATGCCAGATACATCATCGATAAGATCAGAAATGATGGGGAATTGCCCGGGATCGAAAGCCTGATCCCCTTAATTTACCCCCGGCTGGATGCGTTATTTGATTACATGCCCCGGGATTCGTTGGTAGTGACGATCAATCCTGAAGAATTGGAAAAGATTGCCAAAGAAACCGAAGAACGGGTAACCATCAATTTCAATTCATCCCGTGATGAGAAAAAGCTATGTGTCGAACCCCGGCAACTTTTCTTGAAATGGTCCCAGGCGGCAGCATTCATATCAGAAAGAAAACCGCTCGTTTTTAAGATGCTCGATGTTTTAAAGACCGAAGATCAAAATCAAGTCGATCCTTACCTTTTTAAGGTCCCGATTGAAAACAACACAGACCTGAGCATGGAAATAAAAAATTACCGGGAAAAAGAACAACTGCTCAGGCCGCTGGCGAAATGGTTGACGGATAAACAACGGTCAGGCTTCACAACACTTGCCGTGTGCCGGACTCAATCCCAGGCTGCCAGACTCGATTCCCTGCTGGTCCCCTATGGTCTTCAGGTGACACCTGCGAATGGTTTTTCGGAAATCAGCGATAACAATGGACAAATTTACATCTGCATCGGTCAGATTTCCAGCGGATTTGTGTGGCCGGAAGAGTATCTGGCCGTCATCACCGATGATGAAATTTTCGGTGTGCGACATCATCGTCGTAAATCCTCCGAGCCCGGACCCCGCCCCCAGTTACTTGATTTGCAGGAATTGAAACAAGATGATCTCATTGTTCACAATGACCACGGAATCGGCCAGTACGGCGGGCTTGTCAAATTGAGTATTGAGGGTATTACCAATGATTTTTTGGTGATCGCCTATAAGGGGGGCGATAAGCTTTATCTGCCGGTTGATCGCATGGGCGTCGTTCAAAAGTACATGGGAGTGGACAATATTGTGCCGGTACTCGATACCCTTGGCGGGAAATCATGGGAACGGGTAAAAGCCCGGATAAAAAAATCGGCGGAAAAAATTGCCGGGGAGCTTCTCAAACTTTATGCCCGGCGCAACGTGGAGCAGGGCTTCGCTTTTTCGCAGCTCGATAGATATGTTAAGGAGTTTGAGGCGGGATTTACCTATGAAGAGACAGCGGACCAGCTCAAGGCCATTGAGGATGTGATCAACGACATGCAAAAACCGACCCCCATGGACCGTCTGGTGTGTGGCGATGTGGGCTACGGTAAAACAGAAGTTGCACTGCGGGCATCCTTTTTGACGGTAAATGACGGCAAACAGGTTGCCATGCTGGTTCCCACCACCATTCTGGCCGAGCAGCATTATGCAACCTTTTGCAGCCGGTTTGAGCAGTATCCGGTCAATGTCGCCTGCTTAAGTCGTTTCCGCCCCCCGCGTGTGCAACGGGCCATCATCGATGATCTCAAAACGGGTAAGGTCGATATTGTGATCGGCACGCATCGGCTGCTGCAAAAGGACATCGCATTCAACGATTTGGGGCTTTTGGTGCTGGATGAGGAGCAGCGCTTTGGTGTCAAACACAAAGAGAAACTGAAGCGGTTGAAAAGCACGGTGGATGTGCTGGCACTGACGGCAACACCGATTCCCCGGACCCTGCATTTGTCCCTGGTGGGGGTCCGTGACATCAGCATCATATCGACACCTCCTGAATATCGCAAATCGATTATTACCTATATTTCTGAATTTGATGACGCCCTGATTGCCGAAGCCATTCGAAAAGAGTTGAGGCGGCAGGGTCAGATTTTCTTTGTCCATAACAATATCCAAAGCATTGACAGAATTGCCGGCAAATTGAAACGGCTGGTGCCCGAAGTTCGGCTTGACGTGGCCCACGGGCGTATGGACGAAGACAAGCTGGAGCAGGTCATGTTTTTTTTCATGAACAGAGAAATTGACTTGCTGGTGTGTACGACCATTATCGAATCCGGTCTGGATATCGCGTCGGCCAACACCATTATCGTCAATCGTGCGGACCGGTTCGGGTTGGCCCAGATGTATCAATTGCGCGGCAGGGTCGGCCGCGCGGATGAACAGGCGTACGCCTATCTTCTTATTCCCCATGAAAGCCTGCTGGGTAAAGATGCTCAGAAACGGCTGAAAGTATTAATGGAGCATCGGGAACTGGGCGCGGGCTTTCAAATCGCCATGAGCGATTTGAAAATCCGGGGAGGCGGAACTATCCTGGGCGCCACTCAATCCGGTCACATTGCCGCCGTTGGCTACGACATGTTCTTAAAGTTGATGGAAAGTGCCGTGGCCGAGGTAAAAGGGGAGATCCGGGAGGAACCCCTGGAGCCGGAAATAAACGTGAATTTGTCCGCTTTTTTAGCAGAGTCCTATATTCCGGATATCGATCAGCGTATGTCTACCTATCGCCGGCTGGCGAAGATGACGGAACTTCAGCAAATCGGCGATTTTAAATCGGAGCTGATTGACCGCTTTGGACCGCTGACGACAGAGGCGTCCAACCTGCTTTTGAAAATTGTGCTAAAAGTGTTGGCCAAAAAAGCAGGGGTTTCACGACTGGATCTGACAGCCAAAAAGCTCATTCTTCAATTTTCAGAATCCCACCAGCGTAATCCCGCCGCCCTGGTTGAAATGATTACTGCCACCCCCAAACGCTTTGAGCTGTCGCCGGAGTATGTTCTTAAAGCCAGGTTGGAGGGCCACAATTTAAACACTCAACTGGCCCGAGCCAAAATCCTCTTGAAAGAAATCGCACAGCGTGTTAACAGCTAAAAGTTTCTTAGGCACTTATAAGGTTTTTTATTTTTGTGTCCTCCGGGCGGATCGACAACATTTTGTGGCAGAAAAAATTTATTGGGCTATTTTTCCTATCTTCAAATGATTGAATATTGATGGTTTCGTAAAAAGTCGAATTTTCCCATTTTCTGGATTCCCGCCTACGCGGGAATGACAATAAGACAATTGATATCAGATAGATACCATAGGCGTCATACCCGCAAAGGCGGGTATCCAGTCTTTAAAACAACTTTTTACGAGATAGTCAATTCTCCGGCGGATCCGGGTTAGGTTAAAGTAGGGCTGATGCGGCAACAAAGCGTTATCAGAAGTTGTAGCGGGATGATAGAGCGGTACTTAAAAACGTTATGGCTGATCGGGTCGTTTTCTTTTCTTTTCCTTTTTTTAGGATGTGGGGAAAAAGATCCTGGCCTGGGAAACGAGGTGTTAATTCGCGTTGGGGACCGGGTTGTGACCGTCCTCGATTTTAATGAGGCCTTTGAAATTTCAGAAATTGCATTCGCCCATGGCAGTAGCGAGCAGTCCGAGGATTTGCGAAAGGCGCAATTAAGGTTTTTAAATGAGTTAATCCTCGAGATGATTCTTCTTGAAAGGGCAGATGAGATTGGAATCAGTGTCACAGACATCGAACTCGAAGGAGCCGTCGCCGCCATAAAAAGTGATTATCCGTCAGGGGAATTTGAAAAATCGCTGCTGGAGTTTGCCGTCTCTTATGAAACTTGGGAAAGCCGGTTAAAAACGCGTTTGATCATGGAAAAGGTGATCGAAAAGGAACTTGAGAATCGGATCACGATTACCCCTGAGGATATTGCCGCGTATTACAAAAAGAATTTCCAGGGCAGAAAAAGTGAATTTGAATCTACCCCGGCCTCGGGTGATATCCATGAGATCATTGTCAAACAGTTACGGCGGGAAAAAGCAGAAGAGAGCTATAAAACCTGGATTGAAGAGTTGAAAACAAATTATAAAATCGAGATAAATGATCAGCAGTGGGAAAATATTGCAGGCTCCCAAGGCAAAGAAAAATGAAACGACTCACAGTGATTCATAAAACGGTTGATAAAAAGAAGCGTTTTATGCGGGGACTTTTGTACGTGTGTATTGTCACCACCATCGTATCCCCTGGTAGCGTTTATGCTCAAGAACCGGAAGTGATTGATCGCATCGTGGCGGTGGTCAACAGTGATATCATCACCCTTTACGATCTAAATCGGGCTTTCAAACCCTACGAGGATAACATCAAGGCCCTGCAATATGCGCCGGAGAAGGAGCGTCAAACCCTTTTTCAGGTACGCAAAGATCTCCTCGATCAGCTTATTGACAGTAAACTGGCCGACCAGGAAATCGAGCGCGCTCAAATTACCGTCAACGAAAGTGACATCGATAGGACCATCGAGCGCATAAAAGAGGCCCGCTCTTTCACCGATGAGCAATTGCGTGAAGGGCTTGCCCGCCAGGGAATGACCATGGCGGAATATCGCAAGGAAATAAAAGAACAGATTTTAAGAACCAAACTGGTGAACCGGGAAGTAAAATCAAAAATCGTGATTACCGGAGAGGATATAAAAGCATATTACGACAGTCATCAGGATGAGTATGCCGGAGAGAAGAAATATTACCTCTATAATATATTTGTCAGGCTATCTCCGCAAGCCGACACCTCAGAAAGAGAAGACGCCCTGAGACAAATAGAAGATGCAATAGCAAGACTAAATCAGGGTCTTTCCTTTGAAGACTTGGTAAACCAACTGCAAGATTCATCTTCCCGGGTTCAAGGCACTGACTTGGGATTGTACCGCCCGGATGAACTGTCTGAACAGCTGCAAGGGGCTGTTGTAAAGCTGAAAGCCGGTGAATTTTCAAAAGTGCTGGATACAGATTTCGGCCCTCAGATTATTTACGTCCAGAAGATCCAGCAGACACCGACTAAATCCCTCGATGAAATCGAATCCGAAATTGAAGAAATACTTTACAATGAATCGGTGGATAATAGATACCAGGACTGGCTGGATGAACTTCGCAAAAGGTCCCTGATAAAGATCATAAGCTAGCTGAAATTTTCGGCGGGGACTGGGGAAGGTTCGCTGAAAAAAACCCTATACGGCAAATTGTAAACACGCGAATGCCCATAAAACAAGTTAGCGCTAATGGGACTTCGCCCCAATTGGAATGTTGGAATCATTCCATACGGCTTACCAAAAGAGTGGCCGCAAAAAGCACTGTGTTCCAATAAATTGCAGAAACTCCTATACATTTAAATTATGCAATCCGACAAAGAACCTCTATCATTCGGGCGTTATTTGCAGGCCATAAGGCTTGAAAAAAAGATCAGCTTGGAACAGGTCTCACAGCAAACACGTATCGGTCTGGGCAATCTCTTGCTTATTGAGCAGGAGGATCACGAGGGGCTGCCTGTCGAGGTTTATGTAAAGGGGTTTTTACGATCTTTCGCAAAAGCCGTTGGCGCTGATGGTGATGAGGTGATTCGACGTTATGAATCAAGTCTTGATGTCGTGCAAAAAACATCTGGATCAGAATTCTCCAGCAAAAAAATAGCGCCCGGAACATGGTGGAAACTTCTAGCTGCGTTGGTTTTGCTTATCTGTATTATCGGGTTGTCCACCTCCGCTGTTGTCTTTTTTCGACAAGCACCGGATGCAGATAAACCGCTGAAGCAAAAGACCGCCGCCGAAAAGGAGCAAGCTGCCGGTACACAGGACGAACAGCAGGGCCTTGAAACCGAATCCAGGCCTGCCAAAGCGGTTCCGGAAAAGTTATTGCTCCATGTGACTGCAGTAGAAGATACGTGGCTGAAGGTCATCATGGATGAAAAGGGGTCCATTGAATACAATCTAAATTTCGGAGACCAAATGGAACTTGAAGCCGCTACCGGCTTTAATCTGCTCATCGGTAATGCCGGCAGCATAAAAATAACACTCAATGGCAAACCTGTTTCAATCCCTGGAAAAAGCGGGGAGGTGGTCACCATTGAACTGCCCTAGAGCGTTCAGAGGTTCAAGGTTCAGCCCGTCCGCAGGCCTGAAAAAACGGTCAGTCTAATCAGAAAAAAACTACATTTTTGTAATAAATGATGTAGTTTCATATGAGGCACCCGGGAGTTGAATCCTGATCCACTTACGGCGCAACTCCTGAAACCATATACAGGTAGAGCTGAATAAAACCGGGATAAAATTAAGAGGACATGTTACGGGTAAATTTCACCAGTCCGGATTTCGACTTTATCGGGTACATTGAATTGAAAAGATGCAGACCTGTAAGGTTGAACGAAAGTGGAACCCGTTAGGTTAGAAAGAGACAGGCGATAGCTATGCCGATAGACAGCAACAAAATACTGGTTGAAAGTGTCAAAAGACTTTTGCGACGGGGTGCGATAAGCCATCTTGCCAAGATTGTGAACAAAACCCATGGGGCCGACCTATCGGTATTGTTTCGCTCATTGTCCCTCGCACAGCAGCGCAAGCTGTTTGACATGATCACCGATGTCGAACAGAAAGGGATAGTGTTCAGCGAGCTCGAGGAGGACATCTTCCAGGATCTTATCGAGGATATGCCGGTTGAGGCTATTGTCGAGATTCTGGAAAGCATGCCTGCCGATGATGTGGCGGACATCATCGGACGACTGCCGGAGGACAGGTCCCAGGATATCCTGGACAAAATGAAAAAGGCGGAATCCGAAGAAGTCGAAGATCTTCTTCGTTATGATGATGATACCGCCGGCGGGATTATGGTTCCCGATTTCATCGCCCTGAAAGAGAATGTAACCGCCAGAGAAGCCATCGAATCGCTGCAAAAAGAATATTCAGATGTTGAGATGGCATTTTATCTTTACGTGGTTGATGAATACGGCAAACTGGTGGGTGTCAGCTCCCTGCGCCAGCTTGTTGTGGTTGCCCCTGAAACACCCCTCAAGGAATTTATGAGTACGGATGTCTTTTCCGTTCGGACCGACATGGACCAGGAAGAAGTTGCCAGAATTGTTGCGCGCTATGATATTCTGGCGGTTCCCGTGGTTGATGACTCAAACCGGCTGGTGGGTGTTGTTACGGTGGACGATGTCATCGATATCCTTAGAAAAGAAGCAACGGAAGATATATTGAAGATGGCCGGTGTGGGTGAAGAATTTGTCGAAACCAAGTCTATTTTTAAAAGTACCCGGATTCGCCTGCCGTGGCTGTTTGCAAGCTGTATCGGCGGCCTTTTTGCTTTTTTTATCATCGGTAAATTTGAGAGCAGTATTTTAAAATATGCATACCTGGCCGCTTTTATACCCGTGATCATGGGGATGGGCGGAAACATCGGCACCCAGTCTTCCACGATTGTGGTCCGGGGACTGGCAACCGGACGTCTCAATGTCAGGGATATCTGGTCCGTGGTTTTGAAGGAGCTTTCCATCGGTGTCATTTTAGGTCTTGTTTATGGGATCCTCATCGGCAGTGTGGCTCAGTGGCGATACAGCATGGTGGCGCTGGCCGTATCGGTTGCCCTGGCCGTTATCTCTTCCATGTCCATAGCTGCACTTGTGGGCTCATTGGTACCGATGGCGTTTGCCAGGATAAATATCGATCCTGCCGTGGCGACGGGTCCTTTTGTGACAACCGCTATCGACATCATCAGTGTATTCTTTTATTTTAAGATCGCCACCACGCTGCTTGGAATTTAAGCACATGCCGGTTTTTTCCTCGCCTGCCATTTTGCTCCGACGGATGGATTATGGGGATTTTGATGTCATCATCACCTTTTTTACGCTGAAAAGAGGCAAACTGTCTCTGATAGCAAAGTCCGCCAAAAAGAGCGTCAAGCGTTTTGCCGGTATTTTGGAACTTTTTTCGGTGCTGGAGGTAGTGGCCGGAACAGGTCGGGGCAAAGGATTGACCGTGCTGCAGGAGGCGGTATTAAAGCAGCCGTTCAGCGCCATACGGGCTGATTTCAGGAAAACGGCCTATGCCAGCTACTGGGCCGAGCTGATTTACAATTGGATAGAAGAAAATTTCAAACAGGTTTCGCTTTATCATCTGTTTGAGCATGTTCTATCCGAACTGGACAGCGGACGGACAGCGGCAGCCGGTTTAAATATTTTATTTCAAATGAGGTTTCTGGCACTCTCCGGGCATCGTCCCAATTTAGACAGCTGCAGCGTGTGCAGGAAGGAACTGGAGAATATCAAACAGGACAAATTCATCCTTGACTCACAAAGGGGCGGGATTGTATGCAAAAACTGCCGAACCGGCTCCGCATCCCGCGCGCTGCTTGGCAAAGGGACGATTAAGCAACTTTTGTGGGTTGAAAGCGGTGAACTGACGAAAGCGACACGGATTAAATTTTCGCAATCCGCGCTAAAAGAAGGTACGGAATTTTTGGAAGAATTTGTATGCTATCATCTGGGTAAACAACCGCGCAGTTTGAAATTTCTGCGTCAGATTAGAAATACAATGGAATGTTGAAGGTCGAATGGCGAATGTCGAAGGAAGGAATTCTATCGATTTATAATTAAAAAGATAAAGCGTAGCGAATCCACAAATATTCATTCTTCAATCTTCAATATTCAATCCTGGTCGGGTGCTATGAATAAAAAACTCAGAAAATTACTTGAAACAGAACCCATTGAAGCATCTGCTCCCTGCCGGATAGACATGGGGGGTACGCTGGATATTCCGACATTTTATTATCCTTTGCGACACCTGTCCCCATGCACGTTTAATATCGCTCTGGGGCTTAGAACACGGGTTCGTCTGTTGCCTTATACCCGAAAACGGATCAAAATTTCTTCCAGGGGTTTTAAAGATGCACAATTCCCTGCGGACGCCGCCCCTTTTGATCACCCAATGGGGCTGATGTTTGCAACGGCAGCCTTTTTCAACGCTGAGGGGGTCCATATTGATATTGAATCTCAATCTCCTCCGCGAAGTGCACTGGGAGGCTCATCTGCGGCAGCGCTGGCACTCATTGCGGCATTTCTGAAATTGGAGGAGCAAACGGGATCTGACAGCGTATTAAACCGGCGGCGGATTGCCCTGCTTGCCTATCAACTTGAGCAATCCACATCCGGTGTCGCGTGTGGCTTTCAAGATCAGCTTGCCGCTGCCTATGGCGGTGTAAATGTCTGGTACTGGCAGACCGATCCCGATCGATCCGTGTTTCGACGGAATATCGTTATCGGGAAAAGATTGCACAAAGAACTGGCGGCGCATCTTCTTCTGGCCTATTGTGGGAAACCGCATGAGTCCAAAAATATTAACGGCAGATGGGTGAAGCAGTTTCTATCCGGTGCAAATCGAGATCTGTGGGCGGATGTGATAGCGTGTACACGCCAATTCGCAAAGGCCCTGGCCGGGCAAAACTATAAACAGGCCGCCGTCCACATGAACCGGGAAACGGGCATTCGAAGAAAAATGACCCCGGACGTGCTGGATAAAGTTGGGAAGCGCCTGGCGGGCATTGCGGTGCAAAACGGTTGTGGTGCCCGTTTTACGGGTGCCGGAGGGGGAGGGTGCCTGTGGGCCTTAGGAGAGATCGAAAATATTGATAGATTGAGGTCTTTGTGGCAAGAGTCGCTTTCATCCCGCAAGGGGGCTTGTCTCCTCGATGTTGCAATTGATTCAAAGGGGGTCATGGTTAATTAGCGATTCTATAACCCCAAATAAGGTGATCCATCGTGGTAGCTTTCAATTTCAATTAATTTCGGAGCATTGGAGTGATGGAGTATTGGAGTAATGACGAAAGGATTGGTGTCTTTTTTTTCAACACTCCAATACTCCATCACTTCAAGACCGAGACATTCAAGAACTTTTGGCAACTTTTAAATCACCTTTTTATTGGTTATAATTTCGTTTATTCATCATTTAATAGAATCCGTCAGAAGCGGATTGAAATCCAGGAAAAGGAACAAGTACATGAACTTTCAAGATCTAATTTTGCAGCTGCATAAATTCTGGGTCGGCAAAGGCTGTGTGATGGTGCAACCATACGATTTGGAGGTCGGCGCGGGGACTTTTCATCCTACCACCACATTAAAAGCGCTGGGTCCGGAACCCTGGAATGTCGCTTATGTTCAACCTTCCAGACGGCCCACCGACGGGCGCTACGGTGAAAATCCGAATCGTCTGCAGCATTATTACCAGTATCAAGTAATCTTGAAACCGTCGCCCTTTAATGCCCAAGATCTATATTTAAAAAGCTTGCAGGCACTGGGGATAGATCCCCTCGATCATGATATCAGATTTGTTGAAGATGACTGGGAATCCCCGACTCTCGGTGCCGCCGGCCTGGGCTGGGAAATCTGGCTGGACGGCATGGAGATTACCCAGTTTACCTACTTTCAAATGGCCGGCAGTATTGAGTTGAATCCCATCCCCGTGGAGTTGACCTACGGGCTGGAGCGTATTGCCATGTACCTTCAGGGCGTGGACAGCGTCTATCATCTGAAATGGAACGATGAGATCAGTTACGGAGATGTGCATCATCAGCAGGAAGTTGAGCA
>Ga0316194_10003311_pt1 | contig 11248 bp, 10 predicted proteins | sample CroRivsedime1_MG_FD_204936 | JGI IMG/M metagenome (GOLD analysis project Ga0316194, IMG submission 204936) | Coastal sediment microbial communities from Maine, United States - Cross River sediment 1 | ecosystem: Environmental > Aquatic > Marine > Coastal > Sediment | place: USA: Maine... | reverse complement strand
GTGTGGTATGCACCGGACCAGGACTACGGCAGGGAGCAGAGCATCTTCGTCCCCTTCTTTGGCATTCCCGCTGCTTCCATCACCGCGACCTCACGGCTGGCACGACTCAGTGGTGCGGCCGTGGTGCCGTTCTTTCAGACCCGTTTACCCGGCGCCCGGGGTTACCGGCTGACACTGTACCCGCCACTCGATAACTTCCCGGGCGCATCGGTTGAACAAGACACACTGCGCGTTAACGACATTATTGAAGCACGCATACGCGAGCAGCCCGGGCAGTACCTGTGGGCACACCGGCGCTTCAAAAACCGTCCCGAGGGTGAACCGCAGGTTTATAAATAATCCCGCAGGAGCGGATCGCATCCGCGAGTATTTTTAACACCTGAGCATTATCGCGGATGCGATCCGCTCCTACGGATAGAAATTAATTTATGATGCATCAAGACATACACAGCATCCTGCTGATCACCCTCAGCAATATCGGCGACGCCGTCATGACGACACCCGTCTTGACAGCATTACATAAAAAACATCCCCTGGCTGTCATGGATATGGTTGCCGATGCTCGCAGCAGTGTGGTTTTCAGTCACTGCCCCTGCAAAGGTGAAATCTTTCTCAAGGACAAGCAGGCCGGCTGGCAGGGACTGATAAGGCTGGTAAAGCAGTTACGCATGAAGCGCTATGATCTCGTGGTTGACCTGCGCACCGACGGCCTGACCCTGTTATTACGCGCCAGGCGCCGCCTGACACGGCGTGGCAACAAGGCAGCGGGAGTGCATGCAGTAGAGCGGCATTTTGCTGTCATCGGTGCGCGTGAAGGAATCAGCGAGATACCCGCGACCTGTGTGTGGCTGTCACAGCACGAGCAGGAGTTTGCACGGCGGCAACTCGCTGTCCTGCCGGGTACACGCTGGCTGGCACTGGCGCCGGGGGCACGCTGGGCAGCCAAGCGCTGGCCACTTACTTCATTCCAGGCACTGCTTGAACAACTGCAACCACAGTTTGACGGCGTCGTGTTGCTGGGAGACAAGGGTGACGCTGACAGCTGTCAGCAGTTAACAGAGCACATGGCATTGCCGTGTCTCAACCTTGCCGGCAAGACGGACCTGTTACAGGCCACGGCGGTGTTACAGCGGGCAGCGTTATTTATTGGTAATGACTCCGGCCTCGGTCACCTTGCCGCTGCCTGCGAAACCCCCTCGCTAACAATCTTTGGTCCCGGCGACCCGCTCCGCTATCACCCCTGGCATCCACAGGCACGCTGGCTTCAGAGTGACAGTGGGGACATCGCCGACGTTGCGGTTGATGAGGTTGCTGCCGCCATCTCTGGTTTCCATGCTCCTGCGTGGGAACCAGAGGAAAACATCTTGCCACGGAAGCACACGGGGAAAAACGGAAGAAAAATACCCGTATAGGATTATTTCCGTGTTTTTCCGTGTGCTTCCGTGGCCAATTCAATGTTTTTATTGAGCAAACCATCAGCCGCAAGCCTCGCCAGCACGGTCTCGGGTGAAAGGCCCCGCAGGCAGGCATGCTGTCGCTGTGGCGGACACACCGGCAGGTGACAGGGACTGCAGGGCACCGGATTCAAAAGCACATGCGCGGCTTGCCCCAATGCATGACTGCGCTGCCAATCTGTCGGGCCGAAAAAGGCATACACCGGCAGATCCGCCGTCGACAATATATGCATCGGCCCGGAATCATTGGTCATCGCAAAAGCAGCACGCTGGCCGAGTGCGGCCAGTTCGACGAGGCTGAAGACAGCCGTTGCATCAATTCCGGTTTCAGCTGCAAGCTGCCTGTTCATATCACGCTCCGCCTCGCCACCCAGCCAGATGACGGTCAGGCCGCGGCTTTGCAGCGCCATCGCCAACGCCTGGAAACAGTGCGTTGGCCAGCACTTGCTGGGCCAGTGCTGACTGGCACCGGCATGCATCAGCACCAGCCGCCGGCCAGTGAGATCCTGCTGTTGCAGCCAGGCATCGACACGCGCCAGCGCGGCGCTGCTGACAGGCAAACACGGCAACGCCGGAGCGGCATCGATGCCTGCAGCAAGCAGCACGGCATTAAACCAATCAAAGGCATGAACGCCCTGGTTTCCGGGTAACGGCGTGTGTGTATAGGCCAGCGCAGGCGCCGGTCCGGCACGCAGCTGTGCCTGCGTCAGCAGCGTCATCACGCGACTGCGCAGTGAACCCTGCAGGTCATAGACAACATCGAATTGCTGACCTGGCAACCAGCGCAGCAAGCCGAGCATGCTGATCAGCCCCTTGCGTTTGAAGGTCACCACATTTAACCCGCAGAAGCCGTCGAGCAGTTCGCGGAAATCAGGTGCCGTCAGCAAGGTCACGCGGTCAGTGGCATGGGCCTCCAGCAGCCGTGCGACTTGCGGGGTGGCCAGCACGACATCGCCGAGGGCCCCGAGTTTGATGATCAGTATCTGCCTGCCAGTCGTGGCAGATGAGGCTGTCAGGGTAGACACATTCACTGACGGTGTAACAAATTACGTCTCTTCTTGCGCAACAGGGCAACCAGCTTGTCCCATGTCTTACGGACTCTGGCATTGACCCGCCCGGCATCATGGTAGGCCAGCAGGAAGCGCAGCCGGTCGCTGTTGCTGATGCCCGGGGTTCTGCGGTTGAAGGTATCGAGATCACGCACCAGTGCCTTTTCAGTGCGCCAGCGGCGCTTGGCCTTTTCCAGGTCAATGAGGCGCACATCCATCTGTCCGTGCAACTCGCCGATGAAGACATGCTTGGGCAGAAAACAATTCTGCTGGATACGATGACTGTGCATACACCTTGCCACGGCGGCTACGCGCTGAATCGTTTCATGCCAGATCGCCCGTTCAGGCAGTCCATGCTGCTGCCAGTACGCCATGCAATCTTCCAGCGAGGCGTACCCCGTCAGTTCGCGGGAAACCAGAATGGCGCGGCGGTCATCCGCCACACCACGCTCGGCAAAATACAGTACCTCCAGTGTCGGCACGCCAACGTCATGCAACATCATCAGGTTCTGGAATTCGCGCCGGAAGGTTGAAATACCCTTGAAGGGACTCAACCAGGAAAAGGTACTGTGATTCTGCTGGCGCTTGATAAAGACACCCTCACGGTGGCCGTCGGGGTATTCAACCTCCAGCCGCGACACACCGCTCCAGCCACCACGGCGCTGGTTGGGTTCCTCAAACCAGCCGATATCCAGCGCCCAGATCGATTCAAAGCTGTCCAGACCGTTGGCGGCGGCCATGGCCGGCCAGTCGTTGGCGCTGTAATCCTGCATGCTCTTGGTTACACCACACTATAAGCGATACGTCAGCACAAGGTCAGCCGCAACCTTCTGGCCATCACTGGTAAGCCGGAACGGGACACCCAGCTTGATATCGAAGTGATCGGTAAGTGTGTAAATGATCTCCGGGGCCAGACTGAACGCCGTGAAATCCTTGAAATCTGCCTCGAGTATCGCTTCCAGCACCGGCGTAAAACGCCCGTAATTATTAAGCATGAGTGCGCCGCTCGTGTACAACACGCCGAATGACGTGTCATCGCCTGACAGGTTGATATCATCAGAGTCCACGAAGCCCACGTAGCGCAGATTTCCCAGCAGGGTCATGGAGCCTTCCCGGATATCGCCATCCATTTTCAGGCCGAACTGGTAGTTGTAGCCGGTGTGATTGAAACGATCGATTTCATCACCGTGGTATTTCACCTTCAAGGTATCAAATCGGCGGCCAACACCTGCCAGCCAGGCGACGTTGGCACCGGTCTTGTCTTCCAGCCAGGAGAAGCGGCGCTCGTAGATGATGGAGGGGAATTCACGCACACCGCCAAGACCCTCGACATCGGCGTGGACGCCGTCATAGGGATCACCCGGCTTGTCATAGTCGCCATCACCGTTGGTATAGACAGGCAACAGAAATTCAAGCTGCGAGCGGTCATTGATCGGCCAGGTGAAATCCAGTGTCAGGGTGTAGCCGTCAAAATCCGTCATCTCCTCCATCGGCTTGTCCCTGAAAAACTCGGTCCGGAAATCCAGCGTCGGCGCCTGGTAGATCCTGGCATAGCGGGTAAAGATCGGTTCGACCATGGGCTTGCTGCCAGCCACGGCCACGCTAATGGGAAATGGCAGCAATAAACTGCCGAGCATCAATGCAATTACGCCGCTTCCCTGAAGTTTTCTCATAGCGATTGCATCCTGATGATGTGTTTGCGATACGCTGCCGGCTTCGCACCGCGGCGTGAAAAGTGCGCAAATTCTAGCATACCCATGCCGGAAATCTGCTGCCGGTTGGGCAAAGCAACGCAGTGGCATATCGTACATCTCTGGCAGGGTTGTTGGGCGCGCTGCGCTTTGCCCGGGCTACGGCGCTGCGGCGACCTGCTGATAGAGGTTGATGGTCTTGTTGAGCATGTCGTCCAGTGTATAGGGTTGCACCTCTGCCATGCCGGGCGGCGCTGCCATCCAGCTCGCCAGCCGCTCCGTTATCGCGGCCTGGTCACCGAACGGCACCAGGCCCGCCGGGAAGTGCCGTGCCAGTTGTTCTCCCACACCACCATGATCATAGCCGGCAACCGGGATCCCCAGGCTCAGTGCCTCGTTCACGGTGCGCCCAAAAGCCTCGGGGTAGCGTGACAGGGACACCACCACACTGGAGACCGACACGATCTCGCGAACGTCCTCGCGAAAACCGGTAAATGTAATTGCATTGGCGATACCAGCGGCTTTCGCGGCCATGTTCAGGCGACTGGCCAGGTTCCGGTCGCGCTTTGCTATCTCACCAACAACCAGGCCGTGAACGTCATGCCCCGCCTGTTTCAGCCCGGCAATCAATTCAATAAACTCAAACACCCCCTTGCGCGGCCCAACCCTGCCCGGCAAGGTGATGACATAACGGCCCTGCAATTGCGGGTAACGGCGATGCCAGTCTGCCAGCCACGCTTCACGGGGTGTAAATCCCCGCGGGTAAAATGCAGTATCAACGCCACGATAGATGACAGACAATCTTGCCGGGTCGATGGCCGGGTAATGTTTGAGGACGTAGTCGCGCGCAACATCGGAGACTGCGATCACCCGTTCGCCTTTCATCATGATGGCACTGTAGGCATTCACCGAGTACAGGCCGTGTATGGTGGTGATGAAGCGCGGCCGTGTCGTTGCAGCCATACTCGACCAGGCCAGCCAGGTCATCCATGCCGGCAGGCGCGAGCGGGCATGCACGATGTCGACATTGGCTGACTTCAGGAGACTCCTGAGCCGCGGGATATGGCGCAGGCTTGACAGCGACTTGCGCCCCAGCGGGCAACTGATATGTTCGCTGCCGCCGGCGAGGAGTTGCGGCAACAGGCGGCCACCCGCCGAGACTACCAGCGAGCGATGCCCGCGGCGCACCAGTTCTACCGCCACCTCCAGGGTCCCGCGTTCAACGCCACCGCCCTGCAGGGCAGGCAACACCTGCAATACCGTCAGGGATTTCTTTATGCGCCCCCCCAGCACCTGCAAATCTGCTCTGCAACGCGATTGGCCTCATCAAAGACCTCCTCGGAACGTGGCAATGGAATACCACTGGACCAGTGATTGAAACGCATCACGTTACCCGTGGCGACCAGCGCATCCACGCCCCTGACAATTCGGTCTTGCCGGCGCGGCGGTACCGACAGCAGGCCCACGGGGACGGCCGCCGTCAGTGCCTCGTAGATCATGGAGACACTGTCTTCCGTTACCCAGGTGCAGCAGGCGCGCTGCAACTGCACGGCCAGCCACGGGTCCGGCGTGTCCCGCCAGGAGTGAATAGTCAGTTTAAGATTGCGATTGAAGAGCATGTCGCGGACACGTTCCGCGAAACCGGGCGGCGTCCGCCGGGATGTCGTCAGCACCCAGTGGTGTACCGGGGAATAGCGAATCACACCGGCAAGCTGCTCGATGACCTGTTCGTGGTTCCAGTGGTAGTGACGCGATGGACCGCCAATCATCAGCAGCCCGCGCCTGTTAGAGCGACTGTCAGCGGCACGGGTAACGGCCTGCATGCGGTTGAGGCTGCCGCGTGTCGCCAGTACGTTGGCTGCCGGTCGCGGACGGTCATGGTCCGGAATGACACACAGGTCAAACCAGCGCTTCGGCAGGTCCGGGGTCATCAACACCACTGCCCGCCCGCCACGGGCACGGCGTGCGGCAAGCAACGGCAGATGCGTGGAGTGACCGGCACCGACCACCAGCCACGGGTCCGGCAACAGCGAGGCAGCCGGAAACTGGCCACGCAACCAGTCCATACCTGCACCGGGTGTGACCGGGATGTCATAACTGACCAGGGGTATGCAACGCTTCAGTGCATCAACCAGTCCCAGACTCTGACCGTCATGACCCGCCTTGGCATCGCTGAATCGCCACACCACCCTTGACTCGTCCTGCCATGCAGCAGGATCCGCACGAACGTGGCCGGCAGTCAGTCCCTGAGTGTGTAGTCGGCGCCGCAGTAGGGACATTTGGCCTTACCGGTGGCCTCGATGGAAAGATAAACCCGCGGATGGGAATTCCACAGGCTCATGCCATCCATGGGACAGTGCAATGGTAAATCTGCCGCGGTGACCTCGTAGCTGTTTTCCGCATTTGACGGAATCAGGCTACCGTCACCGGCTGCAGACGCGGTATCGGGATTTGGCACGTCAGGAACCTCGAATGTTTTTATAAAAATAATGGCCGCAACGCATTCTTTAGCCGCTTCAGCCTGTGAGGCGATTATTATACATAAGCAGGCGTGTGATATATGTCATATGACGCACCCCCGGGCGGCCCGCCAGCCATCGCCGCGACCCCGACATGCCCCCTGTTTCAGGGACATGGTGTAGTATCACGACAGGCAGGCGGGTACGCTCACGGCTGCCACCAGCATCAGCCCGGGGCCTTCAAACAACATATAAGCAAATGAATACTAAAGATTTATACATTCGGCTGTTAAAGTACCTGCTGCCTTACCGCAAGGCCTTTGTATTCTCGTTGCTGGCGACGGCGGCCTTTGCCGCGACCGAGCCCGCCATGCCGGCACTGATGAAGCCGTTGCTCGACGAGAGCTTTGTTGCCAACAGTTCCAGTAACCTTATTCGCCTGCCACTGTTGCTGATGCTGCTGTTTTTTGTCCGTGGCATCGCCAGTTTCATCAGCGGCTACGGCATGAAACTGGTGGCCAACCACATCGTTATGGACCTGCGCCGGGAAATGTTCGACAAGCTGCAAAGGCTACCGCTGCATTACTTTGACAACCAGTCGTCCGGTAACATCATTGCCAAATTCACCTTCAACGTATCACGCGTCACCAGTGCGGCCACCAACGTCATTGTCACCCTGGTGAAGGACACCCTGATTATCATCGGGTTGCTGGCCTACGCCCTGTACCTGAACTGGCAACTGACACTGATTATCATGGCCATCGTCCCGCCGACGGCACTGGTGATTCGCTACTTCAGCAAGCGCATGCGCCACCTCAGCCGCGAACTGCAGGATACCGTGGGAGAACTGACTCACGTGGTACAGGAAGGCATCAGCGGCAACCGTGAAATCAAGATTTTCGGCGGCGAGGAATACGAGAACAAACGCTTTAACAAGGTCAATAACTGGATCCGGCGCTACCGCATGAAGGTTGCCGTTGCCTCGGAGCTGAATGTCCCGTTGGTGCAGATGTTCACCGTCACCACACTCTCCGTTGTCGTCTATTTTGCAGCCATACAGGCACGCTCCGGTGAAATCACGGTGGGTACATTTGTCGCGCTGATCACGGCGCTGGCGTTACTGTCATCACCGATCAAGCGCATTACCAAGGTCAACGTACAACTGCAGAACGGCCTGGCCGCCGCAGAAAGCATCTTTGCACTGCTGGACGAAATCCCGGAACTCGACAACGGACAGAAAGCCATCGAAAGTGCACGCGGCAATATCCGCTTTGCAAATACCTCCTATACGCACCACGGCAGCAAGGGTCCGGTATTGCATGACATCAGTGTCGAGATAGCGGCCGGTGAAACCATCGCCCTGGTCGGCCCCTCCGGTGGCGGCAAGACGACGCTCGCCAACCTGCTACCGCGCTTCTACAACCCGGATGGCGGTCAGATCTTTCTTGATGGTGTGGACACCCAGGAAATCTCGCTGACCAGTCTGCGCAAGCAGATAGCCTACGTCGGCCAGCACATCATCCTGTTCAACGAAAGCGTTGCTACCAACATTGCCTACGGCGTGCAACGCAAGAACGTGTCTGCAGGGGAGATCCGGGATGCCGCGGAGAAGGCGCATGCGCTGGAGTTTATCGAAAAGCTGCCACAGCAATTCGATACCCTGATCGGTGAAAACGGTGTGCGTCTGTCGGCCGGCCAGCGTCAGCGCATCGCCATTGCCCGTGCGCTGATCAAGAATGCACCGATCCTGATTCTCGATGAAGCCACCTCGGCACTGGACACAGAATCGGAAAAAATCGTCCAGCTGGCGCTGGATGAACTACGCAACGGCAGGACATCCCTCATTATCGCGCACCGCCTGTCCACCATAAAAGATGCCGACCGCATCCTCGCCATGAAAGATGGCCGCATAGTCGAAGCCGGCACCCACGACGAATTGCTGCGGCTGAACGGGGTCTATGCGCAGTTGTACAACACCCAGTCCAGTCAGCACATCGATACCCTTGAAAGCAGCAGCTGAAACCGCTTCAAGGCCAAATTTTCTGGCACCGCGTTTCTGGCCAACGTGGCTGGGTCTGGCACTGGCGCGTCTACTGGCACTGCTGCCCTACCGCCTGCAGCTTGCCGCGGGGTCCACACTGGGCAGACTGTTCATGCTCCTCAACCCCTACCGTCGGCTGATCGTGGACACCAACCTGGCATTGTGTTTCCCGGAACTGGACGACAGGGCACGGCAACAGCTCGGCAAACGCTTCTACAAGTCACTGGGTATCAGTCTCGTTGAAGAGGCCGCTGCAATGTGGGGTTCCGACCGCTTCTTCAAGCGTCTGGGACAAATACAGGGTCTGCAGCACATCAAGGACGCCCGGCAACAGGGCAAGGGCGTGTTGTTGCTCAGCGGACATTTTTGCTCGGTGGATTTCGCCGCCCGGGTGCTGTTAAGGGAGCAGCCGGTGTGCTTTACCTACCAGGAACTGCGCAATCCGTTGTCCAACCATCTCGTCATGAATGCCCGCGAGAAGTTTGCGCGCCGCATTATTCATCGCCATGATATCCGCGGTTTCATCAGGGCCCTGAAAGCCGGAGAAGTAGTGTGGTATGCACCGGATCAGAGTCTGGAGCGCAAAAACAGTGTCTACGCGCCATTCTTCGGAATCCCGGCAAACACACTGACGGCAACAAGCAAACTGGCTAAAATTACCGGCGCGGCGGTGCTGCCCTTCGAGATCAAGCGACTACCGGATGCCAGGGGTTACGCGCTGACCATCCAGCCGCCACTCGAGGACTTCCCGGGTGACAATGAAACGGCCGATGCGACACGTTTTAATGCCCTGCTAGAGGCACAAATACGTGAGCACCCCGAGCAATACCTGTGGATACACCGGCGCTTTAAAAAACGACCGCAAGGCGAAGCAAAGCTGTACCCGCCCAAGCCACGGCGTGCCAGGAGAATGGAACGCAAGAAAAAAATGCATGCCGCACAGGTACGTAAAAAGGGTGCATGAAGAGATCCATTGATGAAGATTCTGTTCTGTTGCCATTACGCAAAGATCCATGACTATTTCTGCGATCTCAGTCGACATGTCACTGACCACGAAACCGGTGTCATCGACCTTGCCGAGATCGAAAACAGCTATAGAGGCGTCAAATACGACGGCGACATTCCCTGGCGTGCCCTGTGGCGGATTGCACACCTCATTGAGAGTGGGCGGCGCGTGCGGCGCGGCAGCTTTTACCTGCGTCGTTACTGGCAGTGGCTCCCGGTCAGCGCCTTTCGCTGGTCGGTGCAGCTGTTCAAAGCCTACAGCGCCGTTATCCGCGAGAAATCACCGCAGGCGGTCTGCGTTTGGGGAGGGAAATACCGCGCTTCTTTGCTGGCACTGGCCGCACGCGCACAGCAGGTAACGGTCATCTACCTTGAACACGGTGTGCTGCCCTTCACCACCGCGGTTGATCTGCAGGGCATCAATGCCGACAACTCACTTCCCAGGGATCCGGAATTTTACCGCGCACTGCCTGCGGCGCCCGCACGGGGTAACGAAGCCACGCTCGACGTCCGCAAGGCAACACCCGGCAAACCCGGAGAGGATGCCGGTGTGGACGCGCTGCCGCTGCGCTACATCTTTGTCCCCTTCCAGGTCGACTCCGATACACAGATCTTGCTGCAGTCGCCGTGGATAAAGGACATGCGCAGTTTTTTCAGGCTGCTGCTACGGGTCTTCAAACAGCTCGAGGACCCGCAACTGCATCTCATATTCAAGGAACATCCCAGCTCTGAATCGGTATACCCGGAGCTGCACCGTGAAGCCGGCAAGGAGTCGCGCATCCACATCGTCAATAACTTCCTGACCCAGGAACTGATCGAGCAGGCAGAAAGCATTGTCACTATCAATTCCTCGGTAGGCATAGAATCACTGCTGTTCGACCGTCCTGTCATTGTCACCGGACGTGCCTTTTACAACATACCCGGCCTCGTCATGAAGGCAGAATCAGAGACAGAACTGTTACACTCGCTGCGCAGTGTAAAGACATTCCGGAGCGATCAGCTATTGCGCTGTAATTTTCTGCACTACCTGGAAACGGACTACCTGGTGCCGGGAAAAAAGTTCAGCAGGGACGAGGGGCATCTGCAGGCAATGGCTTCAAGAATAACCCGTTTGCTGGAGCTGCAAGCCACTTAAATCCGGACATATTAACCGTATAATAACCTATCAAACCCGGCTGGCCGCCGGGCAGATCATCACAGGGACATGCATGCATACACCGATTCAATCACTCTGGGTAGGGGCAGAATTATCCCTGCTGGAGCAGCTGTCGATCACATCGTTCCTGAAGAACGGCCATCCCTATGAACTGTATATCTACGGTGAAGTGTCCGGCATTCCCGAAGGAACAACAGTCAGGAACGCGAATGACATCATCCCGGAGAAATACATCTTCACCACCCGCGGCACCAGCGTCGCCTGTTATTCAGACTGGTTCCGCTGGGAACTGCTGTACCGCAACGGCAACTACTGGGCGGACATGGACATGGTGTGCCTGCGACCGTTTGATTATGCGGATGACGTCGTGTTCGGTAATTTTTACTCCAATAC
>Ga0316194_10003310_pt1 | contig 11250 bp, 8 predicted proteins | sample CroRivsedime1_MG_FD_204936 | JGI IMG/M metagenome (GOLD analysis project Ga0316194, IMG submission 204936) | Coastal sediment microbial communities from Maine, United States - Cross River sediment 1 | ecosystem: Environmental > Aquatic > Marine > Coastal > Sediment | place: USA: Maine... | reverse complement strand
CGGCCAAGATCATGATGCGGCAGAAGAGCGGCCGGATCGTCAATATCGCTTCGGTGGTCGGGCTCATGGGCAATGCCGGCCAGGCCAACTACTCGGCATCGAAGGCCGGTCTCATCGGGTTCACCAAATCCCTCGCCCGTGAGCTCGGACCTCGAAACATCACCGTCAATGCGGTGGCGCCGGGTTATATCCAGACCGCCATGACCGATGCCCTCACCGATGACCAGCGCGTCGCACTGATGAAGACGGTCGCCATTCCCCGTCTCGGGACGCCCACCGATGTAGCGGACGCTGTCACTTTTCTTGCCGGTCCTCATGCCTCTTACATCACCGGCGTCGTGATCAACGTCTCGGGTGGTTTGTATATCTGAGGGGACTCGATGCTGGATGCCGGTCGATTGTCGATCGAGTCATGCCGTCGCAATCCACAGATCGCGCAGATCGACACAGATGACATCGAATCACCGCACCGAGAAACCGCAGATTTCCCTTACGGCGCCCAACGACGTCTCGCCTGGAAGTGACCATCGTATGGACAGGGCCGGGACGGCCCTGAGAAATGCTTGACAGACCGGAAAGGGAGTCCTCTGCGCTACACTTGGCGTGGAGGCTTCAATGCCAAACGATGGGATGAAGGTTGCCGACATCATGTCCACCGATGTGATCACCTTGATCGAGGACGAGACCCTGGCCCACGCCAAGAGATGCATGAATCGAGGTCGGATCCGCCATCTGCCCGTGCTTCGGGGGAAGAAGCTCGTCGGCCTGGTCACCCACCGGGATCTTCTGGCGGCTTCGTTCTCCATCTTCGCCGAGGTCGAACCGGCCGAGCAACGTCGGGTCTTCGTCACGGTTCCGGTGACCGAGGCCATGCACCGTGACGTGATCACGGTGGGCCCGGATGAAGGGGTCGCCGAAGCCGCACACACGCTCCTCGACAACAAGTGGGGCTGCTTGCCGGTGGTCAACGACGAAGGCGATCTACTCGGCATCGTCACCGAGGCCGACTTTCTCAGGTTGACCGTACGCTTGCTGGCATGACCATCCTCGACTGGGTGCTGGTCGTCGTGTGGGCCGGCATCACCCTGGGCGGGTTCTTCAAGGGCGCGATCCGAATCGTCTTCGGGCTCGGGGGCGTCGTACTCGGACTCTGGTTGTCCGTGGTCGCGGGCCCGGATCTTGCCGTCAGTCTCACCGGGCTTGTGAACAGCGAGTGGCTCACCCTCGGCTTGGCGTATCTGCTCCCGCTCGTCGTGGTCGCACTGCTCTGCCTCCTCGCCGGTTGGGGAATGGAAAAGACCCTCGAAGCGCTCAAACTGGGTTGCCTCAACCGTCTGCTCGGCGCAGGTCTGGCCGGTGCGGCCGCGGCCGTAGTTTTGGCGGTGCTCCTGGTGACCGCGGTTCGACTTTCGCCCGAGCTCGCCGCCATCGAGGAGCGCTCGGTGCTTCTGGCGCGGGTCCAGACGGCCCTGGGTTGGTGGGAGGGAGAGGCTCAGGAAGCCGAGGCGCCGGCGCCGACCGACGAAAACGAAGCGGCCGACGAGGAGTCGAGCGGCCGGTAGAGCGTGTCCCGCAGGACCGGAGTCCTCCCGGCTTCGCGGATCAGATACTCGAGCCGTTGGCGTTCGAGCCCGGTGCCGGCGGTTCCGCCCGCAGCGTAGGTGATGCGTTCGTCCACCACGGTCCCATCGAGATCGTTGGCGCCGAAGTGAAGGGCGACCTGGGCGATCTTCTCCCCGAGCATGATCCAGTAGGCCTTGATGTGCGGAATATTGTCGAGCATCAGGCGGGTGGTGGCGATGGTCTGGACATCGAGACGACCGCCGGTGGGCGGCAAGTGATCAAGCTCCGTGTTCTCGGGGTGGAAGGCGAGGGGAATCATGCACTGGAAGCCCCCCGTCTCATCCTGGAGTTCGCGCAGCGAGATGAGATGATCGATTCGCTCCTCAGCCCTCTCGACATGGCCGTAGAGCATGGTGCAATTCGAGCGGATACCGGCACGGTGGACCTCGCGGGCGATGTCGAGCCAGCGGTTGCCGTCGGTCTTGTGGTCGCAGATTTGGTTGCGGACGCGTTCGGCGAAGATCTCGGCGCCGCCTCCCGGGCAGGAGTCGAGGCCTGCATCCTTGAGGCGTGAAATCAGCTCGGTGAGTTCCATCCGCGATGCGGTGGCGATGAAATCGAGCTCGATCATGGTCAGTGCCTTGAGGTGAATCCATGGGAAGCGCAACTTGAGTGCGCGAAAGAGCTCTTCGTAGTAGTCGGCGCGAAGCTCCGGGTGGAGTCCTCCGACGATGTGGAGCTCGGACACCGACTCGTCGACATCGCGGGCCGCGACCTCGACAGCCTGTTCGACGGAGTAGGTCCAACCGCGTTCACGGTCGCGCCACGGTACGTAGTACGCACAGAGCTTGCATGAGGCGACACACACGTTGGTCGGATTGAGATGGCGGTTGATGTTGTAGTACGTACGATCGCCGTGGAGCCGTTCGCGGACGATGTTGGCCAAGCGGCCGACGCCGAGCAGATCGTGGGTGGTGGCGATGACGATGCCGTCTGATCGGTCGAGACGCTCGCCGGCCAAGACCTTGTCGGCCACGGGGGTCAAACGGTCGTCGAGGAGCCGGAGACCGGCGGTTGTGGTCATGGACATCCGCCCATTATCAATGAGATCGGTTCTCGAAACAAGGGACTCGCCGCGGCTTGAGGTTCAACTCACTTGAGCTGGAGCGACTGGAGGAAAAGCTCGTTGGACGAAAACTCGCGCACCTTCTGCAAGAGGAGCTCCATCGCTGCTTCGGGTGACAACGACGACAGGGCGCGGCGCATGAGATAGAGCTTTTCGACCTGTTCCTTCGGGTACAGCTTCTCCTCTTTCCGGGTTCCCGACTGGGGGATGTTGATCGTCGGGAAGATCCGTTTTTCGAAGAGCCTGCGATCGAGCACGAGCTCCATGTTGCCGGTGCCCTTGAACTCCTGGAAGATCACCTCGTCCATCCGCGACCCGGTGTCGATGAGACAGGTGGCGACCACCGTCAGGCTGCCGCCGTCCTCGACATTCCGCGCCGAACCGAAAAAGCGCCGCGGCTTCTCCATGGTGCGGGAGTCGATTCCGCCGGACATGATCCGGCCGGAACCCTTCTGCAGGTTGTTGAAGGCGCGGGACATCCTGGTCAGCGAGTCCATGAACACGATCACGTCCTCGCCCATCTCCACCAATCGACGGGCGCGCTCGAACACCATCTCGGAGATCTGGATGTGCGACTCCAAGCTCTGGTCCGTTGACGAGGCGAAAACCTCGCCGCGGGAGATGCTTCGCTTCCAGTCGGTGACCTCCTCGGGGCGTTCGTCCACCAAGAGCACGAAAATGGTCGTATTGGGGTGGTTGATCGCGATCGCGTGCGCCATCTGCTGCAGCAACGTGGTCTTGCCGGCCTTGGGAGGTGACACGATGAGACAGCGTTGGCCCTTCCCAAGCGGGGCGATGAGCTCCGCGACCCTGGGCTCAACGAGATCGGGCTCGGTCTCGAGATTGTACCGTTCGAGGGGATCGATGCTGATCAACTCCTGGAACGGAAGAGCCTTGGCGCGATATTCCTCGGGCGGCATTCCCTCGATGGTGTCGATTTCGAAGACCCGTGGCCGGTCGGTGCCGCGCGCCTTGGCTTCGACGAAGAGCCCGCTTTCCAGATGCAGCGTAGTGATCAACTCCGCGGGGACCAGGGGATCCGCCTTCGACGGTACGAAGTTGTTCTTGGCTGCAACCAGCGTCGGGCTGCCCTTTTCAGGAACCCAGAGGTAGCCCTGAACCGCAATCGGCGGACCCTTCGGGCCTCCGCGACGGCGGGGTCGCCGCCGGCGTCGACGTGGTTTTCGGCTGTTTGTTTTCTGTTGCTGTTCCGTATTCTCAGTCATACCTTCCCTCAAACACAGGGAGAATTCGACAAGGGCTCCACATCACCGAGCCGGGGTCCGAGTCATGAGGCTCGTCAGGGCCGCATGAGTTTCACGCTCACGAGTCGTGGCTCGCCACACAGAGAGCGGTCTTCGTCGAGCGGTGGTCTGGGCGTCGGCGACCTCCCCGGTGGGTTTCGGCCGCGCGCGAGGTAACGCCCGACTGACAGCTTACGACGAATACGCGCAGTCTGCAAGATCGGCTTCGAAATCGCGGGTCCCGTGATCGAAGATCTCTCGAGCCCGACAGGCTCATTCTCTCGGCCGCTTGACCTTGTATACGAATTGTATACAATCTTTCCATGGTCGATTCCCGCACCACCGCCGCTCCTCCGCGCCGAACCGCGGCCGAGGGGGTTTACCGGTCTCTCAAGCGGGACATCATCACCCTGTGTCACCGGCCGGGCGCCGCCCTCGCCGAGCAGGCCCTTGCCGACACCTACGGAACCAGCAGGGTGCCGGTGCGCGAAGCGTGCCGGCGGCTCCAACAGGAGGGGCTCCTCACCGCCATCCCCTACAAGGGCTACTTTGTCAGCCCGATCTCGCCGAAAGAGATCTCCGACAGCTTCGAGCTCAGAACCGCCATCGAGACCCGCGCCGTGGCCCTCGCGGTCACCCGCGCCACCGACGAAGAGCTCGATCGCCTCGGGGAGCTCGCGGCCATCGAGTACACCTACTCGGACTGGGCGTCCTACGTCGACTTCCTCGACAAGAACCTCGGGTTTCACCTCGAAGTTGCGTCGTTGTCGCGGAATGACCGTCTGTTCGCCGTTCTCCGCAACCTGCTGGTCTCCATGCAGAGGTTCTTCTTTCTCGGCCTCGATCTCGGTGACTTCGGGCCGGAGATGCGCAACGAGCACGAGCTTCTGGTCAGCCACATGAGGCGTCGGGATGTCGCGGCCGCCGCCGCCTGCGCCGAGGAACAGATCACTTCTTCATTCGAACGCATTCGGCGCGCCCTTGCCGCTGCAGACAACGTTGAAATTCCAATAGCCGAGGTGTGACATGAGCGATTTCGTGTACTTGGACAATGCGGCAACGACCTTCCCCAAACCGCCCGAGGTCATCAGGTTCATGTGCGACTTCTACGCCACCCGCGGCGTCAACCCCGGGAGAACCGGTTTCGATCTCGCCCTCGAGGCGGAAGACACCCTGCTCGAGTCTCGCCAGGCGCTGACCGATTTCTTCGGCGGGACCGATCGAAATCGACTGGTCTTCTCGCTCAACGTCACCGACGCGCTCAATCTCCTGATCGGGAGCGTCCTCAAACCGGGTGATCACGCCATCACCACCTGTCTCGAGCACAACTCCGTTCTCCGGCCGATGTATCAGTACAAAGCCATGGGCGTTGACGTCGATTTCGTCCCATTCGACGCCGACGGTTTCGTTGATCCGGCCGATATCGAGGCGAGGATCCGACCCAACACCAGGTTGGTCGTCATGAACCACGGGTCCAACGTCATCGGAACCATTCAGCCGGTCGCCGAGGTCGGCGCGATCTGCCGCCGTCATGGAGTGCTCTTTGCGGTGGACGCCGCCCAGACGGCAGGTCTGATCGATATCGACGTCGCCGAGATGAAGATCGACGTGCTCTGCTTCACCGGTCACAAGTCGCTCTTCGGACCGACCGGGACCGGCGGCATGTACATGGCCGAACACGTCGATCTCATGCCGTGCCGATCGGGCGGAACCGGGGTGAAGAGCGCGCTCAAGACCCAGCCGCTCGACTACCCATGGCGGTTCGAGTTCGGCACCCTCAACACCATGGGGATCGCCGGTCTTCTCGCCGGACAGCGCTGGATCGCTTCCAGGGGTGGGGTCACGGCGCTCTACGACGAGGAGATGGTTCACGCCACCCGGCTCTATGAGGCACTTCGGGACATGGACAACGTCACCCTGTACTGCGCCGACATGGCGCGGAATCATCTGCCGGTCTTTGTCTTCAACATCGACGGCCTGCCGGCCGACCAGGCCGGCCAGCTCCTCGACGTCGAACACGACATCATCACCCGTACCGGTCTCCATTGTGCGCCGCAGGTCCACGAGGGGATCGGCACTGCCGAGATCGACGGAACAGTGCGTTTCTCGGTGGGTGCGTTCACCACCGAATCGGACATCGCCCGGGCCATCGCCGCGGTCGCCGACATCGCGATGTATGCCAGGCAGAGGAACGGGAAGACAACGATGGCGATGGGTTGAGCGATACGGAAAAAGGTCCTGCCGCGAAGCTCCTTGGCGTGCTATCAAGATCCCGGGGGATTTCATGAGACTGTTTCTCGCGCTGTGCTTGCTCGTTCTTCTCGTTCCTTGCTCGGGGCTCGCCCTCGACGTCGACACCATGGACAGGATCAACGCCGCGTCGGATGAGCTCTACCCGGAGCTGGTCGAGTGCCGGCGTTGGTTCCACAGCCACCCAGAGCTCTCCAATCGAGAGGTTGCCACCTCGGCCGAGATCGCACGTCGCCTGCGCGAGATGGGCTACGAGCCACGCACCGGAATCGCCGGTCACGGCGTGGTCGCGGTGCTCGAAGGTGGCAAGGCCGGCCCGGTGGTGGCCTGGCGCTCCGACATTGATGCTCTGCCCATCGACGAGGCGGTGGATGTCCCATGGAAGTCCCAGAACCCGGGTGTGATGCATGCCTGTGGCCACGATGTCCACATGACCGTCGGTCTCGGCACCGCCGAGCTGCTCATGGGCATGAAGGACGATGTCCCCGGCACGGTGATCTTCCTTTTCCAACCGGCCGAGGAAGGTGCGCCCCCCGGTGAGGAGGGCGGAGCGACGTTGATGCTGAAAGAGGGGGTCTTCGACGATCCGACCCCGGTTGCCGTCTTCGGGTCGCACGTCATGCCGAACCACGAGGTTGGAACCATCGCCTGGGGCAGTGGCGGGGTCATGGCCTCGGCCGACCGCTTCACAATCAACGTCACCGGCCGCATGACCCACGGGTCCGCACCCCAGGACGGGATCGACGCCGTTTGGATCGGGTCGCAGATCGTTGACGGGCTTCAGGGCATCATTGCGCGTGAGGTCGATGCCCGAAAGCCGGCCGTCGTCTCCGTCGGCACCTTCAAGGCGGGCAATCGCTTCAACATCATCGCCGGCTCGGCCGAGCTCACCGGCACCGTCAGAACCCTCGAACCGGAAGCGCGCGATCAGATCGAGGCCGCCATCTCCCGCATCGTCGAGGGTGTCTGCACCGCCCACCGGGCGAGCTGCGAGGTCGACTACCAACGGTTCACCCCGGTGCTGGTCAACGACGCCGAGTTGACATCAGCGGCGGTCGACATCCTCCGCGCCGCCCTCGGAGACGACGCTGTTCACGAGGCCGCGCCCATCATGGCGGCCGAGGACTTCGCCGAGTACGCCGAAGTGGTGCCGGGCTTCTTCTTCATGCTCGGTGTCGGTAACACCGATAAGGGCTGGACGAGCTATGTCCACACCCCGACCTTCCAGCCCGATGAAGAGGCCCTCAGGGTCGGCGTTCGCGCCGCGTCGGCGCTGCTGCTCGGAACCCTCACCGGCGAATAGTCGCCATCAGACGGCGTTGGGGAAGAGGACCGAGAACGCCAACCAGGCCACCCCGAGGGTCAGGATCAGGTTGAAGCTCTGCCCGACAACGTAGAGCACCATGGGTTTTCCACCCTCCATCTGCGCCGCCAGCTCCTTGAAGTTCGACTCGAGCCCGATGGCGACGAAGGCGAGACAGAAGAACCAGCCCCGGAGCGGGGTCGTCACCGTCTTGAGGACACTCGACTCCACGAGCTTGAGCCCATCGCCATTGAAGAGCGACCCGAAGAGCGGCGACAGGACAAAGCTGAAGAGAATCGAGGCGGCGACGAAACCGACGATGAACTTCGGGAAACGAACCCAGATCTGACCGAGCCCGGGTCGAGGGGCGTCGCGTTCGCGCTCCACCGAGGTGATCCAGAACAGGGCGACGAAGAAACCCACCACACCGATGAGGATGTTCTGGATCATCTTGACCACCGCGGCAACCGTCTCGGCATCCGGACCGAGGAAAGCTCCGGCGGCCACGACCGCGCCGGTGGAGTCGATGGTTCCACCCATCCATGCCCCGCCCAGTACCTCACTCATGCCGACCCAGTGGATGAACATGGGCATGAAGATCATCATGATCACCGTGAAAATGAGGGTCATCCCCACACCCAGGGTCAGCTCCTCCTTCTTGGCCCGGGTCGCGGCCGCCACCGCGATGGCCGCGGAGACACCGCAGACCGAGGTGGCGGCGGCGATGATCATCACCAGCGGTTTGCTCGTCATCTTCAGAACCCGGTTGCCGAAATGCCACATGAAGATGATCACCGTCGGTGTCACCAGCCAGGCGACCATGAGGCCGGGAACGCCGATGGAGATGATCTTGCCGAAGAGGATCTCGGCGCCGAGCAGGACGAGCCCGACCTTGATGTACATTTCGGTGCGGACCCCGGGCTTGATCCACTCCGGCGTCCCGACGGTGTTGGAGATGACGAGACCGATGGTCAAAGCCCAGGCGGCGTAGCTCAGACCGAGGGACTTGATGGTCTGTTGATTGGCGATGGCGAAGGAGATCACCGCGAGGATGGCGACCACCGAGAATGCCGGCGCGTATCTGCCCACATTCTGACCCATGACCCGAACCCCGATGGCCGTCAGAAGCATGATCAGGATCATGCTGACGACCAACGACCAACCGATGGGCGCAACCCGCTGAGCGGTGATGCTGAATCGGCCCTCACCTATGACCATCGATGCCGAGGGCACCACCTGCGATTCATATCCCCGAGCGCCGAGGCCGCCGGGGTCCGGTTCAGATGGACTGAACACCAGCTCTGACTCACCACCCGCAAGGAGAGCGTTGACCGAGATGGTCTCACCGTCGCCCTCACGGGACGAGACCACCAGCAACTTGACGCCGTTGACCGCGGAGACGACCTCGGCGGTGGCGAGGGCCTTCTTCGCGTTGATCCCATCGGCAAGCCCGGCGAGGGTGGTCGGCTCGTCGATGTCGATCCGGGTGGTCTTGGAGCGGTAGAAGACATCGCTCGGGCTCGAGACCCACTTGCCGAGTTTGGGCACCCGTTTGGTCGACATGTGTCCCGACAAAGTCAGCATCGCCAGGACCGTGGCGATGAGGAGAATCGCGAGACCGAACCATACGGTCCACCAGTCCTCTTCGGTGAGCAGGGCGCTGCGTCGTTTTTCGGCGTTCATGGTCTCACCCGTTCCTCATCCCGCGGATGACGTCGATCTGTCGCGTTGGTCGAGAGCCTCGAAAGAGGGACAGTCCCCGGCGAGCAGGGGGTCGAGAAACCGGTCGAGTCGCCGGCAGAACCCGGCATGACCCCGCGCCGAGGAGTAGCCGGACCCGAAGACCAGTATGCCGGGGACCTCGGCCTCGAGGTGTTCGGGATCGTCATCGAAGTGGACGCAGGATCTGCAGGTGAGATTCATCACGGTTTCGGTCTCTGGTTCAGCGGCTTCCATCGCTCGATTTCGCAATCTGCTGAACTCCCCGGGCTGTTCCGGCAACCGCAAATATATCAACGACTTGAGATGTGGTTGACCGGTCAGTTCCGCTGGTCTGTCCAGGCTCGAGTTTATCACGTGGGAAGGATGCAAGAAGGGCGCGGATCGCAGAGATGCCTGCTCTCGAGGCGATTGAAAAACGCGAGTATATGGAGAGGGGTTGACTGCGATCTGTGCCTCGGTGCATGAGAAACGAGGAAAGCGTAGCCCGGCTCCGCCTTCGGCTTCGACGTGGATCGGTCATCACAGGCAGGAATTTGAGACTAGGTATTATTCTAATGGTTAGTTAATGAAAACCGTTCCTGAATGGTCTATGCTATCTACTCAGACCGGAGGGCGGTTCGAAGAAGGAGTTCGCTTTCGGTGCACGGAACGCCGACAACCAGCATCCCCCACTCGCCTCCCGCCGAGCTTTTCGGTCGGCGAGGTGTCCGTCGGGGTTGATGTGCCAGCTGCAGCCACCCCCCCCGAATCGGCTGGAGGCAAAACTGCAGTGGCTACCCACAGGTCCCCGGAGATTGTCCATGACGACATCAAAGCTCGGCCTTGGTCTATGTATCCTTTCTGTCCTGGTCTCAGCCACCATCATTGCTGAGGCCAACGGCCCGATGGTCTCGGGCCAACTCGAGATCCAGGGGACGCGTCTGACCGTCTACGACGACGGGACGGCGAACGATGCTGACCAGGTGCTCGATGTCGGTCAGCAGGCTCGCGTTCGCACGTGCTACGGGAGCTCCTCGGGGGGCTGCGGAACACACCATCCGAGTGATCCGAGCATCGCCGGGCTCGCGGTTCTGGGTGAACTTCGCGGCCCGGAGCTGCCGCAGGCGATTCCGCTCCGCACCTATCCTGGTGGCGCGTTCGAGATTCCAGGGTTCCAGCAGGAAGGCGACTACTTCCTCGAGAACATTCGCCTCGTCAACGACTCCACCGGAAACGTCCTCGGCTCGGCTGAACCATCAGTCGCGCTGCTCCGGGTTCGACAGATCGCTCTGGCTTCCGCAACCGTCACTACGCTCAGCCTCGAAGATCTCGCAGCGAGAGGCATCGCCATCAGTCAGGAGAACTTCCAGGCGTTCAACTTCGCCGTCGGTTTCTACTTCGGTGAGGAGTTCGTGTCGATTGACTTGCCCGTGATTTACCAAGGAAACGGCGAGATCGATCCTCTCGGCCGGCCGACGGTGAATCTGGATGGCTTGCCTCCGGAAGTGGCCCATGCGGTTTCGAGATGGCAGCCGCCGTCGATCGTTCCGTTCACCCTCGAGATTCCCGAACAAGATCTGATCGAGTATTCCGAAGAACCATACGAACCCATCACGTTCCCCGTATTCGGCGCCATCGTTCTTCCCGGAAACGTGTCGTTCCTCAATCAGTTCTTCGACGCACGTCTGATCATCGCCAATGGAGCGCCTCTGGGTTCGGCTGTCGATCTCGCAAACCTGACGGCGACGATCCAGCTTCCCGACGGAAACGTATTGCGGCTTGCCCGTACTGAACCCCCGGTTTCGCCGGGTCAGAGCGTCCCCCTGTTGACCGAGACCGGCGACCACGTTGTTCCACCCGATGAAGCCGCAACAGCCACCTGGACGATCGAAGGCCTCGCGACAGGAACCCACGTCCTTCGGATGGACGCCTCAGGCGAGATCATCCGTCCCGGGCGTCCGACGGTTCCTGTTGAGACCAGTGCCCAAGCTGCGGTAGAGGTTGTAGACGCCCGATTCCACTTGACCTTCAGTCATCCCGACGTGGTTCGGGAAGGGACGGAA
>Ga0316194_10003309_pt1 | contig 11251 bp, 11 predicted proteins | sample CroRivsedime1_MG_FD_204936 | JGI IMG/M metagenome (GOLD analysis project Ga0316194, IMG submission 204936) | Coastal sediment microbial communities from Maine, United States - Cross River sediment 1 | ecosystem: Environmental > Aquatic > Marine > Coastal > Sediment | place: USA: Maine... | reverse complement strand
GAGGTGGCACCGGCCCCTTCCAGGGCCATCCTCATACCCCCAGCTCTGCTGGTGGTCGCTGATTTTGATTGATTAGGGCGCAAGTTTTTTGATGATTTCACCATCACCGGTTAACATGAATATCATAAAATTATTTTTGACAGCGTCTTTGGCCAGCTCGTCAAAGCAGATTGCCTGAACTTCGTATTTATGTGCCTTCTCGGTTTTCATTTGTATCAAGCATTGCTGAGCATCTTCTTTGTTGTAAAAGGCAGGGATAAACGACTCATTATTATCTTCATCGAGCTGTCCCAAAAACTGCTCATTTACGCCGGGATTCTGCACGACCACCCAGATCCATGTATCTGATTTTATTTCTTTGTCCATTTTAAGTCAGAAGATCATCCTCAGTTTCATTCGCATTTTTGACACCCTTGCGTTGCCATTCAATTTGATTCTTTATTTCGCTAAGTATGAATGAGCTTTTCAAACTCTTGGCAAGAATGTCATTGCTTGGTTCTTTTCCAATCGTTTTTTTTACAAATTCACGGACGGAACCCACCGCCGCCTGGATATTGCTGGTGAAAACGCCGCCTTTAGTTAAAACGTTTTTGCCGGGACCGGTCATTAAGTTTAAGGTCCAGAAAGGCCCTCGGATCTCAATTTGATCTTTATCATCTTTATTTTCCGATGTTTTTTTTAGCTGATACTTCACCTGATTTCCGATTTCGTTTAGTATAAAATAGGATTTCAGCATTTCAGCTATTTCATCCTGGGTCGGCTCAACTCCGGTGGCGACTTCGATATATCTCATTATCGTCAAGATGGCATCTTTGATGTTGTCCTCTATCCAGATAAGTTCCGCCAAAATCCACCCCTCTATGTTAATCCATTATTTGGTCCCGAAAATTTTATCTCCGGCATCGCCTAAACCAGGTAGAATATATCCGATATCATTCAATTTTTCATCAATAGCGGCGATGTAGACTTCTACATCCGGATGGGCGGCGGTTAGTTTTTCGATGCCTTCCGGTGCGGCAACCATGAAAATACCCTTTATCTGCTGGCAGCCTGTTTTTTTGATCAAATCGATAGTGGCGATCAGCGAACCGCCGGTGGCCAGCATGGGGTCTATGATCAGAGCTATCCGCTCTTCCATGGCACTAGTCATTTTGACATAATATTCAATCGGTTGCAAGGTTTCTTCATTGCGGTACAGGCCGACCACGCTTACCCTGGCAGACGGTATGAGATCTAAGACGCCGGGCATCATCCCCAGACCCGCTCTTAAGATAGGTACTACGGTTATTTTCTTTCCTTTTATTTTTTCAACTTGAACCGGCCCTGCCCAGCCCTGAATCGTTTTTGTTTCCGTTTCAAGATCTTTGGTAGCTTCATAGGTCAAAAGGGTCGCCAACTCCGATGCGAGATCTCTGAAATCTTTGGTGGTTACATTGTTTTCTCTCATTAATGCGAGTTTGTGTTTGATCAGTGGGTGATTCACCACATGTACGGGCACGGCGACCTCCTTTTTGCAATATGATTAGCGGATGCAAGTAAGATGGCAATTGACAGACCACCTTCAGATGATTGAATATTGACTATTTATTGAAATTAATTTTATGTGTCAAGATCTCAGAATGGAAATTGTGGGAATTCAAATTGACCTCAACACCAAGGTGAAGGATCATAAGAAAAAGGAAGAATTCACTTATCGAGGGAGTGTTTGATTATCGGTGTTTCGTATTTTGCATTTTAGCAGGTTGATATCAAATACAAAATACGAAACACCGGAAATTTGATAAATCTGACGTTCTACGGATTTATTCAAATTGACCCAACGGTCTTTTAAAGGTAAAGGCAGCGGGATCTTTGACAAGCATTTCGCCGGCGTCGCCTATATTGCCTCCTAAGGCTGAAAAGGGCGAGGATACGACAAAAAACACACAACCGACAGCGGTTGCGACAAGGCCGACAGGTCGGAGCACGACAAAATCAAACATCATTTCACCGCCAGTGGGATCTTCTTCATCCCAATATTCTGCGGCCAAGGTGCTGGTAGCAAACGGCATGATTATCATGGCTGCGATCATCGCAATGATTAGGAACTTTTTCGCAATTTTAAACATTATTTTCTCCTTCATATGAAATTGGCTATTTGACGATCTCTCAATTTATATTTATTATATCGGCCTTTAGCCGAAAATATCAATGTTTTTGTTGAAAACATCGAATCCCCACCGTCAAATCATCGTCATCGAGATGCCGAATCAAATGGAAACGGTTGTGAAATACATAGAAGTGGCCATTGCGCTGCCGGTCTTTCAAACATTTACTTACAGCGTCCCCGAACCCTTTACCGATTTTATGGCCACCGGAAAAAGAGTCCTTGTCCCCTTCGGACAACGTCGGGTAACCGGCTACGTATTTGGTGAAAGCCAGGGGTCCAGTGTAAAGGAGATCAAATCAATTCTGGATATTCTCGACGAAGTGCCACTTTTTCCGTCATCGATGGTACCGTTTTTCAAATGGATTTCCGACTACTATAAATATCCAGTTGGCCAGGTCGTCAAAAATGCGCTTCCCGGCGGCTTAAATATTCGTGATTACGCATCGGTCGCTATTACCGAAAAAGGGCGACATGTGCTTGCCCATGATCGACTGGCAACGATTGCCAGAGACGTTTTGGGCCAATTGCGATCCGGAAGTGTCTTGGTCAAAGACCTTAATAAAAAAATCAAGCGGGATATACCCGGTACCCTGTTGTACTCCTTTGAACGCTGTGGCTGGATTACGAAGGAATGGAAGCTTACCGGGCAAAAGACGAAAGCCAGATTGGAGCGTTTTGTGCGCCTGGCTGACGCGACGCTGCCGCAAGATCATCTGTCTAAGACCAGAACAAGAATAATCAATGTGTTACATATCGAGGGCGAAATCTCCTTAAAAAAACTTAAAGAAACCGTGCCTACTGCTGCTGCCCTAATTAAATCCCTCGAAAACGAGGGTTATGTGGCCACCGATTACAAAAGGGTGTATCGCGATCCTTTTGGTGAATCCATAGAGCCTGATCGCGCTCATATTTTAAATGAGGAGCAACTAAAGGCCGTCTCTCAATCCAGTAATTATCTGACTAAAGGGTATAAGACCTTTCTTTTGAGAGGTGTCACCGGGAGTGGAAAAACCGAAGTCTACATGCAGGTTGCCGCCGAGGCTTTAAAAAACAAGCTTGCGGTATTGGTTCTGGTTCCGGAAATCGCATTGATCACTCAGATGGAAAGGTGTTTTCGTGCCCGTTTCGGTGAATGTGTCGCTGTACTGCACAGCGCTCTGTCAGCAGGAGAGCGTTATGATCAATGGTCCCGTATCATACAGGGGCAGGCGACCATTGCCATCGGTGCCCGATCCGCCATATTTGCTCCCTTTCGCAACATCGGTGTGATTATTGTTGATGAAGAGCATGATGCTTCTTACAAGCAAGAGGGCAGCTTACGATACAATGCCAGAGATCTGGCGGCAGTCAGAGCCAAGCAAAATGAATGCGTGGCATTGCTGGGTTCGGCCACACCATCACTTCAGTCTTACTATAATGCAGCTATAAAGAAGTTCACCGAGCTTACATTGGAAAAGCGTGTGGAACAACGTCCAATGCCTGACATCCGCATCGTGGATCTTCGCCAGAGTAGAGATCTGCGCGGCATCCGACGATTTATCACGCCCGAGTTGCAACAGGCCATGAAAGTGTCGCTTGAACGCGGGGAGCAAATATTGCTATTTTTAAACCGTCGGGGATACGCCAGCTTTCCGGTCTGCGGTGCCTGCGGCCAGCCCATGCGCTGCAAACATTGCGATATTTCACTGACCTTGCACCAGCAGGCCAACGCCTATCGATGCCATTATTGCGGTTTCAGCCGTGCAGCCACGTCGAAATGTGAATATTGCGGATCAGATAAAATCAGGCATCTGGGTCTCGGTACGGAAAAGCTCGAGGCCATGGTGGCATCGGTTTTCCCCAAGGCCCGGATTGCCCGTATGGATCGCGACACCACCCAGCGGAAAGGATCCATTCTAAAGCTGCTAAAAGGACTTAAAAATAAGACCACCGACATTTTGGTTGGCACTCAGATGGTGGCCAAAGGCCATGATTTTCCCAATATCACCCTGGTAGGCATCATATGCGCAGACCTCTCCCTGAGTTTTCCGGATTTTCGGGCCTGTGAACGGACTTTTCAACTTTTGGCGCAGGTCGCCGGAAGAGCAGGACGCGGCGAAAAACCCGGCAGCGTCATTTTACAAACCTACAATCCGGATCATTTCAGTATTGCCGCAGCCAGACAGCAGGATTTTATTGCATTCTATCGGCAGGAGATCAATTTTCGCAAAGCACTTAACTATCCACCCTATTCGAGAATGGTACAACTAAAAATATCGGGCAAGGACCCACAGGAGACAGAAAACCATGCCCGCTTGATGGGCGATCTGTGCCGAGGGCTGAAAACACACCTCTCCGACGATTATCAACGCGTGGAGATCATGGGGCCAATAGAGGCATCTTTGACCAGAGTCGCCGGACGATACCGCTGGCAAGTGCTGTTGAAAGGTTTAACTGCCACAGCGCTGCATCAGTTTATTAATCAGCTTATGTCGGAAAATCCGAAAGTTTTCGCTCGACACACAGTCCAGGTGACGATTGATGTGGATCCTTATTTTATGATGTAAATTCCCAATTCCGAATTCATCTATCTGATTTCTGTTATCCGTCTTCTGTTCTCTGACATCTGTCCTCTGTCATCTGTGTCCAAAAAAGTTGCGCCTTGACATTGTGGGGCATGCGTCATAGAATTTTTCCAAGAGTTACCAAACCAAACCAATTTTGAGAAGGAGTTCATGATGATCTGTAAAGGGCTTTTTGCTTTGGCCGTGATAATTGGAATGACACTGTTTGCTGCAGTTGGATTTGGTGATCAAGATGATGCCGGACCGGTTGTTTTTTTCCCGCAAACCCTCTATGAATTTTCCCCGGTCTTGGATGGGGCAAAAGTCGTACACGAATTTGTCGTGCAGAACAAGGGGAGCGCAACGTTGAATATTGAACGCGTCAAAACCGGCTGAGGGTGCACGGCTGTCTCGTATACGAGACAGATCCCTCCCGGTGGTGAGGGGAAAATAACTCTGAAAGTCGATACCAAAGGATACGGTGGAAGAAAAATGAAAAAAAACGCGGGGGTTTATACCAATGATAAAACACGCCCGCAGCAGGACCTGGTCATCAGCGGCCAGGTTGAAACCTTTGTCACGATTCGTCCGAAACATGCCAACATGCGCGGAATTGTCGGTGATCCTATCAAGGGTACTGTGACCATTATTCCCGAAAAAAAATATCCTTTTAAGATTATCAATTTGCGTGCAAAAGACGGCAAGAACATCAAATACCAGCTGGAAGAAACCACGGTATCCGACACCACGGCATATAAGCTGAATATTGAGAACTTGAAAACAGACGCCGGCCGATACTACGATGCCATTATTCTCGAAACCGACAGCAAAATCAGGCCCCAGCTCAGCGTAAGGGTTTACGGTTATCTGCGGCCCCGCAAACTTGAATAGCCAAACTGCTGTATTTCCTCCGAGGGTGGGACAATACCATGATACGTTTTGAAGTCGTCGCATTTGATTGTGACGGCGTATTATTTGATACCGAGCAAGCCAATCGGGTTTATTATAGTAATATTCTGCAGCATTTTGGAAGGCCGGCGGTGACGGATGAACAGTTTACCTATGTTCACATGCACACTATTTTCGAATCCCTGGCATATTTATTTCCCGATGAAAAGACTTTAGCAGCGGCTCATCTTTTTCGTAAAACAGTGGATTATCGGCAATATCTGAGTTATTTCACAGTGGAGCCGCATTTGGTATCATTGCTCCAAAAACTCAAACCGAAATTCAAAACCGCCATCGCCACCAACAGAACCGACACCATGGATCGGTTACTTGCTGCCTTTGATTTGGAGGGATATTTCGATCTGATTGTAACGGCCAGCGATGTCGCGCGACCCAAACCCCATCCTGATGTACTGCTAAAAATCTCAGATCATTTCAACATCCCACCCGATCAGGTAATCTATATTGGTGATTCGCCACTGGATGAATTGGCCGCCAGGACAGCCGGAATGCCCCTGGTCGCCTATCGCAATCCGGAACTGTCTGCAGAGTACTACGTTAACAGTCTCAATGAGATTGAAGGTATACTTGGAGTAGGTAAGAATGGAAACTGAAATAACAGAAGAATATGAGGAAGATATGGCCCCAACAGATATGGAGTGGAAGCATCGTGTGCTATGCAGTGACGGCAGCTGTATCGGGGTGATCGGACCGGATGGGCACTGTAAAGAGTGCGGGAAAGAATATGAGGGCACCTTGGCGGAGGAGCATTTTTCAGAGAACGAAGAATCGTCCGCGGCGGAGGACTCTTTTGAGAAGGAAGATCCATCTCCCGACGATATGCCCCATGAGGCCCATGAGGCGGCCGAGCACGATGACTGGCAAAATCGGGTTTTGTGCAGCGATGGTAATTGTATTGGCGTGATCGGCCCTGACGGGCGCTGCAAGGAATGCGGCAAGCCATCCTGAATGACGAATGACGAGCCTCTGGAAGGAAGAATGGCGATTCTAATCATCAAGCGCCAATTCTTCGTCCTCGGCGAATTCGGACTTGATTAACGGTAGCCGTATCGTAAACACGGCACCGCCCTGGGGTACGTTGTTGGCGTACATTACACCTTTATGATCTTCGATGATGCCGTGACAAATAGAGAGCCCAATTCCCACTCCCATGGTCTTTTTTCGAGTGAAGAAAGGATCAAAAATTTTTACCAAATCACTTTCTGAAATACCGGGACCGTTGTCTTTAAAGGTTATGATGATATTTTCCTTCCGGTTGTAAGTGTCGATGCTGATTTCACCGCCGATTGGTGTCGACTGATTAAGCTTTTCCTGAATATCCGGTGCATTGGTAATGGATTCCACAGCATTGTTGATCAGGTTCATGATCACCTGACCGATTTGCTGGGGGGATGCGTTGATCGTCGATGTTTGAGCAGCCAGACTCAACTTGATGCTTACCATGCTTTTTTTCAAATGACTACGTGTCAGGGCGACCGTGTTTTTTATCACCTGATGGATATTCATGGGTTGTTTTTTTTCTTTGCCGGGGCGATTAAGGTCGATCAGGTTGCGAACGGTGTCTCGTATGCTGATAAACGCATTATTAATCAATTCTAGTTCGCCTAAGAGTTCCCTATCATGTTTATATTTCAAGCGGATGCCGCTCAGTAAGGCGGTAATACCCTGCAAGGGAGAATTAATTTCATGGGCAATAGATGCCGCCAGCTGTCCGGTGGCCGCCAACCCTTCGGATTTCAACAACTGATCATGAAGCAATTTAGTTTCGGTAATATCCCTGGCGACACATAAAAAACATGGTCTGCCAAGATACAAAACAGTTCGGCAGTTGATTTCGTTGGGAACAATTCTGCCGTTTATGGTTTTTATTCCGAGTTCAAAACGATACTCTTTTTCCGCACGCACCTCTCTGAGCATGCTTTTTACATAAGGTATCTGATTGGTTTCGACGATATCGGTGATACCAAGCTTTAAGATTTCGGCTCTTGTGCACCCGGTAGTTTCGAGCATCCGGTCGTTGGTTTCGATAAATTTGCCTTCACTGCTTAAAAGAAACACCGCTTCATTCGCATTATCGAACAATTCTTTGTATCGTATCAGTTCTTCGGCTTGTTTAAATTCAGTCGTGTTTGAGGAGATGATGGTTGCCGCAATGACTTTTCTATCAAGCCTCAAGGCACCGATGCGGATGGTATACCATTTAGGTTTGCGGTCAGAGCCCGTGCGTACTTCGAATCTTTCCGGCTCTCCGGTCTTAAAGACACTTTCAATACAATCTCGCGCGAGATCATGATATTGCATTGGGAGAAAGCGATACATGCTTTTACCGATGGCTTTTTCACGAGGTAATTTTGAGATCCTCTGATTGATGAAGCGAATAATGCCTTTTTGATCCACCGCGATGATCATGTCCGGTGCGGTAGCTATCAGGGTACGCCACAGCACCTCTGATTCATTTAGCTTTTGTTTGGCTGCCTTTAATTTGTTAATTATGGATTGCGCGTGGGAGCCGAACAAAATGAACAGGCATAATACGATCACTCGTAGATAAACATCATATAAATCAGGGCCGACAAGTTCGGCAATAAGATTGAATCTATTTGAAAAAAAAATATTCAATATGGAATCCAGCACCCAATAGATGATGGCTACAAAAATGACGGCCAGCACCATCGAATCCGAATACCTACCTATAACTGCAGTGTTCGCCTTGGTTTCAAACTCCGCTTTTTTTCCTAATTTCAGCGGATTGATGGTACCCAAGGGTGACTTTGTGAATTTCTTTCTGGAAGCATTCATAAAGATTGTACCTGCGGTTGTTCGTTAAAATAAGGGTAACCGTGAACGTCAACGACAATGATTTGAACCTTATGTTCTTTCTCTTTGTGCCTTGGCGTCCGACTGAATTTTAACAACAGAACTGTTGCCATTTAAGACAATCAACAGACACTTATTATCATAATCGACTTAAAAAGATAATATAAAAAAACAATGTCGACCTGACACGATGACATCCAATTTCGCATCAACTCAGATGCCTCGCGCAGATCAATCCTGAATTTTGGAAAACGGTGGAAAAGGGTAAAATGAAATGACAATTATAAATTGAATCCAAGGAGAGCAAAATCTGGAGGCTGAAAAGGAATTTGGAAGGAGCGATCACGTGTGTTAGGCATAAACAGACAATTTGTTATAGATGTTTCGACAAAATCGCATAAATGTCGCGATCTTTTGAAAATGTCACTTCAGCGGCAATCCGGTAATTAATCAGCCGATCTGCGGGTATCGATCCGGTGAATCGGCAGCCGTTTTGCCAGTCGATATAGATCGCTTTGGGACGTAAGCGACGCGGATTAATTTGGAGGTCCTTGCAAAGCAAACCGGCAAGACGCACCTTTTTGTTATATCTACAGGTTCGTTTAGAAAAGGGGATGTTACGGGTCGCTAAAATCCGATCCACAATTCCCTCATCTAAGGTCTCCAATACCTGGATAAGCGTTGCGTAGGCGCCTTTAGCACTGTTTTTGGATTCTTCCAGGGAGACAATGGAGTATCCCAGTTTATAGTTGGTAAAATTGACAACGCGATGATCACCCGCAATGATGCGATCATCATTATGAATGATATCCGTAAGTGATGGGTAGAATTGAGGCGGCGGGAAGGTTTGATTCAACCTGACTGAAAGTGCCCTGTAAGTGGTCGAATAATTACCAGAGGGATTCCAAACGGCCCAGCCGCTTGCACCACTCGCCGAAAGCCCATCGAGTTGTGCATTGATATCACCGGGTTGATACCAGAATCCTTGAACCCAGGGTCGTATTATTTTACCGGTGCGGCGTTTCATCCGCTTCATGCTTAACTCCATTATTTCCTGCGGATATTTTCCCGGTTCTTTTTTACCCAAAAACCCCGAAGGAAAATGGGAAGGATAGAGCATCGGGCAGATGACATCCACATGAGGCGCGATGGTTTCGATCAACTGACCCACTCCGAAATCCACTGTTTTCCAGGCCACCATGCCAAATACGTCAACTGAGATGGTCACTCCCGTGGGTTTTAGTTCGGCATGCGCCGATTCTAAAAATTTGCCGATGCATTGAGTTTTGTTCAACTGTCCCATATCGAGAGGATACTCGATGACCGAGAGATCACCGTCACTGGGGAAGCGAATATAATCAAATTGAATTTCGTCAAATCCGAGCGCAGCAAGTTCTTTGCAAAGCGCTAGATTGTATTCCCATACCTTCTGATTAAAAGGATTGGCCCAGTATAATCCCTTTTTGTCCGACCATGGGTTTCCGGACTGAATGTTAATAATTCCCATATCGGGACGTTGGGCTACCAGTTGATGATCGACGAACACATCCAATTTTGCAACCGTCCAAAGTCCTTGAGCTTTTAGCTGCCTCAAAGCGTTTTCGACCAATCCGTTTGAGGCGACTGCTCCGATTTCTGCGGCTTGCGCATTGTTGGATTTCCATCGGATCCGACCGTGTGGATCTTTGACGTGCAGAACGGCGGCGTTGATTCCCGCCAATTTTGCATAATGTACGAACGCATCGATTCTACGTTCGGTAAAACAATGTGATGGTAGATAAAGTGCAGTTATGTCTTCAGGGGTGCTGGCCGGACTTTGAGAAGTGGTCAGCAGCAGAATTGTGAGAATGATTGCAAGTTTCCACCATATCCCTTTGCATATTCGATCAGGTTTCAATTTAGACACCTCATTGTTTATTTTAGACTGATTCAAGGGTCCGTCAGACGCATCCGGGACGGCCACGAAAACAACATGGCAAGCGGGTGCGTTCGCTTAAAACGCTATCGGCGTTTTGGTTGAAACCTTAAGTAGGAGGTAGGCGTTCAGGGGTTCAAGTCCGCCCTGCCACGACGTGATGTGGCGATGAAATTGCTTTCACATTATATGGCTTGGCTTTCCAGCACCACATTTTAACATTCAAGGTCTGGGCCAGGGGTTCCATTCTCATCCCTGGACTGCAATTGGGATGCGTATTTATGAGAAAAGCGTCAGCTTAGAGAGACCTAATCCAAAATTTGGAGCCAAATTGGCAATTATTTGGGGGAATGGGTATTTTTAACGAGGACTTCGGGTCTTTAATGCCCTCTTTGTCCTTAACCCTGAACGCTGAACCATGAACCTGTGAACGGTTTTAGTAGAAATGGGGTGAGAGTGGAGGGGGAGTTATAAATCAGCGATTACCAGCAGAGCAAGGCTCCGGACCCTTCGAGGGGCCTTCCTATTTCCTCAGCTCTGCTGGTGGTCGATGATTATCAGAAGATATCGCAGTCTATATTTGCCGCGGCTGAACCAATCTGCCAATTAACAATCTAATCATCGATGCCGTTTTAATGAGATGGGTGTTAAAATTGATAAGAAACTTTAAAGGCTTTTTCATCTCAACCGAACTTCGGCCAGCTTTATGGTCACATTGCCGACCTTTGAAATTATACCGCTTATTTGTATGGGTAAGCCGGCCACGGGATCGATGAAAATAGCTATGTTCTCCTGAAATCCAAGAAATGAGAAGTCTTCTACCTTTTCCAGATCCGACGCCAGCGGCTGGACCTCGAG
>Ga0316194_10003307_pt1 | contig 11253 bp, 9 predicted proteins | sample CroRivsedime1_MG_FD_204936 | JGI IMG/M metagenome (GOLD analysis project Ga0316194, IMG submission 204936) | Coastal sediment microbial communities from Maine, United States - Cross River sediment 1 | ecosystem: Environmental > Aquatic > Marine > Coastal > Sediment | place: USA: Maine... | reverse complement strand
ACCAGCAGCCACTGTCCTGTGGACATATCCGGGTTCATGCTGAGCACAGCAAACATCACGGGTATGTTGTCCACGACAGCGGACAGGACACCAACGCTGACATTCGCGGTTGTTGCTCCCCACTGCGCATACATAAGCTCTGAGGCCATACCGAGATAACCAATGAAGCCAAGGCCACCCACACACATAACCACACCATAAAAGAACAACAGCGTGTCCCATTCGGCACGCGCGACCTTGTTAAAAATATCAAAAGGAACGATGTCTCCGAGCCTGCCGGCATGCTCTGTTTCACTGCTGGCGGCAGAAAATTGCTTCAGTTCAGAACGTTTCAGGAAGAAACCAAACAGTTGCAGGTACCCAAGCCCCGTCAACATGCCCAAAACCGGCGGCAAGCTCAGGAAATTATGAAAACAAACGGCAGTGGTAATAGTAAGCAGAAAAAGCATCATGATGCGACGCGCACCCGGCTTCAAAGCGACGACCTCATCATTACCTTGCGGGTTTCCGACCGGCACCGCAAAGTGCATGATGGCTGCAGGCACCAAAAAATTAACCAGTGACGGCAAAAACAGGGAAAAGAACGTCCAGAAGTCCACCACACCCTTCTGCCAGACCATCAGGGTAGTGATATCACCAAACGGACTAAACGCACCACCAGCATTTGCACCGACAACGATATTGACACAGGCAATGGTGACAAAACGCGCATTGTCGCCACCAACAGCCAGCACCACGGCACACATTAATAATGCTGTAGTCAGGTTGTCTGCAATTGGCGAGATAATGAATGCCAGTATGCCGGTTAACCAGAACAAGGTGCGAAAACCAAAGCCCTTGCGTACCAGCCATGAACGCAGCGCATTAAATACCTGGCGCTCTTCCATGGCATTTATGTAGGTCATCGCAACCAGCAGGAACAGCATTAACTCTGCATATTCCAGCAGGTTGTGGCGTGCGGCCGCCTCGGCGGCATGCCCCAGTCCGGCTTGCGTCGACACCCAGCCGATAAGACCCCAGATCAGTCCTGCGGCGATAATAACCGGTTTTGATTTTCGCAGATGCGTGAACTCTTCTGCTGTCACCAGGATATACGCAAATACAAAAATCGCCAGGGCAAGATAACCGATCGTATGAGTTGTCAGATCGGGAGCTTCTGCACGTACAGCTTCGCTTGCAAATACGATTGCAGGTATGAAAGCAGCAACTATCACCGAGAGCACAGGCAGGATTCTGCAAATAAAACCGGCTTTTATACAGGAGTACTTATTCATTCTTTATCCCTAAAAAACCAGGTTCATCATAACCATCATGACGATCAAAAACAGTACCGTCATGATGCCGCCAGCGCGCATGAAATCCGGTACGCCGTAACCACCAGGCCCCATCAACAAGGCGTTAACCTGGTGCGTCGGAATCAGGAAGGAGTTGGAGGTAGCAATGGCCACAGTTAACGCAAATACTGCCGGGTCAGCCCCCGCTGCAATTGCCAGATTAACCGCCAGTGGCACCAATAATACCGTGGCACCTACGTTTGACATCACCAGCGTAAAGAAAGTCGCCAGCACAGCGAGCGCTGATTGCAAAACCCAGACAGGTACATCACCAAGCAGTGATAACGTTTGCTGGGCAATCCATGCAGCGGTCCCCGTGTTTTCAACGGCCATACCCAGAGGTATCAGACTGGCGAGCAGGAACACGGTTTTCCAGCTTACAGCTTCATAGGCTTCGTCAATATTCATCACGCCTGACAGCACCATACCCAGCGCACCAGTCAGCAGGGATATTGACAAGCGTAAATCCGAAAACAGCACCAGGCCCAGCGCGACAAGAAAAAAGAACAGTGCGTAACCCACCTTCTGCGGGCGTGTCTGCTCATGAGGATATTCGGATGTCACCACCACGAAGTCGCGGTTGGATTCCAGCCTTGCCAACGCCTCCCACGATGTATGCACGACCAGTGTGTCACCGGCCTCCAGTGGCAGATTGCGAATATCATCGCCCTCTCGCAGCGTCTCACCGCGACGATGCAGACCGACCATGGCAAGTCCAAAAGTCTTTCGCATCCATACATCACGCGCACTCTTCCCTATCAACTGGGAACCAGGTGGAATAACCACTTCGGCGACACCGGAACGTGTTGACGCCAGCACCTCACCAAATACTTTCAGGCCAGCCCGCTTCCGCAATTTGTATTTATCAACGAACACATCCACATCGTGCGGAGATGCCAGGATACCCATCACCATCCCGGCCTCAAGACCCAGGTCACGTGCCAGCGCACCCGGTCCAATGCGGGTTTCCTTGTCAGTGCGCCGGGTTGCGATTATCCGTATGTGCGAACTGCCCTCGACATCATCCAGCATAAGCCCAATCAGTGGACTGTCGCTCGGTATCACCACTTCAAACAGGGCATAGTCGATGCCGTAGATATCCTGGAAATAGCTCATGGTGTTCGAGCCCACGGTATTGCTTTGGGACTGACTGGTCGGCAGCACAAACCTGCCAAACAACACAAAATAAATAACACCGGTGGCCACCAGTGCAAGACCGACCGGCGCAACACTGAAAAGATGAAAGGCACTCATTTTTTGGCCGGGCGGCAAGGCCTGGTTAGATGTCATCATCAGGTCATTAAGCAAAATTAACGGACTTGAACCGACCATGGTGACGGTGCCGCCGAGAATGGCACAGAAACCCATTGGCATCAGCAATCGCGACAAGGGCAGGCCACTGCGTGCCGAGATGCGACTGACAACAGGAAGGAATAATGCGGCAGCCCCAACGTTCTGCATAAAGCTTGAGATGATTGCAACTGTAGTCGAGATCAGCGGGATGATGCGCTTTTCGGTGGTACCGCCGTGTTTCAGTATGGCCCCGGCTACAACGTTCATGACACCGGTTTTATCCAGACCTTTACCGATAATCATCACAGCGACAATTGATATCACCGCGTTACTGGCAAAGCCGTCAAACAAGTGTTGCGCAGGTACAAACGGCTGCTCGATTCCAAACAGCGGGCCTACCAACGAAGTCAACCCGAGTAACACCATGATGCATATTGCGGCAACATCAACTTCAACAATTTCGAATACAAACAGGTAAATCGTTAACAATAATATCGACGAAACCCATGCAATCTCAATTGTCGGCACTGCCCCTGTCAGGAAAAAGCCGGCGGCAATAAAGATAAGGGCGCCAATCAGACGCTTGATCAGGGCTACTTTTGATAGTGTGCTCACAAGTCACTCCGGATGTATGTATTTCGTAACAGCATCATGGTGATGTTAACAGTCAACAACACCACAGCTGGATAAATGGCAAGAAAGACGGCCGCAATGACCGCACAATTGACTAAGCGCTGTTGCCAGGGACGGGGGGTCCGTGAAGGGTAATACCGGGATAAGCATCACTGCCGACTACCGACAGTGCGTCCATACAGGACAAAGAGAGCGACAGAAGCTCCTTTGCAAGCAATTTGCTAACGAAACCAGTACCCGGTTCGTCATACTCAAAGGGGCCTGATGCGAATTCCAGGCCACGCTCAACCTGTTGAGGTTGAAATTCCGCCAGGTAAGCCGGACTTGCAACACTGGCGCACAACACAAATACTAAAAGCAGCGTTAGCCACAAGCCTGACACTGATGTTTGCGTTGTTAGTTCCATTCAATCCAGTAGTTGATCCCGAGGCACAGGCAATAATTTGAATTTTTTAATATAACCAAATACTAATTAGTTGTCAATAATGCGGATACCCGTCATTGGCGTGCAGGTTTTTTACCAGACAGGAGATAGCGATTCCGTAATCCAGTCACATCATAAGACTTCAAAACCACTGCCTTACCCGCTCATTGTTAATACGCTCTTAAGGCTGTACAAATACTATTCACGATTGATTATAGGAAGCTCCATTCTTCGACAGAGAACATATCTATCAGCGATAAAATGTTACGAGAAGGTATCCGGCCAGGGTGGCGGCCATGACGAACCGGACAATTGTATTCTTGCTGACAGCCGCAAGGCCGCATTTGATGTCGACAGGTTTTCATCGATCAGCAATACAAAGACCCGTTGCGATGAGCAGCTGTTACCGGGAGCAGATAATCTGCGGGGCGTCGCTGAATTTGAAAATACTGGCAGTAATGATTTCTAATGTAATAGAATAACCCTGACTGGCAACAGCTCACAACGCCCTCCGTCAACTGCTACCCTTGGCGCCCATATCCAGCCTCATCCGTTTGAGTTACCTGATAAAACACATGCAAAATTCAATCTGGAAGCAATTAAAAAACGGAACCGCACCAAAGGGACTGCGCTGGCTTAATACTCATCGCGTTGTCGTCAATCCCGGCTATCGAGAGCTGCTTAAGCAATTCGATCTCGACAGTATTCAGGGAGTAATCCTTAGCAAGCTCGGCGACGTCATCAGCACCGATCGCAAGCAGGAAAAAAATGTAGTCCGGCGCATCGAAATTAGCTACGAAGGCAAACCCCGGGTGTTCTACCTGAAGTTTTACTATAACCACCTTTTTGAAAAGATATGGGCTCGTGCCTTTCGTGGATCTCTCGTCGGCCGGTCAATGGTCCGCGCTGAATACGAGAACCTGGAGAAACTTGCCAGCTGGGGTTTGCGTATCCCGCAACTTGTTGCCTGGGGTGATCATCGTTTTGCCGGCGGCGTCATTCATGCTTTCATTATTACAGAAGAAATTCCGCAGGCCATGGGCGTCGACTACCTCGCCAGTGACTGGTTCGACCAACAGAGCAAAACAGTCCGCGAACAAAAAAAGGCGGAGCTCATCAAGGAAGTGGCCCTTGCTGTCAAACACATGCATGCGCATGGGTTTGAACATCACGACCTGTTCCTGCGTAACATGATGGTATCTGGTCAGGATATGGCAAAGCTCTACATAATGGATGCACCACGCGCCTATATATGGCCGGCATTTATCATGCGCCAACGCAGGGCTTTCGATCTGGCCACTCTTGATGCTGCTGCCACACAGGTTTTCAGCCGCAGCCAGCGCATGCGCTTCATGCATATTTACCTTGGATGCAAGCAACTAACCGACGACGACAAGAGGCTTGTCCGGAAAGTCATGCTACGCGCCCAACCCATGCGAGATCGCCAGATGAAACGCCTGGAACGCAGTATCGCGGTCGATGAGAATGGAAAACCTACCAGCTGCTGATCTGAAATACTGCTGCAACTCAAGACAATCTGCCAGCCGGCAGCGACCGCCTGAACACAGTCGACGATCAGCGCTGCATTGATCTATCTTGCAGCGGCTGGTCGCGTGTCAGCGGGATATTCAGCAGATTGTTCTGAAAACTGATGTTGCCGGTCAAACTGTCATGTGATTCACATAGCAGTATCGAATGACCCGGCGGAAAAAAACTGTATCGATGCCTCGGCACAGACGGGTCAAGTGATTCCCGCGCAAACAGTGAGGGCCGGGTCACACGACCGTCACCCGGCTCCAGCATCAGCTTCTCGTAGTCGATGCCGTTATTCCGCACTTGCACATCGCCCGGATAGAGTCGCAGCACAGACTCACCGTTGACTTCCTCAACCAGCACACGAGCCGGGGTCTGCTCACAATCACCCCCAAACACCACGTAACGCACGCTGGTGTCTTCCAGCGGTACTGATAACGACCAGACAAAACGTCTGGCACGCTCAATATGTTTACCGAAGTAACGCTCCAGCAGTTCCAGCTGGGCTTCACCCGCAGCCGGGTCGTTATAATCGGCCAGAATACGCCGGCGCACTTCAGGATCATACACAGACCACTCAAAGGCACGCCAAATCCCGGCATCAAACAGATCCCTGTCCAGTTGCTGTCCGTCAGCGGCAACCAGTGAAGTACGTACCGGATGGGGAAAAAGCTGGTAGGCACTTGGAAAGGTCAATAACACTTCTGTGGGAATCCGTCTTAAGCCCACCTTGAACCCCTGTAAAAACTCCTGCAAGGCGCTGACCGAACCGAGGTTTGGCGTACCCAGAAGGATGACCTTGCGCACCCGACCGACACCATGATTATTTATCGGAAACTCGTTGTCATCGAGCACATCGACACGTCCATAGCGCAGGTAATAGCGCGTCGCCAACCCGCCCATACTATGGGCCACTATATCTACCTTGAGCTCCGGATGGCCATAATCCTGACGAATCTGCATGACCAGATCATCCAGCCGACGTGCCGTTTCTACATTGTCCTGACGCCAGTCATAGAAAAACACATAGTAGCGCCGCCGCCTGTCAGTGACCGGCTCACCGGCATTCCCCGGCAAGTAGCCACCAGCTGTTTCCAGCGTACGGATAATTGCCCGGTAAAAATCCTTGCCGGCCGCGCTGTCGGTAATTGCATAGGCTTCGGATGCAGACGGTTCAGGTAGCAGCGTATTCGCATCGACAGACAGGGCAATGTCCTCGTAACTGTGAAATAAAATCGAACCAAGCCCTCCGGGCCAGACTTCATCCAGGGTCTCCCGGTTACGCAGTCGCGCACCAAACGCACCATGCACAAGAATGACGGGCGTCTCGATTTCCCCGACATTAACTGTCGGACCCCGGGGCAGCGGCCGGGTTTCATACAATCGCTTGAGATCAGGGACCGGGGAACTGGCACAACCAGTGAGCAACACACCCAGAAGAAAAGCCCGGTACGCACGAAAGTTCATAAAATCCTGTCACTGCTGGCGTGGCAGAAAAAGCCTGACAAGACACTCCCTTTTCTGCCTGACTGACAAAACAAGTCACTGACAACAATAGGAAATGCAACCTGATTCTAATCGATTTCGGACAGCAAGCGCAGTCACGGTTCCGATAACCACCCGGGGAATCCAATTAGGCTTCGAACGACCATCCCCTCCCTCAATATACCGTAATATATAACCACCCCCATGATGTTGGCGGTTGAAAATACCTTCAACATTGGGAATGATGGCGGATTCAATCAATACAACACGGGTTATTGAGGCAGTTATGGGTAGTACGGCAAGGGACAGCGAACAACAGAAAGTGCCCGCAAAGGCCAAAAACCCCGCGCGCAACAAGAAAGCTGCCAAAAAGTCAAAATCCGGCACCGCCGCGGTTAAAAAGAAAAAAGTCGCGAGAAAGAAAGCCGCCAGCGCCAGAAAGGTAGCCGGCAAGAAATCAACAACCGGAAAAAAGTCACCTGTTAAAAAACCGGCCAGAAAATCCGCCACAAAAACTGCTAAAAAAGTCGCTGCTGCCTCAACCACCTCTCCCGGAGAAGCTACCCTTCAGTCCGGCGCCACTAACACAACGGTTGCACCGGAAGATACAAAGTCCCTCGCCTGGATGGCCGCACAGGCAACCAGCGCCCTGAAAGCCGTCCGCGCCAATCAAACAGAACGGGCACAGGCACTAATTGCCAAGGCGGAAATTATACCCGCCTCTCCTGCCAGGTCCGGAAAGACACCCACATTTCCGCTTGAAGCGGATATTTCCACCGAGAATGAAGACACCAGTCCGGCCACCACAGCTGCGGTGGATAAAACAGAGAAAACCGAACAAACCTTAACGAACCCGGCTGAGAAAAAAGATGAAGGACAACTTGCCATCGAAGCTGAACCGGGAACAACGGAAATAGCACCCGTCACAACACCCACACCACTTGCATCAAACCAGAATGCGAGCTCAAGCCCGGTAAACAAGCCTGCAATGATCAAGACCGGTTCGACGCAAGCGGCTGAACCGGTCGTCGCAAAAAATCATTCGGCTGCACTAGCCGACAAGAATGAGAATATTATTGTTGCAAGGCAGACGACTGCCGCAACTGACAAGACTGCATCTGCTGAAAACGCACCAGCAGCTACGGTCATAAAGGCTGCCGTTGCAGTGTTGCAGAACCCTGAAAAAACTGCCGCCAGCCACACGCAGCAGGACGCCATCATAAAGTCGCCGGTGACCCAGCCTGCCGCCGCAATGGCAGCCGCGACAACAAATACACACAACAGGCATTTGTTACGACGCTTACTGATACCCGGCATCATGGTACTGGCTGTTATTCTGGGTATAAGTAGCTGGCTCAGTAATGATGAGACACCCCGGCTGGCAACGACACCGGTAATCAACGATATGGAAGAATCCGCACCGGCAACCGGCAGCAATTCAGCTGCCGAGGCGATTGTCGAGGTTACCGGCAAGCCGGCAACGAAACCGGCAGCTGCCAGGGTGCAAACAGATAACTGGTCGCCTACTGCACGCCCTGGCTGGCCGGAATCCACCAGCTATCCGCCGCAGCGAACACAAGCTCCAACAACCAGTGGGGGAACTGCCCGTCAGGACCGGTTGCCCCAACAAAAACCAGCAGATGCTAACCGGATGAACGGGCCGGCCACACCTCGCCCCGGTTACTATTCGCCGGGTTACGGCTACTATCCGCAGCAACCGGTACCGCAGCAACCGCAATACCAACCCGCCTATTCGCGGCCGTCTTACTTGCGGTAGTCAGTCTTGTATTAGAGCTATTTCGGGGTCCGAAAGCAGCGAAAGGCGCTGCGGATCCAGGACAATTTCAGCAACCACACCATGATGATCTGACAACACATCAGACATGACACGGTAACTACTGAAGCTCAACTCACCGGACAATAAAATCCAGTCAAGGCGTTTACCGTTCCATGGAAAAGTTTCCAGACCCTGAACATCGGGACTGTATGCAGACAAACCCAACTCACCGGCTATCAGGCGAACGCTTGAATCCTCATGGTGCCATTCAGTATTGAGATCACCCATAACAATCACCGGACGCCCACGGCCCTGCAGTTCTGCGATCAATTCACGCGCTTGCTCGCGCCGGGTAAATTCACTGGAAAAATCCAGGTGCACGGATACCACATCCACTCTCACACCCGGCTGCCCGGGCCAGTCAATGGTCGAGACAACAAAACCCTTGCGTATCATTGATAACGACGGATCAAAAGTCACCGCCTGTGGCTGCTGTAACTCGAGACTCGACAACAAGGCAGTACCATAGCTCAGTCCGGCACCCTGCACCTGTCGTCCGTTAACAGCCCACGAGTGGGAACTACGTTCCGCCAGGTAGGCAAGATGATTGAAATTACCGCTCCAGAAAGATGCGCCATCCGCCTCCTGCAGTGCAACCACATCCGGCTGCTCACGCGTTAACATCAAGGCAATGGCATCAAGGTTAGCAAGTGTTGTTTCGGTTGACTGCAATAGTTGATGGAAACTGTCTCCACGACCATGCGCCATATTAAAAGTCATAACCTTCAAACCCGGACCAGCATCCCGTACCGGTTGCAACAGCGCCTGCTCAGCTATTCCAAAGTATTGAATTTCAGGCACGGCACGCCGATCGAGCGTGGCACAAGCCTGCAAAAAAACCACAGCAAGAATCACGCTAATATGAACCAGCAGCATTTGCCCCTGTTTAAACATTGTTACCCCTTGCATGACTTCAGTGATTCCGGTACTGGTTTCGGAGGCGATAGACCGACAATTCGGTGTTCAACCATTCAGCGGACGGCAACTGTTCACCCTGCCCGGTAATAATAAAATACGGCTTCCCCGTCATCAGGCTCCCGGTTGCGCAAATTTCGATGAACTTCTCCGGCGTATCAATATCATCCTTGAAATGCCGGTACTTCTTGTTGATGTGTTCCGCAGCTTCGCTGCCTGTATAGCGACTGGAATTCCGCTCAAAGGTAACATCCGACTCCTTCACATAGGTAATCAGGTACTGAACAGTCGCATCCAGGTCTTCCGCCTGCCTGGCAGCCATACTCCAGGGCGAAACCACAAACAGCAACATGGCTACCAGCAATAGCAGCGGCCAGTATGGCATGTGCACCTGATCCTCGCGGATCCGTACAGACAACTCAACTGCCTTGTTGTATCCAGTCACCATGTCACACAGCTCCATACCATCAGGAAAAGTAAATTATCATCAAATACAAGGCCCTGGTAAATGACCTTGCGCGCCAATTTGTTATCTGCAGAGACTTCTGCAATATCGCATCCGGAAATGAGCAGCAATTAGACATTACTGCTTATTTCCAGTCAAAGTCGTGCAATTGCCTGCTTTCCCCGCCGCAATCGAGGCACTCAACCTTGACCTGGATGCCTTGCATATCACTTGCCTGTGAATTGACGGACTGTCCCAGACCGCCTTCCTGACTATTGTTTGAAGTCTCAACTCCACCGAGTTCGACCCATTCGCCCAGTCTGCCACGCACCACTGTGCCGGCGCTCTGGGTGTTGATAGCACCGCGGCGCTGGCCGGGTCGGTCATCATGCTGCATGATTTCCAGCGTCACTTCATCACCATTTAGTCTTGGCACTACATAGAATCCACTGGTGACATCCTGCAGTTGTGAGCTGTGACGCTGATAGGGCACACCCCGATAGTAATAGCGGTCGGTTGTCCGCAACGGGATACGCGAGCCGCTGTTGATATAGGCCGGCCGGCCCTCAAGTGCCTGCACCCGATGGCGTAATGTCCGCGCACCCTGCAGGGTATTATCATGAATTCGGACATGCGCACGCGAACTGTCGACAGGATAACCGGGAGAATTAATACTGAAGCGGCTATCGCCAGCCTTGATATCTGCATTGGCACGATATCCGGATGAGCTCTGTGTCATATCAGCTTGCTTGCCAACCGAAATCAGCAGACGTCTTGGTGGCCGATCAAGCGTCACCAGCAGTTGCCTTATTTCTTTCACCCGCGCCGGTGATGCCTTGATGACCAGGTAATTTCCCATGCCGGTTACCGTAGCATCCGCACCCACAAAAGGCTCGATAACAGGCAGGATCTCATCCAGCGGCCGTGACTTAAGCTCTATCACTTCAATCGGATAATCCGACAAAACCGGGGTACTCAACAACAGACAGAACAGACCCACAAAAACGTTATTTACCGGGCGAAACCACATTAAGTCATCTCCTCTGCAGAACCGGATTAATCATACAGAACACCCTGTGCATAAACAGCCCGCCACAAAACACAACGCAGCGGATAAAATACCCGGCTTGAATTATCCCGCAATCATTCATCATATGACTAAAAATATCACAGGCAGCTCCACACCCGCACCGCTCATTTCCCACTGTCATGGATCATGATGCTAGAATTAAGCTGCTTTGCATACCCATGACATTGTTGCCGGGAGAACAACCCAATGACCAGCATCGGAACCCCCTTTTCTGCCACTGCAACCCGCGTGCTACTTTGTGGTGGTGGCGAACTCGGCAAGGAA
>Ga0316194_10003306_pt1 | contig 11257 bp, 6 predicted proteins | sample CroRivsedime1_MG_FD_204936 | JGI IMG/M metagenome (GOLD analysis project Ga0316194, IMG submission 204936) | Coastal sediment microbial communities from Maine, United States - Cross River sediment 1 | ecosystem: Environmental > Aquatic > Marine > Coastal > Sediment | place: USA: Maine... | reverse complement strand
GTTTAAAGCCGTTATCTTTGATCCACGTGGCGGCCTTGGAATAAATCAGCGAGTTGCTCACCGTCACCCGGAAGACTTCGGGATAGCCCTTGCCGGTGATGGCATCGGCCCAGGCTTCCGATATGACAAGTGGAATACCATATCGATGGGCGACCTCAATCTCCGCCATTGCAACGGAACTGTGGCCCTCGCCGCCGACGGCGATGACTTTGTCGCTGGTAATCAGTCGTTCCATCACCGCCGTACCCTTCTCGGGCAAACCGGCGGTATCACCGATGACCAGTTCAACTTGCTTGCCCATCAGTCCGCCGGCCTGGTTAATCTCTTCGGCAGCGACTTTGGCGCCGTCGACAATCGCCTGCCCGGTTTCTACACCTCCGGGTGGAGATAGCGGTGCGACAACGCCTATTTTGATAGTATCCGCAGCCATACCGAAGTTAATCGAAACCAACAGGAACAGTCCGATAAAAATAGTTGTTAACACTCTGAGTTTCATGATGTTCTCCTTTCTTTGGGTGATCTTTGTTGTTTTGGGGAAACACGGCCCGCCGGTTTCCGAAAAAATCGGAACGGCTGATTGCGTTTGTTATGGGATGATTTCCCCCTTTTATACAATGCCCGAACCACTTCAGATAAGGAATGCTTTAATATGTGATTCAGGCCCCTCCTGCAGGTTACAATGGGTGGAGAATGAGAAACTGGAAAAGAACGGGTGCGCTGATTGGGGTATGAGATCCAACGGCCGAGAACGCGTATCACGGCAGTCCGCCCGTCCATTTTGATAGAAATTGAAGAACTTGAATCGAATATCAAATTCGCTTTCAAGTTGTCAATCTTTTTTCGTGTCTTCGTCCTTTCGTGCTTTCGTGATAAACAAGTTTTTGGTAACATGCAGCGACTTGATCACAGAGTCTCAAAGGAGATAACAATTGGCGGGTGAAACCCTGTTTGTTTTTCTTATTCTTTTCGTAACGATCATTTTGTTTGTCAGCGATCGCCTGCGGCTTGACGTTGTGGCCATTTTGGTCATACTGGCCCTCATGCTCAGCGGTCTTTTATCATCCAATGAAGCGCTGGCAGGTTTCGGTGATCCGGTGGTGATATTGATTGCCGGACTGTTTGTGGTCGGAGAAGGACTTTTCCGCACGGGGGTCGCCTTCGCCATCGGCAATTGGTTGATGCGGGCGGGCGGAACATCAGAAACCCGGATGATGATTCTGTTGATGCTGGTGGTTGCCGGACTGTCGGCTTTTATGAGTTCCACCGGTGCTGTCGCCATTTTTATTCCGGTCAGCTTAAATTTAGCGGCCAAAGCAGATATTCAACCATCTCGCTTGTTGATGCCGATTGCATTTGCCTCGCTGATCGGCGGGATGTTGACTCTCATCGGCACGCCGCCCAATCTGGTTGTCAGCACCCAATTAACCCGGGAAGGATTGGAGGGTTTCGGCTTTTTCGAATTCACCCCCATCGGCCTATTGGTATTGATCACAGGAATTGTCTATATGGTGTTTTGGGGCCGAAAACGACTCCTTCAAGGGATTAGTGAACCCCGCAAACCGGTGAAAAATCGCCTTTCATTACGGGATCTGATCGAAGCCTATGACATTTTTGATCGATTTCATCGCCTCCGAATTACCGGCGATTCTGCCATCGCAGGAATGACAGTGGCGCAGTCATTGCTTCGAACCCGCTACGGCGTGACCGTCTTGGGTGTCGAGCGGCAGCAACAACAAAGACGAACAAGGATCATGCCTGCCAGAACTCAGACAGAATTAAAGGTGGGCGATATTGTTCTTGTGGTAGATACGGCAGGAGAGTTGGATCGGATAGTCCAGGACGAGAAACTTGAAAATCTTAATATAGAAAAGGAGTATGGTAGATTTGCGGCCCAAGAGCTTGGAATGGCAGAAGTGCTGTTAACCCCTCGATCGACGCTTATCGGTCGAACATTAAGCAAAAACCGGTTTCGCCAGCGATATGGCTTGACGGTGTTAGGAATTCTTCGTAACGGTACACCACTAAAGGGAAATTTAGTTCAAACCAAGCTTTTATTCGGCGACGCTGTGCTGGTCGGGGGCGTATGGCGGAAAATTGCGCTATTGCAGGATGAACATGAAAATTTTTTAGTGTTAAACCTCCCGCGCGAAATGGATGAAATTGCGCCGAATCGTGACAAGGCGCCCTGGGCGTTGGGTATCATCGGGGGAATGCTGGTGCTCATGACGTTTAAGCTGATGCCAAGTGTTGCGGCCGTGTTGTTGGCAGCCCTAATGATGGTATTTACACGTTGCGTCAGCATGAAGAATGCTTATGCTTCTATAAATTGGGAAAGTTTGGTGCTGATTGCCGGCATGCTGCCGATGGCGACGGCACTTGAAAAGACAGGCGGCATTCAGCTCATCGTAAACGGGCTCGTTGGGAGCCTCGGGGAATTGGGGCCGCTTGCGCTGATGACCGGCCTGTTTTTGCTGACATCCATATTCAGTCAGGTTATTTCAAACACGGCCACAACCGTTCTGGTCGCCCCCATTGCCACAATGGCGGCCGCCAATATGGAAATTTCACCCTATCCCTTATTGATGACCGTGGCCATAGCAGCGTCAACGGCCTTTTCGACGCCGGTGGCTTCTCCCGTGAATACGCTGGTTTTAGGACCGGGTGGCTACAAATTTAATGATTTTGTAAAAATCGGCATTCCGCTGCAGCTGCTTGTCATGGTCTTGACCCTGCTGGCGGTTCCGATGCTTTTTCCACTTAAATAATTTATTCTTATTAACTTGCATCCATGAAAGGACCATATGATGGCACCATCTGATGAAATACTATCGCGTCAGCACGTTCTGGTCGAAGACGACCGCACCGGCACCAGCCATGAGACTTTGCGCCGGGCGGTGCTCGATAACCTGTTTTATATTCAGGGAAAGTTTCCGGGGATCGCCACCCCCAACGACTATTACATGGCCCTGGCCTACACCGTGCGGGACCGACTCTTGCACCGCTGGGTCAAAACGGTGGAAACCTGGCTGCAGAGAGACGTTAAAATTGTCTGTTATTTATCGGCGGAATTTCTCATGGGACCGCATCTGGGCAATAATTTGCTCAACCTGGGGATTCAAGACCCGGTCCGTCAGGCAGTCGAAGCCGCCGGGCAGAATTTGGACGAATTACTCAAACAGGAAGAAGAACCCGGTTTGGGCAACGGCGGTTTAGGCCGACTGGCAGCCTGCTATCTGGATTCTCTGGCGACCCTTGAGGTGCCGGCCATCGGCTTCGGCCTGCGCTACGAGCACGGCATCTTTCACCAGGCTATCCGGGATGGCTGGCAAGTGGAGATGACGGATAACTGGCTGCATCTGGGCAATCCCTGGGAAATTCCCCGACCGGAAAATCACTTCGAAGTCAAATTAGGCGGTCATACGGAGCGAAACCGGGATGCCGACGGCAAAGAGCGGGTTTGCTGGATACCGGACCGGGTCGTAAAGGGGGCCCCTTTCGATACGCCCATATCCGGCTATCGAGTCAATACCTGCAACACACTGCGCCTGTGGAAGGCCGAGGCTGCTGAATCATTCGATTTCCAGGCCTTCAATACCGGCGATTACTACGGTGCAGTGGATGAAAAGGTGGCCTCCGAAAACCTGACCAAGGTCCTTTATCCCAACGACGAACCGATCGCCGGCAAACAGCTGCGCTTGGAGCAGCAATATTTCATGGTTTCGTGCTCGCTGCAAAATATCATCGACATACACCGCCAGGCCGGTGGCCAACTGGAATACCTGCATAAGCTGTGGGCCGTTCAACTCAACGACACCCATCCGGCCGTCGCGGTAGCCGAGCTGATGCGGCTGCTGGTGGATGAACACCGGATGGAATGGGACCAGGCCTGGCATATTACGGTTGAAACTTGCGGGTATACCAATCATACCCTGCTGCCGGAAGCCCTCGAAAAATGGCCGCTGCCGTTGTTTGCCCGGGTCCTGCCTCGTCATCTGGAAATTATCTATGAGATCAACCGGCGCTTTTTGGAAAACGTTGAACTGCGCTTCCCCGGCGACAATGACCGGCTGGCCCGCATGTCTCTGATCGATGAAAACGGGGCCAAAAGTGTGCGTATGGCAAATCTGGCCTGCGTCGGCAGCCATGCCATCAACGGGGTCGCGGCCCTGCATACTGAGCTGGTCAAAAAGGATGTGCTGCGTGATTTCTATGAGATGATGCCGGAAAAGTTCAGCAACAAAACCAACGGGGTAACCCCACGCCGATTTGTGGCATTGAGCAATCCGGGACTCAGCCGCCTGATCACCCGTCACATCGGCGATGGCTGGATAAAAAACCTGGATGAACTGCGGGGTCTGGAAGCGTTTGCCGAGCAGCAGGATTTTCAAAGTGAGTGGCAATCGATCAAACGTGAAAATAAAGTCCGGCTGGCCGAGCTTGTCAGGGAACGCACCGGGGTAGAGACGGATCCGGATTCTCTCTTCGACATTCTGGTCAAGCGTATTCACGAGTACAAGCGCCAGCATCTTAGCGTACTGCACATCATCACCCTCTATAACCAAATCAAAGAAAAACCGGAGGCCGATCTGACGCCACGCACCTTTATCTTTGGCGGCAAGGCGGCTCCCGGCTACCACCTGGCCAAACTGATTATTAAATTAATTAATGGCGTGGCCGAAGTAGTCAACACCGATACGGATGTTGGGGGACGTTTGAAGGTGGTGTTTTTACCGGACTTTGATCTTAAAAGCGGTCAGTTGGTTTATCCGGCGGCGGACTTGTCGGAGCAGATTTCCATGGCCGGCAAAGAGGCTTCCGGCACCGGCAATATGAAATTTTCCATGAATGGTGCCTTAACCATCGGTACCCTGGACGGTGCCAATATTGAAATCCGCGAAGAAGTTGGGGCTGACAACTTCTTCCTATTCGGCCTGACGGTCGAGCAGGTCAAGGAGCGCAAGGCTCGCGGCTACAACCCCGGAGAATATTATGATTCGGACGAGACCTTGCGCCGGGCGATGGATCAGATTCGCTCGGGGGTCTTTTCCCGTGGTGACACCCAATTGTTTGAGCCCCTGGTGCGGGCCTTACTGCAGTGGGATGAATACCTGGTGCTGGCGGATTATCGATCCTATATTGATTGTCAGGATCAAGCCGGCCAACTTTACCGGGATCAAAAACAGTGGACCCGGGCGGCAATCCTCAATGTGGCGCGCATGGGTAAATTCTCATCCGATCGCTCCATCCGGGAATACTGCGAAGACATCTGGCACGCCCGGCCGGTGCCAATTGAACTGGCGCCGCTTAAAATTTGAGAGTAAAAATATTGACTCTTTCTATCAGGCCATAGATTTTCTTAAGTTCCGATTTTCGGTTGGTCATTAACCTCTGAACCCGTGAACGGTTGCGAAAAGAGAAGGTATTTTTCATTCTTTTTGGAGTTGAAATTGGAAGATGTTAGAAAAACAAACAAGCAGATAGGCCGAAGTTTTCCGCTCGGTGCGACCGTATATTCGGATGGCGTCAATTTCAGCATTTTTTCAAAAAATGCCACTGCAATTGACTTGCTGCTATTCGATGCCGTCGATGACGCTCAGCCCGCCCGGGTGATATCCCTCGATCGGCGAGCCAACCGTACCTTTCACTACTGGCACGTGGTTGTAACCGACATTAAGCCCGGCCAACTATATGCCTATCGTGCCCATGGTTCCTTTGATCCAAACAAGGGACTTCGCTTTAATCCGGATAAGGTCCTGCTGGATCCCTATGGCAAAGGGGTCATGATTCCTGAACAGTACCATCGCGATGCAGCCTTCAATCCCGGCGATAATGCACAATGCGCCATGAAAAGTGTAATTGCGGATCCCCATCGTTATGATTGGGAGGGCGACGTAACGCTGAAACGTCCATTTGCCCGGACCGTCATTTATGAAATGCATGTGAAGGGCTTTACCATTCACCCAAGTTCCGGGGTTGAACCAGATAGACGGGGAACCTACGCCGGCTTGATTGAAAAGATCTCATATCTTCAGAATCTGGGGGTAACTGCGGTGGAACTGCTCCCGGTTTTCCAATTCGACGAAACCGAAGCGCCCAAGGGGCTGACCAATTATTGGGGATATAACCCGGTCTCCTTTTTTGCCCCCCATCGCGGCTACAGCTACCGACAGGATCCCTTAGGTCCGTTGGATGAATTTCGCGATATGGTTAAAGCCTTGCACCAAGCCGGCATTGAAGTCATCTTGGATGTAGTCTACAATCACACCGCCGAGTCCGATCACCTGGGGCCGACCTTCTGTTTCCGGGGGCTGGAAAACGATGACTACTATATTCTGGAGCCCGACAACGTCCACTACGCCAACTACAGCGGCACCGGCAACACCCTTAACGCCAACCACTCCACCGTGCGTCGTTTAATTTTGGACAGTCTTCACTACTGGGTGGAGGCCATGCATGTCGATGGCTTTCGCTTTGACCTGGCGTCGATTCTATCGCGGGATGAGACCGGCCTAGCTCTGGCCAACCCGCCGATTCTGTGGGATATAGAATCCGATCCGATTCTGGCCGGCACCAAACTGATCGCCGAAGCCTGGGATGCCGCGGGTCTCTACCAGGTAGGCAGTTTCATCGGTGATCGCTGGAAAGAGTGGAATGGTCAGTTCCGGGATGACATTCGCAGCTTCTTCAGAGGTGACCGGGGATCCGTGGGTAATCTGCCCGCCAGATTTTTTGCCAGTCCCGACTTATACGGCCACGAAGAACGAGAGCCGGAACAAAGCATCAATTTTGTAACCTGTCACGACGGCTTTACCCTCAACGATCTTGTATCCTACAACCAAAAGCACAACCAAGCCAACGGCGAAGGCAACCGGGATGGCCATAATCACGATCTGAGCTGGAATTGCGGCGTCGAAGGCCCCAGTGACGATCCCGCTATCGAGCAACTGCGCAATCGTCAGGTGAAAAACTTTTTCACGATCAATCTGTTGGCCTTGGGTGTCCCGATGATATTGATGGGTGATGAGATCCGTCGGACGCAACAGGGAAATAACAATGCCTATTGCCAGGACAACGAGATAAATTGGCTCGACTGGAACCTGCTGGATCGACACGGCGACCTTCACCGTTTCGTGAAAAAGATGATTCGCCTGCGTTTAAGTCTCGATGTGTTCAAGGAGGATCATGGCCTGAGTTTAAACCAGCTGTTGCAGATCGCTCAGATTGACTGGCATGGCATAAAGCTGAATCAGCCGGATTGGAGCGATCATTCTCACAGCCTTGCATTTACGGTCCAGGGAGGCGACGTGCTATTTCACATCATATTCAATGCCTACCGGCAAGCACTTGAGTTCGAACTGCCGCCCGCAGCGATCGCCCCCCAAGCTGAGTGGCGACGAATTATCGATACCTATCTCGAATCGCCCGAAGATATTTGTAACATGCCGGAGGCCCCCCCGGTCGGTCGTCAAACATATCTCGTTCAGCCCCACTCGGTGGTGTTGCTGGCCAGAGATTTACAGCTGTCGTAAATCAGCGACCACCAGCAGAGCTGGGGGTATGAGGATGGCCCCCGGAAGGGGCCCAGGCCACCTCTACTGGTGGCCGCTGATTTTTAAAAAGAATCTTTCGATCTCTGTTTTATCGGATCTGTCGGTTTTGATGACTACTTGACCGATTCATCATTGGGAATATCTTGTTCGCTTCAGTTGGATTTGGTGCTGGTTGTTCGGCTGGCGTATACCAATTAACCGTAACAAATAAGCAAAAATTCTTTTTTATCTCAATTCATAAGCCGCCGGCATCGATCAGGTTTGTACCATGAGGCATGCCCTCGCGGTAACGGTAGAACCTTTTAAATTCTCACCGGCAAGCCGGTGGCTTATGAATTGAGTCATGATCAGAGAACACAGCCTCGAAGTTTTCCACAGTGGGATTATAAAACCCCGGTTATATGAGTCCGGCTTTTGGAGTGTTGGAGTAATGGAATAATGGGGTATGGTAAATGAGGAAATATTGAAGCCTCGGATTAAAATACAAAAAAATATGCCCAGCATGAAAGATAGACGCAGCGGTCTTTTGCTTCATGTATCTTCTCTGCCCGGCCCATATTTTTGCGGCGATCTGGGAAAAGCAGCCTTTAAATTCGCAGAATTTCTCTATGCCGGCGGACAAAGCTGGTGGCAAATGCTTCCGGTTAACCCCATCGGACTTGGAAATTCCCCTTACACCACGACCTGTTCTTTCGCCGGAGAACCCTTGTATATTGACTTGGAGGGTCTGGTAAAAGATGGCCTTTTAAAAAAATCAGAGATTGTAACGCCTCAAACCGTTTCCCCCAACCGGATCTATTATCAGAAAGCGCGCCGTTATCGTGAACCAAGGCTGAAGGCAGCGTTCGAACGTTTTACGGCCGGCAATGGGCATTTAGAATCCTCCCAATTTAATCAATTCCGATCCGAACATAAATACTGGCTGGAAGACTTTGCATTATTTTGCGTCCTTGCCAAAAAATTTAAAACCCGCAATTGGCCAAATTGGCCGTCGGATACGCGTCGACGCAAAAAGGCAGCTTTAGCAAAGGTTCGCAGCGCATTCAAAAAAGAATTGGATTTTATCGAATTCCTGCAATTTAAATTCTTCACCCAATGGTCTCGATTAAAACTCTATCTCAACGCACTGAATATCGGACTGATTGGTGATATTCCTTTTTTTGTCGGCCACCAGAGCTCGGATGTGTGGGCGAAGCAGAAGTACTTTCGTCTGAATCGTGATGGATCTTTAAAATATGTCGCCGGAGTTCCGCCGGATTACTATTGCCCTGAGGGGCAATTGTGGGGAAATCCGCTCTACAAGTGGCCCGCGCTGCAAAAGGATGGATTTAATTGGTGGATCGAACGGCTTAAACATATCACCACCCTATTCGATGTCGTACGCCTGGATCATTTTATTGGATTTCATCGCTACTGGGAGGTCAAAGCGGAAACACAGACCGCACGAATTGGCCGATTCCGCAAGACTCCCGGGCACGAATTATTTCAGGCAGTCAAAAGCACTCTCGGAACATTGCCTTTTATCGCCGAAGATTTAGGAACCGTGGTTCCTGAAGTCTATGCCCTACGGGATGAATTTGGTCTGCCGGGTATGCGGATTTTACAGTTTGGATTCGGAAATGAAACCTCGGCCCAATACCATCTGCCGTTTAACTATATCCCCAATTCCGTTGTCTATACGGGCACCCATGACAATAACACCGTCGTGGGCTGGTATGCTGATGCACAAAAGGACGCCAAAAAGAAAATAAGGAAATATAATTTTAACTTATGCCAAGACTATATCGGTGCTGAGCAGGCAAACTTCCACTGGGCGATGATTCGTGAGACCATGAAAAGCGTCGCCAATCTTTCTATTTTTCCGATGCAGGATATTCTCGGCTTAAATGAAAAAGCAAGAATGAATGTTCCCGGAAAGGCTGCCGGAAACTGGCAATGGCGCATGGAAGATAATAGCTTCACAAAAAAACTAATCAAGAGATTGAGAAAAGAAACCCAAAACTTTAACCGAATTGCCTGACCGATTTGTAAGCATATAAATTCCTTTAAACTGAAATCAGAATAAAAAATTATATAGGTTATTGGTTTGAACATGATAGCCAAGTGACCGAGCGTTTTTAACCTGCCCTCAAATTTTCTCCTAAAAAAACCGCTGATTATCCTCCTTGAAATTTTGTCAAACAAATTCTGTCATCCACGTTACCACTTAACGTCATTCCCTGAAGCGCAGAGCTGATCTTACCTTTTTAACCGACTGAATTATATATAAAAAATAATTCATATTGGGTTTCGGTATAGTTCTTGCTATGTTTTTTGGTTTAGGAAGCAGTTTATTTGGCAAAATATAGCAACACCAAATGCCGGGGGTAATTTTTGTCATGAAAACAGAAAAGAAAGAAAATGAAAAACGGCGGCCGATGATTATATTTGCTGATGATGATGCAATATGCCTGGATGTTGGAATGAGAATGCTTCAGAAATTGGGTTACATTGTATTAGATGCAAAAGATGGCAAAGAGGCGATTGAAGTTTTTCTAAATAATCAAGGTGAAGTTGACCTTGTCATTTTAGATATGAAAATGCCATACAATGGGGGTACCGCCTTTTCCCAATTGCAGAAGATTAATGCCAACGTGAAGGTTATTATCGCCAGCGGATATGCCGAAGATCAGCAGATCAGGGAAATGATGGAAAAAGGTTGCAGTGGTTTCATCCAAAAGCCGTTTAGTATAGATGTACTATCCCATAAAATAATGAATGCCTTGAAAGGTTAGACCATTAGCTTTTTTTGAGAAAGAGCGTTTATTAATCTGTCTCTAATTATTTAAGCGGCTCCAGAATATTCCTGGAACCGCTTTTTTTATATTCAAAATACGATGCTAACCAAGTCGGGCCTTCGGCACCATTATAGCAATTTATGCCTATTCTATGTTTGCGCCGACAACAGCGGCCATCTGCATCATGTTGATCGTCTGGCCCTCTTTCAGATTTGTAAGGTCAGTGACCTTGCCTGATTTGCTCTTGGATTTTGTGTTTTTGAAGATCGGAAGCAAACTAGCATCAGCCACAATGTATTTGCCTGCGTTCTCTGGCTTTCCATTCTCAGTCTTTGTCTGAAGTTTATTCGCTTTAATATAGTCCCATAGTTTTTTGGTAATCTCTGTTCTGGGAAGTTCTTTTGCGCCAAGAAGCGCTGCCAACTCATTTTTCAACTTTACCGGTTTCATCAATCCTTTTGCTTCTGCCATTTTTGACTCCTTTTTGCTTAGATTTATTAGATTAATTATGACCCATTATTTATATCATCTCATTAACAAATCCTTGTATTATTAGTAATTGTTGTATAATCAACTGGAAAAAAAATTTCTTCAAGGGTGATTACAATGAATAGTTACATTTCACTGATAATCATTGCTGTCATTGGTGGCGTAACAGTTGCGCTTCAAGGCCAGTTTATGGGGTTGATCGATAAAGGCATCGGTACCAGAGAGAGTGTTTTCATTACCTATGTCAGTGGTGGTATATTAGCCGGAGTCGTCATGTTGGCATCACGCGGGGGGAATCTACGGTCGTGGCAGGACGTCCCCTGGTATGCTTTGAGTGCCGGAATCTTAGGTTTGGTGATTGTGACAACTATTGGCTATACAGTACCCCGACTGGGTCTGTCAAGAGCGTTTACAATTATCGTTGCCTCCCAGTTTCTTACC
>Ga0316194_10003303_pt1 | contig 11273 bp, 9 predicted proteins | sample CroRivsedime1_MG_FD_204936 | JGI IMG/M metagenome (GOLD analysis project Ga0316194, IMG submission 204936) | Coastal sediment microbial communities from Maine, United States - Cross River sediment 1 | ecosystem: Environmental > Aquatic > Marine > Coastal > Sediment | place: USA: Maine... | reverse complement strand
CTGCCGATGCAGGTGGCCTTCCTCCAGCTGCGGCCAATGCTGACCCCCGGTGAAAGGTCACCGGTGGAAGAGGTCGATCTGGAAGCACCTGAGATCGTCGTTGCTTCGGACAGCTGCCTCGGCCACGGTTCACGCGACGACCTCACCGATGTCGTCTACCTCCGTCCACAGAACTTCGATCGCGGTCAGACGCGGATGATGGCGTCGGAGCTTGAGGCCGTCAATCGGGGTCTGGTGGAGGAGGGACGGCACGGGATCTTCATCGGGCTCGGCCGCTGGGGGACCACCGATGACCGGTTCGGCGTCCCGGTGAAATGGGGCCAGATTTCGGCCGCCCGGGTGATCGTCGAGGCGACCCTTCCGGAGGCTCCGACAAGCCTCAGTCACGGCACCCACTTCTTCCACCGCCTGCTCAGCAACCAGGTCCTCTACATGTCGGTCGAACACGGTGGCCGTGGTCGAATCGACTGGGATTGGCTCGATCAGCAGGAGGCAATCTGGGAGAGCCGAAGCGTTCGTCATGTACGCGTTCCGATTCCCCTTGACGTCCGAATCGACTGCGCGACCATGTACGGTCTGATCCGGCGTCGCGAAGGCGGATGATCGCAGAGGTCCGGAGGATGCAGTGAGGTCTGACGCCACAGTTTTTGTCGGAGCCATGTTGGTCTTCGCGACGGGATGCGGGACCCAGGTGCCCGAGGTGCCGAATGAGGAGCCAGTTTCTTACTCGGTTCACATCGAGCCGCTGGTGATCGCTCGCTGCCTCAGCTGCCACGATTCGGAAGAGGCCAAGGCCAAGCTGGTGCTGGATCCGGGATTGGGATACGAAAGGCTGGTAGGTCCCCATTCGATTCAGGACCCCGAGATGGCGCTCGTGGAGCCCGGCGATACCGAACGCTCTTACCTGTGGCTGAAGCTGCAACACGTGACCGAAGAGGGGAAGGGAATGCCCCGGACCCTGACCGGCTCGAAGAAGCTGCGCGAGTCGGAGCTCGAGCTCTATCGGCGGTGGATCGAGGGCGGGGCGAATCCTTGAAGGATTCGAATGAGGAATTAGGAATGAGGAATTAGGAATTTCCGCCCGCCCGCCCCGATCGCGGTTTCGAGCAGATTCCCGAAGGTTGAATATTCGAAATCCGAAATCCGAAATCCGAAATCTGAATTTGTGTAAACTTACGGCGACATGAATCGAATAATCCCTGACTTTTCTCCTCAGCGGAAGGCCCCGATATGCTTGTAGTCGTCGTTGGTGGCGGTCTGGTCGGCTCGACCCTGGCCGCCAAGCTCTCGGGTGACGGAAACGACGTGGTACTGGTAGAGCAGAGCCGCGAGCTGCTTGCGGACCTCGATGAGCAGCTCGATGTCCAGACCATCTGCGGCAATGGCGCCACGATTCCGGTTCTGGTCAAGGCTGGAATCGAAAACGCCGATCTGCTGCTTGCAACCACCGACTCCGACGAGGCCAACATGGTGGTGGCGTTGGTCGGTTCGGTCATTTTTAAAGTGCCGAAGGTCGCGGCTCGGCTCCGCGATCCGGGACATGAGGAAGGATTTCGACGCATCGCGCGTGAACCGGGTGAAGAGCGCGTCGCCATCAACCCCGATATGGCGGCGGTGGAGAAGATCCTCTCGCTGATGCCGGTCCCGGGTGCGGTTGACGTGGTGTCGTTCTTCGACGGCAAGCTGCTGGTCGCGGGTTTCCACATCAAACCAGGCAGCGAGTTCGCCGGACTCCTGCTATCGCACCTGGGGCTCCTGTTCCCGGCGACGCCGATGTTGGTCGTGGCCATACGACGGGATGGCCGCTGGCGGGTGCCTTTCGGCGACGACGAGATTCGAGCAGGTGATCTTGTCTATTTCGCCATGGACCCTGGCGAGCTCGACAACGTGCTGGTGCTCCTCGGGCTCCACCGCGGCGTCGAACGCCGGGTGATGATTGCCGGCGCCACTCGGATCGGAGTCGCCCTGGCGCGTCGGCTGGAGGAGGATGGTGTTCCGGTGACCCTGGTCGATGAGCGCCGTCCGGTCTGTCAAAACGCGGCGGCCGACTTGTCTGACACTCTCGTGATCCACGGCAGCCCGACCGACCGTGAGCTCCTTCGGGAGGAGGGTGCGGAGCGGGTTGAAGGCTTTGTCGCCTGCACCGACCGCCACGAGGAAAACGTGGTGTCCTGTCTCCTCGCCGGGAAGATGGGCGCTGCTCACACCTTTGCACTGGTCGACAACGCAGCGCTGTCAGGTCTGGTGGGCGACCTCGGTATTGACGCCATCATCTCGCCGCGATTGCTATCGGTAAGCCTTGCACTCCATTTCGCCCGCAAGGGACGGATCAAGTCGGTGGCTGCCCTGCTCGAAGACTCGGTGGAGGTCTTCGAGGTGGAGGCGGTGGAGGGAAGCCGGCTGGTTTCCTCGCCGCTGTCCGAGCTCGGTCTGCCGCGCGGCATCCTGATGGTGGCAGTGCAGCGGGAGAATCGTATTTTCATTCCCGGTGGCGATCACCGCATCGAACCGGGCGATCAGGTGATCGTGGCCGCTGCTGCCGAGGTGGCGTCGCGCCTCGATGATGTCTTCGAAGCCTGAGCGTCGGGTGGGGGAGGGGTCCGTCCCGTGAACCGCCGTTTCGTGACCTACATCCTCGGCTGGTTGCTGTTGCTGGACTGTGCCTTTCTGTGTCTCCCTCTTTTGGCAAGCCTGGTATTCCGCGAATCCCTGGAACCCTGGGTGGCGGCAATTTCGGTTGCCGGGGTCATCGGTCTCCTGCTGGTGCGGGTCCGGCCGCCCACCGACCGGCATATCCGCCCGCGGGACGGCTTTCTCATCGTCAGCGGTGCCTGGATTGCGGTCTCGGTTGTCGGCGCCGTGCCCTACCTGGTGACTGGTTCTCTCGGACCGGTGGATGCCCTCTTCGAGTCGGTGTCGGGTTTCACGACCACCGGATCGACGGTGATTGCCGACACGACGGTGATCCCGCGTGCCCTGCTCCTATGGCGGGCGATGAGCCAGTGGCTGGGCGGCATGGGGATCATCCTCTTCACGATCGCCATCCTGCCCCTGCTCGGTATCGGCGGTATGCAGCTTTTCAAGGCCGAGGTCCCGGGACCTGTCGCGGACAAGGTGAGACCACGGCTGGCGACCACAGCCCGCACGCTGTGGATGGTCTATGTAGGCTTTACGGTCGCGGAATGGGTCGCTCTCCGGCTCGCCGGTCTGAGCGGGTTCGACGCCCTTTGCCACTCCTTTACGACCCTCGCCACGGGAGGGTTCTCGACCAAGAACGCCTCGGTCGGCGAGTTCGGCTCGGCTACTGTCGAGTGGATCATCATCTTTTTCATGTTGATGGCGGGGATCAATTTCGTTCTCCACTTCCGCCTCCTGACCGGCCGCGCGAAGGAGGTGTGGCGGGATGCGGAATTGCGCTATTTCCTCGGCGTGATCGCCGTGTCGACCGCGATTCTTTTCGTGACCGTCCACAAGGACGGGGCCCGGCTTGCGGACAGCATTCGCCATGCCGCGTTCCAAACGGTCAGCATTCTTACCACCACCGGATATTGCACGACCGATTTCGAGCTCTGGGCGACTCTGCCGCTCTTGGTACTGCTGTGTCTCATGGTCCTCGGCGGAATGTCCGGATCCACCGGCGGCGGCATCAAGAGTCTGCGCGCCCTGCTCGCCGTCTCCTCGCTCCGCACCACCCTCCACCGGCTCATCCACCCTCATGCGGTGCGGCCGGTGAAGTACGGAGGCGCCGTGGTCTCGGAGTCCGTGTTGTCGGGAATCTGGTCGTTCCTCACGGCCTACCTGTTGATTGCGTTGATCGGTACAGCGGTTGTGGCGGCCCACGGCTACGATTTGCTGACCGCGATTTCCGCCGGCTTGACCTCGATCGGCAACGTCGGCCCGGGCCTCGGTCAGATCGGCGCCTATGACAATTTCGCTCATTTCCCCGGGCTCGTTAAAATCGTCCTCGCGGGTTGCATGCTGTTCGGCCGCCTCGAAATATTTACCCTACTCGCCCTGCTTTCACGCGAATTCTGGCGCCGCTGACCACCCACCCACCGAGTTACAGGATGCACCCGCCCGACCGCCCACCCGGGTTCAGGATACAGGTCCCACCCGCCCGCCCCACGGCGCCCGGCGGCAGGTGAGGGTGGGTGGGTGGGCCCTGCATCCTGTATCCGGGATCTGGGATCGGGTCAGGCGGACTCAGCCGCCGTGTCGTTTCGACCCGCCCTGGGAGGATGAGGATCCTCCGCTTCCCGACTGGTTTCCGGCACCCATGCCGGGCGACTGTCGCGTGCCTCCCGTCATCTGGCTGTCCCTCCGCCGACCCTGGTCCCAATCGTTTGAGGAAAGCCCGTGCTGTTGAGGTTTCGATGGGAACTTTCCTCTTTTGATTCGGCTCGACTGGCCGGCCTTCACAAACATCCTTTCACCGATGCCGCCAACGTCCCAAACCTCGACGGTCCCTTCGAAAACGACAATCGACGTATCGCCGTCCTTCTCGACCTCGACGCCGTAGTCAGTGCCGCGTACCGCGAGTACCGCCGACGGGGTTGTGATGAGGCGCTCCCGAGTGTCGCCTTCGGGCAGCTTGCCAAAAATTGCGTGCAGGCTGCCGCGCTCGATTTCGAGGAGCACTCCCGGCCGGTCGTGCGCGAGCCGAAAGCTGGTTTTGGACGAGACGACAAACCGAGCCGAGTACTCGATGACCGTAAGCTCGGCACGAGACCGTGACCCGGTACGAAGAACGTCACCGGACTGTGCGTGGTCGCCCACCTCCAGCGCCCGTTCGCCTTCGGTGGTTTCGAGGAGCAGCTTGCGTTTGACCGCGACGACATCGTACTCGAGGACGGCCGGGGCTTCCGAGGCCGCTGTGGCGGCGAACGTCGCCAGGGCGAGAACGATAGATGCTGTGGGACTCTTCATGATTCGACCTCCTCGGGATCGAGCGCAATTCCGAGCCGTTCGGCCTTGCGGTACAGCGATTTACGTTCGATTCCCAATATCTCTGCCGCCCGCGTTCTGTTGCCCTCGCAACTCCGCAGCACGGCTTCGATGTGGCGCCTTTCGAGGTCCTTCAGTGTGAGGTCGTCGCCGATACCCGGTTCCGAAGTCACGTCCTGTTGATTGCTGCTTTTTGCGGCGAGAAGGGAGCGGATCATCCGCTCGTCGGCCAACGATCCACTGTCAACAATTGCCCTTTGTACGACATGTTCGAGCTCACGCACGTTGCCGGGCCATGGATGACCCACGAGGGTGTCGATGACCTCGGCGCTGGCTGGCTGAAGATCAATGAGGCCAAGTCTTTCCTGGTGGCGGCGACGAAAGTGCTCGACGAGCAGGGGAATGTCGGATCGGCGGTCTCGGAGCGGCGGCAGCACGATCTCGTAGGCGGCGAGGCGGTAGAAGAAATCCTCGCGAAACTGACCTGCCTCGACCTCGGCGCGGAGATCCCGGTTGGTGGCGGCGACCACCCGGACCGGGACTTCGTGTGCCCTCTCTCCACCGACCCGCCGGACCTCGCCCGACTGTAAGAACCGTAACAACTTGACCTGAAGCGAGACTGGAAGCTCGCCAACCTCGTCGAGGAAAAGGGTGCCCTCTCGAGAAGCCTCGATCGCTCCACGGTGGTCGCGATCTGCGCCGGTGAACGAGCCCTTGCGGTGGCCGAATAGCTCGCTTTCGAGGAGGTTCTCGGGGATCGCGCCACAGTTCAGGGGGACGAATGCGCCGTCGGGATTGGCGCCAAAAAGGTGAAGTGCGCGGGCAATCAGTTCTTTGCCGGTCCCAGTCTCGCCTCTGACCAGCACCGGAATCGGCAGCGGCGCGACCCGGGCGACGGCGTTATAAACCTCGACGATCGCCGGATCGCTGCCGATGATCAGGGACTCGGGACCGAGCTCCAACTCGGCGCCGGCGTCGGACGGTCGGTGCAGGGCCGCTCGGACTCTTTCGACCAGAGTATCGACCTCGAACGGTTTGGCAAGGTAGTCGAAGACGCCGAGACGTCGTGCCGAGGCGGCAGTCTCAACGGTCCCATGGGCGGTCACGAGAATGACGTTCGCCTCGGGACACGCTTCGTAGCAATGTTCGAGCAGCTCGAGGCCCGTCCCGTCGCCGAGGTAGATATCAGTGACGATGAGGTCGAAAGTCGTCGAGTCTACCGCCCGCCGCGCCTCGTCGGCTGAGGCGGCCGAATGGACGTTGAATCCCTCCTTGCCGAGAGCCAGCGCCATCATCTCGCGCATGGCCGTGTCGTCGTCAACGACGAGTATCTTCGACCGTGGCATCACACCTCCTCGATTGCCGGCAGACTGACAGTAAACGCGCTTCCATTGCCGATCTCACTCTCGATTGTTATGCATCCTCCGTGCCAATCAACCACCTCCTTGACCAGCGCGAGCCCGAGCCCGGCGCCGGTCACCTCGGTGCCCGGCAAACGGTAGAAACGGTCGAACACGCGAGCCAGCCCCTCTTCGGGGATGCCGGGGCCGTGATCGCGTACGACGAGGCAGACCTGATCAGTGGATCGAGAGACAGCCACGTCGATGCTGTCACCTGAGTGGGTGTACTTGATGGCGTTGCCGACAAGGTTGTCGACGACCCGATCGAACAGGACCGGGACGGCCTGCACGTTGCAGCCACTATCGATAGATGGCGTGATGATGATCTGGCGAACGCCCGCAGCGGCGTCGAGCACCTCGAGGCGAGCGGCCACCCGTTGGCCGAGATCAATGGCTTCGGCGGCGCCATCCCAGTGGCCACCGCCCAGCTGTTCGAGGTCGAGGAAGACCGTCACCATCTCCTGGAGCCGTTGGGCCTCGCCACGGATCAGGGACGCCACGCGCCGTTGTTCGTCGCCGGACAGCTCGTACCTTTCGAGGTTCTCACCGAATCCGGCGATCGAGGCGAGCGGCGTCTTCAGCTCGTGCGAGACGAGCCGCTGCATTTCCCGGCGCCGTTTTTCGAGAGTGCGCTCGGCCGAGACGTCACGAAGAATGGCGAGATGGCCCCGGCCGAGGTCGGTCACCCCGATGGCGAGGTGACGTCGGCCGCGGGTCAGAACGAGGGGGTTTGTGTCATCAAAACTCTGCGTGATTTCGGTCAGCTCGGGCATGCCGCCCCACAGTCGCTCTGCAGCTGGGTTCGCAAGCACGACTTCACCGTTGACGTCCCACAGAATGACTCCCTCCTCCATGTCGGCGAGCAGCGCTCTGCGGGTGGCATCCTCCTCGAGGACCCGGTCCTGGAGACGCCGCAGGGCATCGAGTCGGCCGGCTGCTGTACGGGGTACCGTAGAGGGCGTTGCGCCAACATGCTCGAGCACCGCTTTCAGCAGATGACCGCTCTCCCTCCGCGCTGACCGTGATTCCGCTGTTTCTCGGAGAAGGGCAGACGCCACGGCCACCGTCAGCAACGATGTCACCGGGACCAAGAGGAGGCTGAAACGGATTGCAGCCATCGCCAGCAGAATGAGGCCCGCCGCGACGGCCGCGAATGCTGCGAGATCGAACGCTCCGCGGCGGTCACGAATCAACTGAATACCGACGGCCACGAGGAGGGCCGCAGCGAGTGACCACAAGGGGCCCGGGACGCGGAGAAGACGGCCCTGCGTGATGGAGATCGTGGCCGAGGCGTGTGCCAGCACACCGGGGACCGGTTCGTGGCGGGGTCCGGTCGGCACGACGAACTGATCCCCGGCGCCGGTTGCTGAAATACCGATAAAAACTGCTCGGCCAGCTATCTCTTTTGGTTCGTAGGATCCATCGAGAACCGAGGCTGCACTGAGGCTGGGAATGTGCTGAGGGGCGGGTCGGAACTCGGGCCGCAACTCGGCACCTGGCTCGATCGCCAACTCCGGTCTCAGGAACCGGGCGGCGGCGAGCGAGAGGGCGGGGAGTGAGAGCCCGCGCCCCTGTTTGGTGGCTGCAATGGTTCGCACGACGCCGTCGGGCCCGACCTCGCCGTAGGCGTGCGCTGCAACGGACGCGCCGCCCAGAGATTCGTTTGGAAGCAGCCAGGAACCGTTCCGATCGAATGCGGCGGCAAGCGCAACCGGGACGTCGGCGAGAGCATCTGTAAGCGCCTGATCGGTCTCCGGGTCGGTTGACTCCGCGAGGATCAGATCGAGGGCGATGCCGAGCGCGCCCGAGGCGGTGGAGGCAACCACGAGCTCCGCCAACCGGGCACGGGACCAGGGAAGGGGGCCGTAACGTTCGACCGCCTCGTCGTCGATCAGGATCGCGACGACCGGCACCTCGCGGTCATCTCCGGAGGGCGAGGCGCGGAGGAGAAGGTCTCCCGTCGTCCGCTCCAACGGTGGCAGCCACCCGATGGCCCAGATAGCGCCCGTGAGAGCGACGGCGACTCCAGCGAGGATCGCGGAAGGCAACCGTTTTCCGGCAGGAATTCTTCTTTGATCGTCGCCCATCTCGGAACATGCTACCGGGTTTCGGCCCGATCAGGAGTGACGGGAGTGACAACCAAAGGATTCTTTGCAAAAAGCAATACTCATAAGAATTTGACTGTTGCACTCGGCAATGGTCTGTTATGACATTCAGTGGAGAGTCGACAGTCGATGCAGCCGGGAGGCGGCGACTGGGATGTGCGTGCCATGAGAATCATTTCCGTTGGATCGGCGCTGCCGGCGCACTACTACGATCAGGAGACGTTGCTGTCGGCGTTCCGCGAACAGTGGGCGGAGCGTTATCACAACGTCGGTCGGATCGAGAGGCTCCACCGCAACGTCCTGGTTGGCGGGCGCCATCTGGCGCTGCCGATCCAGGAATACCCCAAAATCGAGACCTGGGGCCAGGCCAACGATCACTGGATACGGGTCGCGGAGGAACTCGGCGGCAAAGCCGTTTTGACGGCGCTCGACCGCGCCGGGCTCGGCGTTGACGAGGTCGACGCTTTCTACTTCACGACTGTCACCGGCATCGCGACGCCGTCGATCGATGCCCGCCTCATGAACCGGCTTGGCTTGCCATCCGACGTGAAGCGCGTGCCGATCTTCGGTCTCGGGTGCCTCGCGGGGGCCGCCGGTGTCGCCCGCGCGGCCGACTATTTGAAGGGTCACCCGGACGAGGTCGCTGTGCTGTTGTCGGTGGAGTTGTGTTCGCTGACCCTGCAGCGGAGTGATCTGTCGGTTGAGAACCTGATTGGTTCGGGACTCTTTGGGGACGGTGCCGCGGCCGCGGTCCTGGTGGGGGAGAATCGCACCCCGAGGGGCCCGCGGGTCGTTGCCAGCCGTTCCTCTTTCTACCCTGACAGCGAGGGAGTGATGGGCTGGGAGGTATCGGAGAAGGGCTTCAAGATCGTCCTCTCGGCCGAAGTGCCGGAAATGGTTCAGCGCTACTTGCGCCGGGACGTTGACGCTTTCCTTACAGAACACGATCTGGCCAGGGATGACATCGCGGCCTGGATTTCTCATCCCGGCGGGCCAAAGGTGCTCGAGGCCATGCAGGAGGCGTTGGAGCTGCCGGAAAACGCCCTCGAGGGCGCCTGGAGGACCCTGCGAGAGGTCGGCAATCTGTCGTCGACGTCGGTTTTATTGGTGTTGGAAGAGAACCTCGCGTCGCCACCCCCGGACGGCAGCTGGGGTCTGATGTCGGCCATGGGACCGGGTTTCTGCTCGGAGCTGGTTCTCCTGAAGTGGGAGGACCGATGAACGGTACGGTCCTTGGAGTTGACTCCCGAATCGTATTCACCGCGTTGATCGTGATCATCGCGATCCAGCGAGTTTGGGAGCTCGGTGTCTCAACCCGCCATCTCCGTGCCCTCAAAGCGCGTGGTGCGATCGAGGTGGGAGCCGGCCACTATCCGTGGATGGTTGCCCTCCACGCCGCTTTTCTCGTCTCGTGTGTGGCCGAGGTCTGGCTCCTCGACAGACCGTGGCGGCCCGTGGTGGCTGGGTTTGCCGTGCTCATCCTCGGCGCGGCCCTGGCGCTGCGGTGGTGGACTCTGACGACCCTCGGCGAGCGCTGGACCACCCGTGTTCTTGTGGTTCCGGGTGAGGAGTTGGTTTCCTCCGGGCCATACCGATGGCTGCGCCACCCCAACTACCTGGTCGTCGTGATGGAGATTGCGGCGATCCCGATGGTGCACTGTGCATGGATGACGGCGGCCGTTTTCACAATCGCCAACCTGGTTCTCCTCAGGGAGCGCATCCGGGTCGAAGAGGGAGCGCTCAGCCGGCTCGCCGCTGGAGGCGCCGGATGAAGGCCTCTGACGCTCAGATCATCGATGGCATCGCCGAGGTCGCTCGCCAACATCTCGACTGGAAAGGTGAGCTGCGTCCCGAGATGCGCCTTGTGGAAGATCTCGAGCTCGACTCGCTCAAGGCCCTGACCCTCGCCCTCGAAGTCGAAAACCACTTCCGGGTCTGTCTCGACGAAGAGGCCGGGATCCAAACCGTGGGCGATCTGGTGGCGATCATCCGGGAAATGCTCGATGATTAGCCGAATGACGATTAACCAACTGCTCGAGCGGACGGCGGTTTCGGCGGATGGCGGACTGAGGATCCTCGATAGGAAAGAACACAGCCGCTGGCTGCCGTGGGCCGAGATCCATGAACGGGCGCGATCGGCCGCCGGTCGTATCCTTGCCAGTGGAGTTGGTCCAGGTGAAAGAGTGGCCCTCGTTTACCCGACCTGTGCGGCCTTCTTTGATGCCTTCTTCGGCGCAATCCTCGCCGGAGCCGTCCCGGTGCCTCTCTATCCGCCCATTCGGCTCGGGCGACTCGACGAGTACCACGAGCGAACGGCGGCGATGTTGCGGGCGGCGGGCGCGCATTTGGTGTTGGCAGAAAAACGGGTGCGCCGACTCCTGGGCCCGGCCGTCGAGGCGGCGCAGCCCAGGTTCGGATGCCGCACCCTCGAAGAACTTCCGCGGGCTCAACCGAGCTCGAGGTCGGTAGGGGCGGACGACCTCGCGCTCGTCCAGTTTTCGTCCGGCACGACAGTCGACCCCAAGCCGGTTGCCCTCAGCCATCGGGCAGTCGTGGCCCAGACGGTGCGACTCAACGGTTTCTGGCCGGATTCTCGTGGGGTGGTCCACAGCGGTGTCAGCTGGCTGCCGCTGTATCACGACATGGGTCTTATCGGTTGTGTTTTTCCGGCTCTCGAGCGTGGCGCGACCCTGACCCTCATCCCGCCCGAGCTCTTTGTTGCCCGGCCGGCGGCGTGGCTGCGCGCCATTTCGCGCTACCGGGCCACCGTCTCTCCGGCTCCCAATTTTGCCTACGGCCTGTGTGTCGATCGTATCCGTGACGA
>Ga0316194_10003302_pt1 | contig 11274 bp, 7 predicted proteins | sample CroRivsedime1_MG_FD_204936 | JGI IMG/M metagenome (GOLD analysis project Ga0316194, IMG submission 204936) | Coastal sediment microbial communities from Maine, United States - Cross River sediment 1 | ecosystem: Environmental > Aquatic > Marine > Coastal > Sediment | place: USA: Maine... | reverse complement strand
AAGCCACAGTGGCAGATCCTGCGGTTCGTTTATCTGTATTCTGATTTTCATTACTTGACACCTCGGCCGGTTTTAACTATCGTTTTATGAGCAATCGTACAATTGTCTACTTTGTAACATGACAAAATTGAAATAATCACCCAAGGTTTTTCTTAAATGTTACCATCCCAAAAGCCCTCAATGGATATTTTGATCGATCAATACCTGAATTATCTGCTGGTCGAAAAGGGGCTTTCCGGAACCACCTTAGAAGCGTATAGTCGAGATTTGGTCAGGTATCAGGAATTCATACTGGACAGCGGCGCCCGGGGTATTTCCGAAACCGATACTGCGTTGATCCTGAAACATCTGATTGCACTTCGAAATGCGGGTTTGGGCGCTCGGTCCAGAGCCAGGCATCTGGTGTCGATAAGGGGGTTTTACCGCTTTGCGGTCCAGGAAAAAGTGCTCAAGCATGATCCCGCCGGGCTGGTCGATCTTCCGAAAACAAGCCTAAAGCTTCCGGATGTTCTTTCGGTGGAGGAAGTGTCTCAGCTGTTGAGTACACCGGACCCCGTCAAGCCGACCGGTGCAAGAGATGCCGCCATGCTTGAACTTTTGTACGCCGCCGGCCTGAGAGTATCTGAACTGATTAAGCTTAAACTGCAGAATGTTAATTTAGAATCCGGTTTCGTGAGGGTGTTCGGCAAAGGGTCGAAAGAGCGGGTGATTCCCATTGGATCGCTGGCCCAGAAAAAAATCGAGTATTACCTGGACCATTCAAGAAAAGCTCTCTTGAAGAATCAAGTCAGTCCTTACATCTTCGTTGCCCGGGCGGCCAAACCCATCACGCGCCAGGGTTTTTGGAAACTGCTGCGGCGCTATGGCCAGTTGGCGCATCTGAATAAAAAAATCACCCCCCACAGCTTGAGACATTCGTTTGCAACCCACCTGCTGGAAGGCGGCGCCGACTTAAGAGCTGTTCAGGTAATGCTCGGGCACGTCGATATTGCAACGACTCAGATATATACCCATGTTACACGCAAGCATCTCAAAGATTTGCATAAACGCTTTCATCCGAGGGGATGACCCCGGAGCAAGAACTGGTGCGCTTCGCTCACAATTGGAACAATGGAATGTGAAAGCAATTTCATAGACACATGCCGTCGCACCAGGGCGGGCTTGAACCCAGAACCTAAGAGCCGATCGGTTTAACATTGACACCAGACGAATTTTCATTTAAACAGGCAGTTTTTTCTCGATGTATTAAATTTTTATTAGTTATCGTCTCGGAATTTCTATAATTTATTGGAATCACGACGCTTTTAGCGGCCATTGTCTTGGTTGCGGTATGGAATGATGGAATTGTGGAATGCATGATTCCAATATTCCAGAATTCCAACATTCCAATTGGGGCCAAGCCCCTAACTTGTATCAGGGAATATGAATCGTGCCCTCATTAAAAATGGACGCCATCCCGTTGGGCTGGTGGCAGCCCGCCCAACACCAGCCCGCAATCGGCGAGCAAGCCCTGTTAGAGGCTATTAACCAGGTTACCCGCCCCCTTTTTCTGATCAATCTCAATGGTAAAATGGGTGTCTCCCTGGAAGGCACCTTAACCATCGGTGACAAAAAACCATCAGGATCAGATCTACTGCCCCTCATTGGTTATGCGCCGGCCATGCACCCGAAGGATTTAGGCGATTCCCAGTTCAAAAAGACTCATAACTTGAGCTATGCTTATGTAGCGGGAGCCATGGCCCATGGAATTACATCTGTTGAAATGGTCGAAGAAACCGGACGTATTGGAATGATCGGTTTTTTTGGCGCAGCCGGGCTTTTGCCGGATGAGATTGAAGCCGCCATCGACCGGCTCCAGAACCGCATGGGGTCCCGATCATTCGGGATAAACCTGATTCACAGCCCGACGGACCCGGAGCTTGAAGCCGCCACAGTGGACCTTTACATCAGGCGCGGGATTAAATTGATCAGTGCCTCGGCCTATCTGAATCTTACACTTCCGCTGGTTTATTATCGTGTCAATGGTATCCACCGCGATAACAAGGGCAACATCATTTGTCCCGGCAAGATCGTTGCCAAAGTGTCACGGGTCGAAGTGGCCCGCAAATTTCTTTCACCACCACCAGAAAAATTTTTAAACCGACTGGTTGATAAAAATCTGATATCATCTGAGCAGGCTGCGTTAGCCGCCGCAATTCCAATGGCGGATGATCTGACCGCCGAAGCCGATTCCGGAGGCCATACGGATAACCGCCCGGCTTTGACACTTTTACCGACCATGATGGCTCTGCGGGATGAAATCACGGAAAAATATGACTATGTGAATCCAGTCCGGATAGGGCTGGCCGGCGGGATCGCCACACCGGAATCGACCGCCGCCGCTTTTGCAATGGGCGCCGCCTTTGTGCTAACAGGATCGATAAACCAGGCCTGCGTGGAAGCCGGCACGTCGGATACGGTCCGCCAGATGCTGGCAGAAGCCGAACAAGCAGACGTAACCATGGCGCCATCAGCCGATATGTTCGAGCTCGGAGTTAAGGTTCAGGTCTTAAAACGCGGAACTATGTTCGCTTTGCGGGCGGCCAAACTCTATGAACTGTATTCCCGCTACGACAGTTTTGCGCAGATACCAACCGACCAACGTGAAATTCTTCAGCGCGATATATTTAGATCTAGTTTTCAGGAAGAATGGGAACAGACAAAGAAATTTTTTGCTCAACGGGACCCGAGACAAATAGAGATCGCCGAAAATAAACCCAAACACATGCTGGCCCTCGTCTTTCGTTCCTATCTTGGCCGCTCTTCGACCTGGGCCAACAGCGGTGATCTGTCAAGAAAAATCGACTATCAAATATGGTGCGGACCATCGATGGGTGCCTTCAATCAATGGTCAAAAGACACCTTTCTTGAAAAATGCGAAAATCGCAAAACCGTCACGGTGGCAATGAATTTGATGTTCGGGGCGGCTGTGCACACCCGGGTTGGCTGGCTGCGTCATCAGGGGATTACCCTGCCCCGCTCGGCCGGGAAATTCCATCCGCTTGAATTATCAAAAATTCTGGAGATGGTTTAAAAACCTCTTTCTGAAACCGCTGATGTTTAAAACACGATAACTTTCAGCATTCAATCGAGGAGATTCACTTGCTTCTGGTCCGATAGAGGATTCGATAAAATGCTCCCGCCGCACCCGGCCTCCCTGATGATTGATGGAATCAACTGAGATTATACCTCTGGCCCAGTATGATAAGCCACGATTCTCGTCACGGCGCAGCGTTCGACGGTTGATGGTGAGTTGGTAATATTTAACCTCCGGAGGCGGATTACTTGCTGATTCAGTGCTCTTAGTATCGTAAAAATAAAAATCATGATCCACTAACCATTGATGCAAATCGAGCAGAATTTGTTTTGTCTCTGGAATTGAAAATTTCAAATCTCCTACCAGATGACCTCCGAGGACCACTGTAAATGCCTCATCAGGATTGTACTGCCGCGCATAGCCCGACTGCAAGCCCCCCAATGGGTCGGGTGGCAGAAATTCACGGGACCAGCGTTTCCATCTGGCAAGATTGACATTGAATTTTTTAGACAGCTCTTTGTTGGTGTAAAATTTGATCATATTCGACAACAAAAGTTATTAGGTTGTTAGGCCAATATAACAACTAATTATTTTAAAGCAAGCTCTTGATAAAATCTTTCATTAATACTATATTTGGATGTTGAAATTATCCTGCCAGTTTCTTTAAAATAGAAAGCCGGCCGGGAAAGGACAAACTGAGTATGCCTGACAACAACCCGGTGGCCATCATTGGAATGGGATGTTTATTCCCAAAATCAACGGGTCTCAAAGAATATTGGAAATTGCTCTATCACGGCCGGGATGCCATCACGGAAGTCCCTGATTCCCATTGGTCACCTGCCGATTATTACGACACCGATCCTAAAACTCCGGACCATGTATATTGTAAGCGTGGTGGATTTCTTGAACCCGTCTCATTTGATCCATCGGAATTCGGCATCCCGCCCTCTTCTCTCGAAGCCACCGACACTTCCCAGCTTTTGGGGTTGCTGGCCGCGAAAATGGCCTTAGAAGACTGCGGATATGGCAGCGGCCGGGACTTTGACCGGGACCGCACTTCCGTCATCATAGGCGTTACCGGAACCCAGGAATTGGTTATTCCGTTAAGTTCGAGGCTGGGTTACCCCAGGTGGCGTAAAGCGCTGGAAGATTCCGGCATAGCGCCAGCGAAAACCGAAGAAATCATTCAAAAAATTTCAGATTCCTACATCCCCTGGCAGGAAAACTCATTTCCGGGTCTTCTCGGCAATGTGGTGGCCGGCAGAATAAGTAATCGCCTGGACCTACGGGGTACGAACTGCGTTGTGGATGCCGCCTGTGCAAGTTCTTTTAGTGCCATTCATCTGGCGACCCTCGAATTAATATCCGGTCGCAGTGATATGGTGGTCACCGGCGGGGTGGATACACTCAATGACATTTTTATGCACATGTGTTTTTCTAAGACGCATACCCTATCCGCCACCGGCGACGCCCGGCCATTTTCAAAAGATGCCGACGGCACGGTTCTTGGTGAAGGCATCGGGATCCTCGTATTAAAAAGGCTTGAGACCGCTCAAAAAGACGGGAATCGAATTTACGCCGTAATTAAAGGTCTGGGCGCTTCAAGCGACGGCAAATCGCAAAGCATCTACTCACCTAGCGTTGAAGGACAAATCAAGGCTTTGCGCGCGGCCTATAATAACGCCGGTGTCAATCCCGCCACCGTCGGACTGATCGAAGCCCACGGCACAGGCACCCGGGTAGGCGATAAAGTGGAGTTCAAGGCCCTGAACCGGATATTTGAAGAATCCGGCGCCAATGGCAATAAATGTGCCCTGGGTTCCGTCAAATCCATGATCGGTCATACCAAAGCTTCCTCCGGTGCCGCCGGTTTGATCAAAGCGGCACTTGGCCTTTATCATAAAGTATTACCGCCCACGTTGAAAGCTGAAGTAGCGGACCCGGAACTGGACATCGAGAACAGTCATTTTTACTTGAATTCATCAACTCGGCCCTGGTTTGCGGGTAATGGCCATCCTCGCCGGGCGGGCGTCAGTGCCTTTGGATTTGGCGGCAGCAATTTTCACATTGTGCTCGAAGAACACCTTTCTGCCAAGACGGAAATATCCTGGGACGGAAACATTGAAATTCTTGCCTTCTCCGCTAAACGGAAAAAGGACCTGATCCGCATGGTCAAAGTGTATCGTGACGATGTGATCAACGGTATATCCGACGATCAATTTAGGATCAGGGCGGCTGAATCCCGCAAAAATTTTTCGACCGAGCATGCCTATCGCCTCTTAATGGTTTATGAACAGGATTTTAAAAAATCAGATCTTTTCAACCGTGCATTGATCGCATTGAATTCCACAGATGGGCGTGATTCTCTGAATCTGGAAAATATCTACATCGGCGGTCCTGAAAAAGCCGGTAAACTTGCTTTTGTCTTTCCAGGACAGGGAAGCCAGTACCTTGGAATGGGACGGGATTTTGTCTGCACATTTCCCCAGGCCCTGAACATTCTGGAAAATGTCAATAAAAAATTTAAGGGTCCGGCACTTCTAACCGACCTCATCTATCCACCGACTGCACATTCGACTGCCGAACGACAAAGGCAGGAAAAAACCTTAAAAAGAACCGACGTTGCTCAACCAGCCATTGGCGCCGTCAGTCTGGCGATGCTGAAAATTCTGCAGAAGTTCGCAATTAGCCCTGATGCCACCTGCGGACACAGTTTCGGAGAATTGTCGGCACTGTGTGCTGCCGGATGGATCGATGAACAAACCCTGATGGCGCTTTCAATCACCCGCGGTCGCCTCATGGCCGCGGCCGGCGAAAATCACGATGCGCCCGCAGGCGCCATGCTGGCGGTTCAGGCACCACTGGACGAACTTAAAGCCCTGATAGAAGATTCATCTCAGAAAATTGTTATCGCCAACCGTAATAGTCCCAACCAGGGGGTTTTGTCCGGAACTGCATCTGACATAATTGACATCGAAACGATTTGCAGGAAAAAGAAAATCAACGCCGTTCGGTTGCCGGTTTCGACGGCTTTTCACAGTGAGTTGGTTAAAGATGCCGTTCGGCCCTTTTCCGAGGCATTAAAAAAAGTGCCGATAAATCCAACTGCCGTCAACGTATTTTCCAATACAACCGGAAAAGCATATCCTACCGATCCGAATGAAGCTCGGACACTGTTGGGCAGCCATTTGATTCGTCCTGTCAACTTCCTGAAAGAGATTGAAAATCTGTTCAGTTCCGGTGTCCGGACGTTTGTGGAAATTGGACCCAAATCGATTCTGACCGGGCTGATTTCAACCATTTTGCAGGATCGTGATTTTGAGGCCGTGGCCTTGGACGCTTCGATCGGAAAATCACACGGTATTGCCGACATAGCCAAATTGCTTTGTCGGCTTGCATCCATTGGGTATCCGGTGGCGTTAACCGAATGGGAAAAGCCGCTAGCATCGCCTCGCAAATCAGGCATGAATGTTCTTTTGAGTGGAACCAACTATAAAAAACAAAAGACGGAAAACAGCGATTGGAAGGCACAAGACAGTGGCCGGAGAGCAGAGACATTTGAATGCGGAGTGCGGCCTCCGGCCCATAATGACCTGCGTCCCGGCGGGAATGCGGCCTCCGGCCCAGAGGGGCCATTGGGGCCTACGCCCCGGCGGGAAGACGGAATTTCTGAGGCCATCGGGTATGAAGCGAAAGCCATCAACCAATTAAACCATCAAAACGTTCCAAGCGAACTAAACCTTATAAACGATTTTCCGGATGCAAAGAGCAAAGAAAATTTACCGGCATTCGTCAACTCTCCCCAATTCGAACAATTAGAATCATCCAAACAAATGCATAACCATAAAACCATCATGAACAAAAACGACCACAAGCAATCAGAACTTATCCAGGATGCTTTGAAAGTGGTTTCCCAGGGTCTGCAATCGATGCAGCACCTTCAGTCTGAAACGGCCCGAGCGCACCAGAAATTTTTGGAATCCCAAACCGAGGCCAATCGCACACTGCAGGAAATGATGAAAAATACCCAACGCCTGGCTGAAAGATCACTTGGCATCAGTATGGAACCAAGCCGGCCGGCTTTCATCCCCCGACATCGACCCGAACAAAGCCATGGACTGCCACAGCCGGAAAATAATTTCACTGCCGGGAAGGTCGACAAATTTGTCGACCTCAAAAAAACCGACCCGCCTGGGGATACCGGCAAAGTGTTACCCGCTCCTGTCCAACCCGAATTTCATGAAGGGGCCGCAAATGGATGTTCACCCGATGCCGCCAATAATGATTCTCAAAATAAAGAATCCGATCCATCTCAACCGGATCAAAACATAATTGAAACCGCAATGCTGGAAGTCGTCAGCCGGCTGACCGGATATCCGACGGAAATGCTTGGCCTGGATATGGATATCGAGGCGGAACTGGGGATCGATTCCATCAAAAGGGTTGAAATATTATCCGCCCTTGAAGAAAATATGCCCGACTTGCCATCGGTTCCCCCTGAAATCATGGGCAGTCTCAAAACGCTGGGACAAATTGCTGAATTCTTCGTGGGATCCAATGGCGGACAAATACCTGAAAACCGGACCGGTGAGATCATTCAAGACCAAAATAACTTAGTTAAAGAAAAATTATCCGGCCGCACCGATAAATCCCAAAACAAAATCGTTGCAACGTTGCTGGAGGTCGTCGCCCAATTGACCGGGTATCCGGTGGAAATGCTCGGCCTGGACATGGATATCGAAGCGGAGCTGGGTATTGATTCCATTAAACGAGTGGAAATTTTATCTGCTCTAGAAGAACAAATGCCCGAACTGCCTACGGTTTCCCCTGAAATCATGGGAACCTTGAAGACCCTTGGACAAATATCCGAATATCTTGCCAACTCTTCAATCCCCGAAGCGCTCCAGGAACAACCCGGTTTGGCGCAGGCGGCAACTCCGTCCACAGCGGCCCACCAAATCCCCGCAGCATCAGACACATCCGGCCAGGCATTACCCGATCCGGATATATTAGAAATTCCCCGCAAGGTGATTAAGGTAATTAAGGCGCCCGAGATTTCTGCGGCCCCTTTAAAAATAGCCGGAAACAAAACGGTGTTTGTAACGGAGGACAACACCGGTCTGTCCGAAAACATCGCTGAAGCACTGGTAAAACTCGGTATAAACACCGCAAAAATCAATCTGGCTGAATTGAAACCAAATAATCAGGTTTCCGATGCGGCCGGCCTGATAATTGTCCAGGATCCTGAATCTCGTAATATGGAACAAGACCTGAAAGATGCATTTGCACTTGCCAAACATCTGGCGCCAAATCTGTTGGACGCCGCAAGTGAAGGCGATGCTTTGTTTGCAACGGTCAGCCGAATGGACGGCGCCTTTGGTTTCAGGCAGGCGGAAGCTATCCATCCCATTCAGGGCGGACTGGCCGGGCTTGCAAAAACAGCTGCCATCGAATGGGAAAATGTTTGCTGTCACGCCATTGATATCTCTGCCAACCACTCGGACCTTAGCGAAATTGCGGCGGCCGTTGCAAAGGAGATTTTGACTCCGGGGCCGGTGGAAATCGGCCTTGATTCGGAAAGCCGGTGTACATTAACCCTCGAGTCCAAATCGTATCCTGCAGGTCAGATAGGCCTGGATTCCGACGATGTGATCATCGTCAGTGGCGGGGCGCGGGGAATCACCTCCGCTGCAGCGCTGGCACTTGCAAGACACACCAGACCGAGCCTGGTTCTGCTAGGCAGATCGCCGAATCCCGTGGCTGAGCCATTGTGGCTGTTATCCCTGGAAGATGAGGTCACGATAAAAAAAGCCATTTTAGAAAACGAATTTAAGGGCACAACGCCATCGCCGTCTGAAACAGAAAAAGTATATAAAAGCTACATGACAAATCGCGAAATCAGCCGAAATCTGGCGGTTTTAAAATCAACCGGCGCGTCTGTCCAATATTTCTCGGTGGACATACGTAACTTTGAAGCCGTCCGTACAATTATCGATGCCATCCGCTTGGATCAGGGTCCCATTACCGGTATTATCCATGGTGCCGGTGTACTGGAAGATCGCCTGATCATCGATAAAACACCCGATCAATTTGAGCGGGTTTTCGATACCAAGGTCATGGGATTGAAGAATCTGGTAAAGGCCACGCACCATGACGCTTTAAAATATCTGGTGGTTTTTTCCTCAGTCGCCGCACGATTCGGCAACAAAGGCCAGGTGGACTATGCCGTGGCCAATGAGGTGTTGAACAAAATCGCCCAGGCCGAATCGTTCCGCAGAGACGATTGCCGGGTTGTCGCAATCAACTGGGGACCGTGGGACGGCGGCATGGTGACAGCGGGTTTGAGACGCGAGTTTGAACGCAGGGGTATCCATTTGATTCCGCCTGACAAGGGCGCCAGTTGCCTGGTTTATGAAATGATGACGGCTGAAAATGCTGCGGTGGAAGTTGTCATTGGAGCTGAAATAGAAGACCGTAAAAAATTGAAGGGGCCCGCACTGGTGAAATCTCCACCGGCCATTAAAAAACAGCAGCTTACCCTGTGTTTTGAACGTGAAATCGATATTTCTCAATTTCCGGTGTTGAACTCCCATATCATTGACGACAAACCGGTGGTGCCGCTGGCACTTATGATGGAATGGTTTGCCCATGGCGCCCTGCATCAAAACCCCGGACTTATCCTGCATGGCCTGGATGATACTCAAGTTCTAAAAGGAATTCGCCTGGAGCATGAGAAACACCATATCCGACTGTTTGCCGGTAAACTCAAAAAAAATGGCGCGTTTTATGAAGTGCCAGTTGAATTGAGAGGTAGCCAAGATATCGGACAGGATGTGATCCATTCTCGAGCAAAGGCTATTTTAAGTGATCACCTGGTTCCGGCTCCTCCTTATCAGTTCTCCAAGGCTATGATTGCGGGGGCTTATACAAAAAATATCCAGAACATCTACGATGAGATTCTTTTTCATGGCATCCAGCTTCGCGGAATTCGTAAAGTCGTCAGCTGTTCATCCCGCGGAATGGTGGCACAAATTTCATCCGCGCCCGGACCGCGGGAATGGGTTGCCGCCCCCCTGAGGGATCGATGGATTGCCGATCCCCTGGTGCTGGATTGTGCCTTCCAGATGGCTATTCTATGGTGTTTTGAAGAAAAAGAAACTCTATCGCTGCCAAGTTACGCGGCCTCATATCGTCAGTATCGCCATCAATTCCCGACTGAAGGCGTAACAGCGGTGCTGGAGGTCGGTGAAGTTACCGACCACAAAATGCGGGGAAATTTTACATTTTCTGATTCCAACGGTGGGATTGTGGCGCGCCTGACCGGTTATCAAGCGATATTGGATGCATCCCTGCTCAAATCTTTTAAACCACAATTTAGGGCATTAGCCTAACCCGGCCAAGCTGGAATTGAAAACTGAATATTTCCGATTGAATATTCAATCTTCACTCAAGAATAGGCAATTGCCTGCGGACTGGCGCCTTTATCTCTGGCTGAGCAATGCCGATACGATTCCGTCAAACGGCTTTTTCAATGTTCTTGTTAATATCTGTCGGAATGCCGCAAAAATCTATGGATTCTATGGTTGAAACAAAACTTTTGCAGGGCTGACAGTATTTCTTAGGCTTTCCGCGTCCGCTCCAGAGTAGTTTCAATCTATGGGAAATTCCGCACTTCGGACAAATACACTCGACTGTAAGACCCTCACGGCCGTTTTTCTCATCGTAATAAATACAGCTTTGTTCTTCCTCTAAACAATAGTTATTACTGGGTGCAGGCATTTTTTATACCTCTCTGGGTTCCCTAAAATTTTTTGCTACTTTTAGGTGGCACGACTTCTCGATACCCGAAATTCACCAGATTCAATCTATGATTATGAAATTCTTACCTGTTCGGATCCGATTTATCCGGGTTAAGCTCAACAGAAATCATGTTTAAATTATCCTGACGACTGTTCGATCACCTCTTTTGCTTTTTTTTATATTTCCGGATGAGATCATCAATGGCCTCCTCCAAGAGAACGCCGATGGATTTATCTTCATCAACTGCAAGATGCTTCAAGGCTTTGAGGCAGTCCACATCAAGCCTGGTGGAAAATGTTTTTTTTGGACCCATACTTGTGTAATTACAATATTTTTTTCTTTATTTCAAGCTATTTTTTTATTATTATATAAATATTTTTATAATTACTTTAATAAAT
>Ga0316194_10003297_pt1 | contig 11279 bp, 5 predicted proteins | sample CroRivsedime1_MG_FD_204936 | JGI IMG/M metagenome (GOLD analysis project Ga0316194, IMG submission 204936) | Coastal sediment microbial communities from Maine, United States - Cross River sediment 1 | ecosystem: Environmental > Aquatic > Marine > Coastal > Sediment | place: USA: Maine... | reverse complement strand
GGCCTGACCTGCGAACAATTCGACCCCGGCTGCTGAAAGAGTTTGCGCAGCATTTGGCCCGCAATTGCCTGTGATAACGGCATCCACTCCTTGCGAGGCTAAAAACTGAGCAGCCTGGATGCCGGTACCCCCTCCTTGGGCTGCACTTTCGTTATTAAATGCTTCAAAACTCATATCATCCGAATTGACGACTAAAAAAAATGCGCATCTCCCAAAACGTGGGTCAAGCCGGGCATCTAAATTATTTCCGTTGGAACTAACCGCTACTTTCATTTTGTGAACTCCTTTCATCTTTATGGAATAAAATCATATATCTTCAATCATTTTTGTCTATTTCTCTCAGCTTGCGCAATATCTCCCTGGCAGAGCCTGAAAGGGAGATTTTCAGCAACTCGTCCATCTTTTTTTCCTCGATCTTTTTCCTGTTCATGACTTTCTTTTTGTAAGCGTTTTTTAGGGAATCCAGAAGCTCTTCCAAACTGCAGGGTTTCTGCAGATATGAAAAGGCACCACTTTTGGTGCACTCTACAGCCGAGTCAATCGTCCCGTGACCGGTAAGTATAACGATCTCCATCCACTTATGTTCTGCTTTCAGCACCTTTAAGGTTTCTTCACCGTTTATTCCAGGCATTTTCAAATCCACAAGGGCAACGTCTATGGGATTTTTTCTTGCGGCTTCGATGGCTTTTTCACCCCGGTCCACGGCGATAACGTTGAAGTCACGAACTTTTAGACTCTTGCTGATCGACTTTAAAAATTGGGCTTCATCATCTACGATTAACAGATTAATTTTATTATTTTCCATGCTGTCTGCCTCCCTTCGTACTTTTATATTAAATATAAGTGATAGTCTCCCCGGGTTATGACTACACGGCTATCCATTGCCAGTATCCGAAAAATACCCAGATCCAAAGAACCGCAAGGCTTAAAATAAAGATTGCAAATCCGTGAATAAAAAAATCCTTCATTGTGAGCAACTGCTCCCCGGTTTCCGGGTCTTTGGCCATGCTGAAAACAATAGCGTTATTCGGTGTGCCGATGATCAGCATGTGGGCAAACGACGACGCAAAGGCGGTGGCCAAACCCACCATAATCGGCGAGGTGCCGGAAAGGGTGGCCATCGGGACCGTTATGGGCCCCACCGCTGCCACCGTGGCCCCGTCACTCATAAAATTGGTCAGAATTCCGGTGATAAAGCTGGTGGAAATGCAAAGCCCGGTCCCGCTTTTTAAAAAATCAGGCAGCACGGACACAAAGCTGTTGGCCAGCCACAGGGCCGCACCGGTAGTTGCCAAACCATAACCCATGGCGCTGGCCGCCGCGTAAAGTGCCACCACATCCCAGTGAATGCTGTTGATGTCCTTCCAGCGCAGCACACCCAGGATATTTAACAGCACCAGGCACAAAATCACCGGCCCACCCATGCCAAACCGGTCGGATAAAGTTGTCCACAGGACGATAATAAGGACGAGTACGCCGGCGGCTTTGAATTCATCGGCGGTCATCCTGCCGATTTTTTCAGACTCCCGCCTGACTTCGGCGGCAATATTTACAGATTTCACTTTAATTTTATTTTTAAATACCATTAAAAAATAACCGCCAATCACCATCGCCATAACCGGAACAAACGGTAGACCCATTTTGATCCACTGCCCGAAGGAGATGTTTACCCCATAGTCTGCGAAAATACCCAGCATGACGGCATTGCGTCCCCCGGCAGCGGGTGAGCCGGGCCCGCCGATATTGGCACAGAACGTCAGCATCAGTAGCAGCATGACCACCAGGCCCTTATCCTTTTTGAGTCCGGCAGTTTTGATCGCCCCCAGGTAGACCAGCATCAAAATGGGTGCGATGAATGCCACCAGGGCGTGCTCGGAAAGAAACGCGGCCGTGACGCCCAGTAGGGGTCCGAAAATAAGGGCAAAACGCCGCAAAGAAGTGCTGGTTCCCAGCAGCAGAATACCGATTCGGCGATCAAGGCCGGTTTTGCTGATGGCCGCAGCGAGGGATAGAACACCGAAAATGAAAACCACCGAATCCTTGGCATAGGCCTTCGCCACCTGGTCGGCGGGAAACACGCCGAAAAAATACATCAGAACGCCGACCAGCAGGGCCGTGATGCCGATGGGAACGGCACCGGTGGCCCAGAAAAGCGCGGCCGCCAGCAGGATGCCCACCATGGCTTTGGCACGCAGGGCTACCTGTTCGGTGCTCAGGGGGGTTTTGACCACCTTACCGTTGTTGTCGATTGTTTTTTGGTACAATTTTGCCTTGCGGGCATAATATTCAGCAATACTCTGCCCGACTTTCATCTGGTGGTAGTCGGAGTAGCCCGCGATGGCTTCGCCGACCTGCCCCATTTTTTTTGAAACCAGAAAAGTGTGAAGTTGGTCAGGGACGGGCATCAGTATGAGGCCCATAAAAATAAGCAAACCAAGGAGGATGATCCCCGGCCGGGAGTTGTGGACACCGATCAGCCAATCTTTTAATCCGCTTTTTGTAATTACCGGTATCTCATGACGGGCTAGGGCATTGATACGCTCTTCGGCGGCATCTTTGATAACCTTTATCAAATCATCCAGGGCGCTGGGTTTTTCAAGATAGCAGAACACGTCATGCTTGCCGGTAAGCCGGGCCGATTCCATGCTGCCGTGGCCGGTATGCATGATCACCTGGGCTTCCGGCCGGATCTTTTTTATTTCCTTTAAGGTCTGAATACCGTCCATACCCGGCATCTTCTGGTCCAGAATTATGACCTCCGGATTCCTGTGCCGCACCAATTTTATGGCATCTTCTCCGTTACTCGTGTTCAATACAGTGAAATCCCTGACTTCAAGCTGCCGGGCCAGGGCCTGCCGAAATCGATCTTCATCATCAATAAGCAAGATCGTCGGGTTTGAATTACTCTTATTTTCCGCCAGGCTGTGCTCCATTTCCGCCCCTTTCTGTTTTGGCAATTGGTAATAAGACAGTGAATGCGCTTCCGGCACCCGGCAAACTTTGAACGTCAATCAATCCGTCCATTGACTTGACGATGCTTAAAGAAACGCTCAGACCCAGGCCGGTTCCCTTGCCCGCTTCCTTGTTGGTGAAAAATGGGGTGAATATCTTTTTTTTCTGATCGAAGGTCATACCGCACCCGCTATCCGTTACGGTCACCCGGATGCCTTTTTCATCACTTGCGGTCGATATTGTGATGGTTCCGGATCCGGTGATCGCATCACCTGCATTATTGATGAGGTTTAAAAAAACCTGCCTGATTTGATCGGGATCAACCAGTATTTTCGGTAAATCAGGGCTATAATTGCGAATAATCTCAATATTCGCGACCTCAAACTCCCGTTCCTTAAAACCGCCCATCACCTCATCGAGAATTTGGTTAAGATTACAGGGGACCGGTTGAGGGGGATGCTTGCGTCCATAATCGAGTAATTGGCGGGTGATCCCCCCCGCTCGCAGGATAGCCGCATCAACATTATCCAGTTCCTTTCGAATGTTTTCGGGGCTGCCCTCGAGGTCAAATTCGGGGTCTAGCATGTCCCTGATAACCCCGCTGGAGGCCATGATGATGGCCAGCGGATTATTGATTTCATGGGCGACGCCTGTAGCCAGTTCTCCCACGGAGGCCAGTTTCGAGGCATGCAGGAATTGAAGTTGAAGTTCTTCATGCTTTTCAGCTCCCGTTTGGGCCTTTTTTATCAGCCTGCCGGTTGTGAACCAGATCGCCATGGCAATTGCTACAATGATGAGCACACTGCCGAAAATAATGATTCTTCTTGCCTGGTATATCTGAGCATGGGCGATGTTTAGCGGTTCTCTGACGATCAGAGCCCATGGCACTTCCTTCAACCAGGCGTAGGCTGCCAGGATTGAATCACCATTTTTTTTAATTTCATGAACGCCGGATCCGGTTATATTCGAGGGGATGAAATCGCTTAACCCGGACAATCCTCCGCGGTCAGGATCGACTAACTGATAGGAACCCTCATTATTTATCAGAGCCGAGTCAACGCCTTTGCCCTGGTTGATTGTCCGTAAAAACATGTAAAATTTGTCCGGATCAAGGGTTGAGCGCATCACATAGGGCTTGCCGTCAATTAACTGCCTGACGGCGATGGTGAAATGGGGTTTGTTTCTGAAACCAAGGTAGATGTCGCTGATAATGTGGTCGCGGTCTTGATGCATCAGGTTGGTAAACCATTTTTCACTGGCGTAGTCTTTGTCCTGCAGGTAGGGGAAAGGACCGGCATAGCCGATCTGGATACCTCCGGCATCTAAAAAGCCAACGTCAATGAAGGCATCACTGACCCGTCTTAAATTTTGCAGATAGTTTTGCATGGTTTGCCTGGAAGGCGTCAGACTGAACTCCTGGCTGTGAAAGAGGCTGAAAATATTAACAACTCTTTCCTGCAGGAATAAATCAACTGTGTTTCGCTGGCTTTCTGAGATCACGGTCAGATTCAGCTTGGCTGTTTCCTTTAGCGTGAAGTTGAACTGGAAATGAAAATATACAGATAAAGCTGCAAGCGGAACCATAAAGGACATCAGGAGGCCGATCCTGAAACGCAACCTGAGTTGTTTGAAGTAAGCCCTCGTATTTGTCGTTTTATCCAGAACATCATACCTGTCCGAAGGCGAACTCCAATCTTTATCACTTCCTGTTAGAACATTATTCATTATGGTTGGTTTTGGCCCCAAAAAAGAAATCAAATGGGTTCCCGGATAACAGTTTTTTTTGATAGTGGATCACGGTAAAAACCCCTAACGCTTCCATTCCCCGAAGTTATTGCGATCGTATGGCTTATACTGGAAGCCTAATTAGCCAAGCATTTTGCACGTTATGTGCCATCACCGATCGTATCAATTAGCAAAATAAATTCAGCTGGTTATTAAAATAAAAAATAAAACATCGTTTAGCAGTGGCACAAAATTAGAAAAATTTCGAAATTTCCTTTTGCAAAATTTCGAAATTATCAAAATGACCTTCAGACTGAAACTGATAAAGTCTTCCAAATAGTAAGTACAGGCTGGTTTGGGGAATTACTGATGTGCTGAGATAGAATATTATTCAGGGCGATTACCAAGGGGTCAGGCCGATTTGTCCATGCAGGCGTTATATCCCCCTCAAGCGGCCCGCAAATCAATTAGGACAGCATGATACGCTTGGTATAAGGTTTGCAAAAATAATAGATGAAAAGATCTTAGGTCAGGATCTGTTTTTACAAGGCAGAATGCCCTTCCGAATTTAAAGATTAAAAGGCTCTTTCAAATGAAAGTACCCAAATTTTAAAACAGGGTTAATAAGGCTGGCTCTAAAGATTATAAAAGGCTGCCGTGAAGATGGTACGATTTTTTCATAATGATATTTAAGCATGGAGCATGCCAGACGGCGACGGTAAAGAAAAATTATGCTATATCAATTAGTTATCCTGAAATTTAATTGCCTGCCCAGGCAAATTAATAAAAAAATTTCGCAAAATTTCGAAATTTCTTATTTCATAATTATATTGATCTATAATCCTCTGATGTTTAAACTCGTGGGCCGTGGGTGGATTTCAATAAAGGTTTACCCTATTTGAGCAAAAATAGCCCAATGGCCAATATTTTTTAGCTTTCGAGGTAAGTTGCCATGACCTTAAGAAAAAAATTAATCCTGATCCTTTCAGCGGTGGCCATCTGTCCTATGATTTTTATCGGCACGCTGGGGTATTCCAGTGCTAAAACGGCACTGGAAAACCTGCAAATGGAAGAGTTGAAATTCATTACGGATCTAAAAGCAAAAATGATCGAAAGCTCTTTCAGCGAACAAAAAAATCATGTACGCATTGCTCAACAAAGGCCGACCATAAAGAAATCTACCGCGATACTTTCCGGTCTTACTGTTGATTTTTCCAGCCCGGTCTATGAAACTATCCGCGACGAGCTGGACTGGGCCCTTAAGATGTACCCACCGGTTTATGATTATGCGAACGTTATGCTGGCAAATCCGCAAGGGACAATAGTTTATGTTTTGAATCGATATTCGGCTTTAGAAAATATTAACCATATGCTGCCTGAACTTTGGCAAGAAGCTTTTAAAGAAGGGAAAAAGGGAGTTTATTTATCAGAGGTTTTTAGAAGCAGAAGCCAGGCCGGTAAATTTTCTGCCTATATCACCGCTCCAGTCCACAATTCTGATGGAAAGTTTGTCGGTGTGATTGCTTTAGAAGTTGACATGGCATCCATTTTTAAACTTGTTCAGGATTCGACCGGAATGGGGCAAACCGGGGAAACCCTGATTGTCAGGAAAGAGGGTGCGGCGGCCCTGATTCTCAACCCGCTTCGAAATGATCCGGATGCAGCCTTAAACAGAAAAGTTATTTTTGGACAAAGTCAGGCGATGCCAATTCAAGAGGCATTGAAAGGAAATGCCGGGTATGGATTATCTTTAGATTACCGCGGTAAAAAGGTGATCGCCGTCTGGCAACATATAGCCCTGCCGGACTGGGGCATAGTTGCCAAAATTGATGTCGCTGAAGCTTTTGAGCCAGTTACAACACTGAGGCATTTTGTATTCATACTTGTTGGTACCGTTATCATATTAAGTATACTATCAGCCGTCATAGTTGCAAAATCCATATCCGATCCAATCCAGATCCTTCAAAAAGGCGCAGAGGAGATCGGCAGAGGCAACTTGAATTTTAAGGTCGGCACTGATGCGAAGGATGAAATCGGTCAGCTTGGAAGCGCATTCGACCAAATGACCGCAAAATTAAAGACCATCACCGCTTCGCGCGATGAGCTCGACATGGAAGTAAACGAGCGCAAAAAAGCCGAAAAAGCGCTGCAGTTAATGAAATTTTCCCTCGACCACAGCAGTGAAATGCTTTATTGGATTGATCCTGACGGGAACATCGTTGATGTCAACGATACGACGTGCGATAGACTTGGGTATTCAAGAGCAGAAATCGTGTCGATTCAGGTGGGTGACATTAATCCGGATATTTCACTGGAATATTACCGCCAAATTTGGCAGGACCTTAAACAGCGAGGTTCCTTAAAAGTGCAAACTTTTTGCCACCCAAAAGATGACAAACCAATTCCGGTAGAGATCACCTTCAATTATATACAATTCGACGGCAGGGAGTACAGCTGCGCTTTCGCCCGTGACATCTCTGAGCGCAAGCAGGCCGAAGAAGAACTTCAAAAAAGTATGGGCGAGCTTGATGAACGTGTCAAGGAGCTGAATTGTCTATTTGAAATTTCCCGCTTGGTTGAGAAACGGAACCTTACCGAAGATGGAATAATTCAAGGGATCCTATATCTTATCCCCCCTGCATGGCAATACCCGGATATAACCTGCGCCAAAATTACTTTAAAGGGCAAAGCGATTAAGACGCGCAATTTTAAAGAAACCGTCTGGCAGCAAACCAGCGATATCATTGTCCACGGCGTTCAAAGCGGCAACCTGGTGGTTGGTTTACTCGAAGAGCGGCCTGAGCGCGATGAAGGCCCCTTCCTGCAGGAAGAAAGAGCGTTGCTCGACGCCATTGCGGAGCGCGTGGGAAGAATTATAGAGCGTCAATGGGCAAAGGAGGCGGTGCTAAAGAGCGAAGAGAAATTTCGGGAGCTGATGGAAAACATGCACAGCGGCGCCGCCGTTTATGAAGCGGTTGCGGGAGGAGAGGATTTTGAAGTCAAAGATTTTAACCGCAGGGGTGAGAAAATAGATAATATAGAAAGAGAAAAGGTTATCGGTCGCCGTGTTACCGATGTTTTCCACGGTGTAAAGGATAGTGGTCTTTTTGATGTCCTTCAAAGAGTTTGGAAGAGCGGCAGACCTGAGCATTTCTCCGGAGGAGTGTATCAAAATCATCGAACCCCTCCCAGTTGGAGAGAAAGTTATGTCTATAGGCTTTCCTCAGGAGAAATCGTTTCAGTTTATCAAGATGTTACCCAAGTTAAGCTGGCGCAAAAAGCACTGGAAGAAAGTGAGAAGAGATTTCGCGATTTAGTTGAAAATGCGCTCACCGGAATATCTATTATTCAAGATAGGCAGGTGGTTTATCAAAACCAGGAACAGGAGAGACTTCTGGGTCCGTTACCACGTTCCTATTTACTGGCCGATTATGAAAAAATCCATCCGGATGATGTTGGGACAGTTAAACGATTAAGTCAGGGCATAGACAAAGGAGAAATTCAAACCCTGGAGACGGAATTTCGTTTTTATCCCCACGGCCTAAACAAAAATGCCAGGGAAATGCGATGGGTTTTCTGCCGGGCGATGTTGACCGAATATCGAGGCAAAGAAGCAATTTTGGTCGGTATGATTGATATGACCAAAGCCAAGGAGCTGGAAAAACTTTTGGCCATTCAGGATAAAATGGCATCACTGGGTCGCGTCGCAGCCGGTATCGCCCATGAAATACGAAATCCGCTTTCAGGAATTAATATATATCTAAACACGCTCCAAAAAATTCATCACAAGACCGGAAGTGAAGAAAAAGTTCAACAGATTTTGGGCCAGATCCAGTCGGCTTCGCATAAAATTGAATCTGTAATTCGCAGGGTTATGGATTTTGCCAAACCAGGTGAACCCAAGTTGGCTTTAATTGATCTGAACCAACCGATTATCGAGGCTATTAACCTCAGTGCCGTGACCATGCGAAAAAGCGGAGTTGAACTTGAAAAGGTGTTAGCCGTGAATTTGCCTCCCTGCAATGCTGACGCGGCTCTAATAGAAGAGATGGTCTTGAACCTGCTGAATAATGCTGCTGAAGCCATGAAACAGAAGGAAGCGGGTAAGAAAATCGTTGTAACCTCATCGGTGGGAGGCCCAAGTATTATCCTAACGATTTCCGATTCCGGCCCGGGCATTGCGCCGGATGTCAAAGACAAAATATTCGATCCTTATTTTACCACCAAATCGGATGGCACTGGCATTGGCCTTAGTCTGAGCCATAGAATTGTTACGGATCATAGTGGATTTTTAACTGTCGCGGACAGCGATTTGGGCGGTGCTGAATTTCGGATTGAAATTCCAGTACCGAGTACCTAATACCCACTACCAAGGAGCGAAGCGAGTCATGATTTCATATACGATCTATATAGTAGATGACGAAAAAACCATCCGGGAAGGGGTAACCATGGCCCTTGAAGATATTTACCGGATTAAAGATTTTGCTGATGCTGAGACCGCACTTACCGCGCTTGAAAAAGACCCCCCCGACCTTGTTTTGCTGGACGTCGGCTTACCGGGCATGGACGGAATAGAAGCGCTTCGCAGGATTAAGGATTTACAACCTGATGTTTTAATCATTATGATTACTGCTTATGAGGACGTTAACACTGTAATTTCAGCCATGAAATCAGGTGCCTACGATTATGTGGTCAAACCGATCTATATGGATGGTTTGGAGGTAACCATCCGTAACGCAATCGATACGATCAGATTGCGAAAGGAAGTCCAGGCGCTTCAGGAAAAGTATTTAAATGAGCACCTCCCCTGCTTTATCGGTGAAAGCAATGCCATCCAGGATGTAATGGATTTCATCAAAACGGTCGCTAAAAGTCCGGATACACCGATCATTATCATCGGTGAGACAGGCACCGGCAAGGAATTACTGGCCAGTGCCATTCACTATTATAGTCCTAATTTCAAAGCCCTGTTTGCCACTGTAAATTGTGCTGCCATTCCCAAGGACCTGATCGAAAGTGAGCTTTTCGGCTATGAAAAGGGAGCCTTTAGCGGTGCCGGTGCAACCGGCAAGAAGGGCCTGATCGAAGAGGCCGCCAACGGAACCCTCTTTCTGGATGAAGTCGGGGACCTTAGCCTGGAAGCCCAGGCCAAGCTGTTAAGGTTTCTCGAACTCGGAGAATATTACCGGGTAGGTGGCACCAAGAAACACCATATTAAAACCCGGGTGATTTCCGCCACAAATAAAGACATAGACCGCATGATAGCCGACGGCCAGTTTAGAAAGGACCTGTATTTCAGGTTAGGCGTGATTAAAGTGCAGGCCCCCTCCTTAAATGAACGACCTGAAGATATAGTTCCGCTGAGCAAGCATTATCTGCAGGAATTCAGCCAAAAGTTCGGCAAAACATTTACAGGGATTTCTGCAGCGGCCGAGGCGTTCCTGCTGGCTCATAACTGGACGGGTCATGTGCGGGAATTAAAAAACCTTGTGGAAAGGGCAGTTCTGACCGGAAATGGACCTGATCTTTTACCTGTGGACCTGGGAATAGAGTCCCATACCCACGATGGGCAGAAGGCTCCTGTTGGTGATCAGACCGGCTTCCCCCCACTGCCCCCCGAAGGTCTTGATCTTGATGTGCAGCTTCAAGCATTCGAGAGACACTATATTGAAGAAGCGCTTAAAATTGCCAACGGCAATGAGAGCAAGGCCGCCAGGCTTTTAAATATCAACCACCACACTTTTCGTTACCGTAACAAGAAGCTGCTCGGTGAATGAAATTGTGTGATTAGAGCGAACGCTGTTGGACACTCAGCGCACCGGACCTAAATCGACAGGACAATTTAAAATGCTATCAGTTCGTAATCCTGTTAACTTCCAATATCTAATACCTTAGGGCCAGGTAGTCATCTTTCAGCCATCGAATTTGAGAGATGATGCTGCAAACACCTATCAATATTCACGGTATTTTCTTCTTTTGGCCCCCTTTCCGCTGATTTTCATTTAAAATTTATTCGAAATTTTTCAAAAACGTCTTCGAAATTTTTCAACTATTTAGGGTCGGATTCGACGGCCCGCAGATCAAGATCAAAATAACCTGCTTAAAATATTCAATTTATCATCCTTAAAGATTTTGGCACACTATGTGCTCTAACGAAAAGGGGCAAGTAATACATTCATAAAAGATATAAAAATGGCTGAGAGAAAATTTGATTTTTGGCGCGATCATTCCCTAAATTACCGTCAAATGGCACTTGGCTATGACAGGCATGTAAAATTGCAGAATCCGGATGGATACCCGAAGGGATAAACCAGTGATTCCTGATATCAAAAAAATTTTATACCCAACCGATCTCTCAGATAATTCGGCCTATGCTTTCCGTTACGCCATTAACTCGGCTTTAAAGCACGATGCCGCCATTATCATTTTACATGTCTTCGAGCTGATTACGACAACCAACCGCTTTGCGCTGGATCTTTATCTTGATGAGGAATTACGGAAAAAGATTTTCAATGAAAGAGTCTCTGACACTCTTGATCGAATTCGGAAGCGGTTGAAAATGCTCTGCGATAAAGAATTCAATGGTGATTCAAAATATGCCG
>Ga0316194_10003293_pt1 | contig 11285 bp, 15 predicted proteins | sample CroRivsedime1_MG_FD_204936 | JGI IMG/M metagenome (GOLD analysis project Ga0316194, IMG submission 204936) | Coastal sediment microbial communities from Maine, United States - Cross River sediment 1 | ecosystem: Environmental > Aquatic > Marine > Coastal > Sediment | place: USA: Maine... | reverse complement strand
CGGAATGTGGAGTGAAAGATAGCTTTAAAAACGTCACCTGCTATCTTCCGGAGTGCGGAGGACCGGGAAATATCGATCGACGTTTATAGCGAAAAATGAAGCACGTGCATTCTCTTAATGGAGGAAAAAGCCAATGAGCAAGGAAAAGAGCGTATTAGTTGGCATAGATGACTCCGATTTTGCCCGGCAGGCCTTATTAGGAATAGGTGGTCTATTAAAAAACAGTAAAAATCTCAAAATGACACTATTCCACTGTGCCTCCGAACCCGATTTTTCCTTATTTTCGGAATCGATCGGCCAGGATCCCGATGCGGTTGAAAAGCATCGTGAACGGTGGGGCTTGAAAGCTCAGAAGGTCCTGGAACAAGCCAGGGAGGCCTTAGCAGAATCCGGATTCGATCCGAACAAAACGTCAACCATTTTCGACAAAAAATGTAGTGATCCTTCCGACGCCATGCTAAAGACGGCCGGTCATGAAGGAATCGAAACACTCGCCGTGGCGCGATGGGGAAAAGCGACCGTGTCGCGTCAGGTGATAGGATCGGTAACTTACCGACTTTCACAGTTGGCGGATAACCTGGCACTCTGGGTCATCGACCCTCGAATCTGCTCACATAACGTGCTGGTAGGTCTCGTAGGGGCGCCTGTCAGTCGGAGGGTTGTGGACCATACGGTCCGATATTTTTCTCATCTCAAGGAGAGCAAATTTACATTCATGCATGTAGCTCCACCAATGCCGCCTCAGTATTGGGAATCCGAGGATATTACCGCTATAGAGGGGCATGAAAAGCAGGAAAAAATTGTTCAATGGTTAAAGGAGTACACAGACAGAGTCAAAGAGGTGGCCGATGACGCCAAAATAAAACTTGTCGAAGCGGGCGTCCCGGAGCAGAACGTGTTTTTCAAGCTTGAACCGCAAAAAAAAGGCATTGCCAGGGATATCCTCGTGGAACTGGAAGAAGGCAACCACGGCATTTTGGTAATAGGCCGCAAAGGTTATAAGGACATCAAGGAGTTTGGTCTCGGGAGCAAGGCCAGTAAACTGCTCGTCAACGGCCGGGCTTTTATTGTTTGTCTGGTCAACTGATGAGTTTTTAGAATCTTCACTTGGATAGCACGATGATTGTGGCGACCAGGATGCCGGCGCCAAGTGCGAAGAGGCTGTACTTCTGATGTTCCTTCTCCGCCTGAGGCAACAGATGCGTGGCGCCCACGTAGACAAGCGCTCCTGCCGTGAGCGACAGCAATGTGCCGAGCAGGGGTTTGTCAATCCGGCTGATGTAGGGATACGAAACCAGCATGCCCAGAGGCGTTGACAACGATGCTGCAAGAAAGGCAAAAATCAGGGATTTTTTTTCACTGAATCCCCCGCGCAACAATAGCAGATAGGTGATGATTCCTTCGGGGAATTCATGCAGCACCATGCCGGTGGCGGCCAGCATGCCGGTAAAGATGCTCACCGTAAAGGTAATCGAATACACTAAACCGTCGATGAACGAATGAAAGCCGATGCCGATCATGGATATCAATCCGATTTATCCGCTCCCTGGGCTTTCTCAAGAGTTCAATTCTTAAGTTCGATCGGATACTGCACTCATGTGAGATCACCGTCAAGGAATATATGAAATAGGGCATATTATGTATTTATGCGGCTGTTTCATGATATTCTTAAGAAGCTTTTTCCAAATACAGAATTGACTGCAAGTATACAGAAAAGTTGTAAAAGGCGCTGAATATTTCTTGCGGGAGTCGCCATAAAACCATGCCGAAAGTCATTTAGAGGGCCAAATTTGCAGAATTAGCGATTTAAGGGCACCACATCCACAATTTCTGTGGCGCGATTATTTTTTATATTTTTCAATTTGTAGGTTTTCATTTCGTAAAGGTAATCAAAAGGAAGGCGGGTAATAGGCAAATTCTATCGGGAATGAGATATCGACAGGCTGAAATAACTTGGGGGCGTGTTTGGCGGCCATCTTCAACGCTTCCAGTCGTCTCCACGCCCCCTTTGTTTTCATTAGTCCTTGAGCGCCTCAATCCAAGCCGATTAAAGGCCTTGGGTTGGCGTTGTCACTCAACGATCAGACCTCTGATTGCATCCCCATCTCATACGTCTCGAACTCTTCGGGTCCGGCCATAATTTTCTCCATTTCACCAACAATGTCGGATCGTGACGGATTCTTTTTCCAGTTTTTCCAATCCTCAAGGGTGCGCCACATGGAAGCCACCACGATCCGGTCGGCGTCATTGAGGTCTGTCAAGGTTTCCGAAGAAAGATAACCCTTCATGCCCATGGCACTGTAGCGGGCGCGATTGAGCAGTTGTGATACTTGTTTGCGGCTGTCGGTTTTAAATTTTCTCTTGATCAAAACCTTGATGGCCATGATTTCCTCCTTTCTGTTTTCGGGTTGGTCATTGGCCGATCGAACCAAGGCCGTCAAGCCGGCTTCCGCAAATGATATAGAGGCGGAGGTGGGCAGCCAATACTTTTCGGCTTTCAACACTCGGTATTAAATGGTTCCAGCGGGGACGGGATCGGTAGAAATCGAAAGCGATATTACCGTAGTTCGGTCGAGACGATTATCAAAAGAAAAAGCGGGCATTGGATCAACGCACTTGGATCGATAGCCGAAACGTGATACGGATGCAACGTTACTTTGTTATCTAATATAACAATTAAGTCATAATGCCTCGCATGTCAAAATAAATCTTTCCGCCCCCGGCTAAGGAGGATAGGGACAGTGGCTGGTGCAGGGTGAAGGACTCGATCTGAGCGAGGCTTTTTTCAGGGACCTGTTGACCATTTACATGGGGGTCACCGACAAGCTGACCAAAATGTACTCGGACGAATCCATGTTCAACCATCTCGAATATGATTGGGATTATGAGGAATACCTGGCACGGGAGGTCTTTGGCAGCTGCTTCCTGCATGCCGGTGAAATTCTCACTGCGCAGGCAACCACCACAGACAGGTTGTTGCGTCTGGCCAACAGCTATCCTCAGTTCAAAGCTTGCTTAGAGGCCGGATTGGCCGAGGCGATTCTCTCCGTCGAATCGGAGTTGAAGAAACGTGTTTTCGAGACGCCCCATACTGCTTCATGGGAAAGAGTTTCTCATAAAATTCCGAAAATTAATAACATCCTCATTGAGGCGATTGGAATTGGATAACGATAAGTTTCGGCAACCCCTGAATCCGCTGTGTAAGGTGGGTTGAGTCGGTCCCTGGACGATATACTGATGGCTGAGTTCGATGCACTTATCGTCTTTTTGGACGATATTCAGGAACAGGAAAATAAATTACTGGGGGCTTGTATATCGGCGTCAGCTTCTTACCGATAAAGTTGTAAGAGCTGGCTAAAATAAAAAGAGGGAATAAACCGAACACGTTTGAAAGGAGGGGCCGATGTACACATCGATTCTGGTTCCATTAGATGGATCACAGCGTCCACTTTCTTTGAAGCGACTTGCCCGGCGGCCTGAATACCGGCACCACCTCCCTGAGCACCGGCATCGTTAGTGAGCACCTCGAACGTCATGTCCTCGGTCTCGACGATCACAAAATAGGGGCATCTGCCGAATCGGGGATCGAGGGGGGCATTCAAATCTTTTCCTGTTGAACTGATGGCAACTTTCATGATGGACCTCCTTTTGTTTCAAGATAAAGTCATCGCAATATGTGCCCGTTAACCGATCACCTGAACCGCTAATGAAATATTTGGTCGGTTTTTGAGCCTCTTTTACCCACTTTACAGACGAAACGCCCATATAGGGCAATAAGTGAATTTGGTTTTTTTATGAGAATATGCTCATAATGAACAATACATCCTCTCCCCATTGCTGTCAAGCTTTCCCAAAAGCGGCCATGTTAATCGATGGGTGGTCCTATAGAGGAAAAAGGTCAGTTCTCTTATGCCCAGTTTGATCAAAGAGAGCCAATTATACGAGCAATCAACGGCATCTGCCCGGATTAAAACCGTCGGCAGATCAGGCCAGACAAATTAAACCACTGGCATTCGACGAGTTGCGGGTCTTGCCCGATTACATCAGCTTTTACAAAGATTAATCATAATGATATTTATATAATTTGCGTTTTTAGAGGGATGATAAAATGTGCTTGGTAAAATTAGAAAATCAGTTTCTCTGATTATCCGCTACTCTTTTTTGTCCTGGTACCAACTGGAAAAGAGGCGGTCGAAATATGTTTCGTCCTGGATCATTTACTTTGCAACTCGAAAGGGCTCAATAATACCCATATAGTTTAATGCTGAAGCACCGTGCAGGAGATTTTTGAGTGCTTCAGAAATCTGTATGTTGTGGTCGCTGGCATATTGCTCGAAATAGTTTTGGACATCTTCATCCAACACCAACTCTATACCGTATTCATTCTTGAAATATTCGACATAATCAACAAACGGTGATTTTTTTGTATTTTCAATAGATAATCCCTGGGGCAGATCGATCAACTCTCGAATCATGTCATCCGCGCTTTTCCCCACATAACCGGCTTCGGTATAGTCCGTGGCGTCCACGATTAAAGTGGGCACCTGCAGTAAATCTCTTAAAACCTCAATACAATAGGTCTTGCCGCTACCGGAGGGACCGACCATCAGGGTGTTTTTTTTCCGAAAACGCTTTACTGATTTATCATCCGGATGTTCGTTAAGATATTTAATCATTGCAAAATGATAGGCTGCCGCAATAGTCAGACGCTTTTTATACACCTCCTGGCCAATCACAAACTTTTCAAGATAATCCTTAATTCCCCGGGGGGTGCAGACTTTGGGCGCCAGGTCACCGGATAACGACTTTCGAGTGCCGAACCTATTGGTCTATTAAGCCTCAAATGTCTCATTGGCTTTGTCTCCAGCATCAAGATATGCTTTGATCGACTCTTCCTCCGAGCAATTGTAATCGGACATAATCTGTTTGATGTTTTCTTTTGTAATCGACCGTTTCATGGTACACCTTTAAACTAAATAAATGTATAATTATTCCATTTAATTTTTTCCTTTTATGCGAATTTTAGCGTTAGTAAGTATATTGTAGTTTCTTAATGATCTTAAAATATACCTTTTCGCCTTAGGCGGATCGCTTACCCTGAAGAATAGATAAATTATTTTTTTCTTCACTCGACCGCCAATCCATTGGCCAATTCTTGGTCCGGATAGAACTGTATTAATATCAACACCAATCTGTTGGCGCAGATTTTCATACTTATTTACTGGGTTCAATTTTACCTTTGTCAAATCAATTTTAAGTATTATAAATGTAAATACTTGAACTAATTTCATTTGAATTGTATCCCCCAACTTTGCTGCATTGACATCAGTGAAAATCCGACTGCCCTCTCGTGTACGCTCTCTTTCATTTTGCGTCAGATGCATTTTGATAGCCACCGGTCGAGTAATAAGGCGTTTGACATCAACCTCATTTCAGAAGGTGTCACAGATGCCGTAGGTGCCATCTTCTAAATTGCTCTGAGAATAATTAGATGATGGAATGCAGTCCATAGGTATTCAGAAGAATTCTCCTTCTCTATATTAACATTTATAGGGATCTTGAATCGAAAATTTCCGATTCAAACAGTTTAACTTTCCATTTTGGCAACTTTTTGTGCCTCGACACAATCACAGTGGAAAGAGAAGTCTTCTCTTAAAAATAAGCATCTGTTGTCAGTGTTTGATCGAGGTTCATAAAACTTACATTTGGAATATTTTATTTTTGGCTCGACCCTGCGATGAACATGAATCATACATTCAGACATTAAACTTTTTAGCTGGCAGTAAGATTGACTCATATCCTTTCACCTCCTTAACCCCGCAATTTTGACAAGTCCTCGATGGTAGCCGTCCGGGATTAATCTTTCAAGGAGATCGAGTTCGACACCGGTGTCCTCACAAGTTACATACACGGTCGGGACCCTTTTATGCTCTTCATATATTTCCTCCCCCACACTGACGGAGATGCGTTCAATAGCACGGTTCCTTGTATTTGACTCCAATACCGAAATAATAAAGATTCGTATAAGGTAGTTGTCTGCAGCTATCGACCAAGACCACTCTGAGCATGGGTAACCATTTATTCAGACCTTTATCAGATGTTTCACCTTTTGGGTGGTCAGTCACCATTTAAGATCCTCCCTTAGTCCACTCAGAGGTCAGCAAGGTTTTAAAAAATATCACATTGCCTTTTATTCTAGAGTTAGCATGAAACGTGCCACCGCTTCATTATATCAATAAATAACAAAATTATAGATAGTTACGCTATTTTATCTCTGTGAATGGTTTTGAGACACAGAGAATTTTCGAAAAATTTCAAATTTTTTATTCTGTGCTCTGAAGATTTTGGAAACAGAGAAAGAGCCATTTTTAAAAATCGCAGTCCAACTTCCGCTTTTATTAACTGTAAGATAATGTTCACCTTCCAGATAACCACTTTTCCCTCAGTTAGCCGTCCGGCAGATCTTTCATATATTATAAACTGATACATCATCCATCCACCCGCAATGCCGTTGACAACTTCTCCTAAACTCAACCTGTACAGGTAAGTAGTTTTTACAAGTTCTCTTTAGAATGTTGCGAATATATTAACAATTTTCTCAAGGAAGAGTTAAGTCTAATTCCATTCCAGGAAAAGATCAGCGGCTACAAAGGATGGGATGTTGGCAGGCTGTTTTTCCCCCTCTTTTATCCTCGTGTGTTAATTGGTTTGAATTAAAATATTTGTACCCACCTGAATTTATCATATAATTTATACTTAACGTGTTTATCCATTTTGTTGTCCTCCTCATGTTTAGGTGCAAAAAAACACCTGTCTCTCCAGGGTGAGATCAAGTGCATTTGTCCCTTGATAATGAATACCTATTTAAATTTTAGGCTTGGATTGTTTGTAAATTTCACCAACGCCGGTAAACAGTTCTGCACTTTGGCTTGGCCGTTGCAGATCGTGTCTCCCCAAGGTTTGGCTAAAGCCGTTGTGGGGGTGGCGACTGATTCGTGGGCACCGATCCATACAAGGACTGAATGGATCTAAAATGAGGGTTGTCCAGGTTAAAAACCTGTCACCCCGATGTCCGATCTGGGTCGGAAGGAACAATGAAATGAAATTTCATTGAGCAAATAACTGTTCTTATTTTAAATAATAACTGCAGCGAGTCAAGTAATAAATGACACTCTGGGAGAATAACGGCCTCGCAAAAATCACTCAACATTGAAATTATTGACTTTTTAGCATAAACCTGCCAACGCTTCATCCATGATAAAGCTGAGGCTGAACTGGCTCTTTAACATTCTTTTCGGATTCAAAAAGACTTTTGATATCGTTTTGGAGAACCTTGCGCTTCGACAGCAGCTGGCCGCCATGAAACGCTCTGCCAAACGGCCTCAACTCCGCAGCCGAGACCGTCTCTTTTGGGTTTTGCTTTCTCGTTTTTGGACCAATTGGCAGGAGGCATTGATCTGACATGGATTTATATCCGGGGAAGTCTTCCGGATACCGGATAGCTTCGGATAAACCGAAAATCGCAGTCGGCTTCAGGCCAGTTGCATTAAACTTGACGCCTGAAAGGGCGTGGCCGTTTGAAATAAATGCCGAAAATTCAATTTTTGCGAGCTACAAGAGCAGATCATAATTAATGGGTAATTATGGAAAAAGAACTGGCTAAACGGCAAATGGAGGAGTTGTTTGCAATCTTTAATGCCATTGAAGGGTCTGTCTATGTTGCCGATATGCATACCTACGAGATACTGGCGGTGAACAAGTACTGCGAGACACATTATGGCCCTGGGCTGGTGGGTAAGATCTGTTATGAAGAACTTCAGGAAAAGCGGACAACGCCCTGCCCTTTTTGCACAAACCCCCGTTTGATCGGAACCGATGGTACTCCCAATCCACCGGTAGTGTGGGAATTTGAAAATGCCAAAACAGGCTTCTGGTATCATTGCATTGACAGGGCCATTCACTGGCCGGACGGGCGTCTGGTGCGCATGGAAATGGCCTTTGATATCACCGCGCGAAAGCGAACCGAGGTAGCACTACAGACCAGCTTACAGCAACTTGGGGAGCGAGTTAAGGAACTGAATTGCCTTTTTTCCATCTCCAGTCTGCTTGAGAAACGGCGATTGTCACTGGAGGGCATACTTCAGGGGATCGTTGAGCTTATTCCACCTGCCTTGCAATATCCGGATATCACCGGGGTACTCATTCTGTTGGAAGAGCAAACCTTCCAGACCACAAACTACAGGGATACCCCGTGGAAATTGGTCGCCGATATAAATGTTCATGAAAGTCAAGTAGGGCGTCTAGAAGTTTGTTACTTAAAAGAAAGACCGGAAAGCGATGAGGGACCTTTTTTAAAGGAAGAACGCATCCTGCTCGACACGATTGCTGAGCGGGCAGGCAAGATCATCGAGCGTGCGCGAGCGGAGAGGTTTTTACAAGAGAGCGAAAAGCGTTTTCGTGACCTGGTGGAAAATTTACTCGTTGGTATTCTTATCATCCAGAGCGATCAAATGGTGTATAAGAATCCGGAGCTGGACAGTTTATTGGGCCCGCTACCAATGGAATTTACCTTTGCCGCGTATAAGAATATTCACCCGGCGGATGCCGAAAAAGTCAAACAGGGTTTTCAAAACCTGTCTTCCGGGAAATCCCGGAAATTGGATATGGAGTTTCGATTTTATCCTGAAGGTAAAATTGACAGCCGATCTAATATGAAATGGGTCCATTGCCGGGCCAGCCTAATTGAATATCGAAAAAAAGAAGCCCTATTGGTTAATATGATGGACGTGACCCGCGGTAAGGAGTTGGAGCGTCTATTGATTGTTCAGGATAAAATGGCCTCGTTGGGCCGTGTAGCAGCCGGCATGGCCCATGAAATTAGAAATCCACTTTCAGGCATCAATATCTACCTCAACACCCTTGTCAAGTTATATGATAAAGGGGAAAGCTTGGAAAAAGTACTCGGCATCCTGAACCAGCTTCAAGCCGCTTCAGGAAAAATCGAATCCGTGATCCGCAGGGTGATGGATTTTTCAAGGCCCAGTGCGCCCCGATTGGTCTTAACGGACATAAATCAGCCCATAGAAGAGGCGATCAAACTGACTGCCGTGACCCTGCGCAAAAGCGGAATTAAAATCGATACCGCACTGGCTCAGGATCTTCCAACAAGCCTAATGGATCCGCACATGATCGAAGAGGTGATCGTGAACCTGATCACCAATGCCGCAGATGCCATGAAAAACCTGGCGACAGGCAAAAGGGTACGGATAACGTCATCAGTACAGAACAAGCAGATTCTCGTGACAGTTTACGATTCAGGTCCGGGGGTACCCCTAGGACTACGAGATAAGATATTTGATCCCTTCTATACCACAAAACCGGATAGCACCGGTATTGGTCTCAGTCTCTGCGGCCGGATCATTGCCGATCATGGCGGCTCCATAAGTCTACATACCAGTCAATGGGGGGGCGGCGAATTTGTGATGCGGCTTCCCGTAAATTCAGGTGAAAAACAAAGATGATTCGATACGCCATTTACGTCATTGATGATGAACAGACCATTCGTGAAGGTATTCAGATGTCGCTTGAGGAGGACTACAAGGTATCGGTGTATTCCGAGGCGGAAACCGCCATTGATGCCATGGACGCAGATCTACCGGACTTGGTGCTCTTGGACATCGGGCTGCCGGGCATGAATGGCATTGAAGCCCTCGCTGAAATCAAGCGCCTGTCGCCTGACATTCTGGTAATTATGATCACCGCCTTCGAAGACATTAATACCGTGATTTCGGCCATGAAGCTGGGCGCATTCGATTATGTGGTAAAGCCCCTTCACATGGATGGCTTGGCAGTGACCATACAAAATGCGCTTGAAACCATTAGACTTAAGAAAGAAGTTCAGGCACTCCAAGAGAAATACTTAAAGGAGAGTGTTCCCTGTTTTATCGGTGAAAGCAATACGATTCAAGATATAATGAATTTTATTAGGAAGGTGGCCCAAAGTCCCGACACCCCCATTCTCATTCTGGGGGAGACGGGTACCGGCAAGGAGCTGATCGCCAGCGCGATCCATTACCGGAGCCCCAATTTCAAAGGTCCCTTCATGCCGGTAAACTGTGCTGCCATCCCCAAGGATCTTGTCGAGAGCGAACTCTTCGGCTATGAAAAGGGGGCTTTTAGCGGCGCGCGGGTTTCGGGTAAGAAAGGCTTGATTGAAGAAGCCGCCGGCGGGACCCTGTTTCTGGATGAGGTGGGCGACCTAAGCCTGGATGCCCAGGCAAAGCTTCTGCGTTTTCTTGAAGAGGGTGAGTTTTATCGCATCGGGGGAACCAAAAAAATACAGATCCAAACCAGGCTGGTTTCGGCCACAAATAAAGACCTGGAGAACATGATGGCCGACGAGCTGTTTAGAAAAGATCTCTATTTCCGATTGGGTGTTATTAAAGTGCAGATCCCCTCCTTAAATGATCGCGCGGATGATATCCTTCTACTTGCCAAGCACTTTATGTTCGAGTTTAGTAGCAAGTTCGAAAAGACATTCAACAGCCTATCTCCTCAGGCTGAAAAGGCCTTGACTATGCACAAATGGACTGGCCATGTTCGTGAATTAAAAAACATGATTGAAAGAGGGGTTCTCATTGGCAGGGGACCGCAATTGGACGTTGCGGATCTTGGTTTGACCACCATGCCCGAGGCGACGGAGTCGGGCAAAAAGGCAAATCAACCGGTTTTTCCGCCTCTTTCAGCTGAAGGCATCGACCTTTCCGCCGCCATGGAGTCCATGGAAAAAACATACATTGAAGAGGCCCTCAAATTGGCCGATGGTAATGAAAGCAAAGCGGCCAGACTCCTTAAAATTAATCATCATACCTTTCGTTATCGCCGAAAAAAATTATTTTCAGCATAATTTCCGTTCAGCCGTTGCATGTTTCTTAAAATACCTTCGTAATTCCAGCCGTATGTTCCTTTCGCCACATCTTTTTTACGCAGGGATAGGATTTTTATAGATTCTTGCGGTTTCGAAATTTTGCGAAACCTGGATTCTAAATTCTTCAAAAAACTTCCTCCGCCACCGACAGACAAACTCGCTCTATCAATTCTAAGTAGCTAAAATAAATACCTTTATAAAAATAAACAGCAGGTGGCATCTATTTTGCTTTGTGATGGTTAGAGTACTTGTCCGAAAGATGTTCGTTTTGCGCTTTTCATAATATCCATGCCTCCGGGGCGGTCATCAAGAGATGGTGGTCTTCCACCTTGGCATACGGGGTCAAACAAAATTTTAA
>Ga0316194_10003292_pt1 | contig 11287 bp, 6 predicted proteins | sample CroRivsedime1_MG_FD_204936 | JGI IMG/M metagenome (GOLD analysis project Ga0316194, IMG submission 204936) | Coastal sediment microbial communities from Maine, United States - Cross River sediment 1 | ecosystem: Environmental > Aquatic > Marine > Coastal > Sediment | place: USA: Maine... | reverse complement strand
GATCGGCAACCTTGTATCCGACCGGCTGATCTTCAGTAGCCGCGCCGATTTCGAGACCATCGCCGATGGTGGCAGTGCCGACCGCTATACCCTCGGCATCAGCCGCAACGAAGAATGGATACAATTGCAGCGCCGCCTGTATATGAACTACCAGCACGAAAACTTTTCCCTGGGGGAAGAGGATCGCTCGGTAAACTTTTTTATCCCCGGCATTACCCTGTCGCAGCTGCATGCCGACAATATCCTGTTTCCGCGGCGCGGTTACAGCTGGAGCGCTGACCTTCGCGGTTCGCCCGGCCTGATATCGGATACCGGTTTTGCCCGTATAGAACTGACCGGGCAGCGTATATTTCCGTTGAACGAACGCAGCCGGCTATTGCTGCGTTCGCGCCTGGGCGCTATTTCCGTGGAGGATTTCAACTTTCTGCCCGCCACCGAACGTTTCTTTGCAGGCGGCGACCAGAGTGTGCGCGGCTATGGCTATCAAAAACTGGCCCCTGAAGACGACAGCGGCGATGTTGTCGGCGGCCAGTACCTTGCCTCTGGCAGTATCGAGCTGGACTACCTGTTTGCCGGCAATTTTGGCGCTGCCGTGTTCGTTGACAGTGGCAACGCGGCAGATGAGTTTCTGCCGTCACTCAAGACCGGCGCCGGCATTGGTTTTCGCTGGCGCAGCCCGGTCGGCATGCTGCGTATCGATATTGCCCATCCCTTCGATGATCCCGACGACAACTACCGTCTGCACATCACTTTCGGGCCGACGCTGTGAACCGCCATGCCCGCCGTCTGTGGACACTGCTTGTGCTGCTGCCTGGCACGCTGTTACTGGCACTGACCTGGCTGCTGGCAACCGAGTCCGGACTGCAGTTTATCTGGCGGACGCTGGCGGCACAGGCCGGACCGGAACTTGCCGCCATGCAGGTAACAGGCCATCTGGCGGGACGCGTACAAATCAAGACACTGAGTTACCACACCGACAGCTTCAAGCTAGTCGTGGAGCAACTGGACATCAGCTGGCAACCAGAGGGGCTGCTGATCGGTAAGCTGCAGTTTAGTGAAATAAGCGCCGGTGCGGTGCACTATGAGCAACATGCCGGCACAGCGCAAGCCGCGACCGGGCCGGTCGAGCTGTCTGTTGTCAAACTGCCCGTGCGCCTGCGCCTGGATGCGCTGCGCATCGGCACTGCAACCATTGTCAGCGCACCGGACAGTGAGCCGCTACAGTTGCGGGACATCGCCCTCGCCGCCCGCGCCAGCGGCACCCGGATAACACTCACCCGCCTGGCACTGGCTGCACCTGGCCTCACCCTCGAGGGACATGCCAGCCTGGAGATGCAGGATGACTACCCGCTGCAGGGCGCGCTCGACTGGCAATGGCACCCCGGCGAACTGGCAGTCCTCACCGCCCGCACGCGCATGCAAGGCAACCTGCGCCGCCTGGTGCTGGTTCAGGACATCCTGACGCCCTATAACGCACATGCCGAACTGACCCTGGTTGATGTCCTCGATACCCTGCAGCTCGATGGCAGACTGACACTGCAGGACACTGAACTGGCAGCGATCAGCAGCGACTGGCCTGAAATGCAGCTCAGCACGGTGCTCACCCTTGCGGGACCGCTCGAGCAACTGCAGATCAGCGGATCGGCTAACAGCCGGGATTCACAGGGCAACCGTATTAACGCACTGCTCGATGTCGAACTACAACCTGGACGACTGCAGATTCAGACACTGCAGCTGGGCATACCGGAACAACCCGCACAACTGCAGCTGCATGGCCACATTGATTTCGCCCTGGCCGAACCCGGCTTTGAGCTGCAGGCCGACTGGCAGCAACTGGTCTGGCCATTGCACACCGAACCGGTTGCAAGCAGCGCAAACGGAGAACTGACACTTACGGGCAACGCCAGTGACTGGCATATCAAGGCAACGGCGCTGCTCGATGCCCCGGAATACCCCTCAAGCCAGATCCAGCTACGGGGTGACGGCAACTCCGGGGCATTCGACATCACGGCATTCCAGGCCCGCCTGCTGGATGGCAGCCTGCAGGGCTCCGCGCATATCGCCTGGGCGCCGCAACTGACAGCCAGGCTCGCGCTCACCGGCACGGGACTAAACCCGGCGCTGCACTGGCAGGACTGGCCGGGCAAGCTTGCCCTGCGTCTGCAGGCCAGCCTGGAAAGCAGCGGTGATAGCTGGCTGCTGCGTTTCGACGAGGCTGCCGTCAACGGCAGCCTGCGCCAGCAACCATTGCAGCTGGCGACGCGCGCTAACTACCGCTCCGGCACCTTGCACCTCGACTCGGCCACGCTGACATCCGGCCCAAGCCGTTTGCAGTTACAGGGGAAACTCGGCAACGACATCGACCTCGACTGGGAAATCGACAGTCCGGACCTGGCCACCCTGGTGCCCGCCGCAGCTGGCCAGTTGTCCGGCAAGGGCCGCCTGCAAGGCACGTCACAGACGCCGCGAATAACAGCACAATTAACAGGCCGTGATCTGCGTTACCAAGCAGACCGTATCGCTAGCGTCCGGCTTGAGTCCAACATTGATGCCAGCGGTAAACAACGTTCCGTGCTGGAACTGGAGCTTGCCGGCGGCCGGCTTGCCGGCACAAGCATTGACATGCTCAAGCTGACAGGTTCCGGTTATCCGCAGGCACATGCACTCACACTGCTGGTAACAGGCAGTGGCATTGCAGCCGACCTTGCAGTTGACGGCAACTGGGAAGCGGACATCTGGTCATATACGCTGAAGCGCGCCGAACTCACGCCGGATAATCTCACTGCCTGGCAGCTGCAGCACGCCGTGTCTGGCGAGGCAAGCGCCACGCAGGCGATCCTGCCGCAGACCTGCTGGTCCAGCGAGGCAAGCGTCTTCTGTGTGCAGGCCGCGACGACAGAGACCGGCCGCAAGGCGGCATTCCAGCTGGAGGCATTACCGCTGGCCACCCTGGCGGGGCTGCTGCCAACCGAGGTTGAACTGCAAGGCATACTGCAGGGCGAAGGCAGTTATCAGCAAGCTGCCAACCAGGCCGCCATGGCACACATGCAACTGACAACCACGGCCGGTCAACTCACGGTTGCGAGCGAAACCGAAGAACGCAACACGCTACTGGCATTTGCACCGGGGCACATGACACTGGACCTCGATGCTGCAAGTACCCGTGTTGAGTTTGCACTGCCGCTGCAGGCAGATGCCGGCAACCTGAGCGGCAAGGCCAGCGTCAGCACGAGTAACAAGGGCTGGACCACGGGCCGCCTGCAGGGGCAGATACAGACCAGTCTTCCCGATATCGCCTTCGCAGGCCGCTTGCTACCCGACATCAGTGACCTGCATGGACGACTCGAAGGGACAATCAATCTCGCCGGCACACCGGCGGCCCCTCGCCTGCAAGGCAAGTTGTTGCTCTCCAGTGGCAGCGCCCTGCTCAACACACCCGGGGTGTTACTGGAGGATGTCCATGTTGAATTGACCGGCCAGCAGAACGGTGACATCAGGCTGGATGCCCGCGCCCGTTCTGGCGCTGGCCAGCTACAGGCACGCGGTCAGGCAAATTTGACAGGCGCGCAGCAGACCGCACAGCTGCGCATCGAGGGCAACGACGTCCGTGTGCTGAATACCCCGGAGGCGGAAATCGATGTCTCACCGCAACTCGAGGTATCTTTGAAGGGCACCCGTATCGATGTCAGCGGCGAGATCGTCGTCCCGAGAGCCACTGTTCAACCACGTACATTGCCGAGCTCGGCTGTCACGGCTTCCGCCGATCAGCTCATCATCACGGATGGCGAGTCCGCGCCGGAAGCCACGGACTACCCAATTTACACAAAGGTACGCTTCACCCTCGGCGAGGCAGTCAGCTTCGACGGTCTGGGCCTCACCGGATTGCTGGGTGGCAGCGTGCTGGCCACCGATGAACCCGGCCAGCCTACACGCGCCAGCGGCGAATTGAATATAAAGAAAGGCAAGTACAAGGCCTACGGTCAGGACCTTGAAATACGCCGCGGCCGGCTGTTGTTCGCTGGGGGCGCACTCACACAACCCGGCCTCGACATCGAGGCTGTACGCCAGCCGGTGCCCGATATTCTGGTGGGCGTGAAGGTACGCGGCAATCTGCAGAAACCGGTGCTATCTGTGTTCTCGGAACCACCCATGCCACAAACCGAGCAACTCTCCTGGCTGGTACTCGGACGACAACTGGAAGGCAACACCAGCGACTCGGAACAATCCGCGCTCAACAATGCCGCCCTGATGCTGGGCCTGAGTGGCGGCGAAACACTGGGCGCGCAACTGGGTGATAAAATCGGCGTGGATGAGGTCAGGGTTGATTCTGAAGGCGGTGACGCCACCTCGGCGTCGCTGCTAATCGGCAAGTACCTGACACCGGAACTGTTCGTCAGCTACGGCGTTGGCCTGTTCGAGCCGGTCTCGACCCTGCGACTGCGCTACATGCTCAGCAGTCACTGGTATTTGGTTGGAGAAGCGTCCGCGCTGCGTTCCGGTTCTGATCTGTTCTATGTGATCGAACGCGGCAATTGACCACGATCACCCGGAATAGCTGCCCTGTTACCCTGTTGTGCAGGGTAACCACGACGCTGGCGGGGGAGCACCTTTTTCAGGTCAGTGCGTGGCAAGGAACTTGTCGCGTACGACAAACTCACGCTGCTGCAACTCGCGGCGCGCTCTATCTGTGATCACGCCGGTAACAATCAGTTCGCGAACAGGGACTGCGCTCGTGCCAGGTAAACTATCGACGCTGCGAGAGAGTGAATCGAAGTAGGCTGACCAGTAAACAATATCCACCGGTTGCGCCACAACCTGCGTCCCGGTGCTGGTGTGAGCAATTACCGTTTGGCCAGCCAGACTGAGACTCGCAAGCGCCTCAACCTGGTCATTGTAAACCGCCAGCATACGTATCATTTGCTCGAAGAAGAGCGCCTGAGTCTCGTTTTCTGCAGCTAGCGCCGCAAGCAAAAATGACTCCCTGTTCTCAAGTCGACCCAACTGCTCAAGATACGCAGTAATATATGTTCTGTGACGCGGGGTGAATGCCGGATGGTCAAGAAATCGCTGCCGGACATCAGCGGGTACCGCCAACGCCGCCAGAATCCGGTCATTCATTTCACGCAGTTCGTCTGCTGTATTATCTTTCAATGCCTGACGCACTTCTGCATCGACCAGTCCGCGCGCCAGTTTCGTCTCTGGATCACGATCGATAAAGAAACTGGCCCCCAGCCGGGGCTTTCCACTAACCCTTGCAAGGGCCAGCTGATCCAGCAAGTCCTGGGCCGCTATATTGGAGGTATACACATCCAGTTGAAGCCTTGCTGCTACAGCACGCTTGTGCGCCTCCAGACTCAGGTCGCCGCCTGTCGCAGAAATGCTATCCGTAACGCCCCTGGAATTGGCCTTTGCGCGTGAGTCAGGGCTCGTCGTTTTCTTGCCTGACAAACGAATTTGCGAGAAAGGAACGCCGTCATCAAGCGCACCACGCCCCCCCGGCGTTCCCGCAGACCTGTAGCCTCGATCAGTCGATTGAGCAGCTGTCCCGGATGCGAGCATTTCGGTTTGACGAAGCATGGCACTCGATGCTGCAGCGATTGCTTCAGCTTCATGAATCCGGATCTTTAGCAACGCCTTCGATATCACCGGATCCGTGCTATCCCCGCTTTCAAGCTCAAACCGGAAAAAATGGCCGTCATACCGGATTTCATCGAGGACTCTATGCGTATCTGAGCGTAACAGCCTGACTGACAGGACATCTTGAGCCATAAGTATCGGGGGCGATTCGTAATTGAGGTCTGTTGCGGCCACGACACCAGCAGGCATGCAGGCCAGGCAGGCAGCCAGCAAGCCAGAAACATTCTTGGTCACTATCTTGTGTCTTTTCATGAGCACTACACCCCGGAGTCTCCAGTGACGTCAGCCATCGAAAACGACAACCGGTCACTGGTCTAACAGATAGAACAGTCTTGCATCACGGGCCATGCCAGGCCTCTGTGTTCACGAGATTATTCAGTATTTGAAATGAGGTACTACTGTCGCAGCTCAACCTAAAACTATCAAGACCTCACCTCGGCACAGTATCATGCATTTCAATATGCGCAATGAAACGTGACTCAAACAGAATGCGAATAACACCTTCGATTTCAGCAATCTGCCATTTCAGAAACAGGACATCTGCTGCATTTTCGAAACTGCCTCGCACGGAAGCGAGCCCCTCTTTTACACCCACATCAATATCGTCGAATCGCTTGTGCTTCTGAATCACTGCCAGAATTCGCTCTTCCACCAGTTGATCAGAAACCGATGCGACCGGCACAACCCGGATTTCGCTATTGACATCGATAGAGCCTTTTGTCTGCCAGGCGATTTGCTCATAAAGCATCTTTTGCGAAAGCAACCTGACCTGGCCGGTCAGCACCACATGACCTGCTGCCGTGACAACCTTGACAGCGGCTCCGTCAAGCCGTGGTTCATGTTGCGCCTGGAATACGATTCGCGCCTGTAATGCAGCATCGGTTTCCGCGAATACGGTGTTAACCATTAACAAAGCCAGCAATCCCAACAGCACCTGCAATACACCAGGCAGACGTATTTTTGTGCACACAGTCAGATAACGATACATAATCGAACCCTCTATGAATAAAACAGGTATTCCCATGATACGACTGGCCATCCGGCAAACCATAATAAGATCGCATAAAGACTACAAGCCCTGCCAAACACAATACAAGCACCTGTTAATTGCCTTCAATTTTATTATGCGTAAATCGCATATGACCGAATCGGGTTATTGAAACAGTTATCGCACCAAGCAGAGCCGCGCCAGAGATGCCCGTCATCCTCCAGGTATAAATGTTCTTCATATCAGGCATCAGATCCGCCAACGATATCCGACTGTGATTAACAGTGCCCTGACTCAGACACCGGAGCCCCTGATTCTACCCCCTGCGTGCAGCAGACTAGCGAGCCCTGCCTGTATCAATACCCGAAAAGCAACTACCTAAGTGGGCGTCCTTTGTATTTGAAGAATGTCATTCAATAGCGACTCGGTCCGTTTCAGTTACCCCGGCAAAATCAATAACTCCCGCCAGTTGAACTGACAGGGTAACAATGAAGGTAACATCGGTATCCCGGTATCTGCGCACATAGGCCTGTTGAACCACAATCACACCAAGCGTCTCGCCAGCATGCCTCACAGCAATACCAAGAAAACCGTGATACGGTTCTTCTTCACATTGAGGATCAACCTGAAACCCGGATGACGAACGGCGTCGAGCATATTGACAGTTTCCGAACGTGAAACACCAGCCCTGCAATACCTTCCCCAGAATCAAGATGTAACTGACCTGCCGCTGCGGAGTTCAAACCCTCGGTAGCCGCCAGCACGAGAGTGCCGGGCACCGGGTCGAGGAGATAGATGGAACAAACGTCAGTATGCTTTGCTTTCCTGAGGCGTTTTACGATAAGGCACAGTGCCTCACTCAGATCAGGCACACTGCTAACCTCCCGTACAATTTGTTGCAATTCAACGAGCCGGTGTACTTTTGCGGGATCGCGGCGATTTTTCAATGTCATTTGAGTTTACTGTTGATATTCGAACTGTATACAAAATAAAGCCATGGAAAAACCACTGTTTGATAATCACCGCATTAAGCAGCCAGATCAAATAAATATAATTCGGGCTATTGATATAAAGAATATCTTGATACCTAATACTCCCGAAACCTTAATGTCAGTGTAAGCAAACACAAGAGGGCAAACCTTCCATGCATGAGTCTATTGAACTCCAAATGAGCCTGTTACTGGCCGTTGCTCTGGCCGGCCACTTGCTCTCCGGCCTGGTCCGGCAACCTGCAGTGGTCGGACAAATCCTGGCCGGACTGATTGTCGGGCCGAGTGTCCTGGGCTGGATCACATACACGACATTTGTCGCCAATATTGCCCACCTCGGCGCCATTGTCCTGCTGTTCGTTGTTGGTCTGGAATTCCGTGCAAGGGAGCTGGCAGCTGTGCGCCCTTTCATCATCGCTATCGCCGGTATAATTGTCCCGTGGCTGGGTGGATACCTGGTCGCTGTGGGATTCGGCTTCGACACACCCCGGGCCCTGCTGATCGGTGTCGCTTTAAGCGCTACCAGCATTGCCATTACTGCCGATGCGTTACGGGAACTGGGCCGGCTTCAGTCACCGGAAGCCAGGCTGATTATCGGCGCAGCAGTGATTGATGACGTGCTGGCACTGCTCGCCCTGTCCATGGTAGAACAACTTGGAAGCGGCGTAATTGATTACGTTGCAATTGCGCTAATGGCAATTAAAGCCATCCTGTTTATCGCGGCAGGTGCCTGGCTTGGGCAGAAGTTGCTTGCCCCGCTATCCAGAAGAATAGATGCATCGCAACTGGCATCGCGGTCGCCGGAATTTGTGTTCGTACTGGGTCTGCTAACAGCCTTTGTCTATGCCCTGGTTGCGGAATACATCCATCTTTCAGCCATTGTCGGCGCATTTGTTGCCGGCGTTGTATTCGAGGGCATACACGTTAATAAAAGCCATTCCGTACACATTGGCGCAGGCTATGTGCGCGCGGCATTTGGCGCGGTGTTCTTTGTTTCGCTGGGTGTGCTCGCCGATTTACGCACCCTTGGCACCGACACACTGATCTTTGCCGGGGCACTAACACTTGTCGCCCTGCTTTCCAAATTTATTGGCTGTGGTTTGAGCGCACGCGCATCCGGCATAGCAACAAGAGAGAGCATCATTATCGGAGTCGGCATGGCTCCGCGTGGCGAAGTTGCGATGGTCATTGCACTACTGGCGTTGAATCAGGGTGTTATCGAACAGCCCGCATATGTTGCCCTTGTATTAATGAGCCTGGTCACCACCCTTGTCGTTCCGATATTGCTTCGCAACTGGTTATACCGTGGGCAGCATACGCATTAGCCCTGTAGTAGCGACAAACATGCAGGCCAGTGATTCAGCTGGTCGATCAAGGATTGGCAGACAGACCAGGGACGGTGGTAATACCGGCTGCGGCGCTGTCTATCCAGAACGCAAGCCCTTTTTGGAGAAATTCATCAGCCGATATGAAGTGAGAGCCGTCGCAGGAAAACGTCAAACCCACCAGCGCATTGTAAATATTGAGTGAAGCAAAACGTAAATAAATAGTCTCATCAACAAAACGGAGATCACGAAACGACTCCAGTAATGGGCGTATATTTGTGGATGGTATTTCAGCCGAATCCGGATATGTGGTCTTTTGAAATGCCAGACATACATCCGGATCAACCAGTTCATCGATATTCAGGATATTGTACCTGTGTGGATTTGTCTGACTCCAGACGGTAGCGCGATTACTGGAGAAATGAATCTCGCAATGGAATATTCCATGATCGAGAATTAATTCCTCGATCACGGCAATGACTGTTTCGACATGCTGATCCAGCACACTTTCAATACGCTGCTGGAGAAAAAGCCCTCCCCGGATAGACGGGTCTCCCTTCATTTGTCGCCAACTTCTGGATTCTTCGTACAAGGGTGCAGTCAGTGGTAAATTGCGCAGGTCAAAGTTCGCACCCATGAATCCGACAGGGTTTCCATCCCGTTTCACCAGTTGAACTGCTGTAATACTCGGGCGCTTTTTGTATTCGCCTATGTATGCCTCGGAAAGAATAAAATCAGACACAGGTAGAACATTATTCATATACGGCCGCAACGATCTGTCCAGGCCAATGTTTTCCATATCATCGCCCTGGACGCTGATCTGCGCAGTCACCTGGACACCATTCAGGTCCATAACATACAAATGATCGCAGTAAGGAAGCGCTGCAAGGCCCATACGCAATGCACCTTCCATAGCCACGCGATCACCCCAAAACCCCGCGCAATTCGATGCCAACTCGGCCAACGGGGCATGTAGAAAAATAGATAACGCATCCCGCTGGCGCGCAATGCTCTGCTGTGCAGATGTAATCATGGCGGCGTTATGTCCATCATTCCCGGGTCACAAACAATTAATTCACCAATCATGGAACCATCCTGTTGATCATCAAACCTGCCGCAATCCGCACTTTTAATGACCTCAAGGTTGCGATTCAGACTGGTGCAGTGTTAGCTGCGTGAACGGAATCTCCCAGTGGTTTTCGGTGCAGGCCTCCACGCACCAGCGCTGTATGGCTCGACGCAATCGATTATAGAGATCCGCCAGCGCACCGTCGAAATCGGCAATCACCACCAGGTCCAGTGAAGACGTGTTGGCACGTTCGAATTCGACCCGCAGGTTTAAAAGCTTACCGGTATAGCCCTCCTCGTCAGCGCGCCGTTCGATATGTGCTTTCAGCATGTCCGGGATAGATGTCACGCTCTCCTGTTGCAGATTGTAGGTAATACCGATCGTCTCCTTGATACGGAAATTGGTCGACAAGTTGACAGGTGACAGGGCGAGAAAATCCGCCGTTTGATAGGTACGATGCGCACCGCCTCGCTCGATCAGCTGTACCAGTTCCTGGGTTATGCCCGTGACCTTGCCGCGCATCCCGTCACTCAGCAGCACCCAGTCACCCCGCTTGCAGGGAAACCAGACATCACCCTGATGGGCCGGACGGGATTTCAGATCAACCAGGTCATCGATGCGCACCCGCTGGCTGATCTCGGCCGCTGGATTTTCCAGCAGGCTGAATACATTGATCCTCCTTACGCGCCACGGTAAACCGTCAAGAAATATCCGTTCCCCCTCGCGCACGGAACCAATATTGAGAAACAACTGGATCTGCTGCCAGTAGCGAGGCAATGCCTGCCTGAGTGTCAGACCGATGCCCAGCAGCAGCAAGATGCCCAGAGTGAAGAGCAGCCAGTCCTCTGCCACATAAAAGACCACCATAGGCCCGATAATGGCCAGAAAGACCGTTAGTATGCGGTGCATCAGATCGAGCAGGCGCAGACGAAAGCTGCGGTATTCCTTACGGTAGCCGGGAATCAGCCGCCCCATCGCCTTGTAACTCATGCGAGAGAGCACCAAAATGATCATTACTACCAGTATGGCCTGGGCCAGATAAAGACCCCGCTTCTGGAAGAATGACTTCAGATAACTTTGCGAGGCATCGGCCAGCGAGGCCTCAGAGGCCTCCAGTTTTTGCAGCTGCAGTTCTGCAGACTGCAACTCGCTCTGCATGAACGTCAGTTGCTTCTGCCACTCTGCCAGCATTCCCTGCAGGTATTTTTCAAGCGATTCCTCTTCGTTTTCGCTGAGCAAGCCCGCGATATTGGCAACTGCCAGTTCGGCAACCGGCAAT
>Ga0316194_10003289_pt1 | contig 11288 bp, 9 predicted proteins | sample CroRivsedime1_MG_FD_204936 | JGI IMG/M metagenome (GOLD analysis project Ga0316194, IMG submission 204936) | Coastal sediment microbial communities from Maine, United States - Cross River sediment 1 | ecosystem: Environmental > Aquatic > Marine > Coastal > Sediment | place: USA: Maine... | reverse complement strand
ATAGTTTGTGTATTTGGAGTTACCTGTTAAAAAATTACTGAACGAGGTGTTGCGAGCTGTTGCATCGCTGGGCCCTGGTCAACAGGTTGCTGTGATGACCGGTGAGATTTCCAGCGGCTTCTTTAATATAGCAAGGGCCGGTTCGGTACTGACCATTGAAAGAGGATACATACCAAAATGAAGGCACTGGTCTACACGGGCGAAAAGACCATGAAGTTTACCGATGTCGACGATCCCAGGCCGACGGCAGGTCAGGCGCTGATCAGGGTGAAAGCGTCCGGCATTTGCGGGTCCGACATGCATGCATGGGCAGGCCATGACGAACGCCGGCCCGCGCCTTTGATCCTGGGGCATGAAGCGGCAGGGGAAATCGTCGGTTTCGGGGGCGCCGTACGCCGAGTGACCGTGAATCCCCTGGTGACGTGCGGTACCTGCGAGGCTTGCGTGGCGGGCAGGGATAACCTGTGTGCCACCCGCCAGATCATTTCTATGCCGCCGCGCGAAGGTGCATTTGCCGAGCTTCTGGCGATGCCCGAGGGCAATCTGGTCAATGTCCCCGATCATGTGCCGCTGGAAAGTGCTGCCCTGTGTGAACCGCTGGCGTGTGGCTGGCATGCCGTCAGGCTGGCAAAGGCCACCCTGGGCGGCGATCTGGCACAAGTGCGCTGTCTGGTCCTGGGTGGAGGGGCCATAGGACTGGGAGCCGCATTGGCGTTCCGGGCGCAGGGAGGGAACCAGGTGACTATCGTGGAGCCCAATTCATCACGGCGCGAGCGGATCATGCACACCGGGGACATTGAATGCCTGGCGGCCGCAGGTGATGATGACGCGCCGGACCTGGTTATTGATGCGGTGGGTATTGCTGCGACCAGGGCATCCGCGAGCAAGCTGGTGAAGCCGGGCGGGCTCATCATGCACATTGGTTTGGGTGCGGCGGAGGGCGGGCTGGATGTGCGCCGGATGACACTGCAGGAAATCACGTTTATCGGCACCTACACCTACACAATGGCTGATTTCCACGCCACCGCAGATGCCATCTTTACCGGCAAGCTGGGCGACTTGAGCTGGATCGATAAACGGCCATTGAACGCCGGTGCCCAGGCATTCGATGACATCGCCAGCGGTCGATGCGCAGCCCCGAAAATTATTCTTCAGCCCGTCTGACGCAATACACAGGCGGATCGCCCTTACGTTCAATTTGACCCGGCAAGGCAACAAGGCCCGCTCTCAATGGAGAGCGGGCCCTTTGTTGGTGCGCAGCAGTATCGGTCAGTTGCCATATCCGACATAGCTCAGGAACGGTTGAGCGCCGCCCGACGACAACCAGTCCGGCAGCCACAGCACAAAGCCGGGGAAGACGAAGATCAGTATCAGGCCGATCACCTGAATGACCATGAACTGCATCATGCCGAGATAGATGTCTTTCAGGTCCCACTCCGGTACCACCCCCTTGAGGAAGTAGGCGGACAGGGCCACCGGCGGACTGAGCCATGCGGTCTGCAGGTTCACGGCGACCAGTATTGCAAACCACGTCAGGTTCACATTCAGCGAGACCAGCAATGGCACCAGGATCGGCACGATGATCAGTACAATCGGCACCCATTCCAGCGGCCACCCCAGCAGGAATACCAGGGCCATGACGAATATCAGCATGGCAGCCGTGGACAGTTCCATCGACAACAGCACTTCGGTGAGGAACTTGGGTGTTCCCAGATTTGAGAACACGGCCCCGAAGAAATTGGAAGCTGCAACCAGGAACATGATCAGCACCGAGATTTCCAGTGTTTTGATCATCGCATCATAGAAGCCGGACACGGTCAGCTTGCGGTAGACAAATGACAGCAAAATTGCTCCAAATGCACCACACGCGGCGGCTTCGGCTGGGGTTGCCCAACCGGCCAGAATGGAACCAAGCGCAAAGGCGATCAGTACGGTTGGCGGCACAAGGCCCATGAAAAACTCATACCAGAGGTCCGAGAAATAGAACCCGCCCGGCCTGGTCTTGCGGGTCCACGTATAGGCGAAGTACATGAATGCCAGCCAGAGGATCGGCAGGATCAGTCCGCCGAGTGGAATGAAGGCGAGACTCCCGGACGCGCCGGCACCCAACAGGTAGCTCAGCACAACGATTGACGCCATGACCCCGATCACCTCAAGCAGATAATATGGTGAGGTTTCCGGCTGTTCATCTGCCGGCAGGATAGGGCCCAGGTTCGGATTGATCATGCAACGCCCGATGGCGTACACCATGTACAGCACGGCAAGCAGGATGCCCGGTATGATTGCCGCACGGAACAGGTCGGTGACAGGCACTTCCAGAACCGGACCCATGACAATCAGCATGATTGACGGCGGAATCAGAATGCCGAGCGTGCCACCCGCAGTAATTGTCCCCGCTGCAAGCCTTACGTCGTAGCCGGACTTGTTCATGGTCTTGGCTGCCATGATGCCCAGAATGGTCACCGACGCTCCCACAATGCCGGTGGCGGCTGCGAAGATCATGGAAACGAACAATACCGCAATGTAAAGCGCACCGCGTGTTCGCGACATCATCAGCTGAACGGCCTTGAAAAGCCTTTCCATGAGGCCGGCCTGTTCCATCATGATGCCCATGAAGATGAACAGGGGAACCGCAACAAGCTGATCGTCCAGCATGACCGAATTGGTCTGCAGGGTCATCAGGTAGAAGGTCAAGGCGCTGCCTGCGCCCCAGGACCCGAAAGTGAATGCCAGGAAGATCAGCGTGAACGAAATCGGGAAGCCCACAAAGATTGAAAACAGCATGGCTCCCAGCATGAACAACCCGATGGTGGGTTTGGAGAACTCGAATATCCCGACTGATGATGTAACTGTTTTCCACCAGTCGTCGAAGGGAACCATGTTTGGAAAGAACACGCTGACGAAAATTACCGCCAGCACGATGACGTACAACGGCAGTATTCTAAGGAACTGTGCTTCGCGCTCCTTGCCCATCTGGTGAAAAGCCCGGAAAAGTTCGGGCAAGCCCTGCAGCAACAACAGCAGCGCACCTATCGGCATGGCTGCGCGGGCCGGGCCAAGCAAAGGTGCCCAGGTTGAATCACTCGCCCGCTCCCAGATGCCCCACGGCCTGTCCCATCCATGCCAGCCGAATGCATCCAGGGTGAAACCGAATGCACTCCAGAAGAAGAACAGCATGGCGGGGAAGTAGAGCAGCAGATACAGTGCTGCATCCACGGTGGCCTGGGTTTTCGGGGTCCAGTTCCGGTACAGGAAATCAGCCCGAATGTGCACACCGCGCATCAGCGCATAGCCGGCAGCCGCCATGAACAGCACGCCACCGAGCATACGGCTTGTATCATAGACCCAAAGGGTTGGGCCAAATCCCAGCGAAATGGCCAGTTCATTGAGGCCATAGTCCGTGAACACCGCGAACAGTTTGCGGGAAACGACCTCAAATACCATCGCAATGATGAGAGGTATCAGTAAAAAACAGGTGATCCGGCCTGCCCACAGATTGAGCACGTCAATGAACGCCGTGATAGGCCTCTGCCAGGGCGTCATGTCTTCCGGTGTTTGTCCGGGTTCTTCCGCGCGTCGCTCTGCAATCAACTCGTCGGTGATGTCGAGTTCGCCAATTTCCTCAGCCATTTTCCGCTCCTCCCAGAGAGTCCAGATAGTTGGTATCCTTATGTGACCTGACCGGTTTCTATGCCCGGTTTGCACATGCAGAATAGTTGGTGGGCATCCCGCGGGATGCCCACCGGTCCGTTATCGGATTATTGCTTCTTCACGCTGTCAGCAAAAGCCTTGCCGAGCGCTGCGTTGGAGGCTTGCGATCCGGCCCAGTACGGCACTGCGATTGCAGCAAAATCCTTCTGGGACTGCCAAACCTTGGCAAAGAACGGGTTTTCCGCCGCGTTCTTCTCGAGAGCAGCCTTGGCTGCACCCATATATGCCGGGAAATAGTCGGCTGGTGTGTCATGCAGGATGACGCCGTCTTCTTCCACAAGCTTCTTCAGCGCCTTGCCGTTTTCGTAGATGCGGTAAGACATCGATTTTGACAACGATGCGTTGGCGGCAACTTCCAGGGCCTTTTTCTGAAGGTCTGTGAGGCTGTTGTAGACGTCGCCGTTGATATACAGATCGGCATTCACCACAACCTGGTGCAGGCCCTGCAGATAGTAGTGCTTGAGCACTTTCTGGAAGCCGAATACCGAGTCAGGTTTCGGGCAGCACCACTCGGCCGCATCGATCGTGCCTTTTTCAAGTGCCGGCAGGATGTCGCCGCCACCCATGGCCACCGACGCAATGCCAATGTCCTTGTAGGTCTGGCCCGGAATGCCGGGAGGTGTGCGGAACCGATACTTGCGGAAGTCGGCCATGGAGTTGATTGGCTCCTTGAACCAGCCCAGCGCTTCCGGTCCAACAGGCTGCAACATGAAGCCTTTTACGTTCATGCCCATTTCTGTCCAAAGCTGTTCATACAGCTCTTTGCCGCCCGCATACTGGAACCACGACAGAAACGCGATGTTGTCGATGCCGACGCCGGCACCGGCAACCGGTGAGCCAAACAGCATGGCAGCCGGGTGCTTGCCTGACCAGTAATGGGTCCATGCAAAGCCACCCTCGACGAGGCCCTTGTCAACCGCATCAAGGGTTTCCTTGACACCGACAACAGCACCGGCTGGCAGGATTTCAAAGACAACTTCACCGTTTGTCAGATCCGATACATCCTGACCGAAGTCTTTCAGCATTGTCACTTCGTCAGCAGTTGCTGAGATCACCGATTGTACGCGGATAACCGTCTTGGCTTCGGCAATCTGCGGAGCTGCCGCAACTGTTGCCATGAGGGCGATACCGGCGGTTGCCTGTATCATATTCTTGAAAATCGACATGGTTTTCCTCCCTTAAGTCGTTCTCTTAACACTTTAGGTTCGTTACTGAGCGGAACCAGTCCGTCCAGCGTTCTGCTTGCAGTATCTTCAGGTAGCCGTTTGGCTTCCACAGGGCCTGCAACCTGTAATTCTCTACATCACGCGATCCCCATGAGCTTCAACATCCCGTGCGACGGATCCAGAAGACCGCGATACATCATTTCACTTGCAACATATAACAGGACGGCAAGACCAAGCCACGAGATCCAGGGGTATTTGGTCAGAAGTCTCATGATCAATGTGGCAGCAAACGCCATCAGCAGGATGGCGAGGCCAAGTCCGAACACCAGCTTCTGGGTGTCTCCGTCGGCAATCGCTGCAACCGCAAGTACGTTGTCGAGAGACATGGAGACATCGGCGACGGTTATCGACAGCAGCGCTGACATCATGGTGCGCCGCGGCGGGCCGGTATAGCCCTGGCTTTCGTCTTCTGCTAGTTCCAATGCGTCAACGGCGTGTTCTTCGGTGTGTACGCGCAAGTCCTGGTAAAGCCGCCAGCACACCCAGAACAACAAGCACGCACCGATGAACAGGATGCCGGGTACGACCAGCAGCTTGGTGGCTACAATGGAGAATACGATACGCAAAAGGGCCGCGATGACCATGCCGAATATGATGGCGCGCTTGCGCAGTTTCGGAGTAAGCCCGGCTGCAGCCATGCCGATGACCAGCGCATTATCACCAGACAGAATGATGTCGGCGATAACGATCTGGCTGAAATCGATGATGTGTTCCCACATTAGCGAGCGTCCTCACGAATAATGTCACTCACTCGCTCGCCGATCATAATGGCAGGTGCATTGGTATTGCCAGAAACGATTTGCGGCATGATCGAGCAGTCCGCAACGCGCAGTCCTGAAACGCCCTTGACGCGCAAGCGCTCGTCCACAACTGCCATTCTGTCGCTGTCCGGGCCCATTTTGCAAGTTCCGGTTGGATGATAGATGGTGGTGGCCGTGTCACGCGCCCAGTTGAGCAATGCGTCATAGTCATCATCGGCAATAGCTGCGCCCGGTGCGTGTTCTTCGGTAATCACATCCGCCACCGGGTGCTGCCTGCAGATGTGTCGTGCAATCTTGATGCCCTCGACAATGGTGTCCTGATCAAGTTGCGTCGCAAGATAGTTCGGGTGAATCTCGGGATGGTCGTTCGGGTTGCTGGATTTCAACACCAGTTCACCCGCGCTTTCCGGGCGCAATTGCAGGACCGATGCTGTAAAGGCGTCGAAACTGTGGGTGCCTTCGGTAGGATTGTCGGCGCTGAACGGCTGAATGTGAAATTGAATGTCAGGTGATTCAAGTTCAGGCCTGGTTTTCAGATAACCGGTCCCCAGACTGGCCGCCATGGTCATTGGGCCGGTCCGCCTCAGTGCATATTCCACACCGATCCTGGCCTGGTTCCACAAACCCCGGGTGCGCGTGTTTATGGTTGGAACAGAGCATTTGTACACCGGGCGTGCCTGCAGATGGTCCTGCAGGTTCTTACCGACGCCCTCACATACATGGCGAACGTCAATGCCGTGGTCGGCCAACTGGCCGGCAGGGCCTATTCCCGACAACATCAGGATCTGTGGAGACCCGATCGCGCCTGCGGACAGGACGACTTCGTTGCGCGCCTTGATGACAAGTGACTGTCCGCCTCGCGCGCCCTTGATGCCGATGGCGCGCTTGCCGTCAAAGATCACCTTTTCCGTCAGCACATTGGTAAAGATTTCCAGGTTCTTGCGGTCGCGAATGGGCTTGAGATAAGCCTTTGCCGCTGAGCAGCGCAATCCGTCTTGAGCGGTAAGCTGAAAATACCCGACACCGTATTGGTCGGCCCCATTATAGTCGGTATTGTAAGGAAAACCCGCGTTCTGCGCAGCCTGCACCCATGCATCCACAATCTTCCAGGACTTGCGGGAATGAGTAACGGAAAGCGGACCATCGCCGCCACGCAGTTCGTCTTCGCCATCTTCCCAGTTTTCGGCGCGTTTGAACAATGGAAGAACGTCTTCCCAGGCCCAGCCCGCATTGCCCAGTTGGCGCCAGTGATCATAGTCCTGGGCCTGGCCGCGAACATAGAGCAGGCCATTGATGGAACTGGAGCCGCCAAGTGTCTTGCCTCTCGGCCAATTCAGTTGCCGCCCGTTGAGGCCCGGATCAGACGCTGTCCGGTACATCCAGTTGAGGGCCGGGTTCTGGATTGTCTTGAAGTATCCAACCGGAATGTGAATCCACGGTGAACTGTCGCGCCCGCCGGCCTCGACCAGGGCCACGCTGACAGACGGATTCTCGGACAGGCGCGCCGCTATCGCGCATCCCGCAGAACCGGCCCCTACGATCACGTAGTCAAATTCCAATTCTTACCTCTTTAAAAATTGAGACTTTTATTATTGTTTTTTAACAAAAGAAACATTAAACTGACGTCGTCGCAAGCTAAAATTAAGCTCAGGTATGTAAAAACGTCCAGAGAAACGGGTGTTGTGAGCACAAGAAAGGCCAACATGACAAGTGAAGCAGACGTATCGCAGTCCCCTGGCGCTGACAGGGTTCCTACAAACCTGCGCCTGTTGAAGATTGCCGAAATTGTCGCTGAGGCAGGTCGGCCGATGACGCCAAGCGAGATCAACCGGCAAATGGGCTTGCCGAAGCCGTCTATTCACAGACTTTGCCAGACTTTGCTGGCCGAGGGCTATCTGGCGCCAGACTCCGATACACGCCGCCTGCGGCCCGCTCGCAGGCTACGGCGCATGGCCGCCGGGCTATTGTCCACCAGCGATACGTCAATTGCCCGCCACCAGGTGTTGCAGGAGGTCGCACGCAAGATCAACGAGACCGTCAACCTGGTTGTGCCCGAAGAAGCCGGCATGCGTTATCTCGACAGGGTCGAAACCGAATGGCCATTCCGCATCCAGTTGCCAATTGGCAGCAATGTGCCATTCCATTGTACTGCCAGTGGCAAAACCTATCTGGCAAGCCTGCCGCCGCAACGCCGTACGCAGTTTGTTGAAATGCTCAAACTCGAAGCTCACACCGGCAATACGCATACCACCGTAAGTGGCTTGCTGGCTGAACTGGACAAGGTGGCAAGGCAAGGCCATTCGGTGGATCGGGAAGAATTCATGAATGGTATGGTTGCCGTTGCAGTGCCGATTTACCTCCCGGGTGACCGGTATTTCGGCGCAATGGCTTTCCATGCTCCCACGGTGCGGGTGAGCCTGATGGCCGCAGAACTGCACCTGCCGGTGCTCAAAGAAGGGGTTTCCAAATTGTTGAATGTCCTGTTTGATTGAGGTCACGATCGGGTGACACAACCAGTGTTGTGCTTTCACCTCTCTGCCAAATGCGATCAAACCAGGAATTTGTTTTCATGACATGGACGATGCCGCCTGAATGGACTCCGCACAAGCGCACCTGGATGGCCTGGCCATGCAATCCTGATGTAATGGAATTCGTCGGTTCGCCTGACGCTGCCTACAGGGCATGGTCCGGCGCGGCCAATACAATAGCCCGGTTCGAACCGGTCACCATGGTTTGCAATCCGGGTGAGGAAGCAGCCGCGCGCAAGTATCTCGATGGGGCTGTCAGCATAGTTGAGCGCGAGCTTGGTGATAGCTGGATGCGCGACTGCGGGCCAACATTTGTAGTCGACGCGCAAGGCGCACTTGGTGCTGTCGACTGGACATTCAATGGTTGGGGTGGCCGCACCTTCCCGGAAGGCTCCGCCGATGCACTTGTTGCCAGGTTCGTTGCTGAAAAAACGGGGGCCACACGGCTACCGTCAGTACTGGTGAACGAAGGCGGTGGTATACACGTCGACGGTGAAGGCACGTTGCTGCTCACCGAAACCGTTCAGATGAACCACAACCGCAATCCCAACTGGACGCGCGCGGAAATCGAAGCCGAAATGCATGGCAAGCTGGGGACAACCAAGGCCATCTGGGTGCCGCGGGGTCTGCAGGCCGACACCTCGGTTTCCGGCACCGATGGTCACGTTGATACGCTGGCCTGCTTCGTAAAGCCGGGCGTTGTCGTGGTGCATGGCCAGCCGGATCGCGATCACCCTGACTTTGAAACCGCCAGGGAAATTGAAGCCATCATGCGTGCGCAGACTGATGCACGTGGCCGGGCGATGGAAGTGATAGTGCTCGAAGCGCCAAAGGAGCGCTACGAGCACGGTGAGCCTTTGTCCTGCTCCTATGTGAATTTCTCATTCGTTAATGGAGGCGTTGTGCTGTGCAAATTTAATGATCCGCAGGATGAGGTGGTCTCCGGCATTTTCCGGCGGCTGTTCAATGACCGCGAGATCGTGTCGGTGCCGGCGGTGGATATTTTCAAGGGCGGAGGCGGGGTGCACTGCATAACCCAGCAGGAACCGCTGTGCACAACCAATGGAGGATAAGGTCAGATGCGTAATGTAACACTTGCCGCCACGCAGATGGCTTGCACGGATGTTGTATCGGAAAACGTCGAGCGTGGTGAAAAACTGGTTCGCGAAGCTGCTGCCAAGGGGGCCAATGTCGTCCTGCTGCAGGAGTTGTTTGAAGGGTATTATTTTTGTCAGGACGAGTTGCCGGAGTTCTATGCCCGCGCGCTGCCGGCCAAGGGTCACCCCACAATTGAGCACTTCAGGGGTGTCGCGAAAGAACTCGGCGTGGTGTTGCCGGTTTCGTTCTACGAGGAAGCCGGCAATGCACGGTTCAATTCGATTGCCATCATTGATGCTGACGGGACTGACCTGGGGATTTACCGCAAGAGCCATATTCCGCACGGTTCAGGTTACCAGGAAAAGTACTATTTCTCTCCAGGTGATACCGGTTTCAAGGTCTGGGACACATCTTTTGGTCGTCTCGGGGTCGGCATTTGCTGGGATCAATGGTTTCCTGAAACAGCTCGCTCGATGGCGGTGATGGGAGCAGAGATGCTGTTTTTCCCGACCGCGATCGGATCGGAGTTGCTGGACCCCTCATGGGACTCGGCGGCTCACTGGCAGCGGGTGCAGCAGGGGCACGCCGGCGCCAACCTGATGCCGCTGGTGGCCTCCAACAGGATCGGCACCGAGCCGGGGCGCAACGGCACCGAAATGACATTTTACGGATCGTCGTTCATTGCCGACTTTACGGGAGAGAAGGTGGCAGAGGCAGATCGGGTGCACGAAACCGTGTTGACCCACACATTTGACCTGGATGACCTGGCTGAAAAGCGTGCCTATTGGGGGATTTTCCGGGATCGCCGGCCGGAGCTTTACGATCACATCATTTCGCTGGACGGTCGCACTTCCGCCTTTGGCGGGCAGCGATGATCTGCGGGTCGAATGGCTCAATTGCGTCTTGCCTTGGAATTAAACATCAGTGATGACACATCCATTGTTCTCATTGCCATTTCGTGGCGCGCTCGCGATTGCCATTGGTGCCGGCCTGTGGGGTCTGTTCTGGATTCCATTGCGCTATCTGTCTGAAGCAGGATTTGGTCCGTTCTGGTCGGCTGCGCTGGCTATGGGCGCTGCATTGCCAGTCGCCGTGCTGGCGGCTGCACGATGGGGTGAATGGCGTGCCGAGCACATACGCTGGATGGCACTTGTCGGCATCGGTATCGGCGTATCCGAGGTCTGTTACTTCTATGCGGTTGTTTCCACCGATGTCGTCAGGGCGATTTTCCTGTTTTACATGCTGCCGATCTGGGCGACCCTGATTGATCGGGTGGTGTTTGGCATCAAGCTCAATCCATGGCGGGCTTTCGCCATTTTACTGGCATTTGCAGGCCTGTGGCTGATGCTCGGCGGTGATGGCGGTCTGCCGGTGCCCCGAAATGCGGGCGACTGGGCGGGACTCGTGGCAGGATTCTTCTGGGGGACTACTCTTTCATTGGTGCGAGGCCGCGCTGAAGTTGATCCCTACTGGAATGTGGCATCGGCAATTTTCTGTGGAACCGTGTTGGCGGCTCTGGCAGCGCTGCTGATCGGCAACGTTGATTTGTCCGCGGGCACATTTACGCCGGCGCTTGCTCTTGCAGTGCTGCTATTTGGTATCATTGCCTTCTGGCCATCGATGATCGGCCAGTTGTGGGGGGCACGCCTGGTGCCGGCTACGCGTGCTGCATTGCTGACCATGACAGAGCTCGTCGTAGCGACCATTAGCGCCTGGGCGTTGATCGGAACCTCGATGACCCTGCTGTCGGTTATGGGCGGGCTGGTGATTGTAACAGCCGTGCTCATCGATATTTACGGCAATGCGGAACAAACTGCCTAGAGCATGCTTCACTTGGATAGAAGCGTTTGATGGAATTAAATCAGTTCACTCGGCTAGGCGCAAAGCGAAGCGCGATGTGGTGCATCGGGCAAGCTTTGCAACAACGCCGATGAGCTGATTTGGTCCTCAAAGTGGCAGAGCAA
>Ga0316194_10003287_pt1 | contig 11292 bp, 12 predicted proteins | sample CroRivsedime1_MG_FD_204936 | JGI IMG/M metagenome (GOLD analysis project Ga0316194, IMG submission 204936) | Coastal sediment microbial communities from Maine, United States - Cross River sediment 1 | ecosystem: Environmental > Aquatic > Marine > Coastal > Sediment | place: USA: Maine... | reverse complement strand
GGTTGAACATTTTCAATATGCCGAGAGATACAGGAACGCGACCGCTGCGCCAATGGACGCTTGGTCACACAGGGGGTCATGGGTTCAATTGAAAACCTGTTGCTCCAGGCCACCTATACGCGGATTGCTGAACACCACTGCGGCAGATCAGTAAATCGGCGACACGCTGAACAGGGTCTGATGCAGGCTGATAACCACCCCGAACAACACAACACCGGCGACAACCGCGATGATATCGTGTTTCACTTTCGGCTCATATGACGGCACATTGCCTCTTGCCGTGTTCACGATGATGTCAAGAACACTCAAGGCCAGGAAACCACCGAACAGCAACACCTCGGACAGATTGCCATTGACCAGCAAATGCCCTGCCGCCCACAGGCCGACACCAAGCGACATGGGGTGTTTGACGAGCAGCCTTATGTGGCTTTTGCCGTGGGATGCGGCCAGCAGGACAAGAGCGACGAGCACCAGCAGCATTGTAACCATGCTGCTGCCGACAATCGGGTCATAGACGATACGCGCCGCGTCAGGCCCGCCGCGGGCCAGAATGAAGCCCCAGATCATAAGACCGAGACCGGCCAGCGAGATCAGCGAGTATATGCCCTTGTAAGCATTCTCGCTCAGCCTTGATGTGATGGCGGCGCGCAAGGGAGTAAGCGATAACAGATGAACCCCGAAGAACAATACCATGCCCCAGATCAATTTCGTCATTTTTGTCCTTATCCGTTCCGGTTTTTCTGGCGCACGAACCTAATGCGCTGCAAAAGAATCTTCAAGCTACTCTAACTGTCGCCACAGTGATTGACCATGACATCCTGGAAGTGGCATGAATGTGTTCCTCTTGCAAACCTGGCCCAGACTCAAATGCCGGTTGCGAACCCATAAATCCGCACTCAACACTCTCGGTGCACTGGAGACCATACGTGAACAGACGTCTGAGCATTGCCCTCATGGCAACCTTCACCATAGGACTGGCGACACCGGTATCAAGCGCTGAAATCTGCGGCCTTGAAGCAACGGCCAGCAATGACGGCATGATGGTGCAGACCGGCACATTTTCAGCCGAATGCATCCCGAAAGGCAAATGTTCGATCTCCTTGTCCAGCATAGACAATGTTGCCATTGCCCTTGAAAGAGCATCGGTTTCGGGCTCCTGGCTGGCGCTTGTCACCAGTACTTCTTCAATTGATTCCGGCGCGGGCCTTGATCTGGTTTTTGACGGCGAGGACGAAACCCGGATTGCACCGGATTTCCTGATTGCAGCCGAAGACATGAAGAGCGTACGCGTTGATGATGATGTCTCTGACATTGTCTTGTCCACCATGCTTCAATCAAAGACCGTGAATGCCACCGTGCAACTGGTTGGCGGCAAGAGAATTGTCCACGAAATTGCTCTGGGCGATCTGGCTGCGGCCACCAAATGGGTTGATTGCGCACAGGCCAAATGACAGCTGATCCGGAAACAGCCCGGGCCCGGCTGACGGCGCGCCGCGACGAACTCAGCAAGCTGTCGTCGATGTCGGCGGAAGACCGCGACGCCGTTGAACTCGATCAGCAGTCAGTGGGCAGGCTGTCGCGCATGGATGCCATGCAGCGCCAGGCAATGGCGCAGGCGCAGGCGCAGGAGCGCGCGCGCACTGCGGAACTGGCCCGGCTCGACCAGGCCATGCGGCGGCTTGAGGATGGTGAGTACGGGTGGTGCGCCACCTGCGGGGAAGAGATTGCGGCAGCGCGACTGGAAGTGGATCCGGCAGCTGCGGTGTGTGTTGAATGTGCTGGTGGCGGAAAATCATGAAACGGCGATTATCCATCTTGCTTGCTGCAGCAGGTGTTTTGCTGACTGGAACGAGTGTTCAGGCTGAACAGTTGTGCAACCAGCAGGTCCATCAGAAATTTGACGAGACCCGGATCTATTCACGCAGCTTCATTGCGACCTGTAATCCAGGCGCCCAGTGCCGGATCGTGACCCACAGGCTGGACAAGAGTGCACCACTGGGTTTCAGCCATACCCTGACATTTCAACGGGCAGACCCGCAGTCCAACTGGCAGGTCCTGCTGGTTGACGTTCTCAAGCTTGCCGATACCCAGGCGGGCTTCGCGCTGAGTGTTGACAAGAACGCGGCTCTGAACATCTCAAGCCAGTCAATTTCCACACCGATTTCCGTGAATGAATACGCGGTTGACGAAGTGTTGAGCGGCAAGGCGCTGAGCGAAGCAAAACCCGGCGACAACATAAACTGGAGCTACACGGTACAAGGCGGCGAGACCAGCAATGTCCGGTTTTCATTGGCGGGCCTGACAAAGGCCCTCGAATGGGCAGAATGCGCGCAAGCTGAACTCGCCAGCGGCAAATCCAACCCGCCGGAACCGGGTAGTGAAAAACCCGAATACTCGCCGCCGGAACCGGATGTACCTGTTGATCCTGTAGGGGACGGCAGGGACTAGGGCTCAACCCGGACCTGGGTTCGCCCTATTCCCACTCAATCGTACCCGGCGGTTTTGAGGTCACGTCGTAGACCACCCGGTTGATGCCGCGCACCTCGTTGATGATGCGGGTGGCGACGCGGCCCAGGAACTCCATGTCATAGGGAAAGAAATCAGCCGTCATGCCGTCGACAGACGTGACCGCGCGCAGCGCGCAGACGAACTCGTAGGTTCGCCCGTCGCCCATGACGCCAACGGTCTGGACCGGCAGCAGGACGGCAAATGCCTGCCAGATGTCGTCATACAGGCCGGCTTTGCGGATTTCATCGAGATAAACGGCGTCGGCTTCCTGGAGAATTCTGACCTTGTCGCGGGTCACCCCGCCGGGGCAGCGGATGGCCAGGCCTGGGCCGGGGAACGGATGCCGGCCGATGAAACTGTCAGGGAGCCCCAGTTCGTGGCCAAGCGCCCTCACCTCGTCCTTGAACAGTTCGCGCAGCGGTTCGACAAGCTGCATGTTCATGCGATCCGGCAGGCCGCCGACATTGTGATGGGACTTGATGGTGGCGGACGGGCCGCCGGAGAACGACACGCTCTCGATCACGTCGGGATATAAAGTGCCCTGGGCCAGGAAATCCGCGCCGCCGAGTGTCTTGGCTTCGCGTTCGAACTCCTCGATGAACAGGCGCCCGATCGTCTTGCGCTTCGTCTCGGGATCAGCTTCGCCCTCGAGCGCATCCAGGAACGTGTCGGCAGCATCCACCAGCACCAGCGGGATATTATAGTTCTCACGGAACATGGTGACGACCTGCTGCGCTTCGTTTTTCCGCATCAGGCCATGATCCACCAGGATACAAGTCAGTTGATCGCCGACGGCCTGATGGATCAGCACCGCGGCAACAGATGAGTCCACACCGCCGGACAGGCCACAGATGACCCGGCCTGAACCGACCTGGTCGCGGATGGCGGCAATGGCCTGGTCCTTGTAGGCCTCCATTGTCCAGTCGCCGGTGAACCCGGCAAGCCTGACAAAGTTCTCATAGAGCTTCGCGCCACGCGGCGTGTGATGGACTTCCGGATGGAACTGCACGGCAAAGAAATTGCGCGATTTGTCCGCGGTGATGGCAAACGGTGCATTGGGCGATGTGCCATAGACCGCAAAACCCGGTGCAAGCCTGGATACATGATCGCCGTGGCTCATCCAGACCTGCTCTTCGCCTGCGTCGAACCAGCCATCCAGCAATGCAAGACTACCGTCTGCCGGCGTCACATAGGCACGGCCAAACTCTGCCGTGCCGACACCGCGCTCGACCAGTCCGCCAAGGCAGTGCATCATGACCTGCTGGCCATAGCAGATACCAAGCACGGGAACGCCGATGTCAAACACCGACGAAGGCGGCATCGGCGCACCATCGTCAAACACCGATGCCGGCCCGCCGGAGAGGATCACCGCCTTGGGCGCGAACTCCTTCAGGAAGGCATCCGTGACGTTCTGGAAGGGATGGATTTCGCAGTATACGCTCAGTTCGCGCAGTCGCCGCGCGATGAGTTGGGTTACCTGCGAACCGAAGTCTATAATGAGGAGACGGTCTGTCATAGCGAGCGGATACAGAAAAGCCGACGAGTCCGCAAGATAAACAGGCGGTCAGGGCGTGCGCTATTCACAGTTCTGGCGGTTTTTATGGTATCATGTCCGCTTTACGGCTGGAGGGTGTTTGCTCAGTTTTAGAGGAGACGCTGTTTATGAACGCTATACAAACCGCCGAACACGCCCGCGCTCTGATTGATGCGTACGGCGAAAAGGCAGAAGCACACGCAGCACAGAAAGCCAATGCGTTGCGTAATTCAGGCGAGCATCAGCACGCCGAAGCATGGCTGCAGGTGCGCAAGGCAATCATGCAGATGCGTGGATCCCATGTCAGTTGAATGGACCGTCGCCCGCAAGCTCAATTGAGCTTGCGGGTCGCATCCATGCGCCAAAAAGTTTCCTGGCCACGCCTCATGCGACCACGGAGTTCCTTTGGTGCAGTCGACACAAGAAAGCCGGGCGCCTGACTGGTTTTTTCAAAGCAGAAACTGCGCGGCAGGCTGGTATAGATTGACCGCGGCGGTTTCGACCATTTGATCCGCTTCAGTCGCGCACCGGTATCACTGTCGTGATACCAGATCTGCGATATGCCGATCTCCTCGATGAGAAAGCCGACTGCGGCGGACAGAGCGACTTCCGGCCAGTCATGGGCGTGATGTTTGAGCACGTACTCGCAATAGGGTTTCACCCTTTTTGCAGCACCAATGCCCCAGATGATATCATTTGGTCGGCGGTTCCTGATTGCGCTGGCTGCAGCAGCACGTGCCCATCCTGCACCTCGCAACCAGTCGTTCTGCACCTCTTCTATCAACGCATGCCCGGTTACCATATCAATGTCCAGGCGCACCCATGCCATTGTTGTGCAACCCCCCTTGCAAACCGGATGTGACGAGTAGTTCAGATCGGTTTTCGAAACAGGCCGCGCCATGCGCTCATAAGCCTCGTCATGCGCGCGGTCAAAATTCACCTGCAGAACCAGGTTCACCCCCGGCCTGGAAGTCTGATAGTAGCTGCGAGCACCTCTCCGCCTGCCCCACACACCCAGTGTGAGGACGTAAGCCCGGTCGTTCTCGCGGGGCATGCCCAGCAAGTCATCGGTACACAAGGTAGCCGCGCCACAGTGTTTCAGCACCTCAGCGACAGGCTTGCGATCAAGCAGACGCCCCCAGCGGCTAGCCCGGATTTCACGGACCGGCACACCGGTGGAGCCCAGTTTTGGGGCCAGCAACCGCGCGGCATATTCATCGTTGCAATAGCGATAAACAGTTCGCTCGCTCGGCAGGCAGGCAATAATCTCGTTGGCATCACGGATATCCATGCTGCGTCAACTCCGGTTCATTGAAAATGTCCAACCGGTCGGCGCCTGAAAAATGTGTGCGCAAATGCGCAAACACCCAGGCCCGACAGATCGGGACAATTGTTATTTATTATGAAATGTCAGGGATGCCGGCTTGCGCCGCGCAAGGCTCAGAAAACTGTAGAAGCAGATCCGGGCACAAGAGCAGCGCTTGCGGCAGGCGGGTTACCTGTCGCAGCAATCGGCATCGCGTATTGGCGATCGAATAGCATGTGCGTTACTCCACAAATTGGGTGACGGCATATGCCACAGACAAGGTGGGGCTGCCAAGTGCCTGCAAGAGAAAATTCCAATGTGTTGCATTTTTGCAACACCGGTGCTCTTAGGCAGGTTCAGCCTGCCGCTGCATCACGGCGATGAAGAAGCCGTCCACATTGTGGTCTGCCGGCGACAACAAAAGTGTGTCGGTGCTGCCATCGGATGACGCAGGCGGGTCTCCGGGAAGGCACTGCGTCCATACATCCGCATAGGGCAAAATCTGGAAGTCCGGGTTGGATGCCAGAAACGCCTCTACCTGGTCGGTGTTTTCTTCCGGCAGCAAGGAGCAGGTCACATAAATCAGCCGCCCACCGGGTTTGACCAGTGGTGCAGCACGAGCCAGCACGGCGCGCTGATCATCGCCACGGTTGATGAGGCTTTCGGGCGTCAGGCGCCATTTGGCATCCGGCTTGCGACGCCATGAGCCTGACCCGGAACACGGCGCATCGACCAGGACCCGGTCCATGCGGCCAGCAAGTTCATCGAGCTTGTCCGGTTCGTCGGCCGGAATGACCTGGATATTGTGTACCCCTGCCCGGTTCAGCCGTGCGATGATCGGCTTCAACCGGTTCTTGTCGGCATCCCAGGCATGTATCTGGCCCTTGTTGCCCATGGCTGATGCCAGGGCCAGGGTCTTGCCGCCTGCGCCGGCACAGATGTCTGCAACCTGGTGGCCCGCCTCCACTGCACACATGCGCGCAGCGATCTGCGATGCCGCATCCTGGATTTCAAAGGCGCCGCGCTGGAACGATGGTTCCGCTTCCAGGTTTGGCGTGCGTTTCAGCCCGTCGGGTACTTCTATGCGGATGGCATCGGGCGCAAGCGGGACTTCCACCGCGTCGAATTTTGACAGCTGACCAAGCAGTTTTTCCCGCGTCGTCTTCAGCAAATTGGCCCGGATATCCACCGGCGCGCGACGCCCGAGCGCCTTGCCCTGGCGCACGGCATCGTCACCAAACGCTTTTTCAAAGGACGGCATCAGCCATTCGGGAACGTTGGCCTGGACGTGAAGCGCCGCATCGTCAGCGATGGCGGCCGACAGTGCCGCGGTTTCCGCCTGTGTCAGCTCGCCAGGGCCATGCTTTGACACGCACAGCTCAGCCAGTTCCTCCACGGTGATGTTCATCAGCCGGACGGCGCAGGCCAGCACCAGTGCGCGTGGCGTGTCCGACCCCATCATTGACGCAAGCACGGCACGCTGGCGCATGATGTCGTAAACAATATTGCCAATGGCCGCACGATCACTGGAGCCGGCAAACCGGTGCGCCTTGCCCCAATCGGACAAGGCTCCGTTGACCGGACGGTGTCGGTCCGTCACGTCGGCGATAACCTCGATAGCGGCGGCAAGCCTGCCAGACAGATGCATTAGATGGTTCCCGTAGAAAAGACATGTGCGGCCAACATGGCCCACATAATGGTGACTGCAATGACACTGGCGAAAAAGCTGGTGAAACGGACCGGCAACTTGTTCGAGCCGCAATGGCAGATGGAATGCACGATGCGGGCTGCAACAAACCCCCATGCCAGCCAGACAAACACCACAGTTACAGCCTGTATGGCAAGGGCTATAGCGGCAGCGGCGAAGAACAGAATCGGAATTTCAAACTGGTTCTTGTAGTTGTTGCTGGCCTGCAGCACGTAGGATGGCCACGCCCGGTCATTCAGCAACGCGTCCTTGCCATGCTTTCCTGCCTTGAAAGCCCTGCGTCGCCTGGCACCAAGCACCAGCAACACAACTATGGTCAGCAAGGCCTGCGCACATGCAGCCAGAACAAGCAATTGCGGATTGGTCATGGCTCCGGCTTTCCGGCTTTAGCCCTGGCGTTGGTAATTTGGTGACTCGCGTGTGATCTGCACGTCATGAACATGGCTTTCGCGAAGACCGGCGCCGGAAATCCTCAGGAATTCCGCTCTTGTCTGCAAGTCCTCAATGGTTGCTGATCCGGTGTAACCCATCGCTGCGCGAAGACCACCGGCCAACTGGTGCAGCACGGCGCCCACCGGTCCCTTGTACGGCACCTGGCCTTCAATGCCTTCCGGCACCAGCTTGAGCTGGTCCTTCACTTCCTGCTGGAAATAGCGGTCGGCGGAGCCGCGTGCCATGGCACCGACCGAGCCCATGCCACGATATGATTTATAGGACCGGCCCTGATACAGGTAGACTTCGCCGGGGCTTTCATCGGTACCGGCCAGGAGATTTCCGATCATGGCGCACGATGCCCCGGCAGCAAGTGCCTTGGCAAGGTCACCGGAAAACTTGATGCCACCATCGGCGATCACCGGCACACCGGTTTCCCTTGCCCCTTCGGCGCAGTCCATGATGGCGGTGAGTTGCGGCACGCCGACACCGGCGACAATGCGGGTGGTGCAAATGGACCCGGGCCCGATGCCCACCTTGACGGCGTCGGCACCTGCATCAATCAACGCACGGGTGGCATCGGCCGTGGCAACGTTGCCGGCGATGACCTGCACCTTGTTGGACAGTTTCTTGATACGCCGCACCTGATCCAGCACGTACTGCGAATGGCCATGAGCGGTGTCCACCACAACGAGGTCAACCTCGGCATCGATCAGCATTTCCGCCCGGGCGAAATTGCCGTCACCGGTTCCGGTCGCCGCCGCCACACGCAGGCGTCCCTGCTCGTCCTTGACCGCGTTGGGGTTCAGGGCGGCCTTGTCCATGTCGGTCACGGTGATCAGGCCGGTGCAGTGAAAGTCGTCATCAACGACAATCAGTTTTTCAATGCGGTGCTTGTGCAGCAGCTTGCGGGCTTCGTCCTTGTCGACGCCTTCCTTCACCGTGACCAGGTCACGGGTCATCAGATCGCCGATCTTGCGGTTCAGGTCGTCTTCAAAGCGAACGTCGCGATTGGTGATAAGGCCGACCAGCTTGCCGTTGTCGTCGACAACCGGGATACCGGAAATCCTGTGCAGTGCCTTGAGTTCACGCAGATCACCCAAGGTGGCCTGCGGGCGAATGGTGATCGGGTTGACCACCATGCCGCTTTCAAACTTCTTGACCTGGCGAACCTCGTTGGCCTGCAGTTCCGGGTCCATGTTGCGGTGGACAACACCGAGACCGCCGGCCTGTGCCATGGCAATCGCCAGGCGGCCTTCGGTCACCGTGTCCATTGCCGCCGACAGGATGGGTAGTGACAATTCAATATCGCGGGTGAGTTTGGTGCGTGTCTGCACATCGCCCGGCAACACCGCAGACGCTGCGGGTTTCAGCAGAACGTCGTCAAAGGTCAGGTATTCGGGGATCGAGTCGGAACGCAGTTTGGCGGCCATTGCCAATCCTTTCACACTTTTAAAGCGGTGGAGCAACTTTATGGGGTCATGTGACCCCATGTTGATCCAGGAACGGTCAGCGAGCGTCAGGCATTGTCCCAAACACGACTCGCAACCAGATTGACGACTGTCTGTAACACCCAGTTGAAGGGCGCGGCAAGCGGCAGTTATCCACACCGGGTGTGGCATGTTGGCCATTGTTGGGTTCACGGCCCGATTACATCGAGATCGCAGGCTTACTGGTCTGATCCACGATACCCCATGGCCACGAGGAACAATTCTGCTGAGTCTTCCCGGCTGGATTGCGGCTTGAAGTGGCGAACGCTTCTGAACTCCTGCTTCAGCATGGCCAGCAATTCGGTTTCCGCACCGCCGCGCAGCACTTTGCATACATATGTCCCGCCGGGCTTCAATACCTGGCGCGCGAAGATCAGGCCGGCGTCTGCCAGCGCCATGATCTTGAAATGATCGGTCTGGCGGTGGCCGGTGGCATGGGCAGCCATGTCGGACACAACCGCATCTGCCTTGTCGCCGCCAAGCGCCTTTATCAGGGCCTCGGCAGCGCCTTGTTCCAGAAAGTCCTGCTTGAAAATGGTGACACCGGGGATGGGTTCGACACCGTGCATGTCGATGGCAACAACCTTGCCCTCGCCTGAATCGGCATTCGTCCGCCGCGCCGCGATTTGCGACCATCCGCCAGGTGCTGCGCCAAGATCCACAATGCGGCCGCCGGGTTTCAGAAACCTGAACTCGTCATCGATTTCGGCAAGCTTGAAGGCGGACCGGGACCGATAGCCTTCCAGCTTGGCGCGTGACACATACGGATCGTTCAACTGGCGTTCAAGCCAGCGGGTGGAAGACAGCCTGCGCCCGCGCGCGGTCTTGACCCTCTGGGCGGTTTTGGTCGGGTTGCGGCCCGAGGTGCCCGCTGAACGGGGTTTCTTGCCACTGGGTCTACGTGGGCCTGGCATAGTTTCCATCCTCGTTCATGAGTGAAGTCAAAATGCCTTCGCGAAGACCGCGGTCCGCCACCCGGATACGGTCTGCCGGCCAGATATTGCGGATTTCCTCCAGTATGGCACATCCCGCCAGGACAAGATCGGCCCGTTCCGGCCCGACACATGGCGATGACGCGCGCTGCTCATATGTCATGGACAACAGCTCATTGGTCACAGCGCCGACCTCGTCTCCCAAAATCCATGCGCCATCAACGCGGGCACGGTCGTATCGGCGCAGGTTCATGTGAATGCCGCACACTGTGGTGACGGTGCCCGACGTTCCCAGCAGGTGATCCGGCACAGGGTTGTGACCCGACCCGTTGCGCAAGCGCATGGCAAACGGCTGGGTGAGCTCTGCCACGTGGGCGCGCATGGCCGCGAAACTTTCAGAGCTGACATGCTTGCCGCCGAATTTCTCGGCAACCGTCACCACGCCCGCGGGGATCGAGGTCCAGTCGCGTATTTCATAGCGCCCGCCGGCGATATTCAGCCACAGGATTTCGGTGGAGCCGCCGCCAATGTCGAAAACCACCACAGATTGTGCCTTGCCGCAAATCAGCGGTGACGCCCCTGCCGCGGCCAGACCTGCCTCGGTTTCCCGGTCGATAACCTCAAGACCGAGCCCGATTTCGGCGCGTGCCTGTTCGATGAAGCTTTCGCCGTTGCCGGCCATGCGGCAGGCTTCGGTGGCGATAAGGCGAAAACGCCGGACATCCCACCATTTCAGCTTGTTTGAGCACACCCTGAGCGCCTTGATTGTGCGCTCTATTGCGTCCTGGGACAGCTCGCCGGTTTGCGACACGCCCTCACCCAGCCGCACGATGCGGGAGAACGCGTCAACCACCTCGAAGCCGCCTGCTGCCGGGCGTGCCAGCAGCAGGCGGCAATTATTGGTGCCCAGATCAAGCGCACCATAAATTGTCTCACCCGGAATCTTGCGGAATCTGGCCGCAGGTTTTGCGGGCGCGGCTGCACCCTGCCTTACCTGTTTTTCAGGCTCAACCGGCTCATCACGTCGGCGCGGCGGGCGGCGTAGATGCCACCCATGGCGCCGGCGCGTTTTGGCCGGTTTCGCGCCGGTTTTGCCCTCAGCGCCCAAATCAACACCCTGTCAGGTCACCCGTCGCCCGCGCCTGGCCCCAGCATACTCGGCCATTCCAGGGGGCAACCATAAAGGCAGCCTGCCTCAATACGTTTCGTTGGGATCAGTGTAGCAGCTTTACTGATAAGGTAAAGCGAGCTGATTTTTCCCAGGGTCAGGGCCCATTAATCTTATGCAATTCTGTTTGAAAGAAAACAGTCGAATGATGTTGAAAAAGCGCAAGACAAGGCTTTGTGCCTTTTCGAGCACTTTTCGACTTCAGGCGGGTGTT
>Ga0316194_10003286_pt1 | contig 11292 bp, 10 predicted proteins | sample CroRivsedime1_MG_FD_204936 | JGI IMG/M metagenome (GOLD analysis project Ga0316194, IMG submission 204936) | Coastal sediment microbial communities from Maine, United States - Cross River sediment 1 | ecosystem: Environmental > Aquatic > Marine > Coastal > Sediment | place: USA: Maine... | reverse complement strand
CAGCGCCCGATGCGAGCCCAGCAGTCCATCGGAGATCGCGAAGGGGATCATCGAGAGCCAGAAAAGGACCTCGCCAAAGTAGTTCGGGTGGCGTGAGTACTTCCAGAGCCCTGCGCGGATCGTGCCGCCCGCTTGATAGGCTCCGGTCTCTCGGTACTTGCGAAGCTGTTCGTCGGAGAAGAACTCGATGGCCACCGCGGCGAGCCCGGCGACGACCCCAAGCGCGTCCCAAAGGCCGAAAGGCGGCTGAGCCGCGGGATCGGCAATCATGACGAGTGCGGCAGGAGCGAAGGCAAAGTACACGAGCACCGTTGGAAACAAGTGCATGCCAAGCAGCGAGTTCAGCCAGTAGGGTACCGGCGCGCTCCGCATGGCCTCGTAGCGCCAATCTTCATGAACGAGCCCCGTGCGCCATCCGGTCCATGAGTACATCGTGTGATAGCGGATGCCCCAGAGCCAAAGGCACGCGACGACCGCCACCTGGCGCGCACTCCACTCACCGAACAAGCCCCACCCCGCGGAAGCCTTCAGTGCGAGTGCGAGTATCGGTGGGGCGATGACCCAGTAGGGATCGTAGATGGACGAGTTGTCGTTTGCGATCGAGAAGACCCAGATGACGAAGGTCGCGATGCAGGTGACTGCGAAGCCGACCCAGAAAGGGTCCTCGATGAGACCGCGTTCCACGATGAGCCACCACGACCCTGCGCCGCCAAAGAAGGCGGCGAGATAGGCGAGATAGCATTGCATCGCTGGCACGGGTCGGTGCGGCGGCGGCGCAAGGGTGCGATGGGCGGGTGCGTTGTCACTCACGCGTCGAGGTACTACCAAGACCCGAGGTACGCTGACAAGGGGATCAGCGATCGGGTGCAGCGAAGAGCGCCGCCCCAAACCCGTTATCGAACCGGATCCCGAGACTGATTTCGTCCGTCCATTGTGCATCCGCGGGGACGTTGCCCGCCCAATCGGAGGGGGTGTAGCGCCGCCTCACCGGCAGAAGGACTCCCTCGACTCGCTCGTATTCGACCTTCGTGAGGAGCGGGTCCGTTCTCCCGAAGTCGAGCACGGTGAAGAGAAATTGGTCGACGCGCCAGGTGGTCGGATTGATGTAGAGCAGGTATGTGTCGGACAGGTCGCCCACGACTTCTCTCCATCAAAGAGGGTGCGTTCGACCGATAAGTCGATTGCACCGGTTCCTGCCCTTCGATAGAAGTAGGTGTACTCGACGTCGCCCTTTTTTCTGAGAGCGTCCGCACCTCCTGCTTCCGCCACGACCCTAGCGACCAAGGCCTTCGGGTCTTTCGAGGAAGCCCCCAGCACACCTGCCGACGAAAGAAGTGCGAAGACCGCGAGCGCGAAGATAGCGGACACGAGCCTATTCATGGCGATTGCGCCCAACGAGAAGCCTGTACTACTCCGAGAGCCTCTCGACGAGTGCACTTCGCGCGAGGACCTCAGCATTTGGGATCTCCGGAAAGTGCTCGGCCAGCAACCAGCGGCAGAAGATGAGACCCTCCGAGTGCCCCCCGGTGCCGATCCAATTCGGAATGCCGAGATCTTCCTTCGCGAGATACACGGTCCAAGTGCCGTCTTCGTTCAACTCGGTCTGTTTCGAGTTGAGCGACACCCGGTGATAGCGATAGTCGTCCGACTGCATGTACGGGTTCCAGGTCTGCACCCCCCAGTAGCAGCACTCCGGCGAGCGCCCGGTGATAGCGAGCACTTCGTCGTCGGCGAGCTCGTACTGCGCGACGGCGTAGGTATTGTCCGGCGTCCCCCAGCCCATGCCGTCGGGCTCGAACGTGAACGGCTCACCCATGACGTTCGGCTCCTCCGACTTCGCCAAAGGCACGATGGCGCAAGTTTGATTGACGAAATTCGTTACCGCTCGAAGCTTGTCGGCTAGCTCATCGTCGGTAATCGGACCGGGCGCTCCCACATCGCCCGTGTTCTCGATGTGGAGCTCGGCGATGCGATCTCGACCCCGGTCGAAGTAGTACTCGCGCGTGATCAGGCAGACACTTCGCGGGCCCACAGTGAAATGATTCGCTTGGTCCGGTTCGTCAGGTCCAAAGAAGATCTCGAAGGAGCCATCGTCTCCGAACTCGATGTTCGTGTGATTGACGTTCAGGGCGATGCTGTCCGACCAAGAGCCATCTGGATCGCCCCCATAGAAGCAGAAGCTCAGAAAGCATGCGTCCCCACGGTTTCCCCAGATGCGGTAGCGCTGATCCGCCCGCGTCTGCGTGAAGTAGTAGATCGAGTCCGTGTTGTCGCCCAGCATCTTCTTTTGCGGCATGGCGCAAGGGACGAAGGCGGGACGGAGGGGGTCACTCTCCATATAGAGATCGAACCCATAGCTCAGCAGGTGCGCGGTGTGACGATACCCCTCCAGCTTTGCCTGCGGTCCGAGGCCCTTGAACTCGTCGAGAAAGGTTTCGGGGAGCTCTCGGAGGACATCGAGGAGCTCCATGTAGGCTTCGTGCGTCTGCGTCATGCTTGTGTATTCCCCGGGGGTGGGAGGTTACTGCGTGGGTGCAGGGTTCTTGCGCTCGAGGATGCTCTCCGTGCGAAGACGTAGGCGCTCGTCGCTCTTTCCGAGCCTCGACAGAATCCAAAACCGGTCGTTGTGGATGCCATCGAGCGCCATGTCCGCGACTTCTTCCGGCTCGGTCAGCTTGAACTCCACCCCCGCGCTTTCAGCCAGGGCCTTCATGTCGACGTAGGTCGCCGGACCCCGGCCTTCTATGCGGAACTCTTCAGGACGGACGCGATCGGAATTGAGGATATTGGTGTTCACGAGGTAGGGACCGGGAAACAGTACATGTGCCTTGAGTTTGGCCTCTTCCATCAAGAACTGAAACCGAAGCACCTCGGTGAGACTGGTGACCGCCGCCTTCGACGACGCATAGACCGGTGTCGTGGGCAATGAGGCGATGCCCCCGTTCCCCGAGGAAGTGTTGATGACGTGCCCCTCTTCCCCACGCTCGAGCATCGTCGGCACGAACGCACGGATGCCATTGGTGACGCCCAAGACGTTGACCGCGTAGGTCCACTGCCAGTCTTGCTCGGGAATCGTCCAGATGCGGCGCTTTGCTTCTTTTACGCCGACGCCGGCGTTGTTGAAGAGCAGATGCACATTGCCGTAGCGATCGAACACTTCGCCGGCCAAGGCGTCGACCGAATCCGCGCGTGTGACGTCGACGCCAATGCCATCGATGCGGAGTCCCTCGGCACCGAGCTCTTCGCACGTGTTGGCGATCGACTCTTCGTCGACGTCGGCAATGATGACCTTTGCTCCCTTGGCGGCGAGCTTGACGGCGATCGCGCGACCGACTCCACTGGCGCCGCCCGTGACGACGGCCACCTTGTTCTCGAAGCTCTTCATTCTCAGCGACCCTCGGAAGCAAGCGAGACCTGGATGCCCTCTTGGGGGTCGTCGTACCGCTGCACGATGAATGGAGCGAGCCACTCGCCAGGAACCGACCTCAGCACCTCGCCACTCGTCCGGGAGGCACCCTCGGCGAGCTCCATTCGGATGAGCCTCTTCACCGGTACGTCGATCAGGGGATCGCGGGGCGACTCGCGCAGGATGATGCGAGCGTCTTCGATACGTTTCACCGTCGTGTAGTTGCGCTCCCAGGTCAGCATCGTCAGGAGAACCTCCCCGTCGAAGCCGCCGTTCTCGTTCCCTTCAGGGACCGCTGCCGGAAGCGCCTTGTAGCAGTAGAAGTACTCGGTGAACTGCTTGGGACTGTCGGCGTCCGCTCCGATTCTGCCGTCGAGCTCGAGAAACGATACGCCGTGGCGGGTGACCTTCGCATTGACGTTGCCGTTTACCTGCGAGAATTTCGTCTGTGCGATCTTCTTCGGCTCGCCGTATTTCTCTCGGCCGCCAATGACGATGAACTCGCCCTCCATCGGCATGGCGAGGACGTAGTAACCTTTGCGGCCCTCATGGGAGCACGCCACGCCGACAGTGGCCGCGCCAATCTCGACGACGCGCTCGTCCGGGAAATGCATCGCGACGTTCGCGAATTGCACGAAGATCTCGGGCGATTTGGCAGGCTTCAGGGGACGCGGCAGCAGCGCCTTGGCGATTTCGGGTTCGGTTTCGTAGATTGCTCGCAGCGACTTGACCGTATGCCGAATCGACGAGCTTGCCGGGCGCGCCGCCGCGCTTCCACCCGTGTCTTTCACATATCGCAATCGGCCCATGTCACTCACTCCTCGGCTGCGGGGGTCACGAAAAGGCTCTTCTCTGGACCGACGCGTTCCGCGATCTTGCCAAGGGCCACTCCGTCGAGCTCGTAACACTCGATCGCGTTGGTGCCGAGCAGCTTTGTGAGGTCGGTTTCGGGGATGCCCGTCATGTACTTGAGCATCTTCTCGCGCGTGTGCGGCCAGCTACCCTCGGGGTGCGGGAAATCCGTGCCCCACATGATGTTGCCCATGCCGACCTCGTGGCGCACGGCGGTGCTACCTTCGTCGAACAAGGCGGATGCACTGAGCCAGCAGTTGCGGTCGAAGTACTCGCTTGGCTTCATGGAAAGGTTGGAGCGGAAGTCGCCGAGCTTGCCGCTTGTGTGCTTCACCGACGCGCGCACGTCCATCATCTCGAGCATCGACGGCACCCAGAACTCGCTCACCTCGGTGAGGCAGTACTTCAGCTTCGGGAACTGTTCGAAGACGCCTCCGAAAACCATGTGCCAGAGCGGACGCGCTGCCCACCATGCGAACTCGACCAGGAAGACGCCCATCGCGCCCGGAAGTTGGAAGTCGTAGTCGGGCGAGGGTCCCGAGTGATTGTGCACGACCATCGAGCGCTCTTCGCAGGCACGCCACACTGGATGGTACTTCGGATGGTTGTACGGATCCCAGTCGCCCATCAGCGCAGGAATCAGTATGCCCTTGAGTCCGTTCTCGTGGGCCCAGACCACCTCGTCCACGGCTTGCTCCACATCGTAGAGCATGGGTACGATCGCCAGACCGATACGGCGCGTCGGCTCCATCTGACAGAACTCGGCGATCCAGCGATTGTGGGCCCGCGCTCCCGCCCATTGGAGCTCTGGCTCGACTCCCCAAGGCTTCAGGCCAAGGCCAGCACCAAAGGGAGGGGCGTTCCGTTCGGTGATGCCGTCGGGGAACAGTACCTCGGCCGCGACCCCGTCCTCGTCGATGACTTCGTTTCGAAGGTCCGAGTCCCACGCGGCCGCGAGCTTGCTCTCGTTCCCGCTCCGCCATTTGTCGTTGAACTCCTTGATGAGGAAGTCTTTTTCCCGTTCGGCTCGCATCACCGCTTCGGCGGCCGCGTGCTCGTCGAACTGAGGGCGGTACTTTGGGTCGATGTAGTCGCCATACTTCTCGGGTAGGAGTCCGGCGTGGCCGTCGGTAGAGACGATCAAATAGCGGTCTTCGGCGGCGTCTTGCATGCTCGACTCAGGAGGCCGGGGCGTCAGCGAAGAAGCCACTATACCACTTCCTAACCTCGCCTATCGGTCCATCCCCATCGGCGAAGATCGGCTTGTCCCGCCAGCGCTTGTTCTCCCAAATCGCCACGTCTTCGAAGTAGCCATCGCGTGCGGCGCCGATGTGGGCTTCGAGCACGCCTGGCGGCAGTGTGACTCCGACGCCAGCTTTCAAGATGACCCCGAATCGGAGAAGCAGCTTGTTCTCTTCGATCGGGATGTGAGCGTTGATGAGCACCATGTCGTACGCCCACTCGAGCCGGGTGAACTGGATCGCCGGCCCGTGATACGTCGCAACCGAGACGACCGGGATCGGTTCGTTTTTCAGATTGTGTCCGCGACCGATCGAATGCTGTGTGGCGCGCGGCCCGTCGATGATCACCTTGAAGTCGTCGATCAGCGTGTTGTGCACCGGCAGGAAGTGCGCGTAGTCGGCGATATTCTCGATGACCTCCCGCGCTTGGGTCGCGATCTCGATTTGAGCGTGCTGCATCGCGGTCCACGCAGGGTCGTTCAACTCCTCGATCTCGGGAACTTCGTATTCCGGCTCGGAGCCCTCTGGGCCGAAGTAGGCTAGAATCATCCCGCTGTGTTCCTGGACCCGAAAAGCATCGACCGCCGCCCGAGGGGGTATGCGTTTGGCGTATGGAACCTCGGTGCAGCGACCGTTCGAGGCGAAGCGCCAGGCATGGAACGGGCAGACGATGTCGTTTCCTTCGACGTGGCCGCCGTATCCCAGGTGAGCGCCGAGGTGCGGGCAGTGCGCCGACAGGAGCGTTGCCTCGCCGCTCTCACCACGGAACAGGACGTAATCCTTTCCAAAGTAGCGCAGCGGCATCACCCCGCCCGGTTCCAGATCTTTGCTCCAGCAGACGAGATACCAACCCTTTGCGAACTTGGCCTTGGTCGCGCCGTTGTGCCCATTGGCTTGCGTCATGAATCAAGGATAGAGCCCGTTCCGGAGTCCGGCTCATTCCGAATCACTATCTAACCATTCGCGCGATTTATAGTTACGATGCCCATCCATGATGCCCTGAGCCGCCTCATCATCCAGTACGACGAGGCACAGCAAGCTGACGGCGAAGTCCGGGCCCATGGCTCCATGTACTTCGGGCCAGCTCTCGAAGGGCCGCCGGGACGCCTCCACGGGGGCCACCACGCCTTCGTGAGAACGCTTCCGATAGTCGAGCGGATCACGGCGCACGAACATGCGCGCACGTTCCCCTGCTCCGTCGACGTCGTGCTCGAGCAGGGTCTCAAGCTCGAGGAGGAGGTGCCATTCGAGGCCCGCTACCGATCCGGCGAAGATACTTGGAGTCTCGAAACGCGATTTCAGGGTACGGATCGCCTGGTCGCTCGCGCCGAGTCGATTTCGAGCGAGCCACTCATGGACACGGACGAACTCTCGCGCTGGCGAGCCCTCTACGAAGCAGCGCAGCCCGGCGATGAGAGCTTCCAGATGTTCGGTTTTCCTGTCCACATCTCGGAACATCTCGTATGGCTGGAGTCGCGCGACCCTCTGCGGACTCTGCCCGAGAGTCAGCATGCCGCCTTGGTCGGACCCGACGGAAAGCTCGGCGCCGTGTTCATCAGCACCCAGCTCGACACGGTCGGGGCGACGGCGCGAGGTGTTGTCATGCGTCACCCGCACTTCACCAAGCACATCCAGATCGAGTTCGCGACGGGTAGTATTCCTCAAGAGACCCACCTGATCTGCATGGCGGATCGCTCGCGGCTCGAGGACCTCAGCGACTCTGGGAGCGCGCCGGTCGAAATTAAAGGCAAGGCCTACGGTACGGCCCGGACGCCTGTCGCCCTCGTCGACGCCTCGTTCGAGCAAGCGTTTGCAAGCGGTTGGGTCACGGTGCACCCCGTCGATCCCGGGAAATTCGAAGCACTCCAGCGAATGCGAAAGATCCGCAAGGACCGGTAGAGCGGCTCAGATCGCGGTCCAACCACCGTCGACGGCGATCGTCTGACCTACGACGTATGTCGATGCGTCTGAAGCGAGGAAGAGCAGGGCGCCGTCGAGCTCGTGTGCCTTGCCCGGTCGGCCGGCAGGCGTATTACGCCGAAGCCACTTCATCGAACGATCGTCGGCAAACATCTCGTCGGTCATCTCGGAAGGAAAGAACGCCGGCGCGATGGCATTCACGCGAACCCCCCTACGCGCCCACTGGGCACCGAGCTCGCGCGTGAGGTTCACCAGCGCTCCCTTCGAGGCCACGTAGCTCGCCTGCGGAACCGAGCCCGACCCCACCAGTCCGAAGATCGACGCAACGTTGATGATCGAGCCCTGGCCGGCCTCCAGCATCACCCGTCCGAATCGCTGTGCGCAGAAGAACGCGCCGTTGAGATTGACGTTCATCACCCGCAGAAAGCTTTCCTCGGTTTCCGACTCCGCAGGTGCAATCTCCGTCATCCCCGCGTTGTTAACCAAAATGTCGGCTCGGCCGAATCGTTCTAGGCAGGCGTCTTTGAGCGCTTCGACCTCCGCAGGAATCGTGACATCGCAGCCGATCGGCAGGACGTCGCCGCCGCCGCTCTGGAGCTCCGCAGCGAGCGCTTCGAGGCGATCCTGGCGGCGTGCAGCGAGCACCAAGCTCGCCCCTGCGCCCGAGAGGGCACGCGCGAAGCCCACGCCGAGTCCCGACGAGGCACCTGTAATGACGGCGACCTTGCCATCGAGTCCGAACAGCTCATCTACCTTGCTCATCCTTCGGATCCCTCTCTGTTCTCGTGCGCGGGAGGCAAGTCCAGGAGCGCCGCGGTCTCGGCTACGTTTGCCACCGGACGGCCTGCCTCCGCCGCGAGCGCGACCGCCTCTTTGACGAGGTCTTCGTTGGTGGGCTCACGCTCCCCCGAGTGCTCTTCGAGCCCCACGTGCAGGTGCCCGCCCCGTTCGAGCGCGAGCCTCGCGACCGGCGTTCGCATCAAGTCGCCGCCCCACACCGAAACCGACCAGGGAAGCGATGTCCCATCGAGCATGTCGAGATAGGCCAGGAGCGCGTTTGCGGTCGGCGGCAATCCAAACGTCACGCCCGGGCCCTTGCCGAACAGGCCGTAGGGTCCGCCGAAGTAGAGCTTGACCATCGTGCCTCGAGGCAAACGGCCGGCACGGAAATAGGCGAGCGTCGTCTGCAAGAACCCCGGCTCGTAGATCGCGAGGCTCGGTCCCAGACCGAGTTCGCTGCAAAATGCGAAGCTCGCTTCGATGTCTTCGTAGCTGTTGCGGTAGACCACGCCGGTCGGTAGCCCATCCTTGCGCGCCCGGCCGAGGTTGGTGGAACCAGGGTCGACTACACCGATGCGAAGTGGGACCTCGGCCGCCAGAATTCGAAAGTGCTCGAACACCTCGGCGACGTTCCTGCCGCCGCAGAGCGTCGGGTACCAAAGCGTGTCGGGGCGAGCGTCCATCACGGTTCGCCACGCGAGCAGGTAATCGTCGGCTGCCGCCCGACCGGTGAGCGCGTAGTCGGAATTGTGGGCGTGAATGATCGCTGCCCCCGCATCGAGGCAGCGATGCGCATCCTCGATGACCTCGGTTGGTTCGCGAGGGACGTTCTTGTTGCGGCGCTTCGAGCTGCCGCCGTTGATCGCTGCCTCGATGATGACGGGCGTCTCGCTCATCAAAAGGCCCCCATCAAGGCCTTCGTCTCGAGGAACTCATCGAAGCCTTCGAGGCCCCACTCGCGGCCGTTGCCCGATCGCTTGTATCCACCGAACGGCGCGCTGAAATCCGCGCCAGCGCCATTCAGGTGCACCTGGCCGGTACGGAGTTCTCTCGCCGCCTCGATCGCGTGATCGAGGCTACCCGAGTACACGCATCCCGACAGGCCGTATTCCGTGTCGTTGGCTAGCGCGATGGCCTCTTCTTCGCTCGAGTACGGCAGGATCGCGAGCACCGGGCCGAAGATCTCTTCACGAGCGATGCGCATGTCGTTTCGGACATCTCCGAACACCGTCGGTCGCACGAAATAACCCTTGCCGAGGCCCTCGGGGCGACCCGGGCCTCCGCAAACCAGTTTGGCACCTTCGTCGATTCCGGCTCGGATCAGCCCTTGCACCTTGTCGAACTGAGCCGCGCTCGCGACCGGTCCCATCAGCGTGTCCGGGTTTCGAGGATCGCCGGGTCCGAGGCTCTCTGCGACGCGCCGAGCGATGTCCAGCGCATCGGCATGCTGACTCTCATGGACGAACATGCGGCTCGGCGCCGTACACGACTGGCCTGCGTTCCCGAAGCACTTCTGAACACCGTGAGGAATTGCGTCCTCGAGGCTCGCATCGGCCAGAATGATATTCGCCGACTTGCCGCCAAGCTCTTGAGTGACCCGTTTCACCGTCTCCGCAGCGGCTTTCGCAACCGCGACCCCGGCCCGCGTCGATCCGGTGATCGAAACCATGTCGACTTCTTCATGCCTTGCGAGCGCCTCGCCCACACCCGAGCCATCCCCGTTGACGAGGTTGAATACACCGGCGGGCACGTCTGCCGCGTCGATCACTTCGGCGAAGAGCAAAGCACTCAGAGGCGTGATCTCGCTCGGCTTGAGCACCATCGTACAGCCCGCCGCCAAGGCTGGAGCGACCTTGCAGAGAATCTGATTCATCGGCCAGTTCCATGGAGTGATGAATCCGCACACGCCGATCGGCTCTTTGATGATCAGCGAATTGCCGCGTTTCTCTTGCGGTTCGTGCTGACGAAGCACCTCTAGGGTGTTTCGGAGCTGCGTGAGCCCCATCGGCGCCTGTGCGGCTTTCGCAAGCGAAATGGGCGCCCCCATCTCGAATGAGATCATCTCCGCGATCTCGTCGGCGCGTGCCTCGTAGGACTCGACGACTCGGCTCAGGAGCGCGATGCGCTCGGCCTTGGTGCTTCGGCTGTAGCTCGGGAATGCGCGTCGAGCGGCCCTCACGGCCAGGTCGACATCCGCGCCGCTACCGAGACTCACTCTCCCAAACGCTTGCTCCGTGGCCGGATTGATGACGTCCAAGGTGCGCTGCGTCTCTGAGTCGACCCAGGAACCGCCAATGTAGTGCTTCAAATATTCACGCATCGATCGTTCCGCGGTAGCTCTCTCGGAGTCGGCGCTTGTAAAGCTTGCCATTGTCACTCCGGGGCAGCTTATCAACGATATCGATGCTCTGGGGACACTTGAATCGCGCCAGGTGCTCGCGGCAAAAACCGAGCAAGCTGGCCTCGAGGTCTGCCTCAGCAGGTCCGTCATCGAGTCGTTCGACAACGCCTTTTACCTCTTCGCCCCACTCGGCGTTCGGAACCCCAACGACCGCTGCATCGCGAACCGCCGGATGTTGGAGCAGCACGGCCTCGATCTCGGCCGGGTAGATGTTGACGCCTCCACGCAAGATCAGATCTGCGCTTCGGTCCGTGAGAAACAAGAAGCCGTCCTCGTCGAGGTAGCCGACGTCCCCGACCGTGAAGTAGTCTCCCCGGTGAGCGGACGCGGTCTTCTCCGGGTCGTTGAAGTATTCGAAGTCGGAGTGCTCGAGGACCTTCAAATGGATCGTCCCGGGCTCGAAGGGCTGGCAGGGTTCCCCTTCTTCGCTGAGGATTCGCACGTGGTCCTCGGTGATGGGCTTACCCACAGTGCCGGGCTTCTCGAGCCACTGCGTCGGACTCACGGACGCGCCGCCCCCCTCCGTCGCAGCATAGTACTCCCAAAGGATCGGCCCAAACCAGTCGATCATCGATCGCTTGATCGCAACGGTGCAGGGCGCTGCTCCATGCGCGACGTACTCGAGTGACGAGATGTCGGCGTTTCTCCTCACCGACTCCGGGAGGCGAAGCAAACGGTGGAACATGGTTGGC
>Ga0316194_10003285_pt1 | contig 11297 bp, 10 predicted proteins | sample CroRivsedime1_MG_FD_204936 | JGI IMG/M metagenome (GOLD analysis project Ga0316194, IMG submission 204936) | Coastal sediment microbial communities from Maine, United States - Cross River sediment 1 | ecosystem: Environmental > Aquatic > Marine > Coastal > Sediment | place: USA: Maine... | reverse complement strand
CTGCACACGACACGGGGTTGCCGCCAAAGGTATTGAAGTACTCCATCCCGGTGACGAAGGAGGATGCGATCTCTTTGGTGGTGATGACCGCGGACATCGGGTGGCCGTTGCCGATCGGTTTGCCGAGCGTGACGATGTCCGGGACGATTTCCTGGCTTTCGAATCCCCACATATGGGTCCCAACCCTCCCGAAACCGACCTGAACCTCGTCGGCAATGACGACACCACCGGCGGCGCGCACTGTTTCGGTGGCGCCGGATAGAAAGCCCGGGGCTGGGATGACCTGGCCGCCGCAGCCGATCAGCGACTCGGCGATGAAGGCGCCGAGCTTGCGGCCCGCTCCCTCGATCTCGGCGATAGCCGTTCGCACCTCGTCGGCATACGCCGCGCCCGCGTCCGGCCCTCGGTGGGGACCGCGGTAGGCATCCGGCATCGGCACCTTGTGGGCGTGCCCGGCGAGACCCTCACCGCCCGGTCCCTCGCACTTGTAGGGAGAGATCTCGACCAGCGATGGCGAGTGGCCGTGGTAGGCGTTGTCGAGGACGATGATCTCCTTCGATCCGGTGTGGGTGCGGGCGAGGCGCAGGGCGAGGTCGTTGGCCTCGGTGCCGGAGTTGGCAAAGAAACAGACCTCGAGCGGGTCGGGGAAGGTGCCGCTGAGCCGCAATGCGTACTCGGCCAAATTGTCGTGCAGGTAGCGAGTGTTCGTGTTGAGCTCCGCCATCTGGATCTGCGCGGCGGCGACGACGTACGGGTGGCAGTGGCCGACGTGGCAGACGTTGTTGACCAGGTCGAGGTATCGGCGGCCGGTGTCGTCGAAGAGGTACTGGCCTTCGCCGCGGACGATCTTGAGCGGCTCCGAGTAGGAGATGCTGAGGTTGAAACCGAAGTGGCTTCGTCTCACGGCGAGGATCTCTCCGGTGTCGCGAACCGGGGTCCCGGGATGGGCGCACGCATCTTCGAATGTGCGGGTCGCCTCTTCGGGGTCCATCATGGTCATCCTTCCCAACAGCCGCCATACGGGCAGCGCCGATATCTGAAGGTACTCGTTTTCGGGTTCGAAATGGAGGCCCCGCACCGACATCAGGACGCTGGCGCACAGCCTGGCCATGATGAGGTCGAAGAGGAGTTTTTGTTCGGTTGCAGTGAGCGGGCGGACCGAGTTGTAGCCGGCGGTCACCAGGGCCGCCGTTGTCAACGGGTAGTCCTGGTTGAGCATCAGATAGGTGGCGGCAATTGCCAACTCTGCGATTGTGATGGTGTGGAGGCTGTCACCGAAGTCGATGAGACCGGCCAGAACGGTTTCTCCGTGGGCGCCGTGCCGCACCATCAGGTTGTAATCGTTGGCGTCGTTGTGGATGAATCCGTGCTCGAGATCGGCGAGCTGAGGCGCCACGACACTCACGAACCGCTCGAGGTGACGCTCGACTATTTCACGCTGGCCGGCCTCGGAAATGTGTTCGGCGAAGCGCCCGAGCTCGTGGGTGCGTTCGATGTCCCAGGGAAGATCGCGGTGCGCGCCCGGGTGGTCGAACCCGGCAAGGGCGAGGTCGAAGCAGGCAAGGGTGCGGCCGATCTCCTCGATAAAGGACGGCGGTCGATCCTGGTGGTTGACCAGTGGCGAGCCGTCCAGAAAGGAAAGGACGCGGACCCAACAGGGACCACCCCCGGTGGGCTGGTATGGGACCAGGTGGCGCCCGTCGGGTGCCGGCAACACCTTCTGCGCGAGATGCGCTACCGGGCTCGGCTCGAGGAATCTCAGGGCCTGGATCTGGCAGTCAAGAGCTTGTTCGTCCGCGCCCTCGCGAGAGATTTTCAGAACCCACCGATCGCCGACCTCGGTCAGGAGGAGAAAGTTGCGATCAACCTCGCCCGCCAGGGGCTCTGCTCGACAGTCGAGACTCCAGATCTCACGGGCGATCGACTCGGCATCGACCGCCGTCGGGGAAAGGCTGTTTGGGGTCAAGCAATGACCTCCGTGACCCGTGCCTGTTCGGGTGTGCCGATGACGATCGATTGGGTTGACCAGTCGTCTACGAGTGGTTCGATTTTCTGCTCGAAAGCCGGCAGGGCCGCCTCGGCCACGAGGTTGACGGTGCAGCCGCCGAAGCCCGCGCCGGTGAGGCGGGCGCCGAGCACACCGTCGATCTGGTTGGCCTCTTCTACCAACCGATCGAGGGCCGGATGACTGACCTCGAAATCGTTGCGCAGGCTGAGGTGTGACGCGTTCATTAAACGACCGAAGGCCGGCAGGTCGCCGTTGGCCAGCCGCTCACAGGCCTCGAGCACCCTGTGATTTTCCGAAACGACGTGCCGGCAGCGGGCGAAAAGATCCGGAGGCAGGAGATTCTCGTGACCCAAAATCATTTCAGGGGTCACATCACGCAGCGAGATGATCGAGGCGTCCGCTTCATGCAGGATGGTGACCGCTTCCTCGCACTCCGTTCGTCGTTGGTTGTAGGCCGAGTCGGCGAGCTCGCGGCGGATGCCGCTGTCAACGATGACCATTCGGTGGCCATCGAGCGCCAGCGGCACGTGGCGGGCGTCGAGGCTGCGGCAGTCGATGAGGAGCGCGTGGTCCGATCGACCGAGGCGTGAGGCGAACTGATCCATGATCCCGCAACGGACCCCGGCGTAGCGGTGCTCGACATCACGACAAAGTCTGGCCATCTCGACGGGGTTGAGCCACAGGTTGAACGCGGTATCGAGCGCGAGTGCGGTTGCAACCTCGAGCGCTGCCGAGGAGCTCAGGCCGGCTCCGCGCGGTACGGTGCCCCGAAATACAATGTCCGCCCCACTCTCGATCCGACCTCGTTGGGCCAGTTCGTGAACCACCCCCAGCACATAGGGCAGCCACCCGGAGTTTGCGTAATCGATCGGGTGGTCGAGGTTGTTCTCTCTTCTTTCCTCGAGGTCGGCGGCAACAATGCGAACCTGCCGATCGGGGCGTTTGCGCGCCACCACCTCGACTTCTCGATCGATGATCGTGGGCAGCACGAAGCCGTCGTTGTAGTCGGTGTGTTCGCCAATCAGGTTGACCCTGCCCGGCGCCCTCGCGACCACCGCGCCTGTCGGGTCGCCGAGGTGTTCTCTGAATAGTGTGGCCGCGCGTGCCGTCATCTGGTGTCAACCTCCGGAGTTTGATCGACGATTGGCTCTTCTGGCGCCGGCATCTCGCCCGATTCGACGAATGCCATGATTCCCAACAGCGCCCCCCAGGAATGGAATCGGTCCGACGAGAGTCGGTGGTCGTCGCCGGTGCCGGTGATCGCCGAGTAGTTTTCGCTCACATAGCCCTGGCGCTGCCATTCGGTCAGAAGCAGCGCCAGGGATTTCGAGGCGAGTTCAGCGGCCTCATCTCTGAACCACGCCTGGCGGAGGCTCAGATAAGTCAGGAAGTTGAGGGGCGGCCAGACAGCGCCCTTCCAATACCGTTGTTTTTCAAACGCCGGGTCGTTGCGCGCGATGGATGGGATCACCCAGTCGCCCCAGAACTCCTCCGGGTTCAAAAGGTGGTCCGTGACCATTCTCTGTGCGCGGTCGGAGTCCGGCACCCCGGCCAGCAGTGGATAGAAGAGGGTGGGGGAGAGTCGATGGGAGAGCTGTCCGGTGTCGGTGCGGCGGTTGAGGTAGAAGCCGCGCTCCTCATCCCACAGCTGCTCCAGGTTCCGTGAGAGCGTCGCCACGCGTTCGCGGAGCTCGGCGGCCTCGGCCTCGCGTCCGAGCACCTCCGCCATCTCCTCCAACGCCAACGAGTCGGCGATCACGAGGCTGGTGAGGCCGACATCCTGTAGCTCGAGGGTGTTCTTCTCCTTATTGAACGGCACCCCCTCGTACATCGGAGAGTCGTCCATCCCCGACTCGTAGCCGGCGGTTCGTTTGGTCCGGGTGGCCGGCTCGAGGAACGGGTTTTCGGCCTCGTGCGAGCCGTAGCTCAGGAGCCCCCCGTTGAGGCGCCGCTTCATCCACCAGCGGTTCCACGCCAGGAGATCGTCAAAGGTGGCCTCGAGCAACCACCGCTCGGGGTTTTTCTTGTAGACCTCCCGGACCATGATGGCTCCCACCGGAGGTTGCGAGCGGTCAAAGGACTTGCTGCCGTTACCGCGGTTGTCGTTAGGAATGAACCCCTCGTCGGTGGCGCCACGAAGGTGCTCGAGAATGTTGGCGAAGGCAAGGTCGCGGCTGAAGAGCGAAGTCATGTAGGCGAGGAAGAAGTTGTCCCAGCCGAAAAGGCAGTAGCCGCCGTATTCTTCGTTCCAAAGCCTCCCGACCGTGGAGACGACCCGGTCGAATCGTGGTTCGTAGACCAGGTTCCAGGCGATGCCGGCCTCGACTGCGATATAGGCCTCGGCCAATTCGTCGTGGGCGGCCGCCGTCTGCTCCAACGCCTCGCGGGCGTCTTCGATCAGCTTGCGGATCTCGTCGACCGTCCGTGGCGTGCCGGTGGAGAGGCCGACCGGTTGCTCGAGGGTCAGGACGAGATAGGGGGTTTGGGTCTGAACGTAGAAATCTTCCTGATGTGAGGCGGTGGCGTAGACGTCGACGGTTCGGGCCGGCAGGGTCGCGCGGAGCTGGTTGTCGGCGATCTTTGCCAGCGAGCCGGGACTGTTCCAGTAGAGGGCGCTCTCGACAACCATCTTCACCGGCAGCGTCTGTGCGGTCACCGGGGTCACCAGAATCACCAGGTCGTCACCGGTGTGGGCCGATTCGACGCGCGCCCACAGCTGCTGCCACTGGATGTCGAGCCGGGTGTAGCTGCCGTCGAGGGTGTGGGGACCGGGGCGGATATGGGCGTCGTCACTGTCGCGACCGAAGAGAACCTCGCGCAGATAAGGCTCGTCGAGCCACTTGACCTGTTTGAAGGCGAGGTTGAGGCCGAAGCCCTCGGGAAGCAGGGTGTGGGACATGACCGAGCGTGTGTTCCAGGTGTTCCAACCACGGGCCAGACGCTGTTTGATTGCCTGGTACTCGGGGTGGTCCCGGCTCTCGCCGTCGATGGCTGCGACCGATGACGGCAGGAGCGATGCGGCGGCAACAACCACCGCGATCACGCATGCGATGGGCCTTCTACACCCGCCGGCATGAAACTCCATGTACTGAGTCTACAAGGTTTCCGCCCGTCAGGGGCGGGTTGTTCAGTCGCGACCGTACTGCAGTTGTTCAACAACCTCCTGTTCGTCGAGGGAGTCGACGATGCCTTCCTCTCGAAGGTCGAGTTCAAGGCCAAGGCGGACCGCGATCCAGTTCATGAAGCGAAGCAATGCGGTATTCGGGGGAATCATGAGGCTTTCCTTTCCATGTAGTTCTTTTCGTCCGACTCCGAGACGAACGACAGCACCGAGTCGATCACTGTCGGATCACGGAGGATCCGGTGGTGGCCGAGGCCGGCCGTTGTGATCAGCCGTCCCTCAGGCCAGGCCTCGGCGAGCTCGACTCCTTCGCTGTGGGGGATGAAGCGATCTTCGGCATCGTGGATCACCAGCGACGGCATCACCATCTCCGGTGCGAGCCGCAAAGGTTCGGAAGCATTCCAGTCGAAACCCAGGCGGGTCTCGAAAGCCGCACGCATTCGGTCGATGACGGTCGGAGTGAAACCTGTCATCTCACCGAATCGCTCGCGGATGGCGTGGAGCCGGGCCGCGGGAGAGATCGCGACGAACCGGTCAGCAACTAGCTCTCGTTGGGCGAGGGCGTAGATGGCCGCCGTGCTGCCGAGCGAGTGCGCGATGACCGCCGACACCGGCCCGAACCGGCGGCCGACGGCGCCGAGGGTCGCGGCGAACGCCGGCATCGAAGAGGTTCGGCCCTGGGCCTCGCCATGGCCCGGGGCGTCGTGGGTGACGACGCGAAAACCGCGCCCGACCAGTGGCTCGACGAATGCAGCGAGCTGGAGACCGCGTCCCGACCAGCCGTGGACCAGGACCACGGTCGCGGGCCCGTCGCCCCACGCCCACACCGGAATCGGTCCGAGCGGTGAGGGGATCGTGGCCCGATCGGCGTTCTCGGCCCACACATCCTCACGGGTAGGGCGCCTGCCCGAGATCGGTGTCACGAAGAGACGCTCGGCGAGTGGGGCCGCGAGGGAGGGGGCCATCCGACTCAAGGCCGAATTGAATCGTCGAAATAGATTCACACGAACGTTCGTGCTTTTTTCTTTCGAAACCTCATGATGAAACATTGCCGTTACTCCGTTGGAATTATTTCGCGGAACGTAGCAGGTAATCGAGGGCGTCCGTCGCCCGTCGGCGGGCGTCCGGATCGTGGAGAAGACGGTGATAAAGGTGGAAAGCCATGAAAGCCCCGTAGATCTCGTACGCGAGTTGGTCGGGGTCGATGTCCGGGTGGAAGTGGCCCTCGTCCATCGCGATACGGATCGCCCTGGTCAGGGTATTGACCCACTCTCGCTGAGTGGCCTCCAACGCGTCGCGAAGCCGACCGGGCCGGTCGTCGAGCTCAAAGGTAGCTGCCATGAAAGGGCAGCCGCCGGTTCGCAAAGTCTCCCACGCAAGCCACCGATCGAAAAGTGCCCGAACTCTGAGTTCGCCCCGCGGCTCACGCAACGCCGGGGACACGACCAATTCGGTAAATTGCGCCGACGCAGTATTGAGGACCTCGAGCTGGAGGTCCTCCTTGGAGTCGAAGTGGGCGAAGAGGCCACTCTTCGACATCTCGGTCGCCTTGGCCAACTCGCCGATCGAAAGGCCTTCGATCCCAACTGTGCTCACGAGGTCGAGCGCCTCTCCCAGAATCCGATCTTTGGTTTCCTGTCCCTTTGTCATATCTACAAAATAGTACGACCGTTCGTTTTTGTCAAGGGATCCGCCCAACCACTCGGATACAAGGTACAAGATACAAGTCCCTCTTCCTCATCTTGCATCTTGCATCTTGTATCTGGGCGGGTGGGTGGCAATCGGGGCTCAGTGAAGTTTTGGGCGCTAGAACATCCAGCCGAAGTCGAGCACGATCACGTCGAAGCGCGGCGTGCCGCTGGCGTTTTCGAAGTCCATCCACTGGCTGGTGTAGCCCAGTCGCAGGAATGTCATGTCGTTGTCGAAGGTGTAGCGGAGGCCGAGCGTCGCCTGATAGGAGAAGGCGCTCTTGGTCTTGGTCGGGTAGGTCGTGTAGCAGACGTAGCCCCACCACGGGTCCCACCAGCACCCGGTTGACGGTGCGCCGTCGGGGATATTGGTGTCGATCCATGTCCAGCCGATGCCGGCGCCGACGTAGGGTGTGAGCTGATTGTCCGTGAAGTTGTAGACCACATTGGCGGACAGGGTGAACGCGTCGTACTTGCCTGAGATTCCGAACTCATCGCCATCCTCGTCCATCCCGATGGCGTCGTACCCGACCCCCGCCCACTGCAGGCCGAAGTTGACGGCGAGGTTGTCGCTGAAGTTGTAGCCGCTCCCCAGTTCAAAGCCGAAATCGTTGTCGGTGTCGGTCGAGCCCTCTCCGCTTTCAATCGAGGTGCCGAGTTGGTAGAACGTTCCCAGGGTGAACTCCCACCGTCCCTCCCGGTCCTGGGCGTCAGCCGCCGAGGCGCCGGCAAGCAGCGCCAGCGTCAGGGCGGCGAGGGAAATCGTCTTCAGAATCCGTGTCGTTTTTGTGTCGGTCATACAGCTCTCCTTTGTTAGTGTCCTGTTGAAAGTCATTGGATTTTTTCGATACGTCGCAATTGAGCATTTCGCCCAAGAGAAGAAAACAATCAGAACTTGACCATATATTTCTTGGCCTCGAGGCAGACGCTGAAGGCCTTCTTGAAATTCTCGATCTGCTCCGCCGTGGCCTGTTGGGCCTGCTGACTCTGCTGCTCCACTTGCTGGCTGGCATCCGCTTTGGCCCGCCTCGTTTTGCGACGGGCAACGACCGCGCCCGCAGCCGCGCCGTAGGCGGCGCCCTTGCCGGCGTCGTCACTCGCGATTTCGCCGATCAGTGCGCCCATGGCGGCCCCGCCCACAGCGCCTTTCACCCCGGCCCCCTGGCCGGCGGAGGCGATCTCCTGTTGCGCCTGCTGGGACTGCTGCTCCACCTGTTGGGCCTGTTTTTGCAGATCGAAGGGATCGGTGCCGGTATTTTCAACTGCCCAGTTGTAACAAACGGCCTCGTCTGTCGACTGCTGTTCGGGGGTCTGTCCCTCGGTCGGAAACACGTAGGTTTCAAGGGTTGCCGAGAGGGACTTCTGCGGCGCGGGCTGGGTCTGTGCCATGGCCGCTCCGGCGACGGCGGTGATCAGGCCGATCGCGATGATGATTCTGTAGTTCATTGTTCCGTGTCCTTTCATTTGCCGTCAGCTTTCGCGGTACCTTCGATGGGCGTGCACGTGCCGAAGACTGCCACCGAAACGCCCTCCGCTGCGATGGCGGCCGTGACCTGGCCCGTCTCCTCGGTGATGACCCAGCTGAAGGCCCGCCCCATCTCGAAGCCATGGAAAACGATGATCCCGTCCCGGCGGCTCAGGTGCTCGATCGGCGTCATCCGGTTGAGGCCGCTCGCCTCGGTCGTGCTGATCCGCTTGGCTTCGAGATCGACCTCGACGAAATCCGGGATGTTGACGTTCCACGGCAGGTCGACGACGCACTCGCCGTCGTCGAAGCACACGGTGGCCTGGACGGGTGCGCACAGGAACTTATTCGATTCGGTAATGTCATCCGCCCACAGCGCCTGGCCCCCGAAGGCCAAGATCACCGTCAGAGCAAATCCACAAATTTTCTTCATATTCTTTCTCCCTTGCCCAGTTATCCGCTGACGTGCCTCAGAAGCTGAAGGCCACAGCGATCTGCGGCCCGGCGATCAGCATGTCGTAGCGGAAGAGATCGCGCCCGCTGCCGTCCTCATAGTCCATATCGATGGCGCGATATCCCAGAATGATTGAAACCACCTTCGAGGCGCGGAAACCTATGTCGGCGTACGCCTGCCAGGCCAAATCCGAGCCGACGCCGAAGCCACCAATATCGCCGCGGGCACCGAACCACCAGCGCTCAGACAGCGGCTTCATGAGATGGACGCCGACAAAGGGGTCGATCCAGCTCTTGCCCGCGCTGACTTCTTCGTCGAGGATCTGGCCCGTGTACCGGATCTGGTTTTCGAGGTCTACCCAACGCGCACCGGCGAGCAGAGCGACGATTGGCGAGACGCGGTAGCCGCCCGCGACCTCGAAAAGGGTCTGCTGAACGGCCACCGTGGCGGTCCCCAGAGCAACGTCGTTGCTCCCCTCGAGGTCGACGTAGAACAGGTCCGAAGTCACGACCCAGCGCTCGTTCCGCATGTCGAAGTGGGCCATGGCGGCAAAGTCCAGGTTGTCAATGATGTCGCTGAAAGGGACGTCAACATCGGCCTCGATGCCCTTGACCGTGAGCGAGCCGTCCATCCCCGCAGCGACCAGGTACGGCGCGATGGCGAACTCCCAGCCATTCGAACCCGACTGGGCCACCGCCTGCGGCGTGGCCAGGGTCACGACGGCTGCTCCGAACAACGCGAACAGCGACTTTGAAATCATGTTCTGACCTCCACTGCAGCACGATACCTGTCATACCCGATCTTGGAAACTCGCAAAAATACGGGGGCGGCGGCAGGAATCGACCGGCCGCACGGCGCTGCGGGCGTCCCCCACTCGCGGCGGTCACTCCTCCGCGACCGGGTCCCACGAAGAGTCGGGGTTGTAGCGCTCCATGGCGCGGAAATGGTCGAGCGTGGTCGGTCCGAGGTCCTGCTCGTAGACGACGCCGTTATGGCTGACGATGAAGGTCTTCACACCGGTCACCTCATAGTCCGCCGGCGCGGCCACCAACGCAAAACCGCCAATCATGACTCCGCCCACGACGAAGTTCATCTCGCCCAGAGGCGCATCCGGACCCTGGCCCGTCAGGACCTTGTAGTAGTAGCCGTGATAGGGCGTGAACCTCTCCGTGTAACCCTCGGCGATGACGCGAGCGATGGCCTCTCCGACAGGTCCCTCCCAGGTTCCATCTTCGGCCTGCCATGTCAGCCCGTCCCTGGTTCCAGGGGTGCTGATGATTCGTCGGGCGTACTGGTTGATTCTGGCGTCACCGTACTTGTACCGCGCGTACTCGTACTGGGCCTCGACGTATCCATAACAGATCTCGATGGCGTCGAGCTCATTCTCGCCGATGCGGCGGAAGAGAATCTCCTGGCGCCCGGCTTCGGTGTCGAAGCGCCATGAACCGCCGTCGTTGACAATCGGTATCGGCGACGGCCAATCATCGGGCCCCACCACGAGGGTGGCCACGTCGGGATTCTCGGGATCCCGAACGATCTCGGTCTTGATCCGTGCTTCCGCGGCAAATTCTGCGGCCTGGTTCTTGTCGAGCACCGGATCGTCGGTGGCGACCAGATCCATTCCGTCGGGTCCGAATATCTCAGCCAATGCTGCGGCATCACCGTTTTCAGCGGCCTCGATGAGCACCTCGACGGCTTCCTCGGGCGAGGTGAACATTTTCTGCTGCACCGTTGGGGTCACGGTCGTGGTCTGAGTCGCTTCAGGTGTGGGAGGCGCCGACGCGCATCCAAAGGCGAGACAGATCATGAGAGGTACGGCCCGTGCGCCGGGCATCCAGGAGATCCTTACATCAAATCGGGTATTCATCGTGCTCATCTCCTTCGTCCTCCTCCTCCCCGGGAGCCACCACCTCGCGAACCCATGCTGGAGGCGCCCCGCGAGCTTGCCGACCGGGCGCTCGAACCGCTGAAGCCGCTCGAGCTGCCCCCGAAGCCACTAGCGCCCATCCCGCTGCTCGACGGAATGCTGCGGCTTCCGATCTTGTCTCCGCCGCCGCTCCCGCCGAGGCTGGAGGCGCTCGGCGCACTCGAACGTCCGCCGGCCCCTCCGCCCGTCGAGCGATCCATTCCGCCCGCGCTCGGAGCACCCGATCTGCTTGCGGTCCCCCCGCCCGCAGACCGGTTCGCCGTGCCGGCACTGGGCGACGAGCTGCGGGACCCGCCTTGCTGACGGGCGCTTGCCTGCCGGCTGGACATCGAATCGCCGCGGGCCGTGCCCCCGAACTTGTCGGCCGTTGCCCGGTCCGCATAGGGCGCACCCCCGCGATGCTGCGGGTCGTGCTGCCAGCTGCCGCCTCCGCGGTCGCCTCTGTCAATATTCGTGTTTCGGTTGAAGTTATTGTCGATGTCGATGTTGATATCGTTGTGCCCCCATCCGCAGTGGCAACACGAACCACCCCAAATCGCAGCGCCCCACGCGACCCCGACGCTGAACGCGACAAACGCGCCGCCGTAATAGGGAGGGTAATACACGGGTGGATAGGGATAGACGGGCGGGGGGT
>Ga0316194_10003284_pt1 | contig 11298 bp, 8 predicted proteins | sample CroRivsedime1_MG_FD_204936 | JGI IMG/M metagenome (GOLD analysis project Ga0316194, IMG submission 204936) | Coastal sediment microbial communities from Maine, United States - Cross River sediment 1 | ecosystem: Environmental > Aquatic > Marine > Coastal > Sediment | place: USA: Maine... | reverse complement strand
GACGGGCACAGCGTGATCGGCGTCGACAATCTGATCACGGGAAGCATGGACAACATCGCGCACCTGACGAACGAGCCACGCTTCGACTTCGTCCGGCACGATGTGACGACGTTCATCGGTGTGAAGGGAGAGCTGGACGGGATCCTCCACTTCGCCTCTCCCGCGAGCCCTGTAGACTACCTCGAACTTCCGATTCAGACCCTCAAGGTAGGGAGCCTCGGAACTCACAACGCGCTCGGGCTGGCACGCGCCAAGGACGCGCGCCTCCTTCTGGCTTCGACCTCCGAGGTGTACGGGGACCCGCTCGTTCACCCGCAACCCGAGGGATACTGGGGCAACGTGAACCCCATCGGTCCCCGGGGCGTGTACGACGAGGCGAAGCGATTCGCGGAGGCGATCACGATGGCCTACCACCGGTATCATGGCCTCGACACGCGGATCGTGAGGATCTTCAACACCTACGGGCCGAGGATGCGGTCCTACGATGGGCGCGTGGTGTCGAACTTCATTGTACAGGCTCTGCTGGGCCGCCCCCTGACGGTGTACGGAGATGGTGGGCAGTCGCGAAGCTTCTGTTACGTATCGGACGAGATTGAGGGGATCTACCGCCTGTTTCACAGCGAGCAGACGGAACCAGTGAACATTGGTAATCCGGCTGAGTTCACGATTTTCGAGCTGGGTCAGATGGTTCTCGAACTGATCGGATCGGATGCCGGGATCCGGCACCTGCCGCTCCCCACGGATGATCCGAAGGTCCGGCAGCCGGATATCGCTCGGGCGATCGAGTTTCTGGGGTGGGAGCCGAAGGTGGCACTGACCGCCGGCCTCGAATCGACGATCGACTATTTCAAGCAGCTGCATGCGCACGGCGCTCTGCGAGTTCCGCCGGTTCTTACCTCCGATGCCGCAAACGACGAGGCCGCAGGGTGACCGCGCAGCCTGCGGACGGCGCGCGGCAGCTCTCGGTCGTTATTCCGGTGTTCAACGAAAGCGGCACGATTGAACAAATCGTCGACGCCGTGAATGACGTCTCACTCAAGATCGAGCTCGTTGCCGTCGACGATGGATCGACGGACCGTTCGCTGGAGATTCTCGAGCGACTGAAGAAAGAGGGCCGAATAGATCGATTGATCGTTCATGAATCAAACCGGGGCAAAGGCGCCGCGCTCAAGACCGCGTTCGAGGCAGCTGGCGGTGACATCATCATCGTACAGGATGCAGATCTCGAATACGATCCGAACGAGTACCACAAGCTCCTGCGACCCATCCTGGAGGGTAAAGCCGATGTGGTATTCGGCTCCCGGTTCATGGGCGGTGAGCCACATCGAGTCCTCTACTTCTGGCACTACGTAGGGAACCGATTCCTCACGATTCTGTCGAACATGGTGACGAATCTGAACCTCACCGACATGGAAACCTGCTACAAGTGTTTCCGGCGGGAGGTGATTCAGGGCCTGAGCATCCAGGAACGTGGGTTCGGTGTCGAGCCAGAGCTGACGGCCAAGGTCGCAAGAGGCGGCTGGAGCGTCTATGAAGTAGGAATCTCGTACAGTGGACGAACGTACGCGGAGGGAAAGAAGATCGGCTGGAAAGACGGCTTTCGCGCTGTCTGGTGCGTGCTCAAGTATGGACTGTTCGGCCATGGAAGAGTCGCTACGGTACCGTTGGCTGACGCTGCGCAGGCCTGAGATGCAGGTGCACGTGGCGTTGCCGAGGCGCGTGATCGCCGGATCGGTGTTCCTCTTCGCCGTGGCCTGCGGTGGCGGAGGGAAGGAGACGGCAGTCGATCGAGGCGATCGACTGCTCGCGGCAGGGCACGCAGAAGCTGCCGTAGCGGAGTACAAGCTCGCCTTGCGCCAGCTTGGGCCGGAGCCGGAAATCCTGCTGCGCCTGGGCCATTCCTTCGCGGTCACGGGAGATGTCGAGGCGTCGCTCGAGTACCTGCGGCCTTTGCTCGAGTCCGGCTCCGAATACCAGTTCCAGGTCGCGGCTGAACTGTCGCAAGCCGCGCGGGTAGCTCGTGAGCGGGGCTCTCCGGATAACATGGCTCGTGCCATGGAGCCGGTGCTTTCGTTGGGGATCGGAATGGTGCCGGAGGACCTGCGCTATCCACTGGCCCAGTACTACGCCGAGCTCAGTGGCTGGAATCGGGCCATTCCGCTGTACCTGGCGGTGCTGGAAGCGGAGGAGCCTCCCTCTGAGGCCGTGCTGGAGACGGCGCGCGCATTCCAGGAGGTCGGGGGATGCCGGGAGGCGCTCGCGTACTTCGAACGGTACCTGGAGACGGCGAGCAGGAGGAGTCGGGCTGAGATCGCGTGGGAATACGGCTCTTGTCTGTACGAAGTGGCGATGGCGGATCGGGCGCAGGGCAGACCCGGAAACGCTTCGGACCGACTCGATCTATTGATCGACCAGGGAGTGCCGCGCAACCTGCTCGACAAGGCGCACTACAACCGAGGAGAGATCCGACTGCAATTCGGTGATCTGGCCGGGGCGGAGTCGGACTTTCTGGCGGTACTTGAGTTGAATCCGGTTCGAACTGGTCCGCTGGTTCGTCTCGCGGAGGAGAGAATTCGTGAGATCCGGTTCGGAGTCCGATAGATGAGAGGAACGGAAGGACAGGGAATGGGAGGGTGGGAACCAGATTTCCGGTACGGACCGGGCCTGATCCCGGTGGCATTGCTGTCGCTCGTGGTGGCATGCGGACCGAGCATGCCACCACCGGACTCGACGCCTCGCCAGCGCTTTGACTGGTCGGCCGAGCGGTTCGAACAGGGCAAGTATTCGCAAGCGATTCGCGGCTTCCGGGACCACCTGTTTCGGGATCCGCTGGATCCCACCGCCGATAGCGCGCGGCTGATGCTCGCAGAATCGTATCTCGAGTCCGACCAGGAACTCCTGGCGGCGAATGAATTCCGACAGCTCGCCACGACCAGACCGAACAGCCCCCTGGCGGACGACGCACAGTTCGGGATCTGCCGTTCCTACTGGGCCCTTTCTCCGAGCATTCCACGGGACCAGGACTTCACGCGCAAGACCATCGAGGAATGCGCGCGCCTGGTTGAATTCTACCCGAGGAGTCCGGTCGTAGCCGACGCCCGCACCATGGGCGCGGAGGCGAGACAGAAGCTCGCGCAGAAGGAGCTGGCCATAGGCGAATGGTACTTTAGTCGACGGATGTACGAATCGTCGATCATCTACCTGGAGTCGGTGCTCGTGAACTACCCCGGTTCCAGTGCCGAGCCGCAGGTGCTGGGGCTGTTGAGCAGATCGTACAGGTACGTCGGGTTCCGGCGTGAAGCCGAGCAGATCGAGGCTCGATTGCTGGAGTTGTATCCGGACAGCAAGGAAGCCGGCGAGGTCGAGGAAGCCGGCGGCTCCGGCTCCGAATGAGCGGTCGGCGGATCGGCGTGTTTGGCGGTGCCTTTGACCCGCCGCATATCGGCCACCTCGTGGTAGCTCAGGACTTGATCGAGCTGCTGGATCTGGATCTTCTGCTGATCGTCCCTTCGGCGCGACCGCCACATCGGGAGGCCGTCCTGCCGGCAGAGGAGCGGCTGTTGCTGGCCCGAATTGCCTTCGGTGACGATCCGAGAATAGAGGTCAGCGACATCGAGCTGCGACGACCCGGCCCGTCGTGGACCGCGGACACACTGGAGGAGATTCAGAAGCTCTGGGAACCCGGCAAACTGCTGTTGGTGATCGGTGCCGATCAGTATCGCAGTTTCGATAGCTGGCGCGATCCGGAGAGGATCCTGGAGCAGGCCGAACTGGCCGTGATGCCGAGGGATGGAGAGCTCCCGCGAATGGACCCGCGCTACCCGTTCGTGGCGGCGCCGGTGACGCGCGTAGACGTATCGAGCACGCGCGTACGGGACAGACTCTCGGCGGGGCGCTCCGTACGATATCTCGTTCCCGGGTCGATCCGGGAACGACTGGAAGAAATCTGGTCCGAGAGGGGAGTCGGCGCGGCAGTTGCCGTGCCGACGATACCGACCGGCCTCGAGAAAGATGCGACCGACGGATGCTGAAGACTCTGGTCAATCGGGTGATGGGCACGCGCTTCGAGCGCGAAATGAAGCGTCTGCAGCCGATCGTGGACGATATCAAGCTGCACGAGGCGCGACTGGCAGAGGTATCCGAGGATGACCTCAAGGCCCAGACGCAGCGGTTTCGAGAGCTGATCCACGAACGAACGCACGAGCTGGAAGGGGAAATCGAGCGCATTCGGGACGAGCGGCGGAAATCGGAAGACCCGGTGCGCAGAGAGGCCCTGACCGCCCGGCTCGGCGAAGCTGAAGAAGAGCTGCAGGAGACCACCGAAGAGGTGCTGAACGAGATCCTGCCCGAGGCGTTCGCCACGGTCAGAGAGGCGTGTCGGCGCATGCTCGGCTCGGAGATCTCGGTTACCGGCCGCACCATGATGTGGGACATGGTGCCGTACGACGTGCAGCTGATCGGTGGCATCGTGCTCCACCAGGGCAAGATCGCGGAGATGGCCACCGGTGAGGGTAAGACGCTCGTCGCCACGCTTCCGCTGTATCTGAACTCGCTCCCGGGGCGCGGATCGCACCTCGTCACCGTGAACGACTACCTGTCGCGCCGTGACTCGCAGTGGATGGGAGCGGTGTTCAGCTGGCTCGGGCTCACGGTAGGCTGCCTGGACGACACACGGCCCGGGAGCGAGGAACGCCGCGCCGCGTATCGATGCGACATCACGTACGGAACGAACAACGAATTCGGATTCGACTACCTGCGCGACAACATGGTCGTCAGGGTGGAGGACAGGGTCCAGCGCGGCCACAACTACACGATCATCGATGAGGTGGACTCGGTCCTGGTGGACGAGGCCCGCACCCCACTCATCATCTCCGGACCGGTTGGTAAAGCGGACGATCAACAGATCTACAAGAAGCACAACGCCCAGGTCGCGAGCCTGGTGCGAAAGCAGCAGCACATCGTAAACGAGCTCGTGGGCGAGGCCGAGAAGGGTCTCAAGGAGATCGAGGAAGAGTCGGAGGAAGCGAGCGAGTTCCAGACCGGCAAGCAGCTGCTCGCAGCTCAGCGCGGCGCTCCGAAAAACAAGCGCCTGATGAAGCTGCTCAACGAGACCGGGGTCAAGCAGCTCGTGCAGCGGACCGAGGCGGCCCTGATGCGCGAGAAGGCGATGGCGGAGGTGGATGAGCTGCTGCTGTTCACGACCGATGAGAAGGGCCATACGATCCAGATCAGCGAGAAGGGGCAGGACCTGCTCAGCCCCGGCGACCCGGAGGCGTTCGTCGTCCCGGACATCTCCGAGTCGGTCAAGAAGGTCGAAGACGACGAGAAGTTGAGCCCGGACGAGAAACGGGATCAGATTCAGCAGCTCGAACGCGACTACGCCGAGAAGTCGGAGCGGCTCCACATTATCCATCAGCTCGTGAAGGGACACGCGCTGTACGAGAAAGACGTGGAGTACGTGGTCGAGAGCGGCGAAGTGATCATCGTCGACGAGTTCACCGGCCGAAAGATGACGGGTCGACGGTGGAGCGATGGGTTGCACCAGGCCGTGGAGGCGAAGGAGGGCGTCAGCGTACGTGGCGAGACACAGACGCTCGCGACGATCACGATTCAGAACTACTTCCGGATGTACTCGAAGCTGGCAGGAATGACCGGTACGGCGGAAACGGAAGAGGCCGAATTTCACGAAATCTACGGACTCGAAGTGGTCGTGATTCCGACCAATCGCCCGATCCGGCGGATGGACGGGGAAGACTTGTTGTACCGGACCAAGCGGGAGAAGTACGCGGCGCTGCTCGACGAGATCGAGCGGATGCACCTGCGTGGGCTGCCGATCCTCGTCGGTACGACGAGCGTCGACGTGTCGGAAACGCTTGCCCGGATGCTGAAGCGGCGTGGACTGGCGCACGAGGTATTGAACGCGAAGCAGCACGAGAGGGAAGCGGAGATCGTGTCCCTCGCCGGTCAGCCAGGCGCGATCACGATCGCTACGAACATGGCCGGTCGCGGAACCGACATCAAACTCGGAGCGGGCGTCGTCAAGTGCGGAGTATGCGGCATCGAGTCGAACATCCCCGCGTTCGGACAGGTTCACGAACCCGCGGACCTGACCCAGGACCAGGTCACGACGCTCGGGTGCTACGGGGATCCCCCGTGTGGGCTCCAGATTCTCGGGACCGAGCGGCACGAATCGAGGCGCATCGATCGCCAGTTGAGAGGACGGGCCGGTCGCCAGGGAGATCCGGGATCGAGCAGCTTCTTCCTGTCGCTCGAAGATGACCTGATGCGGCTGTTCGGGACCGACCGCGTCGCGCGGGTGATGGACCGGCTGGGGGCCGAGGAAGGCGAAGTCATCACGCACCCGTGGATGACCAAGTCGATCGAGCGCGCGCAGCGACGGGTCGAGCTCCAGAACTTCGAAGCTCGGAAGCGACTGCTCGAATACGACGACGTGATGAACCAGCAGCGGGAGGTGATCTACGATCTCCGGCTGTTCGCGCTCGAGGGTGGCGAGGACCTGAAGGGCGAGACGTGGGACATGATCGAGCGGTCGATCCGCATCGAGTTCGCCCGCCTCGTAGAGCATGGCAGCCATGCCGACGACTGGGACCTCAAGGCGCTGCGCGAGCGGCTCCTGCTGGACTACTTCCTCGTGGCCTCGTTCCTCAACCTGGACGGTGTGAGCCCCGCGGAATACCCGTGGCCCGATACCGAGGCGCTGGAGCAGGCGATCGTCGACCACGCCCACGATGCTTATCACCAGAAGCTGGACAGCTTCGCGGATAGCTGGGAGCGCGTGCTGAGCTTCGTGGTGCTGTCGGTGATCGACGAGAAGTGGAAGGACCACCTGTACGACCTGGACCACCTGCGGACGTCCATCCACTACCGGTCCTACGGCCAGCGCGATCCGCTCGTCGAGTACAAGAAGGAAGCTTACGAGTCCTTCGTGGACCTGATGGCCGACATCCGGCGGAGTGTCGCGAGCCTGCTGTTCCGGGCTCAGCTGGAAACGCGGCCCGTGCTGCGCGCTCCGCGGGTGACGTCGATGAGCGGACCTTCGGACGTGATCGCGTCGGGAGTGGGGAGTGGAGCGCCTGCCCCGTTGGCTCAGCGGCAGACCGCACCTGAGATGGCGGCCACCGGAGTCGCCGCCACGGCGATGGACACGGCTGCACCGGCCGCGGTCTCACCGTCGGCGGCTTCGACACCGGAAATCGCGGGCATCGGACCGATCGGGGCGCCGGTATCCGCGGCGCTGAGTGCCGAGTTCGAGAACGTCGGGCGGAATGATCCGTGTCCGTGCGGGAGTGGCAAGAAGTTCAAGAAGTGTCACGGGGCTGCGGGGTAGCGGGTGCATCGTTTGCTTAGCGCGCAGGAGACCTTTCACCCGAAAGTCGGTCCTGATTGATCCCACGGTGAGCCGCCGTCCCAAACTTTCTCCGTGACTCCAGCGATCCGGGAATGGCCGCCCGCAGACCGGCCACGTGAGCGTCTGTCCACACACCCGCCAAGCACGTTGACTGCGCGCGAGCTCATCGCTGTTCTCCTCGGTTCGGGAGCCGCCGGGCGCACCGCTATCGACCTCGCCTCCGAGGTGCTTGTCCGGTACGGGGGCTCCCTCCGCCGGCTCGGAGCGGCTGATCCCCGCGAGCTGGCAACGGCCCCCGGCATCGGCCCGGCTCGTGCCTGCGCAGTCGTGGCCGCGTTCGAGCTCGGACGCAGGGCGACTGCTGAACCCGCCCGCCGCAGCGCCCGGATCCGTGGGCCGCGCGACGTCTTCCTGCGTCTCGGACCGATGCTGCGCGACAAGAAACAGGAGGAGTTCTGGGCCGTCTATCTGGACACGCAGAACCGCATTCTGAGCGAGCGGCGGATCACGATCGGCCTGCTGAACTCGTCGCTTGTGCATCCGCGCGAGGTGTTCGCTCCGGCGATCGCACTCTCGGCCGCGAGCTGTATCCTGGCCCACAACCATCCTTCCGGTGAACCCGATCCGTCGCCTGAAGACCTCGAGGTCACGCAGCAACTGGTCGAGAGTGGACGACTGCTCGGAATCCCGGTTCGTGATCACATCGTGTTGGGCGACGGCTCGTTCGTCAGTTTGCTCGAGCGGGGGTTGCTGATTCCGGCCAAGTCGGATCAGCTGCGGACCCGTGCCGCGGCTCGAACTCCGGACTGCGCTCTCACCCCGACGGACTAGAGGCCGACTGTCTGTCGTCCAGCCGGTTGGCGGCCTGTGCTTGGCACGATTCGCGCACCGACCCTACTATCAGGGACGCAACCCCGGAACTCCGATCGGTGTAGGATGGCCGGGTAACGCACCAACGAAAGGGCCGTCGTGGCACCGGACTCCACCGAGCTCAGGCTGAACGAGGATCCATCCGTCTCCGCTACGGACTCGGACCTGCGCGCCTTGCCGGCAGAATTCCTGGCCGCGATCCGGGGCGACGAGAACAAGCTGGACCTCGATCTTCTCACGCTGGCTTTCCAGTTCAGCGCCGCCAAGCATGAAGGACAGAAGCGCAGTTCCGGCGAGGACTACATCACGCACTGCATCGCAGTCGCCACGATCCTGGCCGAGATTCACCCGGACACGGTGAGTATCGCCGCGTCGTTTCTGCACGACGTGGTGGAGGACAGTAGCTCGACCGTCGAGGAGATCCGCCAGGAGTTTGGCGGTGAGATCGCTACTCTGGTGGACGGACTGACGAAGATCTCTCGGGTCGAGATCCGTTCGCTCGCCGAGCGGCAGGTTGAGAGCTATCGCAAGCTCCTGCTCTCGATGGCGCAAGACGCGCGCGTGATCATCGTCAAACTCGCCGATCGGCTCCACAACATGCGGACCCTCGAGCACCTCGACCGCGACAGGCAGAGACGCATCGCTCTCGAGACCAAGGAGATCTACGCGCCGCTCGCGCACCGTCTCGGGATGGCCCGAGTTCGCTGGGAGCTGGAGGACCTGGCGTTCAAGTTCCTCGAACCGGAGGAGTACCGTGCCATCGCGGACACGATCGCGGAGAAACGCAGCGAACGCGAAGGCCTGATCGGACGGATGGTAGGCCCGTTGCGCGAGGAATTGCGGGATGCGGGGCTCGCGTGCCGGGTCGAGGGGCGTGCCAAGCACCTGTGGTCGATTCACCGAAAGATGCAGCGGCGGCAGAAGCCGTACGAAGAGATCTACGACGTGCTCGCGGTGCGGGTCGTGCTTCCCACGATCCGTGATTGCTACCACGCGCTCGGCGTGATCCACAATCAGTGGACGCCGCTCACGGAGCGGTTCCACGACTACATCGCCACTCCGAAGTCCAATCTGTATCAGAGCCTGCACACCACCATCTTCGGTCCCGGCGGTCGGCTGTACGAGATCCAGCTTCGCACGGAGGAGATGCACCGGACCGCTGAGCTCGGCATCGCGGCGCACTGGCGCTACAAGGAGGGGACCGCCGGAGACGAGGTCGACGAGACCCTCACCTGGTTCCGGCAGGTGCTGGAGTGGCAGCAGGAGACGCGCGAGCCGGACGAGTTTCTGGAGTTCCTGAAGATCGACCTGTTCCAGGACGAGATCTTCGTATTCACTCCCGCGGGAGATGTAAAACAGCTACCCAAGGGCGCGACGCCGATCGACTTCGCGTTCGCCGTGCATACCGAGATCGGGATTCACTGTGGAGGCGCGAAGGTCAACGGACGGATTGCACCATTGTCCCGATCGCTCAAGAACGGTGACACGGTCGAGATTCTGACGAGTGATTCGCAGACCCCGAGCCGCGATTGGCTCGGATTCGTGCGCACGACCCGGGCGCGGCACCGCATACGCCAGTGGATACGGCACGAGGAGCAAGACTTTGCAGCTCGCCTCGGGCGGGAGATCCTGGCGCGGGAGTGGAAGAAGAGACGGGTCAAGCCGGAGGAATCACAACTGCTCGATGCCGCTGGTGTGCTCGGGATCGACGGCGGACTCGAGGGGCTTCACGCGGCTGTGGGCCGCGGAGACATCGGACTCACACGCGTAACCAGGGCCGTCTTGCGCGAAGAGTCGGAGGAAGATCCTCGCCAAAAGGATCCGAGCCCGCTGCACAAGCTCGTAAAGCGTGTGTGGAGCGGATCCAAGGGAGTCCGAATCCAGGGCATGGACAACCTGATGGTCCGCTATTCTCAGTGCTGCCAGCCTGTGCCTGGCGACGATGTGATGGGATACATCACGGTGGGCCGTGGGATCTCGATTCATCGACAGGACTGTCCGAACATCCTCAACCTCCCTGATCTTCCCGAGCGTCGAATCCACATCGACTGGGATGTGGACGGCGCGCAGCGCTTCCTGGTCCGAATCCTGATGGAAGGGACAGATCGGCACGGCCTGTTCGCGGACATCGCACGCTCGATCAGCGATACGGGAACCAACATCCAGTCCGCCGACATCCAGGCCGTGGAGGGGGGCATGCAGGGCCAGTTCGTGATCGAAGTGGAGAACCTGGCGCACCTGAAGAAGGTGATGCGTCAGATTCGGCGAGTGAAGGGAGTGCTCGCAGTAGAGCGTAAGGAGAGCCTGGGCGACAGCGATCTGACGCTCAGCTCCGGGTCAGCCACCGACTGGCCGGCCGACTGACCGACCAGTCCGTCCGATCCTGTTCATTGTCTCGAATCGCGCTCCAACTCAGCGATCCGGATATCCACTTCCTGAATCTGCTTCGCGACTACTTCCATTCTTCGTATCGTGTCCGGAACGTTCGGATCCAGACGCGTCATCTGCTCTACGAGGCTGTCTTGCGCCACGGCAAAGGCCGCGTGAACAGTCGAATCCTGCAGGGCCCGCTCGATGTGGGGACGCAGTTCGCGCTCTACGTTCCGCAATTCGTCCGCCACGGCCTGCTGCTGCTCGACCGTTACGGGTTCACCGATCATGATTGGAGCCGAGCTGGACATTTGTTCAAGGTCAGCCCCGACCATCGTTGCTCGCTGGAGGAGCTGTTCGACTTCAGGGTCCTCGCTCACTACGAATCGCCTCAGGCTGGCGTAGAACGAGTCCTGGGCGATGCGGACGCCGGGATAGTCCAGCGCCGCGGCTTGGGTTCTCCGGATGGGCGCCTGGATGGCTGCGAATCTCTCGATGAGAGCCAATCGCTCCTGACGCAACGAGGCCAACTCCTGCGTTCTCAAACTCGTCTCGCCGCCTGTGCACGCCGAACCGATCAGCAAAGTGCCGACTACCAGCAGTATGGGGCTGAGCAAGCTCCGAATTGATCGTACGGCGAACTTACGGGCGGTCACGGGGTTCCTCCGGGTATCTCGAGTCTGGCACGG
>Ga0316194_10003280_pt1 | contig 11305 bp, 8 predicted proteins | sample CroRivsedime1_MG_FD_204936 | JGI IMG/M metagenome (GOLD analysis project Ga0316194, IMG submission 204936) | Coastal sediment microbial communities from Maine, United States - Cross River sediment 1 | ecosystem: Environmental > Aquatic > Marine > Coastal > Sediment | place: USA: Maine... | reverse complement strand
AGTGAGTACTAATCTCCTCAGCTGAGAAATCATCACTGTTATTGTCAACCAGTAATATCTGCTCAGGTTTACGTGTCTGCCGGCTTAAGGCCGTTAGACACCGCTGCAGCAGTTCCCCGCCATTATAGTTAACAATGATGACAGCGACTGTCTGTGACAATATCGAATGTTCCACTTGATTTACGGCTGCTGCAACTTTCAGTCAACGTCTTTATAGAAGCGTCTGGCGCACAACATAAACAGGTTTATTCTGTGCTTCATGATAAGTGCGTGTCATCAATTCGCCGAGAAGACCAAAGGTTATGAACTGGAGTCCTATAAACATCAATAACACGGCAAGCAGCAGCAGCGGCCGATCCCCCATTGGCACATCAAAGAAAAATTTCTGGATCAGCATTACGAATGCAATTAGAAAGCCGACAACTCCACTGACCATACCAATACCACCAAAAAAATGGATAGGCCTGGCAGAATAGTGCAACAGGAATTTTACTGTAATCAGATCCAGGATAACGCGGAAAGTCCGTGATATGCCGTATTTGCTTGTACCGGCAACACGTGCACGATGATTGACTTTTACTTCGGCGATTCGAACACCCATCCAGCTGGCAATAGCTGGTATAAACCTGTGCATTTCACCGTACAGCCGGATGTTCTCAATCACATCTTTGCGAAAGGCCTTCAAACTGCAGCCATAATCATGCAGTTTGACGCCGGTGATGGTTGAAATCAGACCATTCGCCAGTTTCGAAGGCAGTTTTCGCGACAGCCAGGCATCCTGGCGGTCAAAGCGCCAGCCGCTCACCAGGTCGTATCCCTCGTTGATTTTATCTAGCATCATTGGGATATCATTCGGGTCATTCTGACGGTCAGAATCCATGGTAATAATGACATCACCTGCTGCATGGTCAAAACCGGCAGCCAGCCCAGCTGTCTGTCCAAAATTGCGACGGAACTGGATTATCTTGATGTTTGAGTTCTGCTGACGCAGATCACTGAGGATTTCGAAACTTCGATCACTACTCCCGTCATCGATATAGATGATTTCATAGTCCATATCCATGTTTTCGACAACACCCACAATCTCGGTATTCATATCATGCAGGTTTTCTTCTTCATTGAATACTGGAAGTACGATTGAAATTTTCAAGAGCGATCTCCTGTTGAGGTGCAGCTTTCGATTTAGATCTGGCTGATTTTACCTGTGATAGCGACTGATCACCACAAGTGTAGGCGGCGGCAAGGCCAGGCAGGCCTTAATCCAGCTTTTCCAGTTTTACTGCCGGGAACCACTCTCTAACCTGTTGCAGCAGATCAGGAGAAAATGTCTGATCCCAGTTTTGCGACCAGTTCACCTGTGCACCGGATTCCCTGGCTGATAGATTAGCAACACGGCTGGCTGCTTCAGCCAGTGTATCTGCTACTGAAGGGATAGTTGGCTCGGCGACACAGAAATTGGATGAAATATTCTGCAGTTCATCAACCGTCTTATTGATGCAGGTATTGGTAACAACAACCTGACCGGCAGCGGCCATTTCTATCGGCAATAAACTCGGATGAGGTGTGTACATCAGTGCCAGTCCTAGATCAAAACCCGGTAGCATTTCACGGTATTCCTTTAGCCCAACCTTGCCGATCATCTTAAGTACTCGGCCATCAGGCAGGATCATGTCATTGTGGGTGGTACCAATACCATAAAACTCCCAGTCTTCAGAAAAAGCACCTTTTCTTATCGCTGTTTCCAGTGCGATGAAACCAATTTCGAACATGTTACGCGCAGCATGTCCATCTGGACGCGCATAAAATAATAGCTTGCGGCTTGATTTTCTTTCGTCACCAAGGTCTCGATCAAAACTGAGAATAGCGTTCTCAAAGGGTAGGCTCTTCCCCTCAGACTTGTCACAGGCAAAAACGCCATATGACTGTATTTTAAAATAGTCCCGCAAGGTCGGTGATGAAAACAGCGCAACATGTGGGAAAGAATAGGATTCATGGGCAAGCGCAAAATAACTGCCCATCGGGAAAGTGAACGCTTCATATTCCTGAATGAAATAGAGGAACTTACTGCTGTTAAACTGCGGCAGGCTATGGTTTACAATATGTGCAGTCCACCAGGTCGTAGCCATAAGAACATCATCCGGGTGGAAACATACGGGCTCTTCCCGGCCAAAGATTGTGGCGACTTCTATCTTGTCAAAGATATCCTCTATGCCCTGGTATTTCTGTACTACAGCAGGCCAGTCCTCACGACTGGTATAACATCTATCCACTGTAATAATGCGAACTTTATTGCCATTCTCTACCAGCTTGCGGGCAAAATTAAATTTGGCAATATAACCGCCAAAAAAACTGCCGAAGTCAATCTCTGGAATAAATATATTAAAACGCAGGGGCTCAGTGTCGCTAACGCGCAGATTCAGCGGAGCGATCTTTTCCGCCACCACCCGATGGACCGCCTCATTGGTGTGATACTCCTGCATGATCTTGCGACCATAGTTCAGCACCGGTCGTAGAAAGCCCTTGCGTGCACCATAGGCAAGAAAACTGGTTAACATTTTCGACAAAATAATACCCTTTGAAATTGATTTTTTCAGGCCGATCGACGCATAGACCGGCAATGTCTTTTTACAATCCTACTTCCAAACAATTGACCAATGATTCGATCCAGCTTGAAAATAAAAACTGAAGCTGCCAGCCTCATCTCTGCATCATCTGTAGTTTCTTTTCTGAATACAATACGTATATGGGCTGCCAGTAAATATAGAATCGCCATCCAGCCAGCTGAAAACATACGTAAACCCTTCGCGGCATCATCCTGCATCCCTGGCATACGTATTTTCAGAATTTCTGCGAACAGGAACAGGCGTAAATATTCATGATGAAAGACATTTAATGCCGAGGATCTCTTATGTAACAGCCATGACTTTAATCGACCAGGTCGCTTCATATGTCTAATATTCCCAGTCAGTTGTTTTACTCTCTGAGTGACACCCCTGGCTTCGAAGTCACAGTGGCCAATGACACTGGATCCATATTGATAATAATCATACAAAGCTCGATCAACATATGCCAGGCCACCGCTACAGCGGGCCACACAGGCAATCCAGTGATCGTGAAACACCTGCCCTACCGGTTGCGGGAAAGGTAAAATATCATCAAGCAAATTACGTCGAAACACAGATGCCGCTCCAGTTACCGTGTTGGCCAGGAAGAGCACGTCGACATCAGTATAATTATTCTTTCTGCCACCCCAGTATGTTTCCGCGATTATGCTGCCCTTTTCATCGACGATGCGCATATCACAATAAACCAGTGTGGTGTCATCATCAAAGGCCTGCAAGGAAGCTTCCAGTTTTTCCGGGTACCAGTCATCGTCCTGATCGGCAAGTGCAACAAACTCCACATCTACCGGCACCCTGGAAAGTGCAACCTCGAAGTTCGCGTAGAAACCAAGATTCTCATCATTTCGGTACAAACTAAATCTCGTGTCATCACCAATGATCTCATTAACACGTAGCCAGGATTCATCAGAAGATGCGTCATCGTTAATGATGCAATGCCAGGATGTCATTGATTGCGCCCTGATCGAATCAACCTGTCGTTGAAAACGTTCGGGATCAGGTTCCCAGCAGGCCATGCAAATTACTACCCGGTGCCCCGTATCAGTATGTCGATATGATGGACTGGCTTTGATATTCGTATTTTGTGGTATCAGTTCTACTATGCTTTCGTCTATCACATCACTGTGATTACGACTAAATTCAGCGCGGAGTTCAGCCTGCAGGGTTACGCTTTTACTCACGGCAGGAAATCTAACCAGGCTGGTATAACCGGAGAGAAGACAACTGCGCGGACTGGCTGCCGCGCAACAATCATCAATTTGTTCTGTAGCCAGATGCAATAAAGTTGAACATGAGACATTAGCATTGGTATGAATAGTGACATCTTTCACAGGCTCAGAATCAGTAACATAACCGCTGATCAAACACGCAGTACCCTGACCAGGCCATATTTTTTCCGGCAATTTCTGAATCAGCTTGCTCATCGGACATCATTAACATCCATTCAACGGATGCTATAGTCCTCACGGTCATGCGTCAGGTTGCGGTTGTAATAGGGATCACCCTTCTCAAGTATAGCTGCATGCCTGGCTTTAAGACGTTCCTTTTCACCGCTGAAGCGTTGTTGTTTTTCTTCTGTGTCCTCATAACCTCTAGAAATTGACTCGTGATGATAAAGTTCCGCATAAGGCGTAAATACGTTTAACAAGCCTTGCTCTCTTAAACGCAGACAAAAATCTACATCGTTGTATGCAATCTTGAAGTCAGTTTCATCAAAACCTTTTATAGCATCAAATTTGGAACGTGAGATCATTAAACAGGCGCCGGTCACGGCTGAAACATTATGAATTGTGTGCAGACGATTAAAATACCCCGGTGCATTAATCGGGCAAAGTTTGTGAGAATGTCCTGCGTATCCACCCAGCCCAATAATAATCCCGGCATGCTGAATACTGTTATTCGGGTAAAGAAGTTTAGCTCCAACAGCGCCGACTTCCTCACGCTGTGCATGCTCTAGCATTGCTTCTATCCAGTCCCAGCTGATCACTTCGATATCATTATTGAGAATGATCAGGTATTCGCCTGTGGACTGGCTTACACCATAATTCACAACACGGGAAAAATTAAACTCTTCATTAAACTCAATGCAGTGAAAGCGCGGCGATTTCTCTTCCAGTTGGTGAATCATATTGAATGTTTCACTGGAACGACTGTTATTGGATACCGCAATGATCTCAAAATTTTCCCAGGTTGAATGATCAAGAATAGAGTTTATGCATGTTCTCAGAAGGTCGGGCTTGTCGCGAAATGGGATTACGATGCTGACCAACGGTGAATCTTTTATTCTCCGTTTAACACGAAAAAAGAATGGCTCTTTTTCATCTACGACTTCTGCATCTATCCCTCTCCTATCAAGGGTATTTTGTAACGCCATACGTGCGCTGATCAATGCACCTGGTTTGGCATCAGAGCTAAAACTGGTTGATGTTTCACTTCGGCGCCAGTGATAAAGTACCTTTTGAATATGGTGAATTTGGGCAGCTTTTTCTGTCAGACGCAGCAATAATTCATGATCCTGAGCGCCATCATAACGACTGTCAAGCATACCGACAGTGTGTAGTAGATCTTTCCTGACTACAACAAAATGAGTAATATAGTTATGCGACAGCAACAGATCCGGTGAAAAATCGGGCTTGAAGTGCGGTTCTATATAATTGCCGTCAAGATCAATGAAATCCTCGTCAGAATAGATCAAATCTGCACCGGTCTCATTGATAGCTTTAACCATTTCGTACAGCGCATCTGGTGTCAATTCATCATCGTTATCCATAAACGCCAGGTATTCACCATTGGCAAAACGTATTGCTTCGTTGGTAGCGCCGGAAATATTTCGGTTATTATCCAGGTAACGTATTCTTATCCGAGGGTGGCGCACTGTTTTTAGATAATTTATCGTTTCTTCCCGGGTCGAGGCATCATCAACAATACAGAGTTCCCAATTTTCATAGAGCTGACTAACTACGCTCTTAATGGCCGCCTGCAGCCACTCCGAATCCACATTAAATACTGGCATTACAAGGCTTATCAGCGGTTTATTCTCAAGCACAGCTAAATCTGTTTTTATTCTCTCAGAATCTTCTTTCGTAAATATATATTCGTACTCCCTGTAATTGCCCGTCACATTAGCAGCCGGAGATACACTTTCTTCCGATCTTGTAACATTAAGAGCCTTATCACGCAAAAACGGCATCCGACCAAGAATCTGGTTGTAAACCAGTTCTCGTCCACCTTCTATAAGGCGCCATGCCTTTGACCGCTTGATCTCTTCAATTTCAGACTTGTAATTTTTAAGACTCTGCAACTCAAATTCCAGTTCGCGAATACTGCTGATATATTCATTCTCCTGCCGGATAAAACCATCCTGGGCAATGGCAAAATCTAGAGAATATGGCGCAGACAGCTCTATGCATAACTCTAAAGCTTGCATGGTTTCAGCTTCTGATATATTTAGACTGGAAAGGTTTATTCGAACAGAAGGATCAGGACCGGTTACAACAAACACCTCGCCCAGCGCCGAATGACGATAACGTAGATCATTAAGCTGACATACATCGAGAATCTCATCGGGGTCATCATACTGAACGATATCAACGACTTCTACGTCTCGCCGTTCAACCAAAGAAATCCGATATAGATGGATGAAGCCATCTCGCCAGGCCCCAGCAGAATTTCTGAAATGTAACAATAGTTCTTCCTGATCAGGCGAAATATTGTCAAAACAGAGACGTTGTCGCTCAGCTAAAGGGTCGATTGCAACTGATTGCTCAGACTTTTTCTGCTGATGCAGGACTAGCGACAGCGGATATTCTTTAGCTGTCATAACATGTCCCGACCTTGATCAATGGACATTGCCATATTCAATGCAGATATCCCAAAATCTCTCCGCTCTGCTCGTACCTGTAGATGGATAAGATCATAACGCCGGTCAATGGCAAGATTGTCTTTTTGTTCGTCATCGTCTGCCAGGCCAAGAGAAATGAAATAATCACCGCCGATAAGATTAATGTCAAAACTATAACGGACCAGCAATTCACTGCCTGCCCTGCCAGCAGGTACATCCAGCTTTCTGTCCCTTGTATTAGCACCATAAACAACTATGCCATCAGCAGTCTTCAGCGTTAAGCCAAGAATAGGATTGCTGACATCTGCTTTATATATAACTCTCAGCAACAAATCGATATGATCACCACTCTGACACATACTGCTGGTTGGCTCACCGTTGACCAGCAATAAGTAGTCCTGAATCTGTCCCCGCTGATCACCCCAACGGTATTCTGCCGCACTATAGAATGGGCGCAGGCGACATCCATCAATACATCGATCGGAAACCAGGCCATTCTCATCATAGTCAAGCACATTACCTGCTGATGATGCGGCTTCGATCTGACCTTCTTCATTATTGAAAAGCAAATTCAGATATTCATTGACTACATCTGCCGGCTCGCCGGTTGAGCGAACCTCCCCTTTCTCCAGTAATATTGCCCGATCACAATGCCGCACAATCAATTCACTGGAGTGTGTAACAAACAGGGTTGTGGTGCCTCGTGCCTTCAACTCTCGAAGTTTTCGAAAACATTTGTTTTGAAAGCGAACGTCCCCAACTGACAACGCTTCATCGACTACAAGAATATCGGGGTCCATATGTATTGCGACGGCAAATGCCAACCGCACAAACATGCCACTGGAATAGGTTTTGACAGGCTGGTCGATAAAATCACCAATACCGGAGAACTCCAGGATATCGTCAAATTTACTTGCCATTTCAGCGCGACTGAAACCCATTATAGATCCATTCAAATAGGCATTTTCCCGACCACTGAAATTTGGGTTAAATCCAGCACCCAGCTCCAGTAAAGCCGACAAACGCCCATTCACCTCGACAGAACCACTGGTGGGATATAGAGTACCGCTTATAATCTGCAGTAAAGTAGATTTACCTGAGCCATTTTGTCCGATGATACCTACAGTCTCTCCAGGATTAATATCAAAATCCATAGGCTTCAGTGCCTGTATCTCTCGAAAGCTAGTACCGGATTTTCGGATACCGGTACGATGCAACAGCGATTCCAGCACACGGTCTATAGGGCGGTTATAAACGCGGTATACCTTACTTAACTGCTGGATACGAATTATCGGCTTAGAGGACATCCGCAAATCCTCTGCGGCTTTTCTGGAACCAGACGAAACCAATGATTGCGACCACCAAAGAAAACAGGCCGTACAAAAAGAGCAGTTTGAAATCGGGTGCATTACCCCAAAGAAATATCTCTCTGCTCTGTTCAATAATCAGTGTCAGAGGGTTCAGGTATATCAGACGCTGCATACTTTCCGGTAGTGCAGATATGGGATAGAAAACTGGACTAAGAAACAACAGCGCCGTGGTCAGAACACCCATCAACTGTTTGATATCTGACAGAAACACACCCAGTGCAGAAAATAGCCACAAACAGCCGGCCAGGAAGAGGATATACGGAAAAAACACGACAGGTAACCATAAAATCGTTATCGGAACACTCCCATTCACCAGAAAGTTAAATATTGTCAGCACTACAAGACTCATCAGGGTGTGAAAAAATGCCGCGTAAATAGTGACCCACGGTAAGATCTCTATTGGAAATACCACCTTTTTAACGTAATTGACGTTGCTGGTTATCAAGACAGGCGCCCTGTTGATACATTCTGCAAACATGCCATGTACGATCAGGCCACAGAACAAAGTCAGTGCGAAGCTGCCATCACCAAGGTTCATATCTCCCCACCGCGCCTTGAAGACATAACCGAATATCAGGGTATAGATTGTCAACATCAGCAGTGGATTTAACAGGGTCCAGAAAAAACCCATTACCGAGTCCCGATAGCGACTGGAGACTTCACGCTTCGCCAACTGTCGTATCAATGTTTGATGTTTGATCAGGGATGTAAAAATGCCCCTTGGATCGAGGCTGTCATTTATGCTTTCCATTGACATAAACTCAACTTAAAAGCATGATTGGAGCAACTCTCATCGCCCTTCGTCAGCTAGCAGTTTCAAATACTGACCATAGGCATTCTTCGACATCACCTCGGCAAGTTTCATTAGCTCAGTTTCGCTAATATAGCCTTTGCGAAAGGCAATCTCTTCCGGACAGGATACTTTTAGACCCTGTCGACTTTCCAGCGTTTCAATAAATGCTGATGCCTGTAATAATGACTCATGAGTGCCGGTATCGAGCCAGGCACTCCCTCTACCCATCAACTCTACCGACAGCTTATCGCTTTCAAGATAACACTTATTGACATCGGTGATTTCCAGCTCACCACGCGGCGATGGTCTAATATTTTCCGCATACTCGATTACTTTGTTGTCATAAAAATAAAGACCGGTTACTGCATAGCGCGACCTGGGCTGTTCAGGTTTCTCTTCCAGGCTTAGAACATTGCCCTGTTTGTCAAACTCAACAACACCATATCGTTCAGGATCCTGCACCGGGTAAGCAAACACAGTAGCCCCTTCTGTTATAGCAGCTGCTCGGATCAGCATCGACGACATGTCATGGCCATAAAAAATATTGTCGCCAAGCACCAGGGAAACAGATGAATCACCAATAAATTTCTTGCCAATAAGAAATGCCTGGGCCAGGCCACCGGGGTGATCCTGAACAGCATATTCCAGTTCCAGCCCCCATTGCCTGCCATCACCAAGAAGTTCTTCAAAGCGCGGAGTATCGTGAGGTGTTGAAATGATAAGAATCTGACGTATACCGGCCAGCATCAGGGTTGACAGAGGATAATAAATCATCGGTTTGTCATACACCGGTAGTAGTTGTTTGGAAACCACCGTTGTAACCGGGTAAAGACGCGTGCCTGAGCCTCCGGCAAGGATAATGCCTTTCATCGTTTCAATCTCCTGCTCCCAGTCGCTCACCCATGTATGAACCATCCAGCACACGATCGACCCATTGCTGATTGGCAAGATACCAGTCTACGGTCTTTGCCAGGCCGGTTTCAAATGTCTCCTCAGGCACCCAGCCGAGATCACGTTGAATTTTGCTTGCATCAATCGCATAACGCATATCATGCCCGGGCCTATCGGTTACGTAGGTGATTAGCTCCGCATAAGGTTTTCCATCTTTAGCTGGCTCTCTATCATCAAGAATAGCGCACAGTGTTCTTACGACATCGATATTAGTCACTTCATTATGACCGCCAATGTTATAAGTCTCACCTGACATGCCCTGTTTCATGACGAGTATCAGGGCTCTCGCATGATCGTCAACATACAGCCAGTCACGAATGTTTTCACCTGTACCATATATTGGCAGCGCCTCACCGGCGCGCGCCTTCTGCAAGACCAGTGGTATGAGTTTTTCAGGGTACTGGTAAGGGCCATAATTATTCGAACAATTGGTCAGGACAACTGGCAGCCCAAATGTTCTATGCCATGCCCTAACCAGGTGGTCTGAAGATGCCTTGCTGGCGGAATACGGTGAGCTGGGGTCATACGGCGTAGTTTCGAGGAACATACCTTCATCACCCAGACTGCCGTAAACCTCATCGGTAGAGACATGGTGAAAACGAAATGCCTCTTTCTTGTCAGCCTGAATCCCATTCCAGTAATCGCGCGCAGCTTCCAGTAAGGTATAGCTGCCGACAATATTGGTCTGGATGAAGTCACCCGGCCCATCAATTGAGCGGTCAACGTGGGACTCTGCCGCCAGGTGCATAATCGCATCAGGTTGATGCCTTGCAAATACTTCTGCCATTGCCCTGCTATCGCAGATATCAGCATGGACAAAATGATAGCGTGGATTATCAGTGACAGATTGTAAGGAATCGAGGTTGCCAGCATAAGTCAATTTGTCAATATTGACGACGACGTCATCGCTGGACTCGATAATCATTCTGACAACTGCAGAACCAATAAATCCTGCACCACCGGTTACAATGTATGTTTTAGCCATCTTGTTTTTCCTTGCCTGCAATGCAATCAGGCTCTGTTCTTCAGCTTCGTTCCAGCTTTTCTAACAGGCGTCCAACATAGCGACTGACACCTTCTTCAACGGTGAGAAATTTGTGTGTGTAGCCAGCAGCTCTCAGTGCTGAGATATCTGCCTCAGTAAAGCTTTGATATTTACCTTTAAGCTTCTCCGGAAAATCGATATAGCGGATAATGTTTTCGTTTTGCAATGTCGACAGATCGAGGGCTTCTTCTCCCTGTTTTCTACGGCATCTATTGATGGTAGCAACAGCCACATCGTTAAATGACTGGCAACGCCCTGTACCGACATTAAATATCCCGCTGACGGCAGGATTCGCAAACAGGAAAAGGTTTAGATCTACGACGTCCTCGACCGAAACAAAATCACGCAGCTGTGCACCATTTTCATAACCGTCTATACCTTCGAACAGATTGACAAAACCCGCTTCCTGGTACTGATGAGTAAAATGGTATGCAACCGAAGCCATGCGCCCCTTGTGCTGCTCACGGTCACCATAAACATTGAAGTAACGCAGACCAACAATAGGTGCTGTGCGCTCGTCATAGATGCGGCGCACATACTTATCAAACTGGAATTTTGAGTAGGCATAAACATTCAGCGGCGATTCGAATTCCGGTGATTCACGAAACACCGGACCTGCACCGTAAACTGAAGCGGATGAAGCATAAATAAACGAAGCCTTATTCTGCTGGCAGAAATGCAGCA